>Ga0233412_10000018_pt1 | contig 109228 bp, 121 predicted proteins | sample Na_anoxic_4_MG_FD_180667 | JGI IMG/M metagenome (GOLD analysis project Ga0233412, IMG submission 180667) | Seawater microbial communities from Saanich Inlet, British Columbia, Canada - Na_anoxic_4_MG | ecosystem: Environmental > Aquatic > Marine > Inlet | place: Canada: British Columbia... | reverse complement strand
CAAAATACGACCACCCGCTTGTACCGCCAACGCAGGTATAATAACCTTAGTAAGAATACTTGCAAACTTCGCTAAACTATCTCTATTTTCTGTTAAGAATTTGGAAAATTTTTGTAACCATGGAATTATTTCTTTACCAATTGCTAATCCTATTTCTTCAAATGTTTTCTTCAACTCCTGTGCGTCCGCTATCATCTCTTTTTTCTTATCTAGAGCATCCTTATCTGATTTGCTTAATTGTTTATTTTGTGCCACATAGTCTCTCAAAGCCTTTGCTTGTGCAAGTTGCATACGACCAGAAGCCAACTCCATACTAATTATATTAGATAAACGCTCTTTATCAACTTCCCCCATATCCTCTATCGATTTTTGAAGTGAAGGATACGTACTGGCCAATTGCATCACAACACCGCCCATCTGTTGCATCGCATCCAGATTAGAACCGACAGCACCACGTATGTTCTCTAATATCTTTTCTGTTGCTTTTAATGACGCATATGGCAATCCTTTTTCGAAAGAAGAAAATAGCTTAACAGATTCTTCTCTAGTCATAGCAAGATTTTTGCCCAAAGAAACGACAGCAGCTTCCGCCTGCGTAACAGAAACACCATATTTATTCATCTGTGCGGAAAGACTAACAATACTTTGTTCATATGCTAATACTTGTTTAACAGAATTACCGATGCCAAATGTGGTCGTCATTATACCGCCAATTTTTTCTAATTGGCCGTATACTTGAGTAAAAGTGTTCTTAACATCGACTACACCACGGTTAAGGGTTTTTAATTTTCTACCCCAAGTATCCGTTTTGTCATTAATCTTATCAAGATTAGCCGCCATGTCCTTGGAAGACGCTTGGACTTTAGCGAATCCAGAAGAATCAGCCATCAAATTGATTACTATAGTTTTACTGTCTGGGTCTGCCATATTTTTGTCTCAATAAAAAAGGAAATACACTGTTTATAATTCCATAAGCAACAGATATTTCCTCTTATAACTTATTATATTAACTGTATTAAATCAAATTTTCCAACTCTCCGACAATTAGATTAGCCAATTGCGGGTGTAATTTTCGTATATTTAACGGCGTTAATGCGACAGGTTCACCGTCATCATCCGTAAACGTCCAATCAACAGCGAGTTGTGCAAATTGGTTGTACCTTAAAGTAATTAAATCTAAATCAACAGAATTAATTTCATCACCTGTAACTTGGACATCCATTTTGTATATATTAACGATATCACCATATGCTGGTTTTCTAAATGTGATAGAGTGTTCTTCTATCGTCCCTTCGTCAACTTCTTTATTTTTAGCGAGTTCCTTTTTGTTATTAGAAACCCAAAGTTGTTCTTTTTCTTTTTTGCCGTTAGCCAAATAAACGGTAACTACTGCTATGTCTTTTTCGCTTAAAAATAAGCCTTTCATTGTTTATCTCCTTTGTTAAAAAACAGCTTTAGCTGCTCCCATGATTTTCATCTCATCTTTTACAACATCTATCTTTTGTGTAACACGGGCAAGAACAGCAAATATCGTATAATCTTTTACAGATAAATTTCTCACGTATTCTAATGGCCACTTTGTATCTTTGACAATTAAATACTCTACGAATTCTTTAGGCAATTCTCCCTGCGACGGTTTCTTCTCATCGTAATTGAAGAAATCAACCGCCGCATCAATTAGTTTTTTAGTTCTTCATCAGTTAAAACGGTTGTTTCATCATATTTAATTAATAAAGCCAAAACAATTGCCACCGGCAACCTGTTAATGTTTTCAGAAGTCACAGGAACGTCTTTGCCATCATCATCTTTTATATCCCATTTTTTCAAAAGACTTTTAACACGCAAATCTCTTGCCCTATATGGGTCAATCTCACCTGGAAGAACATCTACACCGTGTTTTGTTGAAGCATTAGCGATGTTGTTGCTCTCTTGCCAAGAAAGACCCTTCCAATAGGTATTTAAAGTGGATACTTTATCTTTCTGTTTTTCATCGCCCAACATTTTTTCTGCTTTTTTGTCATCTAAAATAACATGGCACACACCGCCATCTATTTTTTTTTCGATGTAGTACAACACGATCTTAAAAAGTTGTTCTTGTTTTTGTAATAGTGACATTTGCTTTCTCCCATATGCCTAATTTCTATAATTAATATCGGATTTTTTTGATAATAAAATAACAGAATAGCGATGTCTCGCTATTCTGTTATCGTCAAAAGCATATAGAGAAAAGAATATTACACAAAATCTTCAACAAAGTTGACGGCATCTGGTCCACCAGTAGCAGTAAATTTGCTGCCAGGTAGAGAATGCCAGTTCATTGTGCTTTCCATAAGATCATTTCTTAGACTCATTGTTTCGATTTCAAATACAGTACCTGGTAATTTGATTCCGAAATTAGCATTACATGTGCCAGCGACGAAATAACCAAAGTGTATTTTAGAATCTTCATAACAACGTGTCTGGTTTGTTACGGCCAATTCAGCTAGAGTTGGGTGTCTACCCATAATCACAATCGAACCGGTGATATCTCTCAACTTGGGAGCGATATCTTGAGGAGCAAGAGTGCCATTTAAAGTGTAGAAACGATCAACGTTATTATTAACGTTTGCCTCGAAACTTCTAATCCATGAACCATCAATCATTAATTGAGAATTCTTATCATAGATATCGACTCTCGCATCATTCCAAGTCATAGCTCTAGCATTTCTATTGGTGTAGAACGGCTCAGTTGCAGATGCAGCTTCACGATTACGACCTATAACATCGATTTCGACATTGATCAAATCACCTTGTGTAACTGACCATTTAAAGGTATTGATTACACATTCGTTGAACAGGAAGGTTGCATAATCGCTTGTGTATTTAACTTCAGTATAAAACTTAGTTAAGTAACCGTTATTGGAGCGCGTGAATGCCAAATCCCACAGTACAGGTATCAGATCAGTGGATGCAGCAGCACCGCCAACCGCTTCCATGACAGCGGGGAAACCGATTGTGCCGCCAACTTCCTTTGGCCCCAATTTGTAAACTGTTTTATCGTACTTGCCAGATATAACGTCTGGCTTATCGATAGTTTGTGTCAGTTTCAATTCGCAAGAAGTACACCTAATACCAAAGGTATTAATTCTTACAAAACCGACGTAACCCATATATGCAGGTGGTATCGCCATTATCGACTCCTTTTATTAATATTATGGTAAATCAACGTACATATCGCTAATGGTAAAGCCCGCATCTGCTGACAATGTTTGGAATGTAGGATCGACCAGTGAAGGCCAAACATTATTCCACAAATACTCGTCAACAGACAGGTTCGTGCTTCTCCTAAGTACGTGTTCTTGTAAAGCAGAAACAGCACCAAGAAACAGAGTAGAAGCGGATAGAATCTGAGAATTAACTAGATACGTATCCCAAAACTCACTTAACAAGTCTACTTCTGGAAGTATAACTTGCAGCATAACTACTCTATACACAGCGATAAAAAGATCGTCCTTCGCACTTACAGTGGTATCCTTAGCCGAAGCCAAGTCGTTAGATATATTCAAATAATCTGTACCAGAAATAACAGCCATTATTGTTCTCCCATGTCTTAAATATATTAAAACAATTGCGTATATTAATGTATTTCCTACGTACCTCTAAAAATCCTTCATTTTACGCAAAATTATTCCTTAAATTACTTCTACAGATATAGTTCTATTTTTTGAACCTATTTCCTCTAAATTTTTTCTAATACCATCAACAAATTTTTCTCTAGAAAAATGAGATGCTATATCTTGTATTTCTACTATTTTCTTCCCAAATTCTATGGGTCTTTCCTTCTTCATCTTTTCAAAATATAAAATTCTATCTACAATACTATTCCAATTTGCTACCTCGTATTCCTCCTCATTTTCTCCAACATAAGTTACACTATCTACAAAATGTTCATCTGAATCAGAAATAAGCTCTACTATCTCCCTTAAAGCCCCCACTTTAGTCACTAATGGGATGCACCCAGTAGCTATACCCTCAAGAACACACAACCCAGTAGAAGAACGCACCGAAACATCCAATATTATGTCAGAATCGTTGTATAGTTCATTTAGCTTGTCTCCAGATACACCATCATTTAAGGAAACAAAATCAACTGGCAGTTCTAAATTATCTGCCTTAAGTCTCTTTTTCAACAAATCTATATCATAATCTCCTATGCCAGAAAAATTAGTGTGCAAATATCCCAAAAAATCTCCTTTTCTATTTTTTTCAAGCTCTCCCATGGCATAAATAAAAGCGGCTGTACTCGAAGCTTGAGAGTTTTTAGAGCAATTCATTATCTTAAACGAATTTCGTGGAGCGGTTTTTTTGGGTTTAAATACATTATGATCAGCACCATATGGAAGATATTCGCATTCAGAATTCGATATTCTTTTTATTTCTTCGCAGGCTTCCTTCGTGGTAGAAACAGCGATATCAACACAATTAAACAAATCGTGGAACTTGTCGTTTATAGGCAGGGCGTCTATAGCCAAGACAGCAAACAACTTAAAAGAATCTGGTTCCAGCGATCTTATGGCATATAGTGGCGCTGCATCAGTGTAATCACCTATGAAAACAACTATTTCTGGTTTAACTTTTTTCACAATCTCATAGACCTGTGTAGTTGCTCTATCAACCGGTGCCTTAGAAATAGGATAAAGAGTACAAACATTCTTTTCCATATATTCGTATGTATATGTGCCATCTTCTTCCGGCACAAACCATGTAGTATCCAAATGCCACACAGCGCTATTTATCTCGTGACCGTCTTCTTTCAAAGACCTCAAAACATCTGAATTCATTTTCCCTGTTTTCGTCAATAGAAATGGACAGGCACTTACTGTCAAAATATTCATCAAATTCTCCTTTTCTCTTATCTCTCTTAGTGAAGTTGTGTTTCGCGTGGTGGGATTCTCCAAATGAGTTCCTCCCAAGCGAACCAACTAATTTTTGCAGATTTCAACAACGATCCCTTGTACACTTCTCCGTAAGTGACGGATTCAGGCCAAGAGTTAAAAATAAATCTATCTGTGTTGATAATTTGTGTATTATCAGAAACCAAAAAAGTACAACCCGGCGGCTGTCTAACCTTAATGGTATTAGCGTCTACGATCTCATTCAAAATTATTTCAGCTTGCTTCCACTCATCCTCGATAATGACCCTAGAAGGCAAAACAAAATTACTTGTATCTGCAACCTTAATAAATACATCACCTGGGGCTATATCTGCGATAGCCAACGATGTACGATAAGGAGAAACAAGTGGATAAATGTTTTTCTTAAGACCATAAATCATTGTCTCGGCTATTCTTATGTGATTTCTATATCCTTTTTCTTGTGCTGCGGCTTTCGTATAAATGGAAATTTCTGCACGATAAACTTCTTTTGTGCTATCAATAGTTAACCATTCCGATTCTCTGGTTGGCATATGTACTGTTATAGCAGGATACATAGGAATATTATCTGGCTCTCCCATGTACACACCTTGTAGCATTTGACCATCAAAAATCTTTTGCAATGTTGCGCTCTGTGCTACTGTCCAATTAGAAATCAACTCTTCTGTTAATCTAACATTTGTATCATCTACGATTTCGGCAATGACATTATTGATTTCGCCACCATTGATAGGATCACGAATCATGATTTCATCACCTACTTGGAATCTATTGGTGTTACGAATAGTTATAGTGGTATCACCAGCAAAAGCATCTACCGTTAGGGGTTGTTGTGTATTAATCCAACGGTTAGCGATACTGCGAACGCTATTCATAATTTCTATAGCACCAGCCATATTTTAAACGTCCTTAAATAAATTGTTCATTAAATCTCTAATGTACCTATCCACTATCGCTTCTTCTTCGCTAGTAAGCTCCATAGGTGTCATTTCAGACTTGGCTTTTTTAGCGTTAGACAAATTGGCCGCAGTGGGTTGTATTTGTCCCTTATAAACCGCTTCATATAAAGCTTCTCTTGGTTGCCCCATCCCATTATTAGGGCTTAATGGAGTACCTTCTTTCTTCGGAGTTTTTTTAACCTCTTTGACAATATCTTTACCTTTAAGGGCAACTATTTTCTTAAATGCACCATTCAAGGCTTTGAAAGATTTTTCAACTTTTTTGATATTAGGAACTTCTATCATTATTCACCGATCTCCATATCCGTTTTGCCTTTTTCTTGAGGCAACCCGTATTGGTCAACAAGTGTTGGGTTATAGAATCTTCGCCCTATTCTGTGTTGTCCATGAAGAATAGTTCTACCATTCAATATATTATTGATATCAGCTTTTGCTAAACCTCGTAACCATTTTCCATAGTCTGACTGAGAAGGAGATGCTTCTGCCATAAAATACTTTTCGTAGACATTAGCAGCGGCCCAACGAGCAGATACGAGAGCAATTGGCTCAGGATATTTTATCCTTATGACTCTTGTGCTAGAGGCAGGGAACTCATAAGAAATTGGGTCCACTGTTCTAAAAACGTTGCTTTCTTCTGAGTCTAGTATCTCTGCGATAATGTGACGTTCCTCAATAGCCCCGTTTATCAACATGATTACATCGCCTACATAAAAAGGACACGAATCCGTAGTTATGACAAAATCATTGTAGTCATTAATATCAGAAAGAAGTGTAGTTTCAAAATCAGATTTCATACATAACGGAGTTACGTATAACTCGCTAACAGCGGAGTTTATTTCTTCATCAGCCCATTTTATATATTGGTTGATAGTGTCAGTGTCTAAAACATTGAAATCTAAAGTGCGACCTATATTCATCAAATCAGTTGGCTGATTCAAATTTAAAGGAGAAGCACTAGTTAGCGTGTTCGCTAAAATATTTGTTATAAGGGTTATGTTCGAATATCCCATTCGATTTATTCTCCTGCGTTAAAAGCCGAATTCGGTATTGGTGCATCTAACCCTCGTCCGAAGGTTATATCTCTTCTTCTACTTCTTCTTTTTCAACCTTTGGGGCGGCTTTTCCTTTATTTTTCACTAATTTCTTCTGTGTTGCGATGGCTTGTGTCAAACAGCCTTTCACAACTGCGTTTCTAGGTTCAGACGCACGTTTCACATCTTTAATTTCGAATGGCAAAGTTAAATCACTTATAACTTTTTTCAACTTATTACAAAACCCTTTTGGCATACTGGTGCCGCCAGCCACAACTATATCTAATGGGGCATCAAATTCACTTCGTACTTTCATGAATTTTTTAGCTATAATGCCTATAACATATTTAATCATTGCTGTATAATAAACATCTAAAGCAAAAATGACATCATCATCCGAATTTAGGTTATCGAAATCTAATTCTCGTTCCTTTTTAGCAGTGACTTGAGCGATATCTGTGCCGGTTTGTGTAGAAACTTGCTTATCAATCCAATCGCCGCTTCTAGCAACCGATGCCCCAACAACAGATAGCCCTTTATACGCCAAAACACAGTTCGTTCGGCCAGCACCAAAGCTGATACCAATACCACTATACGGATATTCTTTACCGTCTTCGTCAATAACTACAGGACGCTCAGACAGAATAATACCCAACCCCTCTTCGATAACCTTAACATTCCAACCATTTCTTTCAAGCATGCCTTCCAGCCTGGCACTGTGGAATTGACTATCAGCAGACTCATCAGCAGATTCAGAAGAAACACATGTGCAAACGACAGAGTTTTTGTCGGGAGCCTTACCCAAAGCGCTGTCAATCAACTCAGCCATAATCAGCATTTTCTTTTCTTCGCCCTTGTTCAAAACACCGTCCTGCATAGGGCGACGAAGAGTGACCTTGTTAGGGAACATACGAGCCACCTTAAGAGCATCCTCTCCTATAACAAAGTATTGATCGCCATCTTTTACATAATGCCAACTATTTTGTTTTAATATATCTTCAATGTCTTCGGTGGCCTGCACTTCAACAAAGGCGTTGCGAATAGATTTTAGGCTTACGCTTCCATCTTCCTGCAATTCTGCCGTTTGTAAAAACATTGTGCCTGGGTCTAACGAAGCTATTCTACTTTTATTACTCATTTATTTTCTCCTTGCATATAATATCGGATTAAACTTTATATCATATCTTCCAATTCATCAGCATTATTAACCACCGATGTATCTTGCTGATTCTCTTTTTCATACTCTATAGAAACTTCCGCTCCTTTAACCATATTGTTTACAGTTTTCTTGTGAATCTCTCTCAATAACTTTGGATCAACATTATTTTCTTCTGCAAAAGCATCCAATTCGGCACCAGAGCCGCCACCCCCTCTGCTCAACAGTTGTTTAAGCATTTGCATCATCACTTCTTGATCTTGGTTTACAGCCGCAGGTTGCTGATTTGGTAAATGTCCTTTTATCTTTTCAAATACCATAGCAGCTATCTTCTCGTGATTCAACTCGTCTATCTCTTTAACAATTGTTTTCTCTTTAACTTTTTTTACCTTTTTAGGCTTATGATCGCTTTTAACTATCTTAATTTTACCAGCTTTTCTTGCTATTTCCAAATCTCTAGAATCTTCCGGCTTCATACTCAAACCAAGTTTATCTAAATCTCTGGCTTGATTTGCTGGTATTTCTACTCCCATATCTGAAATGGTCAAAATTCCACGAGATGTATTTGAGATTATATACATTAAACCCTGCTTATCTTTGGGAGTTGTTGTCGTGGTGGCTCAAGCAAAAGTTGATTCATTTTTTCGCATTTAGGACAAACGAAATAAACCTTGAAGTCCCTGAAATTGAATTCCAAAGTGCCTTCATCCTGATCGCTATTACCACAAAAGCCACATACGCAAACGATTTTTATCATAGTTAGCCTTATATTTTATACGTTCTTATTTCTTTAAGAGCTTCGGATGCCACCTGTTTTATCTTATTGTCAATAGATATAACACTAGCCGTTTTCGTCAAGTTCTGCTTCATGTGCCATAGTTTCCTAATCTTATTTTCGGCACGATTAAAGGCAAACAATACCATTTTTTCAGACATGCTCAATTTCTCTGTAGATTCAGGGAGAGATGTAATACCATTGTTTCTCAATTCCTCTTGTATCTCCGGTGGCAATTCCTCAAATGTCTTAAAACCATACAACTTCCACAAAAGAGGAGTAGCCTTTGAATACCTTCTTCCCTCTCTTATGGTACGGTGAGGATTTATAAATGATAGGAATAAATTCATTGAGTCATAATCGGCTTCACCACTTTCGACCATTTCCAATAGAGTCTCAACCCAATTAGCCATGTCCCACCTTAGAGTGTCGCCAATAATCTTTTTATATAACTCTTTTTGTTTAAACAACTTATTGTATTGTTGTGTGATATCTTCCGGTTGTTTCGGAACTAAAGATGCTTTAAAAGAATCTGCTCCTTGCTTTTTAACATCCTTCATCAAAGCAACTATCTCTTTATCTTTCAACGCCCCTGTAAAATCGTTATTGATAATATCCAAAATCATAACAGATTTTAAATTTTCAAGAGTTGCATCAGGATGGGCTTCTACATAATCTGCTAATCTTCCTCTTATCGTGCGACGTTCTTCCAACATCGCAGCATATTCTTCTTCTGTTGGAATACTATACAGCGTTTTCAAATCTTGAAGACCCGTGGATAGCAAATAATTTAATTGTTCAACGCTCATATCGGCTTGCTGTGCTATGAATTGTTTTGAGTGACTTCTGCCGAATTCAGTACGCAAAGCGTGGATAAGGGCAACTCTGCCCTTCACAACCTCATTAAAACTATCAAGAACATTTGTTTCTACGTTTGGTTCTCCACCTTTGCTTTTTCTGCCTTTAAAACCAGTAATCAGTTTTCTAAAATCTACATCACGCATTTTTTCTGGGTCTAAATTCATTTTTAAGTAACCGCTAAACGAACCAGTAGACTTCAATTGTATCATGTCTTTAAAACTAGTCAAGTTGCCCTCGTCGAGAACGGCACTCAACTGATTTTGATATGTATTAATAAGATTTTGTAAAATCTCTGCCTTAAAGTATTTCGAGGTATTACCAGCGTCACCGGCTCGTTCCATTTTTTCGACCACTTTATCGGCTATCTTTTTGAGTCCTTGGAACTTTTTCATCATAAAATCTTTTACAGTTTGCCTCTGTTGTTCCATCTCTTCAATACTCATCTTGCGACCTTGTTCTGAAATAGCCTCGCCTGGCAACTCAAACTCGTCCCCACTTTTTGTTTCTGTGATTAATGATCTGGTTTTGAAGCCAGCATAATATTCACCAGCTAGAATAGAACGAGCGGTTCTAGCTATCCATTTTTTCACCAATTCATATTTTTTGTCTATCAAAGCGTCCATAAACTCTGTCAGACCATTGTTGGGATATTGTTTTAAAGTTTGAGCTACAACATTATATGGCAACGTTTTACCCAAAGTAACATCATTTATTTCAGTGACACCGTTCTCATTCAACCTCTGAATTAAGTCGTCACCAGTAGCTTGTTTGAAACGATTGTTAAATACTTCAAATATCTTAGGACTACTCAAAACAAAACTTATTCTTCCATCTTTGTGATCTTCGATTTCTTGTACCTTTTGACCATTTTTCATATATGAAACAAGATAGAACGAAGGAGAAAGACCTGCCTCAATTGCGTTGTTAACGGACTGTTCAATGTTATTGAAGTTTCTATTGTTCATTACCCCTTCGCCGCCTATCATTTTCATGATATCGGCAACTACATCAGGGTTACTATAAAGAAACTTAGTTGATTGCTTTGAAAAATCAGAGAATGTGTCATCTCTATTATATGCAGCGGGAAGTCTGCCACCGGCTCTTCTTGGAACGATGTTCAAATCTTTATATTCTATCATCTTTTGTTTGAATTCGCTAGAGTTAGGTTCAGAAATCAACTTCCCTTGCCAAAAATCTTCTGGGATTTCTTCTTGATCTTCTTGAACAGGAGCCTGTTCTACTGGTTGTTGAGGTTCTGGCTGTACTGCTGCTTGAAATTCTTGTATTTTTGCTAAAATAAATTCAAACGCTTGGTCTGGAGTAATTTCCCCTGCTGTATGTTTATCAGAAATGGCCTTAATAAATGTATTTAATGCCGGAATCTGATCTATTCCAATGCCTCTAGCGGCCTTTTCTAGTTCAAGCCTATCCTCAACTTGAATGAAATTTAGGGCTTCATTGGCGAATATCATCATTCTAGCATATTTGTGCAAATTAAATTTCGTATTCAGAGACACAAGAATCCTCTCTTATCTAAAATACTCCTCTCTATATTTCTATAAAAAGGAGTATCTTCCTTCCATGTTTGACTAATTCTTACAAGTTTAATTCTTTACTAATAGTATCTCGTGTTTGTCTAATTCTTCAGTTTTTATACCGCCTAAAACGTAATATGTGTGAGATGCTTTATAATTTTTAAACATTTCTTTTATTAGCTCCCACTCATCTTTTTTCATATGTACACTTTTTCCGCTCATAATTTTACAGCGACACGCCAATAAATCTATACCCGTGCTTTTTTTAAGCATATCTATTTTTTTATCGAGTTCGTCCCTTATTACCAAATCTTCCCAGCCACCATTCTTATACGAACTAATAAGATTTTTTCTTTGAGTGTCATCTAAATTACTCAGGATAATATCTCGTTGATGATCTGTAAACCATTTAGCATAGCACCAATACTCTGCGAAATTTTTAAAAATTGTCTTTTCCATTTTAAGCTCCCTCACACGTAATTAGAGAACTATATATTAATTCATTATTGTTATAAAAAATCCTACTTAACCACTTGTATATCTAAAGCATGATGAGTAACAAATAATAAACAATTGACTCCTGCTTCATCAAAAATATTATTAAGTTGTTTCTCTACATTATTAATATCGTTGTCTTCAGCAGGGTCGTGTATCGTTCCTACTTTTACTAATAAAAATTTTCCTTCGATATCATTATAGTCGATCTTTTCTACGTCTACTTTTTCACCAAGCCCCAAATCAGATAAGTCTAATACTTCAGCGTCTACTTCTTCTGAATTGCTTCTTTGCCCCCTGTGTCTGAATTTTGGTTTTGGTGTAGTCGGAGGAGGATTAACCCCTCCTTTTTTTACTTTACCAGGTTCCATTATACTTCTCCTTTATCTAAGAGCGATACATTAGCATGAACAATACGAATATCACCATTATCTAAAATAAATTTGTTATTTTTATCTATATTCCCTGTCAGAAAATTATACACCATCTTTTTTTGTATAGCAAATGGTGTACCAGACAAAAGAAGGGCTTTAATTTGATCAGGCAACTTTTTTACTAAAGGATGTTTACCTTGCGAAATTATCCCTCTCAATTTATTAGAGGAGATAAAACACAATTCTATCTTAGGATCGAATATAGCTACTTTTATTTTTCTCAAATCCTCTTTGTTTTTTATTTTACTTTTAATTTCATCAGCGACAGAAATATCTAAATCTTCTGGTTTTGGTTTAGGCATAGTTAATCTCCTTTGCAACTTTGACTTATATTATATCGGATGAAGTGATTAAAAAAGTTTGAGTTGTTCTTTAGGCTCTAGCTGTTCGCTATCATCTTGGTCAGATAGATTTCCAAGCATTTCCATTACTTTAGGATAATTTTGTTTACCAAGCAATATTCTAAGTTTTTCATAAACAAACGGAGATACACTCTGATATGTGTAAACTGTTGGTCCGCTCTTAAACTTTATTTTTAGTTCCCAATAGTCAGGATCATAGAAAATTTGTTCTATAGGAGATTGAGCATACTTTTTGATTTTGTCGCTACTCCCATAACGTAAAATAATTGGATTATGGAATTTTTCATCAAGAATCTTTTCTACACGCTTAATAATATGATCTGCTTGATATATAGAAAAATTATTTTCTATGTCAAGAGAGATTTGCATACTAACCATTCCTTCAGGATATTCATCAGACTGTTCATATCTACCAGCCGCATAAAAATTCTTACTTCTCATTTTCGAACCGAATAAATCCATGTGACTACGCAACGTTTGTTTGCCTTCTTCTTCTTTATTATCTATTGCATCATAAGAGTAAAAATCCCATTTTCTATCAATTAACCATATGTACTGTTTGTATTTGCTGAAATCTCTTTCGCCAGTATAAAAATATCGATCTTTTTCTTTATCATAATCAAAACTCTCCCATCCTTCATGGCCTATACCACTGTAGGTAGGATTATCTTTTATTTCTATAATAGGACTTGATATTTTATACCAGTTCATATCGTTTCTTCTATATGTATAAACGCATCGTAATCGTAAACGATAACTTTAACTTGCGGAGGAGTACCAAAAGCTCTTTTTATAGCATTAGCTCCCTTGATTTTATTTGCCACATCTACTGCATATGAATCTGGTAGAATTATTTTGCTATCAGGGTCATCTTCGTCTTCAAATATTTCATGATAATCTAACCATATTTCAACATTTAATTCACTTATACTAGCAATATTTAATCGAAAAAACTCATTTCCTTTGATACCTTTAAGTCCTTTTAGCAAATCTGCATGACTATGGTAATCCCCATTTCCTACATATAGATCACCAGTAAACATCAATGCTCCTCTCATCCCACCATTATATTCTGCCAAGAGAGCTTGAAAAGTTGCTTTATCAGGATTTCTAAAGATTTTACGTTCCGTATTGGCGTACTTATACCAGTTCATAGTATTATTTTCGCCGAATTATAAATTTCTCCTTTAGAGATATATGCCGAAATGGGCATTGTTGGCGCACATCTACTTCCAAGTTTTTACTTTAAAAAACAATAAAGTAAGCAAGGAAGCGTGATGCCTCAATGGTATATTGTGGGCTTCACTACTGGAGCAATAATATAGAAGACATTGTGCTTAAAGCTCTATATCAACGATATTATCCCATACGGGTAGTTTTCATTTGTTAACGCTGTTATCTCCAACGAGTTCCAATCGCAGCGTCAGGATTCAAACGATAACACCGGGGAAGTAGTCAAGCCGGTGCGTCTCTCTCCTGCCTATACATGTAATTGAGTAATCTGCATAGTTTATACATGGTTTGCCCCAGTCTAGTCTAGGGCCACTGAATCCATTTTTTGTGGCGAGGATACACACCACGCGACATCGCCTTTTCGCTAGACGACAAGCTGCTAATTGGTCCCGAGGATACACGGGACTTTAGCACCGTCTTAGAAATGTTTATGCAGGCACTTTCTCTGCTGGGCGTGTTGGCAAAGCCATACGTGTCATAAATACGATCAGAGCAGGACTGCGAGTGCCAGCAAAAGCAGCCCCACTTTTTTCTACAATAATCCACGGATTAACAGAATCAACGCCTATAATCGTATGATCTAACACAGCATTATCTCCATCAATGCCTATAATCGTGGCGTAATAACCACTGGGGGCTATTACTGGCGAACCAATAATTCTATATCTATCTCCAACCGATGGCACATAACCACTAATATCAAAAGTTTTATCACCTGACGGTATGGTAACACCTGTCAATTTTATCGCCTCAATAGTATTATCTTTGTCTGATTTGCAAAAAGAAACCATTGATAAGATATAGTCGTTTTTATCTTCGGTCTTTACTCTGGCGAAAACGAGAAAACCAAATTTTGTATCCGCACTACCGGCTGGATATCTCCTAACTTCAGGTGGTTGAACTTTTTCCGTACAATTAAGCATATCCGCTTCGACAATTGTACCACTGTTATCTTGTAGAGGGTGCTTTAGAGTAGCCATAACAGTTTCTAAGGCATTTTCAGAGATAATTGTCCCCATGACGCTTCTCGCTGATCTGCTATGTTCTCGTATCGCAGCGGGAAACAAAGTTGCTGCCATTATCAGACCAATAGCCATTATCCCAATGGCTATCATTAATTCTGCCAAACAAAAACTCTTACGTTCCATACTACATTATAGTTCTATTCTAAAAAAATAAAATAAGGTATACTCCTTCCACAAGAAGGCAATATAGCAGCATACATATTATCTTTGTCTTTATTGGTCAATGTATAGGCACAATCCCAGAGTACGGCATCAATCATGCTATAGTCAACGCCCCTCATCATGACCTGTCGACATTTGCCACTTCCAACACACGAAATGCTATATCTATCTTCAGGTACACCATAATATTCTAGAGAACTAATCAATGTGTGTTTTTGATTTTCTGAGGGGACCATTATAATAGATTTGTCAAATCTACTTTGTACTAAATTGATAATAGCCAATGTATGTCCTGCTCCTCTACACGCCTTTAATTCTATTGTGCAAAATTCTTTAGCTAAAGCAATGCCTGTATAATGAGATTTGTCCATTCTTCCTTTACGTTCTTTGCAAATATCTAGAAGTGTGAGTAAAACTGGGTACAATTTACTTGTTTCCATAGGAACGACTCCTTTCTGGAAAAGAACGACTCTCTTCCTCGTTCCTATTTATTCGGTTTAAATTCAATCATCCAATATCGTTTTTGGTTCACGGTTTAGTTCACGCAGTCTCTCTCGTTCTTTCATCTCTTCTCTTCTTCGTTCTTGGTACTCTTCATACCATTTGGTAAAATCTTGATCATATCTTTGTTGAAATTTTTCTTGAATTTTTTGCCAAAGCAATGTTACCCAAGGAAAAGGGAACATCCCACTTAATAATTCATCCTCTTGTTTTTGATAATCTTCCAAAGCTTCTTCATATTCTGCCGGGTTTTCATATTCTTCTTCTTGCGGATATGGAATACCGACATCTATATGCTGTCGTTGATACTCGTCTCTGGAATCTTCTTCCACCTGTGTCATCTCGTCAATAAGACTACGAAGACATTTTTTATTATCATCTTCTTTAGATAAATCGTCACTATCTAAAGCAGCCTCAACCATAAATTCACCAAGACCGCCATCGCCAGCATACATGCCATACTGTGCATTTTTTCCAACAGAACGCCAGGCAAGATCAAATACATTTGTCATATCATAATAAATATCACCATGCCTCAGACCATATTCATCTCCTCCAGCGACACGGCTCTCTAGGGATTCCAATAACAATCTTGGACTCATATCTCTTAAGTTTCTTAACTCCCAATATCCTTTAAGTATACCTTCTTCCGGATCATCCATAAATTTAGGAGAATTTTTATCATTTTGAATCCAGTGTTTGATCATGTCTTTATATTTATCTTTTGGTTCACTGTTGCTGTGACCCTGCACCTGATTTACGCCGCCCTCATGACCATCAACCTCTATAGTTACATGAGGCATATTTTTAGGATCACGCAATGAATATATTATTGAGTCTCCACGTTCTACATCATCACAATAACCACCGACACAATTATGGACTAATATGTTTTGTATCGTGTAGGAATGAACGTTTTCTACCTCTAAATTATACACAGGACCAGTATATTTTACCTTTTCGAATACGTGTGGATGGATTAACAGGTTATTATCTAAGTTCCATATATTTTGTTTCTCAACTTTACTTTTTTTGTAACTTAAAGATGTGTCTATTCCCTCAATAGGATATGTATCTTTTTTACCCTTATTAGTGCGATGAGAAATTGTCGGCACGATTCCCAGTCGAAGACCAATTTCTGTCATCTGAAGAGCAAGAACAGGCGAAGTTTGATTTAAAACCTTATGAGATTCACAGCCATCTCCATCTAGTACCCCCTTATATAAGTGATACACCTTCTCATTCGGGAGATTTAATAACTCAGATGGGATATGTTTATTATCGCACCCTTTACCTAGCCAATTTGAAAACCAGTCAGAAAGCATTCTACTCCTTATAACAACAACCATACCACCATAGTCTTCTTTATCTTTTCTAATTTTAGCATAAAATCCGTTATCAGTAAAGAATGACATTATTTTATCTACATAATTTCGTTCATCCTTGGAAAGCCCAAAAGAAATTTGATCACCAGTAGCGCTCCCTTCTGCTATAAACATGCCGATTATCCATAAAAAATCAGAATTCACAGTATATATCCTGTTTCCTCTTCTTCTACTATTTGTATATTGCTCTGGTACTTTAACAGTATTGATATCAGCAAATTGCCTTGGAACAGTTGACAGTAAATAGCTCCATGAATTTAAATTGCCAATTTTTTCCCACTTTAAATTATGTATTTCGTTTGAATTGTGTTTTACCTGTCCGCATATGTGTTTACGACACTGGTGTTTACTTTCAAAATGTTTCTGGTTTTTTATCATGGTCACAAATTCATGATTTAAAGTAACCAATGTTTCCTTGATGCCAAACCTTGTTGCAAATTTAATCATTGGCCCATTATATTGATTTTTGAACAGTCTCAATACCCGGTTGAAACCACCCCCTTCACATAGCACTTCTTCCCCGGTTTTGATGTCTTCTATCGACTTATATCCGCTCTTGGTCCTTACCAATGCCCCTGGTGCAAAACAGTGATCCATCAAATGTCCCTCTACTTCTAAATCATTTGCAGTTTTAACATTTTGTATGGTCCAACCTTCAAATTCGTCGATCTTATCCCCTCCCCTATTTACCCACTCTGGTCCATAGACAATATTTTTTTCTTCATATTCTTTTCCTGCTCCTCCTTTTGCCATTCGCTCATGCCAAGCATCAGAAGCGACTACGGCTTGTTCATAGGTATAATTTAACAGATCGAACTCGTCTTCACTACGAACAACCCAGTCTCCAATTTGTGCGAACTGTTGTCCGACTTCGTTCATTCTGCCACAAGTATGTTGTAGAGTTAAACGGTAAGCTATTGCTGTCGAAACATCAGGATAAAATGATTGACCTGTACGTTCAGCGGTCCTAAACATTTTTTGTAGTTGTATTAACGCCCATTTTCCTACCCCTGAATTGGCCCAACAAGTATCGATAAACGTAGATTCTAGTTCTGTTAATTCTCTTTTATTAGGATTGCTAATTTCTTTAACTTGCTCTAATGTCATCTGCGGATTCTTGCGAAAAGCATTAATGAGATATTGCATGTTTGGTTGAGAAACAATATAAGCTATGATTTCTTGACTCGCTCCTAGCGAATGAAGATAATCTCCTTGTGCCCCAGCAAAAATTGTTTTATACCAATTCATCTCATCACTAATATTTCCGGGTTATTGAACTTCTCATCCAGCATCTTAGAGGATTTTTTTCTAGCAAATTCTTTATAGTGTGGAGTTAAAGTTTGACGAAGAACCAAAGAAGCTTTACATCCATTTTGCCCCTTTACACACTCGACTCTTCCTTCCGAAACAATAGTCCCTAGATTATCATTTCTCACCCACTTGTCCCATCCAGCGTGTACATCATATGGCCCTGTAGATAATTTAGAAATAAAATCTCCATCGAGAGTTAAAAACCATAAATGATTTTCGATTCCTACATCGAAATCATGACCAATAGCGAGATAACCTAGACCTTGCATGTTTGGCCCTATTGGGGCGGCGGATTTTATTAAAGTATACCAGTTCATTTTGGGCTATTCGGTCCATGACTGTTTAAGTATTGACGATAAGATTCTTCTTTGTGAGTTGGATATCTTGTGCCATACAAATTACTACGCCAGTCAGGGTTGTGTAAATCCGAATATTGTCGAGCATAATTAAGAACAGGTATATTGATGCGCTGTCTTCCATCAGGATCGACATCATCTGTTTTCTTTTTCAAGAAAGCCCAAAACATTGGTGTAGGTATTTCTTCATCAACGAACTGCTCCATCGTATCTTTCAATATCTTGTTTACTGCTTTGTAAGTTTTTTGTGCCTGATCCATTTCATCAAGATTATAGTACCAATACTCATCCCATGTAATTGTACCCAAGAAGCCGTGAGCAACAGTAATAGATACCGTTAACTTGTCATTAGTCTGTGAAAGAGCGACCTTGGACATATAACTATCCATTACATAACGTTGCACATCAAAAACGGTACAATATTTTCCATGTTGATTAGAAGCTTGAGCGTCACTTTTTCTTTGAAAAATCTTTTTATCAGTTTTACCATCAGGAAGGTCCATATTGCTTCTAGCCTCTTTCGTAGAAGCGGTTTTAAGCATCTTTGGATGAGACACTTTAGCTTCAATAGAACTAATCGGACTCAATAAAGAATCTAATATTTTTGCTATTTTTATATCATGATACCAGTTAGCTTCTACGTTATCACCCTGATTCTTCATAGCCTGCACTTCGTTCCACATGCCCTCTATAATGTTTTGAGAAACCTTATTAACAATGTTTCTTCTGCTTCTCAACAGGTTAGAACCGATACGCAATAATTTCATATACGCTCCAACATATTCAATAGATTTGAATCCCCATGCATTCATAACGATAAATGCCGTAGCTTCTGCATCGCTTTCGACCTGTTTCTTTGTATATTTTTCTTTTGATTTTGTTCCATCAACTTGCCAATGCAAAACTTCGTGTGCAAGTTCATGAATTAGTGCAGATAGCTGTCTTTCTCCACCAGAGGTTTTATCAATTTCAATCCTACCACCAGCAGACCATCCGCCAGCAGTCCCTGTGTCGGCATGTAAGTTGATATCAATTTTTCTGCCAGCATATGGAGAATCTTTATCTGTGGCGAATTTCCCAATCCACGACAATAATGCAGCCCTAAGTGTAACCGTAGTGTCTGTATCTTCATTTTGTTTGCTCATCCAAACATCACGAGGAGGTCTTTCGTAAGGTTCTTCATCTGGATGTTGTTTCTTCCATCGCTCCAATTGTTTGCCTTCGAATTTGGCCGTATCCCCAATGTCAAAAACTGGTTTGATTACAAAGATTAATTTCTTTTTAGGGGCTTTTGTGGCGGGGTCCATAATGACTTTGCCCGACGCATCTTTGGCATCTATTTTAAGAGGAACCCAAATCGAAATTCCAGTTGCTCCTTTTTTAACATATCTACCCAATTGTTTCCATTTTTTAAACGCTTGTACATCAACAGCTTTTCCGCCAGTCTGCCACCAAATAAGCATTTGGTTGCCAAAACTATATCTGTACAATCTTTGAGAAAGAGCCAAGAATGATTTCAAAAATTCCCATTTGGTTTCGTCATCAACAGCTTTTTCAAGAGTTTCTAATTGCTGGTCAATAAGGCCAGAAATCATCTTAGTACGCTTATCTCCTGGCGTTTTTCTAATTGCGTCTCTCAGTTTTTCCTGCATATTTTTGAGTGTCGCATCGACATCGCCAGCCACCACGAGAGATGAAGTATCTATTTCGCCAGCCGATAGGGTATCTCTGGCATATTGTAATCCACTAAGATCAAGTGTGAAATTATATGCTGCTGCCGCTTCTTCCAAATTCGATTGTACTGTATTAATATTTTCTTCTGTTATTAATTTGGTAAATTTGCCCCTAAATTCTCTATAATCTGATCCAACCGTTAATTTAGTGACAATGCCTTGTTTGGCTTCGGGGTCTTGGGTTTTGATTTCAACAGCCAAATACAGACCCGCTCTACCATGGTTAACATATGTGATTAATTCTCCAGCCATTTGAGGCTGTACAGGTTGCACTTCGCCTTCTTGGGGCGCAGGCTCTATCGGCATGTCTTGACCCAATTTAAACAAATTCTCCATACTTCTATACTTACGAATTATCTCCTCTCTTTCCTTCACTTGTTCCGATAAAAAAATATGAACATTTTATTAGTAGAACCGAACATTCCGTTGACATATCCAAATCTGGCTCTAATGAAAATATCGGCTAGACATAAGAAAAAAGGCCATCAAGTTCATTACGTCAAAGGGTTATTACCCTCCACTAGCAATGATATGTTTGGAGATGATCTGTATAAACCAGATATTATCTACATATCCACGTTATTTACTTACCAATCAGCTAGAACCATTGAATGTATTAATTATTATAAAGACAACTTTCAAGATGCTAAAATACTGGTTGGTGGGATTTTTGCTACTCTTATGCCAGATTATATAGAAGAAAAAACAGGAATAAAACCATTTATAGGCTTTTCTAGCAATCTAGATAAGATAAAACCTGATTACTCTCTTTATGAGGAATTCATCAAATACTCTCCTAAAATACAAAGATGGGAAAATTTTAGTATGATATTCACTACAAGAGGATGCCCAAGAAGCTGTAAATTCTGTGCAGTTAAGAGGTTAGAGCCAAGAACTGAAATTATAGAAAATTGGAAAGACCTAATTGATTATGATAAAAAGCACATTATGGTTTATGACAACAACTTAACAGCGATGCCAAAAGAACACTTCAAAGAGGTTGTCAACTTTTTGGCCGAAAAACGCCTAATTACGTGCTTCCACAATGGATTTGATGTTCGTTTGCTGGACGATGAAAAGATAGAGATGCTGTCTAAGATTAGATGGCAAGAGAATGGATTGCGTCTTGCGTTCGATAATATGACAGAAGACGGGTATTTACAAGATGCTATTAAGAAATTGAGAAAATTAGGTGTTCCCAAGTACGCATTTATGGTATTTGTGTTATTTAATTTCCAAGATGATTTTGATGAAGCAATGTATAGAGCAACAGAAGTTAGAGAATTAGGCGTTAGACCATATCCACAGATATTTAAACCATTAAATGCTCTAGATAATAAAATATTTGTATCTGAGAAATGGACAGCAGACTTAGCTAGAGAATTCAGATATTATTGGTTAATGGCTAAAGACTTCAAGAAAAAGACATTCAGCCAGTTTTTGGCAGAAAAGGGCAAGAGGATCGAAGACCTTTTGCCTAAGAGTTGTACTGTTTAGTCACTATCGTATTTTCTGGGTATTTATAGAGCGTTACAGACCCATCTGGTGTAATCTTAACGTAGTGAGGATTATCTTTCCTCTCCCATGAACCAGTATTTACATACCAATCACCAAACCATCCGGGATAATGAGTATGACCAGACACGATAAATTCATTAGGATTATTTTTGTGATATTTCTCCAGTATCTTTGACAATTTTCCTTCGACCTGTGACTGACTTTTCCCAAAAAATCTACTATAAAAATTCATAGCGAACAAAGAAAGTTTCCTAAAGAACGGCTCTAAATACTTTTCTGCCCATTTGTCAAAGTCTTGATTGTTCTTCTCATATTCTCCAACAAGCAATGTGACTATTCTTCCCATGAACAGTGATTTAGAAGGATTGTTGAAGATATCAAACTCATGACCATGAATTATTTTTATTTTTTGTCCACCACGTTCAATCTGAACATCATTCTTTAATTGATCTAAAAAAGATAATTTTAATGGAGAATCAATAAACCCAAACAAATCTATGTCATGATTGCCAATGATGAAAATCGTATTCATATTAATAAGTCGTTTGATCAAATCAAAATATGTTTTGAATATATTTCCGCTACTGAATTGCCATAACTCGAAGACATCACCTGCGATAATAAGGATTCCATTAGGGTCTTGGTCTACCATGTCTAAAAAATCATTAAAGATTTTTGCATATGGTGCGAAACTGTCAGCTTTTGATCCGTTTCCCATGTGTAAATCAGATACGATATAAATTGTTTTGTCATCTAAAGTTATCATACTTAATTATTCGAAAATAGTTAAACGAATTCCTTTAGAAATAATTGTTTGGTTGCTCTGCCAGAATCCTTCTATAATGACGTTCAATATATTTGTCATATTCGTCCCAACAACCATGTTTAATGCAATATGTGCATCTGCGTCTTTCATAGCGACACGCTTTGTGTTCTTTGTAAAAATGATCTCGTTTTGCCATCGATTTGCCGTATCTGGTGCTATCTTTTTTGGGTTTGACAGATTTGACTCTATACTGTGTTTTTCGAGTTTTCTTCCAGCAGCGGGTGGTGCGGTTCCAAATATCGTCCCAAAAATGTGGAAGCCTTTTGGACATTCTTCTTCCGCGCACTGGCCAATCTTGATTTGCTTTTTTCTCGTTAAGGGTTTTAGGGTGTCTGAAATAACCGCTCATATTAATTCTCCTCTAGTTAATAACTAGAGGGAATCAAGGTTGTGAATGTTATAAGTTTCCATGTCTTTATATTATAGAAGAAAGATATATTTCCTTTTGAATTTATACACTATTTTTCTCCCAATAATCTTTTTGCTACTGCTTGTGATAACGCTTTTCTTCCGATGTCACTCTCCATGCAAGCTGAAATTATTTGCGCTTGATATATGGGAACCATTGTTTCCCTACGCCACTTCGCGTTTTCTTCCATCATCTTCTGCCACTCTATTTTAAATTCTTCTGGTGTCACTTTTTTAATAAATATCTTTTTTATTTTGCATAATAAATTCTGCTGTTTCTGCTAATTGTTTACTCACTTCCAATTTTACAGATTCATCGATTTCTTCTAAACGCATAAGAGGTATTTCGGTGCTAACCACCACATAAATTCTGTTGGTTTCTGGATTTACTGACATAGCCAAGCATGTTGTCGCACCGGTATTCTTGTCTTGAAACCAATTGGGTTCTTTTATTTTGTATTTATCCACTATTTTCTCCTACCACAAAATCTTCAGAATTATTTTTGTGTTCATTTGTTTCACAATACTCTTTCATCCATTCAACTGGTATTTGATGTCTGTTATTATTATACTGTTGTTTCCATTTTTCATAATCATACCAATAACCGCCAAATCGAATAAATGCTTTTCCGTCATTGGCGTATGCCATGCCGCCACAACGAGCCGGTTCCCACATGGCTTTAGCTAGTGCCGATCTTCCCTCTTCTGTACTTAAAATTTCAAGTATTTTTTTGTTTTTCTCTTCTTCAGTCATTTTCTTTGATTTTCTCTTCCCATTCATCGAGAGTCTCCTTAGTACACATGTCTCTGAACATGGTATCATAACCGGCGAATACAAATAATGCTTTTTTCGGCATTACATCATGTTTGCCAAAAGTTTTTAGGTTTGTTCCCCAAACCATGAAGTGAGATAATCTAGGATTAATTTCGCTGTCTAAAGATCGACAATACGACCACCATAACCACACATCAGGTCCATCATTTTCGACTTTGCTCATATAATATCGGTTAGCATCATCAACATATTGAGTCATCGTTGAAATCGCTTTAGCTTCTATTTCTCTAGGTTCTAGGTATTCTCCGTCTACACGATAACTACCATCAGGTAGATTTTTTTCTTTCATCCAACTAAAATCATATTCCATTTTATTCTCCCTATTCTCTATCGTCAAAAGGCATTCTCGCTGCCTCTGCCGCTTCTTCTAAATCTGTTTCGTATACCGTGTCCAATGCTTGAGATAGAACTTCAAGTAAAGGCAATTTTGGACTAATATTTTTTGCAAATATTTTTTTGCACTCTTCTTTGACTTGTTCGCCATGCGACAACAGAACCCATGATAAAAAGTGTTTCATACAGCTTTCTTCAAACTCTTCTTCAATGTTTTTCCACTCTTTATCGATATCTTCCAACATCGCTTTGCATATTTGTTTTCTGACTTCTTCTATTTCCATATTATTATCCTATGACATTGCAAATGGAGCAAAACTTGTTTTTTCTCCGCAGTCTTTACAAATAACGACAGCTTCATCGCTACAAACATTAACAGCGTTATCCGGTTTTTCTTCTCGATCTTCATCAATATAAATTAAACATTTGTTTTCTGTGTCCCAAAATGCCGTTGCACAACCTGAGCGTTCTTTTTCCATTTCGTTAAATGTTATGCCTTTTTCTTTGTATTCTTCCTTCCATTTATCATATAAAATAAAACCTTCAAACGGATGAGAAAGATGTGTTTTTGAGCCGTCTTCTTCAAGCCAATATTGTACGTATTGAAGCGTACCAGCAGCGGCTTTTTTACAATTAGTACACCATGCGGTTATAATAAGTGGCATTTTATTCTCCAATCTTATATTTCATACATTCTAACATATAAGGTTTCACCAAGTAGATTATTCGATGACAAAAATTGGTTCAAATCTAAATTTGCCATCATATCTTGGCATCCTAATTTGGTCCTGTGAAAAATTATAATTATTTTTATTTAACCACCTTTCAAGATCGTCAGCGATCTGGTATCCACCAGTATTAGCAATATCAATTGCTACTTTTCTAGAAATTCTCGTTGCCTCTTGAACGCATTTAATTAGATATTCTTCAAACCACTCTCCATATGTATCATACTTTTGAGAACTTTGCAATTGACTATCTTCATATTCTTCTGCATCAAAATAGGGAGGAGAAGTAAAACAGAAATCAAAAGTATTATCTTTAAATTGTTTCATACCAATAATACTATCCTGATTAAGAAGACTCATTTCTTTGCTTTCACCCGATTTTTCTCTCAATGTTTTGTACAGATCGTGTAAACCATAATATGTTTTAAAATTAATTTCTATACCAGTATAAGAAAACACCTTTTCACAAGCAAATGCACCGAACAATCTACCTCCATACCCAGCGCAAAAATCAATAACTTTTGAATTTTTATCACAATATTTATGATATATTGATTTGGCAACACAGGGCATAAATCCACTGGCGGCCTTATTCCCACGATATCGTTTCAACGACTTTAATATTTCTTTTTTATTTGGAAAAGTTCCATTTGTGATTATTTTACGTATAATTTCTGATAAATATTTCTTGTTTTCAAAAATTTCTCTTGGTGACTTATTCCCCTTCGCCTTGGCATCCCAATAGTTCGGAAAATGAGCCATTAAAAATCGATTGCCAACATTTGAAAACGAAATAAAATCATCTTTAATTAAATTATTCGGGTTCACCTTTAAAACAGCATTCATATGATTTTGTATAGTTTTTGGGTCATCCATCAAAGCATTAAAACCACCTTTGTAAAATGATACAACAAGGTTTTCAATGTATCCGCTTTGTTCTTTCGCAGTAAGCATTTTGAAATCAACACCTAATGGACACTTCATGATTTTCCCATAATCTATTTCTTGTTTTTGCAATTCTAATCTTTTATTTTTATATGACTCATAATCAGTTTTATACTGAAACATGGGCAATATATGTGGAGAAATTAAATCTATGAATTGCTTTGTATTCTTGGCATTCATGCGTATTCGATATCCCATTCTATATTTTAAAGGATGATCTTTGATATTGACATCAATATCAAACTTTTCTTTAAACCATTCTTTTATATTTTCACAACTTTTTTTAGAAAAAGAATCAGTACATATATTACAAGTCGGGTTACTATTGTTCCCCTTCACAATCGATCTGTGTTGGAAGTCTGTCTGCCCATCGTCCATAAACCAAACGGACAGCGATAATGGAGTCAGTTGATTTAAAATGTCACGAGAAACTTCTTTCACTTTTTTCGAGGAATCATTAGGATCAACTTGATAAAATGATGAAATACATTTTTCGATATCCGTATTAGCAAAAGTATAAAATGACCAAGATGTTATTTCTGTTTCCGACCTAAAATCAATAGAATGTGTTGATTTTAAAGAATCAGGAGAAGCAACGCTCTCAAATTCTTTATATTTCCACAATAAGTAATCTTTTTGTTCCCCTCCTTGTCGAAAAAGGACACCCGCTCCACCTAAGCGTTGGGCATCACCTAGCATAGAGCCATATAATATTTCAATTTGTCTCTGTGTTAACGGTGTTTCAGTTTCTTTGCGGCGAATAAACTTCGCCCCTTTAGATTTGATTCGATATAACTGTCTTAAATACCCGATATAATCTTTGCTAATCTTATTATCTTCCGCTATTTCTTCGAGAGGTTTTCCACTTTCATATTGTTGTATAAATTCATTTTTACTAAGGTCAATTTTTCCTTGGCATAATATGCTATAAAACGAAACGAGATTTTTAGATGTTAATTTTTGTATTTCTCTTATACTTAGTCCGCTTTCAATGTATTCTTTAAATTGTCTCAATGTAATAAAATGACGCTTACGCCCCCTAGAAGATAAAGAAAGATTTATATCCAAATAAGGTTTAACTAAATCCCATTTATATTGATTTAATAAACGTTTTCTTTTATTGTCCTTCATTAAAGTGACACTTTGTTCTGATAATTTTTGTCCTTTCGCTGGCATATTTTCTCCTTTGATTACATTATAGTCCCTATATATATATGTTATCGGTACGAGTAGAGAAAAACTTTAGTGATAGTTATATGAGATGATGGAAATGGCAGTTTCCGAGCCATAAGCGATGTATTTTTAGACACCTGAGGAAAAGAGGTAACGAAACCAACGCGAGCGTCCACCAGGTAGGGTATATTCAGGCACAACGATAGCATTAGTTCTTGGGTATGGGCCATACTTTTTCTGCTCTAGCATTTTTGTTACTTCTTCTTCATAGTTTTTCTTTAGCGTGTCAAAATTAGAGAATTTTTCACCGGCAGCTTCTGTTCCGCCGAATACCTGTGCAGGCTGTTGGAAGTTCAAACAAAGCATGATTTTTCTTAACGCATCTACAGCAGCAGACAGGACGATAGCCTTTGTCCATCTATCCGGGAACGAATTGAGATTGTAATCCGTAACACCTGGATATAGATTTAATTCTCCCACAGCATCTCTGAGAAACTGATTCAATTCTTCTCCCGTAAACCATCTAAAATTATAGTCCACATACACTTCGTCATATTGAGTCAGTGTTTCATTAAACACGATTCTACCATTAGAATAGTCAACTCCCATATCATCTGTAGTCATCATATTCGTCTTATTACGATATACGCGAATTCCAGGAGTTTGATTCCATCTTGGAAAAGTGCAGTAGTAGGTTCTTTTGTCTTGAGAAGGTTTGCACTGTTCGTAATAAACTGGTATGTTTTGGGCACATGCGATTCTATATTCTAGATTACGCAATAAATCGCCAGGTCTACCACTATAGATATCAGAATTTTCTCCATCAGCTACAACAACAATCTCTTGTAGTTCAGTTTGTGGACCATCTTCTGTGGTGAATTCCCATGTTACATCATATTGACCAACAATTTGATTTGCAGGAATTTCCCACTCATAAACGTAGAAACCGATTTCCACTTTTTCAGGAATTACATTTGTCAATACTGCTGTACCGCCAGCCGTGTCTATAGATACAACAATATCTTCTGGATCGATAGGAAAACCTTCAAAATCCGTGATTCGGATTAATAGAGAGCTAGATGTACCTTGTACCCATGTTCCTTGAAAATCTGCTATTGCGCTTATTGCCATAGAATGAATCCTTTAATAAACCACCTTTTTAATATTCAAAAGATAATGGCATTTTCCTTGCCGTTTATTTAGATAAATTTCGAAGTTCTTTCATAACGAATTGACGAGCATCTCTTGATCCTTCTTTTTTGCTCTTTTCGACCAATGTGGACACTAATCCTGCGATTAAAGACAAAGCAGCGATATTGTTGTCCATTCTTACGAAACCCTCTACATCATAAGCAGAAAGTTTTCGCCTAGTAGAACAACTTACTGAAATGTTTTTAACTCCCCTTAATTCTCCAAAACAGCCCTTTTTAAAGTGGGTATCAACAGATATCACTTCTTGACATCTTTTGGCTTTATTCGTGGGAAGAGTCAAAATGATTATGTTATTTCTATACGCTTTTTTAAGAGAATCTTTTATCAATTGGTTATTTGTATCGAATTCAAACGGCAGAACAAGGATATCTACCTTTTTGACTATCGCCCACAGAATAGATGCCGCAATAGTTGAAACATCACTGGAATAATCTTTATAAAATGACTTAACGCACAATATTTTCGTAGATGGAGCAATACCCTTTAAGTCTTGTTTCCCATTCGCTGCGATAAGCCCTGCGATGGCTGTAGTAGCCCCTAATTCGTCATTTGGGGTGTCTGCTTCTTCGATGGCGACCTCAAACTCTGAAATGGTGTTAAACCCATGATATATGGGCAATCCAGTCCCCACAATTGCCACCTGGACGCCTTTTCCCGTAAAAACGTCTTCTGCTCCGAACACACTAGGCTGATAGCTTACAGGGCGTTTAACGGCTTTTACGGTATCTTTTTTATCTATAGAGAATATATTAATTGACATAAAATTATCTAACAATTTCAAGTGGAACTTTGAATATTTTACCACTTCCAAACAACTCTATTTGCATATTAATAGGTGCTGTTTCAAGAAAGTAAACATTTTTCCTTAAATACAGTGCCAAGTTCAATGTGAAAAAATCATCAGTCACAATAGACGGGCATCTGTTGATCTCGTCTAACTTTTTGTGTATATTTTTCTTATATGGAATATTCCATATTTTCGACAAATCTAATTTCAGTTTGTCTACAACATAACTTTTCAAATTAGCATTTACAACGGCAATTCCAGTCGTATATTTTTTTGTTCTTGCTTTAGGATAATATGAAAAACTATATCCTTCGCCTCGCCACTTTAGCCCAGCTAATCTATAATACAATTGGAATATGTTTTTATTAGTCTTTTTGCGTTCATATAAAAAACCATATATCTTTGCCGTACCCTCACCAAAATCAAAACCTAGTTTTTCTGTGCTTTTGGGGTCAAAATGTTCTTCAGTAGAAAAATCAGGATGTAAGTTAATCACTTTGTCAAAATGCATTCTTGTGAACTCTACTGGAACATTTTTAATTGTATATGTCTTTTTGATATTTTTATTGTATTTGAAAATAGATTCTGTTTCTGTATTTTTAACAACACAATAAATATCCGCATCATTATATGCCTTTTTAAGACCCTTGATTAAACTTGTGGCGATAAAACATTCGCTTTGAGTCCCTAAATGTATAAGTAATATTTTCATTATTGTACATATCTATCTACTAATGTATCAACAAAATTATCTAATGTTTTTCCGCTCATAACATCTCGATCTATATCCATACCGCCTTCACCAACCATGCTTCTTTCGTGTGATCCCATATCACCCTGTCTTGGTACGCTGATAGGCCCACCAGCCTTAACATCTCCTTCCAAAGCTGAAGAGTTTTCTGCCTCTTCTTTTGTCATCGTTTTAAGGTGTTTGAGCTGATCTGCACGACTCATGGATATTTTCAAATCTCCTCTTTTGTATCGAGCTTCCATATCCTCTAATTCGCTTTCGGCGATAATTTGCAATTTGCCTTTTTTGAGCAAAGAACGCATAGTTCTATTTTTCTTAAACACATCTTTGCCGTAATCTCTAAATACTTCCTCAATTGCTTTGGCATCAAAAGGATTATTAAAGATTAAATCTTCTCTCTTTTTAGAACATACGTTATAAATTCCGGGGATATTCATTGATCCTGGCAATGTACTTCGCAAAAACAATGGCTCATTAGATTGCCTCATATTAGCAGCGCGACCTTCCATAAAAGACGCAACAGTATCGACTACCTGATCTGCCGTAGTCGCTATACCATTCGTTACATATAGAATTTTTTCTCCACGCTTTGTCATTTCTTTCAAAGCGTCCGCTTGATCAAAAGCTAATGTTTGTAAACCTGAATCAGAATATATTTTAATCAATAAACGTTCTGTATCTAGCAACACTATCATGATATTTTTCTCCAAATCTCTGATAACCGTGCATTAACAACTTTCGCAACGGCCTTCATACTATAATTGTCGGCAATATAGTCTCTCAGTATGTCATTTTTATCACTTGCCGCATCATAATTGTAATATACGTATCGCATAGCCTTCTTTGCCTGTTCAATGGTTTTTTCACTATTTAACATCGGGAATTTTTGCCCATCCCAATAATGTACTTGCATTCTACCAGCTTGCATCTCTGCTATTTCATCCACATCAATTAAGCAAGAGTTGTTTTTCTTCAAAAACATTGATTGACCAGAACAATCACTTGCTATAACTGGCAATCCACACAATGAACTCTCACAAAACGGAAGACCGAACCCTTCTCCCCGTGAGAACAAAACGAAAGCATCACATGCAGCATAAATACTTGGCATCATAGATTCTGGTATCATTTTGCTACAACGAGCGATATGTGGCGGATTATCACCACCATACTCATTAATAAATTTTTCTATTGTTTCTTTAATTACTTCGTCTTTACCCATTCCAAGATGATTCCTACTAACGATCAATAGCGAAACATCATCATCCCCACTAAACTCAGACAGATATGCCTTCAACAGTGTGTCATAACCTTTTCTGTAACTCCACCCAAATACGCTCAGAAAAACAAAATCATTTAATTTGGGTTTAAACTCATATTCGTTGTGTTCTGCCGTATACAAATCAGTATCTATAGAATCAGGCACAACATAAATTGGCCTATCCAAGTTATGATCCTCTAACACTTTTTTACAGAAGTCAGATGTTACCCATATTTCTCTGTACGTTCTGGCTATCTCTAGAAACTGTTGAGGAACTGTATACGCTTCTATTGTGGTATATAGTATCCTATATTTACCGCACACTGCATCACTGAATGTCGGAATCACACTTTCGATTACAATTGCGTTTTTGCTAACTTCACTATTGATCTGTGATAATGCCCTTAATTCATCTTCACATAATTGATTTGATTTCTTATTAACTGGGTCTATATGCACTTTACATCCTGAGTTGTGTAACATGAATGCTAAATTTCTATTGACTTTTGCGTAGCCCCCTAGTTCATAAAAATTACCTCTCAGTCTTACTTCTATTTGATCTTTACTCGTTTCTGTCTTGTCTTTTTGAGTGATTTCGTTCTTCTTCTCTTTGGGAATGAGTTTTAACATCTCTTTGCCTTTCTTTTGCGTTTTAACAAGATTTCTTTCAAATAAAGAATTATTATGTTGTGTAATCTCAAAATAATTTAACTTAACAAGCTTTCTAAATCCAGCAGATTTTTTCGCATCTTGCAAAGAGATAAACTGTGGAGACATATCTTCTAAGAATGGGATGTCTCTATCTATATCATCTAAATAGACAGTGTTTTTGCTGGTATTAATGAATTTCATCTTTCTGCTTTCACATATATATTCGGCTTAAGAGGACAAAAGATAAAGATATGTTGTTATCTGTTAAGGAGTTGTCTAATTAATCTATATTCTTTTAATAGAGCTTTTCTGCGCAATTTGAGAAGATGGTATTTGAAGCCATAATTATGACTTTTTAAAGCTTCATCAATTTTAAGTATAGCGTTTTCGATCCAAGGCAATGATTCTTCTAAGTTTTTTTTTTCTAAGACGTTGAGTTGGGCTTCCTTAGACAGCTTTTCTAAGAAAGCCAATCGACTTCCCGTTTTGTAATTTTGTGTTTCAATCGTTTTCATTAACTATTGTTCTTGCCTACTATCAAATGCCAATCGTTATCAATCCTTCCGATCAGAATTGGAACTCCACCCATCATCAATTGTGCTGTTTCATCTGTTACTACATCTCTTTTATCAACCATCACCATTGAATTGTCTGAATTGATTGAGACAGGAACACCATGCCACATTGTAGAATTAGTCGCTACAGAAGAACCAGAAACATTATTGATGGCATAAACATTGTTGCCGCCATAATTAAAGAGCATATATCTTACGCCGTTATAAACATATGTATTATCTGTTACAAGTACATCATTTTTAGATATCACGTTAAGAGCATAATTCCCTCCTCTTTCCATCAATGACAGAGGGTATCCATATAGACTTAACTTATTCGTAGTTGCAGAGAAACCAACAGAAGAAGCCAATACTACATTGATCATATAATCATAATTGTTATTTCTAACAGCGGCTATATCAGTTGAGCCTATTCTGTTTATAACACTACTCGTTATTGTAGTCACTTTAGGAACTACTGGTATTGGTGGAGTAGGTTGAGCAAATATCCAGTTCTCGTGATTCGACCCTCCGTCCGTCACGCCGCCCAAGACAGTTATAACCGCCCCAGGGTCGCCCATGTTGTCGATGGTCATGGTGTTGTCACCCGTTACGGTCCCGCTGCCCGTCACGGCGATGTTCGTCCCGTCCCAGTCCCCACCGAGTGTGATTTCCTTCGCACCGAGAGCAAGAGCCGACGAGCCGCCCGCAGCATCAACGAGATCACCAATCGACACCGCACCGCTGACGCCACTTACATCAAGAATTCCATGCCGATTGATGTCGGCGGCTTTGCCCAGAGTCAAATCGCCAAGCGAAGCACTCGCCCCGGTCAGGGTAAGCTTGCCATACTCGTTGTCAGTGTCATCGCCCTCGATAATCGTTTCGCCGCAGTCCCATACCCCACTGCAAGTCCATGTCGTATCCCGGCCCGTGATGGTACACACGCCGGTCGTGTGAACCCGCCCTGTGTTAGACCGAGAGCTGGACGGCCTGATCCTAACGGGAGCGGAAACGTCGCCCTGAAGATCGAGCGAGTTGTTGCCCATGTACTCGACATAGAGAAGGGACGAACCCGTGACCGTTGACCCGACCTCCGACGCTATGACATCTGCGTAGGTGGTGGCCGTAACCTCGACGCTGGACCCTGCAACGAAGGTCAGAGAGCCGGGGTGATGGTTGTACCTCGCCCCGTTGATGGTCTTCCCACTTCCCGTCATCTTGACATGGACGTTTGTTTCGCCTGTGGCACTCGCGTAGTGAAGGTTGCCAGTGACGATCAGATACGCCCCAGCTTCCACTGAACCTGTCCATACTCCCGCGACGACCAAGTTCCCATCCACGGTCACGATCTGGGCAGCAGCGAGAATCGACCAGTCAAACGTCCCGCCGCTGGCGATGGTCAGGTCGCCCGTGATCATTATGTTGTCGTTGCCACTGTCGTCGAGCATCTGGAGCGTGGACGTGTTGGAGATCGTCGCCCCGCCCGTGGTGATGAGTTCGCTACCAGAGTCGAGCAGTACATCCATCGTCCCGGTGGTCAGGGCGTCGATGATCGTGAAGGACTCGTCGGCCGTTCCATAAATCGTACCACCAGCCCCACCGTCCGTGATCGACTGAACCGTCGCCCCCTCGTGGGCGACTACGCTTGCATCCGCACCGTTGAGGACAACGACATACGCATTAGCACCATTCAGGTCGAACTGGCCCAGCGTCGAGGTCAGCGTTCCAGTAGCTTCCTCGATGACGATATACCCATCCAGAGTCGAGAACAGGATCGTCCCGACTGCCGCACCTGCATCGAAGGCCGAGATGTCTACTTCGTAGCTGTTGACCGCATCGACGAATTCGTAGTTGTACGTCCCCGACGCCGGGAGATTCGTGGCGGGGGCGGTTCGCGTGGCGAGCGTGTGCTGGATCGTGTCGGTGGTAACGGGGGCAACCCCGCCCGTGTAGTTGGTCGCCAATGCCCAGTTGTCGTCGGCAGGCACCCATTCCTTGTTGGCCATTACCCGATCTCCTCAACCACTGCGACGGGCAGAGGCTTCTTGGCGACGACCGTGAACGAGCGGTTCACGCATCCGGGGCCGTAACATCTATACCCGGCAGCAACCAGACGCTCCTTGAGGAGTCGAGCGTGACGATGCCCCATTCGGCCGCTTTCAGCCGTGATTCGCACATCGTCCCGCGTGCGAAGTTCGATGGTACGCGGAACCGTTGCAACCGAAACTATCGCATCGCTTACGTCTTTCACTGTCGCTGCTGTTATCACTTGCGTAGTTAATTCAGTCATTAGTTATTACTCTCATACTTAATTTTGTTAGGGTCCATATGTAGTTCACCATTTTCTTTGATTAGTTATTAATATTGCGAAATAAGACGAAATCCTTTATCTATATATCGGAAATGGATGTGTAAAAAATGATTAAGAATAACTATATCTGAAGTGATTAACACTATTTACGATCTAAACTATATGACTTCTCTTTTACAAATCATATATCCAACGAATTTTTCCGCAATCCCAAATTCTGTAAAGACCCATCTGCATACAATATTCATGTTCCGTCATATCTTTTGGACAACCAATTTTACTCTTTTGTTTAGATTGTTTAGAGAAATATTTTTTACTTTTTATATCCCAGTAAAAATAATCAGGTCCATATGCATGCTCTTTTTTAAATCCCAAAATAGGATATATGTTACCGTCAGTCCAACTATTATCTGACCACGATATAATATTTTTATAATTTTGTTCTCGTGCCCAAAGTTCAAAATACTTAAATAGCCTACGCCCTCCTCCTTGTATAGTCGTATCACTACAGAAACAAAGTCTATTTAAAATAACATTAGCGTCTTTTTGTCTGTGATGCAACGAAGCTGTCATGCTGCCAATAATTTTTCCGTCATATCTCAAATTGAAATATTTTATTGTTCCACGACCATACCCCTGTATATGATTAGTGTCGATAAAATCTTTAGCATTCGTATGATCTATCGTACATTTTCTGGCCGCGATTCTATTTTGATTTAGACCCAGTTTGGACTTTATATAGTTCAATAGTTGTTGTTTTTTCTGATGCCAATTATTCTCAAAGATATGTAATAAAAATATTCCTTTATCTCGGCATAATTTCGTTTTATGTATGTGTTTATTTCTAGCCTCTATAGAAGAAAGAATTGCTTCTGAATGCCAATAACTTCCATTGAATTCTATAGCCACATTTAAATGAGGTATATATATGTCAAGTTCTAGAGGAGAAATTACTTTTCTGGTGTTAATTATAATTTGATTATCGCGTATCCCCATTTTTTTAATACAATTGATTAATTCTTTTTGTTTTTGCTGCGTTGGGAAAGAGTAAATACTGTAATATTTATTTTTAAATTCATCTTGAACTAAGTGGGCAGTTAAGCTGCCATAATTTATATTAAAATAATCACATATTTCTAATAACGTTATATCTTCTTTTTTTAACATACTCCAAAAGGATTTACCGCGCAACAAATTGATTAAATTATAATTACCAGAAACATTATTTTTTATAGTTGTTTTAAGAGAAATAGATGTTTGTTTGGCAATTTTTGCATTTTGCATAGGATTTGGTTTATTATATCTGTCCATACTGGTTGCTACGGCTTTTTCTTTTACGACATCATTCTGCATTGGATTGATAAAACCAAATTTATTGAGATTAGTTTTTTGTATTTTATCCATGATTGACTGGTTTTGAATAGGAGATTTGTATCCATAGCGTTTTTTGTTAGTAGCAGCTATTTTGTTTTTTATTTCAGGATTTTGAAATACATTTTCAACACCATATTTTTGTAAATTCGTTTGCTTCGTTTTGTTTTTAGAAAATTCAGTTTTTTTAGTTTTAGAAATTTTAGAACGAATTTTAGGATTAGAGGCAGCATGTTTAACTCCATATTTTTTGAGATTAGTTTCTTCGGCTTTTTTCCTAACTTTTTTATCAGCGAATGGAGACACTTGTTGTTTCTGTTCTTCTATTCTACACTCTTTGTGACATGCTGATCCGCTTCTATAGAAAAAACATTTACGCAAACGATGAGGTTCACCGCAATATCTACAGGTGGCCCAAATAAATTTCGCAGAACCATTACTATATTGAACAGGAGGATATCCTTCTTTTTCTATAGTTAAATGATCTAAAATAACAGATTCAAAGTTGAATATTTTTCTTTTATGCATTCTCTATTCCAACATCTTCGTGTATGACATTATAGTAAATAAAAAGGCAGTTTATAAAAAACTGCCTTTTTATTTTAGTCTGTACTAATTAGCTAGCTGTTGATACTTCGATTATGCTTAGAGCGTAATCGTTCAACACAACGATGCCAACCTCTTCATAGATCACCCAGCCAAGACGCAATTTCTTGGGATCATCGGCGGGAAGAACTGTAATATCCTGACGGATGGGGAACGCACCCACTGTGTCAGGCGAGGCAACAACGAGGACCGTATCCGTGTCCATACGACTGGAAACGTGGATATCGGCAGTCCACAAGTGACCGTAAAGGCCAGTTGTGATGATTTCACGCTGAGTTGCCTCATCGTAGAAATCTTTGCCAAAGATACGGATTGTAGCAAACTGATTCGCGTGCAGAACGACCTTTGTTGCAACTAGGTCATGCTGTTCGATCAGACGATACGCCGTGTTCAACGAGTTGATACTCAAAGCTCCAACGTTGACAACAACTTGCGTACCACGGTTAGTGGCAGCAGCGATCAATGCGTTGAAAATATTGGTATCTTCCTCTTTTTGAATAGCCTCTTTTGCCTTAATCTGCGCTCTATCTACAATGTAGAAACGACGAGCTTTGATTTCACTCAAACGTACAGTTGGGTGAGCGGCGATTTCGAACGTTGGAACCAAGACCTCTTCGCCTTCTTGAATCTGGTCGGGAACAGCACCACGACGAGAAATCACATGAGCGATTGCGGCAACGTCTCTCTCGTAACGAGCGAGAGCGCCTTGAGGTAGTTCGTCGACCATAATAAGCTTACGACCAACGGCCTGGTATTCCAAAGAACGGCGAATTGGCTCGACAATTGCTTGCGCAAGGGCGACACGACCTTCATCAGTATTCAAAGCAGCTTCAATAACTGCTAGCTTGTCTTCGTTTGTTAAACCATTCTTAGTAATCATTTTATTCTCCTGTTTTTCTATCTTTTAGGCGTTAATTCTCATAAACCCTAAAACTATAGAACAAAGGGACTTAAGTTATCCTGTTTTTAGTGTTGGATGAGGATCGTTAGATAGTTGCCTAAGCTAATCGAACCTTCTACGTCTGTGCCCGGAACACCACTTGGGTACGCAGAAACGGGGTCAACACATATACCCACGATTTGAGCGTTACCAGCATCTGCATTAGTAGTATTACCTGCGGCATCACAGTACAATGCTTGACCGACTGTAAAGGTCACACCGGAGCGGACCTGGTCGGTGGCGAACTTGCCGCCAGCGTTGTAAACTGTAATCTTGCCAGAAGCCAATGTCTCATTGAACATATCAGAAACACGGTTCTCAGTCTGGCGAGTATTACCAGCAGGGTTAACCAATACAGCAGTAGCATACGGGGTACCGGAGGTTGTGTTCGACATAGTATCGCCAGCAATACCGATGATTCTCTCATCAGTACCATCAGCGCGTTTCGCGTAAATTGAACCAGAGACGCTTTCGAGTGCAACCCACTGCCCCTCGATAATAGCTTCTGCATTGGTCCAGTCTGGGTCAACATCATACATGTCTGCAACAACGTGGTAAATTTCTATAAGAGCCATAATTTATTCTCCATTACCTACCATAATCTTTCCTTAATTGGATATCGGAATCCTCTTGAGCAGCTTCGTTTCTCCTAGAAAGACTAAACATACCAGTTAATTGTTTAGCCAACTCGTCTTGCGAATTGGCAACCTTTATCTGATTGCTGTCTTCGGATACTACAGGGGCTTGCTCTAACCCCTCGGATTGCGTGTTAAGTCCCTTTTCATCAAAGATGGAGTTCTCAATATCATTGAGTGTTCCACTCTCATAGCGTTCTAACTCTGCGATCTTGGTTGCTAAGTCTTCAATGCTAATCTTGCCAGCTTGAAGCATGCGACCAGCAACGCGAGTTGCTTCTTTTCTATGAGTGTGAGACTCCGCGTTTACGCCACCATTTGTAACGTCGCCCGTCATTTCATCGTCCTTTTCAGGAGCGATTTTTTCATTATCTTTTTCGCCGTCAATTCTGCTATCCTTTGTTGGGATGTCAGGCATGTCGGCATCACTTGGCTTTTCGCCAATAGATTCTTTTTCATTGCCAATAAAGGCTTGATCGGTTGGAACCTTCTGCTCGATTGCAGGCTTGGCAGCAGGAACATCACCGATGGATTCTTTTTCATTGCCTATAAAACTGTCGCCAGAATAAGGCTTTGTGTCTTCATCGTCTTGAACGAATTTCCTTTTCACTTTTGTCTGAGCTTCGATATTAGCTTGAGCTTTGATGATTGCGTCAGCCAAATTGGAAATTCTTTCTTTTGTAGAAGCGGCCTTTGAAGTACCAGCACCCTCTTCGCCGCCAGTAGCGACATCATCAAGTTCTGGTTTTAGATCAGTATTATCTTTTTCTCCGCTCATACGAGCGTCGGAAGTAGGAGCGCTTGCTTTTTCAGCCTTTGGAGGTTCTTCATTTCCTATAGCAGCCGCATCACCCTTATGGGGAGCAGTTGCTTTGTCAGCGGTGAAAGCGTCTTCATCGCCAATTGTGCTTGTAGCACTATATTGGAAAGGAACAACGTCTTGAGCAGGCTTAATCTTGATTGTGTCAGCACCCTTAATAACACTGGCTAACTTGGAAAAATCAAGATGAGCAATTTCGTCAGTTCTGCCGATGTAATTTCTATTCATGATGGCAGCTTCCTTTTCTTCAAAGTCCATTTCGGTTTCCTCTTCCTCCCCTTCCTTCTCAACTTCAACATCAGTTTCTTCAGGATTCAAAACTCCTGGGAGGTCATTTCCTTCACTATTCTCATCTTCTTCTAAAATTCCTTCTTCTTCAACACCATTTTTTTCGTCAATAATTTCTTTAACCTTTTCTACAGCTTCTTCTACAGCTTCTACAACCTCTTCAACTACTTCAGCCAACCCCTGTGGGGCCGCTGTTTCGTCAGCGATATCTTCGCCGATATCGCCACCAATTTCACCCTCGTCTTCTACAACTTCGCCAACTTCGTCTTCTACAACTTCGCCAACTTCACCGATGCCACCAACTTCTTCTCCACCGTCTTCGATGCCGATTTCAACAACTTCGCCACCCATGTCTTTGCTTTCGCCGACTTCGCCGCCTTCCATTGGCACCATCTCTTCTGCTCCTTCTGCAACATCAACGGCCTCTTCAGCCGGTCCACCTACGTCTTCTGTAACATCAATACCCTCTTCGTGATGAGCCTCTTCTTCTGGAGTTTCGCCCAAAGCAGTATCTAGAGCCGCGTCAAGCTGCTCTACAACCTCGCCAGGCAATGTAATTGTCACATCGCCAGCACCTTCGACCTCTTCTCCATCAAATGGGTCTTCATCACCCAAGTCTGTTACTCCGACTTCATCATCAGCAACAGGAACATCAACTTCTTCGTCCTGTTCGATGATTTCGCCTAACTGCTGTGCGTATACATCTTTAGGAGACGCATACTTGGTCTTCAAAGCTTGGCAAACAGCAGCGGCTTCCTTCAACTCGAATCCCATTCTTACATAATCTTCTAGGCATTCGGTGGAAGCTTCTTTATCAGACCAGATGCTGGCGACCTTATTAGCCAACCTACTAGAGTACATGCCAGAACGTTTAAGCGAAGCACAGATGCAATCAGCAAGAGGCTTACCCTCACAAGGGCCACTTAATGCCAATGCGTCTTCGCCATAACGACGAGCTAGTTTTTCAACACAAGATTCCATTGGGAAATTATCGCCCAAGGTAACTGTTGCTTTCTTAATCATATTGTTTGTTTCCGCAGAAGCGGTTTTAATCTGTTTAAGCAATCCAGCTTGTTTCATGCTCAAAATAGTTTCGCCCTTCTCTTTCAGTCCCATAGAATCGAACTGATCTTCTGTAATGTTCATTGTACTTAGAGACTCAACGAACTGTTGATGACTCTTCGCACATTCCGAACATCCTTCATCAACTGGAGGCTTCCAAGACCACTGAGCATATACTTTCTTAGGATCATTTTTATCAACTGCATATTCTACAGAATAAGGAGTACCCGTATCCAAGCAGAAACGTCTTCCATCTTCCAATTTCATAGTATTTGCAGAACCAGTTACAGGGCTAACAGTACCTAGCTCAATGCCAGCTTCTTTAGCAACCTTAATAGCTTCTGGTTTGATAACAGTCATTGACGCAAATCTGTCAACGCTTGCGAATTTTTGTATTTTGTCATTATCAGTGCTTGCTGCACCAGGCATTGGGGCAGGAGCAGGAGCAGCGGCAGGAGGGGCAGGAGCAGCAGGAGGGGCAGCAGCTTCAGGTGTTTCTTCGATTTCGAAGCCTTCGCCCTCAATATCTTCTTCCTCGTCGCCATTATCTTGGTCTTCAAGCAGATCAGCCCACTTTGTAACCTCAATAGCAACTTTGTACTTAAATTCAGAAGTACAGTTATTACATTTGCCCTCGCCCTTGATGATATCTACATTCTCGCTACTGCAAACTGGACAAATCGAGCCAGGTGGTTTAGGTTGTAAATCACCCTCGTCCTCAAATTCGCCACCAAGGTCAGAACCTTCGAAACTCTCCAATGGAGCTTCGCCGCCAGCAGGAGGTTGAGGCAGTCCTGCACCGGCACCTGGACCTTGAGCCGCACCGCCTTGACCGCCCATTTCGCCGCCAAGTAGCTGTGCTTCTTTAACCATTCCATCACGTTTGTCTTTTCTAGAAGCAAAAACTGGACCGCCGCGAGCATCTTCAATGTCAAGTGCCATTTCGTCTTCAGTTCCCATGGACATATCTTTAATAACTTCTTCATCGCCCATGAGCATGTCTTTTCCTTCACCTTCGAACAGTTCCTCATTAAGACTGCCAGGGGCACCACTTACGTCAAGTTCCAAATCTAGGTCTACACCCTCTAGGTCTATATCGTCAACACCAATTGCTAATTCTTCTTCACCGGGTTCCGGAAGGATATCTAGTCCTTCTTTAGCTAGCGGTGTCTCAGCATCTGGAAGGAAACTACGAGATGGCTTAGTGGGGTCTTCAACAAGACTTTGTAAACTCTGTGCCACCTTATCCCAACTCGTTTTCTCTTCGTCCGTAAGAACAGAAACATCTTTCAGAGTAGCAACAACAACATTATTGCCGCTATCTACATTAACATCTAGAAGTGCGGTATCTACTTCAGTGCCAACTTCTTCTGCGATTGCGTCGTTGGCAAATTTATAAACAGCACTTGTAAACGCCGTTTTGTTCTCAGGACTCACATGGAGGTCAACGTCTTTATCATTTTCGCTGCCGAAATTAGCAACGATACGGTATTTACCATCATCAGCTTTATTCAAATTGGCAATTGCCTCTTCGATAGCTGCTTGTTTGCTAACAACCTTCTTATCTTCGCCTTCGCCAGACAACTTAGACTTGGCGATGGCTTCGATTCTCTTAATAGCCACTTTAGATTTGGCTACATGATTAACAACTTCAATTAATTCAAAGGCATCTTGATCAGCGATATTGTCGCTCATAGCGATTACCAACGCATCAACAGCCGAAGGAGTATTAATCGCAGAAGAAGATAGTTTACTTAGATAGTTGTAACGGACTCTTTCGCTTTCACGAGCATCTGCTTTATGAGCTAAAGAGTTGATAACGACTAGGAAAGCCGCTTTTTCTTGATTATTACCGTTGTTATCAATGGTAGAAGCAGCTTTTCTGATCTCATCAGGTGTCTTGCCATAATACGCAATCGCGTCAGCAATGACATTTTCAGCGATTTTAACCAAAGTATTGGTATCCGCCGAAGCCCAACGAGCCAACTCTCCATCTTGACCATTCAAAAGTTTCTCATAGATAACAGTAGGACTAACGTATTTATGCTTAGACATAAAATCAGTTAACTGTTTCTCAGTAATACGGTTACTTTGGTCATTGGAAAGTTCAGAACCAAGCAATCTGCTCATGTCTGTCCACTGTTTTTCAGTGATTACGTTGGGGAAATCATTCCAACGCACGACATAACCTTCCTTAATAGAAGCCAGTTGCTTTTCTGTGATAACGTCATAAGAACCAGAACGCTCCTGTGGAGTCTTAGAAGTGGTTACATTGACATCTTTAGGGTTATCTAGTTGCTTTTCAGTGATGACGTTAGGAGAATCATTTGTACGTTCACCAGTGAATTCGGCATCATCTAACTGCTTTTCTGTAATAACATTTAGATCATGTTCTGCTACTTTTTCATTTTCATTTTGGTCGTTACCTGTTTTATTTGCCATAGTAATAGACTCCTTATCTATTTTTGTTTGATTAGCTTCAGAGTTTTTTTCTAATTTTGTATAATTTTCCTGAATTTTATCAAGTCTATCTATAATACTACTGGAAGCTCTCAGAAAATCCTTCTTTTTTATCTCGATTGTTTCAGAGAACTTAGGTCGAGTTACGCTCCCTAAATCTCCCAATTGTTCGCTCTCAATTCCCGGAGCGACCTGTTGTACTGGTGGTTGTCCTGCCGGTGGAATAGTTGGGGCCGCATTTAGAGGTTGAACCGCTTGAGATTGTGGTTGTATTTCTGTCTCTTCTTCCGCTTCTTTCGGAAGTTCGACATCTTCAACAGACTGTACACTTGGAGACGGAAGTTGAGCATATCCCATTTCTTCCAATTCATCCAAAGTAGCCTGTACACTGGCTAAAACATCAACTAAATCACTTACATACTCCATAGAAATCTGTTTCTTTTGACTCATCATGCTTTTAGCCACGGTTTCTATTTTATCCATTGCATCAGTCAAGTATTTCAGTTCTCTTTCGCCAGCAGTTTTTTCCAAACACCAATCATTTTCAGAACTTGCTGCTTTTTCCAATTTTCCAATCCTATCTCTAATAGTAGCCACTTTTCTATTCATGCCATTAGGATTCAAAATCCCATTCACATTGCAAGTGTGACATGCAGGATTTACAACAAAAGAATCTTCGATAAACTTTACATCGTAGTTCCACTCAAATACCTGGGCTTCTTTGTGTGATAATTTCTTAGATTCATTGTGTTTTTTGCCGCAAACTGGACAATCATCTATTGGTTTGTTTGGACTTTTATGATATTGACATTCTGTAGTTTCGCTTACTTTTCTGGTTTTGTGGTTTTTGATGTGATCACAATACTCATCAGCAGTATGAGCTTTGTTGTGGCATATCGAACATACAGAGTATTCTACAGAACAATTGTGAACAGCTATATTATTAGCGATATAACTAGCATCTTTTTCAACAGTCAAATCATAAACTTCATTATCGTAATTATCAACTAAAATTACGCCCTTAATTCTTGCCGCAATATAATTTTGATCTCCTACTCGATAAATCATGTTAGGAGTATTACAATAAGAAGCTTCATATCCATTTAATTTTTGGGCAACCTTTATGGAGTTTTTAAACCTAGAAGAAGTAAACAAGTTTATAAATAAAGTATGTTCTATGGTTTCGATATCCACTACACTATTTTTATTGGGTTTTCTAATATTGGTCATGATTCCGGCGGGACAACCAATCAAAACGAGCATAGATCGAACGCTTTCTAATAAGTTTTTATTACAACTAGAAATTTGAAAACCTCTAATATCATTTTTACAATCTGTATAATCTTTAACTGAACAACCGTCTGTATCTATATAGCCAGATATAAATTGCTTAATAGCATTTTCGCTAAATTCTTTAATTTTTATTCGTTTAGTATACGCTCCATGCCCAATTAAAGTGTTTAATTTATTAGCTAATTTTCTGTCATATATAGAAAGGTAAACACCATTTCTTGATTCAATAATTTTTTCTTTGATATCAAAATCAGTATATTGACTTAAAATGTTTTTAATTTTACTTATTAAAGCAATATCTTGATTGCCAAAACAGAAACCAAAACCTTCTATTTTTCCTCTGTTAAATTTTATGTAACCATCACCAGCAAATGCCCCTAGAAGATAATAAAAATCTAAATCGAATTCATTTTCTTTAACCATTTTATGAGCAGATGGTATAAGAACGTAATCACCAAGTTTCAAATCTTTTGCTTCTCTAAAAATACAATCATATGGGTACGATCTCCAATCTTTATTATTTTTCTTCTGCTCTCGAATGGTTTTTCCATTAATAGAAAAAATTGGATGGTCTTGAGTAAACAATGGGCTATTGGCCAAATTGCCTAAATCAAATTTTAACAAATGCTCATCTATAAAATCACTATGTACTTCTTCTACCTTACAGCAATTTCCTAAATGTGTAATAACCTTTTCACCTATTTCTACATCAGAAATTCTTTTCTTAGAATAATCAGACATTAGAATTTCTGCGTCACCTGACATGGCCCCCATGCTGGTTCCTGCCACATATTTTTCTTCTATTCCACGAGCTAATTGAGGATAAGCAACTCTATCTATTTTTGATATAATCCAAATACCTTCTGCATTTTTGTCATACCATGCGTGTACACATTGTCCTTTTGCTTTCTCTACATCATCGTTTTGATGATTTGTGAATATAGGAACTCCGATAAAGCTTTTAGCCGCTTTTTTTAGTTCCATACTAGAAAATGCATCACCATTATCGTTAACTTCATCTTCTTTAATTGCAAAAACTTTAACAAAAAGAAAGTCTGGACTTTCTTTTACTGCTGATTCTAAATCAAATCCACCAAGATCATTTTTATCTTTTTGGATAGAAGCAAACTTAACACGACTCATATTATACTCATACCAATCAGGTTTATTCAGAGCCTCAAGAGTTCCGTCAACTAAACGAATAGCATGTTTAATAATCATGAATAATTTCCTTATTTATTAGGTGTTGGTTTCGTGGCTTGTTCTAATAAAGTTCTAATAACTTTTACGTCGCCAGCCATCTCTGCTTGTTTTTCAGCCATACGATCTATTTTGTTTTCATTTCTTTCTACATGTTTATCGACATCATCAAATTTTTTACAATGTATTTCTTGATGATTTTTTATTGTATCGATTTGGCCATAAGCACTAGCGATATTATAAACTGTACTTCCAATAGCTAAAATACACACAATGACTAATGTAACAAATTTCATACCGCCGCCGGAAAGTCTAAAGGAATCTCCATTACCACTAGTTCCTTTGACTCCCTTTTTATTTTTAGGCTCTGTTTTTTTAGTTGCCCCTATCATATTTTACCCTTTCGCAGTGTAAAAAATAGTTTCGTGTTTACTGTTCATCTTGACTGCGATTTCTTAAAAGGGCTTAAATCTGCTATTTAATCAAACTTTAAGGACTATTTGTTCCCTTTTCGTTCTAGTGCATAATTACAATTCGGGCGTCTCGCTTAATTCCATATTACACAAGATGATAGAAAAATCCTCTTTTTGTTTGCGGGATTTTTTATCCTTTAACGTGTCGTGGGATATAAATGTTTTCCAAATCATCGGCAGTATAATTGTGCTGATTTTTAGGAAAAGGAAGACCCCACATTTTACTAGCATGACTTAGAGCAGAAAGAATTGTAGAAAAATACTCACCAGATGGTGCATAAACTTTTTTACGACTTCCTCGTGGCGGTAATTTTTTAATACCAGCGAAATATGATTTTTGACCATATCTTTGTTTGGCTGGTCCAACAACTACAAAATAATCACTAAATGTAGTATAGTCGTGACCTTCCCAGCGATAATAAGAACCTTCACCAAGTTCTTTGTTAAATTTTTTCTTCACACCTTTAGACTTTTCGTGATATGCTTCGTGCCATCGAATACCGCGATCTCTGATCCGCTTTGGACCACCAGCCTGTTTTGTTAAATTGAAAGACATATTATACCCCAACCAAAACTATATAACCTAGATTATTCTCCATGTCTATTCTTTGAAATTTCAAATCTTCCTCTTTTATGTTTTCAAATGTTAATAGCTGTTGGGCTTCTTTAATCAACTTTTCATCTTTACCAGCTTTTTTATTTCTGGCATTTCTTTCTTTTGTTGCCTGCATCACATTATTATAAATAATTTTAGAGACATCAATTATATGGTCATTAACCGCAGTTTCATTGAATCTCAATATACGCCATCCAACATTGGCAAGTTTTTGATCTCTTTGCTGATCTCTAGCTCTGGACGTTGCCTGTTCATGCCAAATTTCTCCATCAGTCTCAACGCCAACCCCAACATCTGGATAGGCGAAATCAATCACGAAAGGTTGCGGCTGATTCGGCATAGCTACCTTATATTGACCAAACAATTGATATGGAATCTTATCAGACATATTGCGTAGAGCCTTCAACATCGACTGTTCTAACGTAGTCAATGGCATTGGTTTGATATTCGGCTGTACAGGTTGCATTTGCTCTTGAGCAGATTGTCCTTTACCTCGTTTTTGCACCATAAAATTAGGTGGTGGAGAAACTGGTTGAGCAGCGGCAGCTACAGCCCCACCGGCTGGTGCCACTGGCATTCCGCCCATTTCACCGCCTGGCATTCCGCCCATTTCACCGCCCGCAGGAGGCATACCGCCACCTAGATCGCCGCCCATAGGTGGCATACCGCCGCCTAAATCGCCGCCCATAGGTGGCATACCGCCCATACCGCCAGCGGCAGGAGGCTGGCCTAAGAACTGACCACTTTCTGTAGCCAATGCAGTTTCCTCTCTCCTTCTCTGAATTTCCTGATCATAATCAATATCAAATTCTTCAAGTAAGGTTTGAGTAGAAATCAATCCTTTGTCATGCAATTGAATAAGAACCTGTCTATAGCTGGTACGATCTCTCAAATTGAGATCATTCCATTTCAGTTTAGGATATAACCATACTGTTTCGCCAGCTTCTTTGCTTTCGTCAACATCCTTAAATCCTTGCATCATAGCAATAGGTAAGAAGATGTTATTTTCAACCCACTCAGATAAACTGTTACGCCAGCTTTCTAGGCGATGTATCATTACTTCGATACCGACTTGGGCACTACTGTAACCTCCCATTTCACCGTTTAAGATAGCTTGGTTCAGCATGAAGCCATCTAATATTTCTTTACCAATTTGTTCTAACTCATTAGTAATTTGATGAATCTTGCCAGTATTACCTTGAATGGCAAATTTTCCATTTCTTTCTGTGACAAAAAAACCAGTTGATGTTTCAAAACACCACACTTTTCCATCATAATATTCTGTTTGACAATGTTTATCTTTAATTCTTGGAAATCTACCCTTGCTTTCTTCAGACAAATTACAGTATATCATATGAGAAATGCTACCTGAAGGATTTTTCTTTTTATAATTGCTTAATATCGGGCTGAAACCGGCTTTAAACAATATCTCAAGTAAATCAACCGACAATTGTTCACTTACCGTTCCTATTTGAACGCCAGTCGTACCGTGTTTATAGTTGTAATAAGTGGCATCTCCTTTGCAAAAAGCATCAATTAATATTTTTAGTTGTCGTGGTGGTAAATTCTTAATAAAGTCTGGAATTTTTTTCGTATAAGCATTTTTACCAAAATATTTTTTCATTTCCTTAACAAAATCTTTTGACATAATGTTCCATGCATACATGCCTTTTTTATTATCATATTTTTTGAATGACATATTCAAACCATTAAAACAGTCATCAATTTCTTTACAAATATTAGCATTTTTGATATTGCTCTGCGAAACAGATAAAACATATTGAAATTTTTCTGTATTGTAGGTCGTATACCCCTCAGAAAGAAAATATCCTAAAAATTTCAAAAAATTATCAGTATCGAATTCGTAATCACCTATTTTAATTGTTTTTTTAGTATCTGTCGCAAAATCTCCACAGCATCTTACATACCTATCACATTCATTAAGTTTATAAAAATCTTTTGCTTCCATAGAATAAGCGGTTTTTTTATCACGTTTATAACCTAACATGGTATGATTTGGTGTAACACACATATCTACTTTATTACCTGTAATATGATTCATCCATCCATTATAATCATATTCATGAAATTCAATTGGTTTTTCCAGTCTCATTTTACCAGTTTTTGGATCAAAAACCATAATGTCCACATCGTCATTAATTTTTTTAACTATTTCTCCATCAATGCCTACTTCTTCGTGTATGATGTCGGTATATTTTTGTAACCCCTTATTTGTCAATACTTTAGTGTTTTGATCATAACAGGCCCCGTACCACTCGTATTCAAAGTTGTGGTGAGTTACAAGTGTTAGGTTCGGATCGTTTACAACTGCTGCGATTTGGTTAGAAACATCTGCGATATCCGCTTGAGTGGCTGGACGATTTTCACTACCGATTTTAACAACTCTAACTGGCAACACTAGTCTTTCTGCTACAATCCAGTTGGCTGTCATCAATTTGGTTTTATATGCCAAGTAAGTGAAGTTTCTTCTGACCAACGATGTACCATATGTTCCGTATGTACTACCTTGATGCTTTACATGACTGATACATCTATTAGACAAACGAATTGGCTGACCAGAAGAAATTGCTTGAATTAGTCCTGGTGGCATTTTTTCATAAATCTCTACAGGTCTTTTAGAAGCGACAATGCTTTTCAGTTCATCATCAGGTTCTAGTACATATACAGGGTCAGAAGCCATTGGAGAACTGTGAACTGTAATCCAATCAGGGTTCAATATCTTAATCGATTTAATAGTTCCGCCAGGGTGATTACACACTTCCCCATTGGATTTGTAACCAGAGCCACCACAATGTTCGCATTCGTATTCCACAAATGGGAAGACATCACCCAACAGGAAGTTTTCAAAGCTTATGGCCTTTACCCAATAATTTAGTTTCACTCTCTTTGAAGTTCTGTTGAAGAAGTTGAGTATCTTTTTGTCTTTGCATTCAAGAGTAAACCCATTCATAGGGAATTGCGAGTAGAAATCTATGCCTGCGGAAATCTTTGGTTCATTTTCGTAGTAGAATCTAGCCCACTGATAAATCTCTCGTCTTTTACTGGCGATTTGCCAGTTTTGCGGAGTATGCAAAGGAGAGAAGAACATGGGTTGTCCATACATAACATTCGCAGCGCTTCCACCACCGCTTGACATCGTTTGTGCAGTTTTGGAAGAAAAAGATTGTGTGATTGGTGTTTGAGCAACCATGCCGCTAACATAACGACCATTATCCACAACAGATGATGGCGAACCGGCAGAATGATATCCACGAGAAGTCGTAGAGTGCCCTGTGTTTTGGGGCTTTCTATCATTCATTGAAAATTTTATAGGCATTTTTTATTTTCCTTTATCCATCGATAGCAAGAAAATCGGAACTATTCAAAATATCTTTCCAAAAATCTTCCCTTTTCTTATCGGATTTTGGATTTTTCATCATCTTAAATTCATCAGTTTTACATTCCTCAACTCCACAATCAGTATATTCTGGTGGAATATCATGCTTTTTCTTTTTGCCAGCTAACGGCATAATTGGTCTAATCAACATCTCCTTATTACCACCATTTCCAGAACCAGGCTGATCAGGTGCGTTCTTGCCTGTTGTTAAAACGGCGACTTCGGACCACGGGTATTTTCCACACGAACATGTAGTTGGAATTACACCGTCAGAAGGAGATGGGTTTTGAGCGTCACAAGCACTACACATATATTGTGCTTTTACATCTGGTTTTTTTCCCTCGAAATACTCAGACCCTTTTGGCCTACGAGATTTGTCAGCAAAAGGGTCTTGTAAAGGCGCTAATTGAGCTACGCGCTCAGTTTTTTTTTTAGGTTGAAACTAGCAGTTTTTGAAATAGGAGCAAACTGTTCTTTTTTATCCCAGTCATAAGGTTCGCCAGTAGAATTAGGTTCATACCCTCTTTCGTTCTTCGCTCTCATGGCTTCTAAACGGCCTTCTATAACGCCTTGCTCTGGCAAACGAGGTTTTCTCCGCTGACCAGGCAATAATTGCATATTATTCTTTTCAGGTATCCATTTATCTACTTCAAAACGCTTTTGAATATAGCCACCAACCCATTTGCCATCCTTATCCCTATAAGGACGAGAATATTTGTCCATAATATTACCGCGCCAAACAGATTCCCAATCGATATTCCAAACATCGTCTACAACAAGACCAAAGCCTTTATTACGCTCTATAAGACTCCAATCAGAAGCAGGCTGTCTTAGGAACGGGTCAACATATGTCTGTTGTGGGCCAAAAAGGATCACATTTTCCATAGACTTTTGTTGAGCGGTTTTTTGTAGATTAAATTTTTTCGATGTTTTGACATCTTGAGAAGCCATTTTTTTAATTTGGCTATCGGTTTCTTTCACCAATTTCTCTATGTCTTCAGCTTTCACATAAGGAAATTCCATAATATTCTCCTGTATATCAGGGTTATCTTCCTTTATAATATCAGGAAGTATCGGCCATAATTTTACTGCGATTTCCAATCTTTGTTCTTCGGTTAAATCACTTTCAAAGTATTCTTCCAACGCATCAACAACAATTTCTTTTTGATTGTCAGGTACCAACTCTATCAATTCTCTTTCAGCCTCTGAACGATCCTCAAAACTATCAATCCAATTTTTTAAGTCATTCGCTGTCCTCAAATTCATATCAGACATTGTGGGTTCCATCGGTACATTCATGTCGGTTTTTAATTCTTGTTGTTCAAGCGGCGGGGCCAAAGGCGGTGCCATTTGAGCAATCTTTAAATTAAATCTTTTCGATTTCGACATAACAGGTGCAATCGGAGCAGTTTGGCCAGCCTGTTGTTGATTCATTAAATTCTGCTTATTTATCAACACGGCATTAGCATTAGTCAATGTGGCCTGAATAGTATTTTCTACTTGTTGCAATTCTGTTACCTGTCTTTGCAGAAAATCGATTGCAACTGCTGCATTGCCTGCTTGTTCAAATTCAGGCGGTACATTTTCAGGCTGAATCGCTTGTAATGCGGCATTAGCGATTTCAATCTGCTCTAAGTTATTGCTGATTTTGATCATCTTCTTTTGTTAAATTGTCAAATAATGTATCTAATGTATTTTTCAGTCTAGGGGCGCCTTTGATATCTTTCCAAGATTCATCTTTTTCTTTTGGGATACCGGCTTCTTCTATAGACAGTTCGCCAGCCGTTTTCTCAGGCACTCTGCGAAAATCCATTTCCTCTTTAGTATCAAATATGCTAATATTTCTGGAAGGAAGCTTATAATCTCTTGTATCTCTTTCGGTATACTCTGACATTCCAGTAACAGTAGCGTCTTTGCGCTGATCTGTTTCTTTTAGAGATTCTACCATTTCGTCTATTCTTCCAGATTTCATAGAATTACGCAAATTTTCTATTTCCTCTTTCGATTCGATAGTCTTTTCTTTATTACTTGGTGTCCCCGCAAGTTTTTCAAGAATTCCTGAATCCCAAATGCTATTGTTCGTCTCAGAACCTATTTGTTTCTGTGGCCCACCCATATTGGTGATATTCCCTTGACCAGCAGACAAAATAGCATTACTGAATCTAGAAGCAACAGCTTCATTGTTATCTAGTTTCTTTGCCTTTTCTATCTTAACTGGTGGTTTCTCTTCGTTTTCAGCAATCTTTTCTTCTTGATCGCCACCAGTAACAGCATTAAATAAGAAGTTAATGGATTCGGAATTTTTATTCTTTTGAATCATTATTTATTCTCCTGAAATAAAGAATCTAGCATTGCATGGCGTTTATCATTCAATCTACTTGTAAAACCAGCATCATCAGCAATCTGCACCAATTTGTCTACTAAATCTTTTCGCCCCATCTTCATGATCTCTTGAATTGTTGAGGCTTTTCTTTTATTCTCTTTCTCTCTTACCTTTTTTCCGCCTGGTCCTTTATGATCGCCACCAAAAATTTCATCGAGATCATCGCCCATCATGGCTTCCTCTTCTTCGGCTCCAGGTTGTTCATTTTCTACAGAAGCAGTAAAGTCCATAATGACTTTCTTTTTCGCTCTCGAAGCTTTTGTCAGCACAAGGCCGAACTGCTCTTGAATCTTATTAACCATTTTCGATATTTCACCGTCAGGCAATCTTTTCTTAGTGCCGTAAAGACGATCAGGCAGTGTAATAGTAACTTCTTTTGCACCGCCAGGAAACATTTCCTCAGTAATAAATTCATCAGAAAACTCTTCGATACGGCGAGGAGGATAACCCCAACCTTCAAGGACTTTAAAAATATACTCTTCAACTTGAGGGGGAGAATCTTTTACATTTTTAGTAATATCAACTCCTCCATCATCTTGATTTATATCCAAATCCGTATCCAAGTCTGGTTTCACTTCCTTTTGTGGCATAGGATAATCGCTAGGCGCACCCAACTCTTGGGTGCCCCATTCGTTCCCAAGCCCCAATGAGGACTGAGCTTCCATAATTCGTTTTTTGCCGCTAGGAAGAATAGGCATAACTGTTCTCCAAAATTACCTGACTATGTATAACTATTTGTTCTTACTTTTCAGCAAGCATTGCTTCTACATATTCAGGAGGGAAGATGTTAAGCCAATATTCTTTCAACATTTCGCGGGTAGGCGAATTCAATTTAGCTACTTTTTCGATCTTAATAACGCTTTTAGCCTCTTTGTCTTCCTTCTCGTCGTCATCCTTATCGTCATCTTTATCATCGTCGTCATCGTCGTCGTCATCATCATCTTTATCGCCTTTAGCTTTAAACTGATGCTTTTTCAAAGCTTCTGGCAATTCGCCAGCTTCTTTGACTTCGGCGGTCTTCTCTTCTTTATCTTCGTCTTCTTCTTCGTCCTCATCTTTGGCTTTAGCAGTCTTCACTTCTTCTTCGCCTTCACACTCTACTTTAGGATGGTTAACTAACTTGGCTTCGGCTTTAGGTTGTCCACTATCTTCGCCTTCTTCGCAGCATTTGCCGCCAGCGGCGCTTCCCTTACCTTTGCCACCTTCCTTTTCAGGGGTGTTAACTAATTTTGCTTCAGCTTCTGGTTGACCGCTACTGTCAGCTTCATCCTGTTCGGCAGTTTTGACTTCTTCAGCAGAAGCGGTCTTTACAACCTCTTCGTCTTTATGAAGAATCTTTTTGACGAAATTCTGGAATCCATCTGGGTCTTGCGCTACTTTAATCTTGTTTGTATAGAACTTTGCGTCCATATCTAACTCCTTATAGTAATTTTTCTTTACTAATTTACTATATTGTCTATCTTTTCCTAAAAATCCTTTATGTACCTTATATATTTATTCCCATTTTCTTGAGAGTATTCTTTAATTCTTTGCTCAGATTTTTGTACATCGAATCACCTGATGGTTTTTCTGCCGGTGCTGGCTTCGGTTCTGATTTAGTTGGTATACCCACACCTGCCACTGGTGGTGCTGTTGTTGGTGCTACTGGTGACGCTGGTGACGCTGGTGACACTGGTTTCGCTGGTGTCGCATTCTTTTTTCCTCTCAATGATTCGATAATCATTTGTATCGGTTTTTCTAAACCACCAAGTCCTGTCGGCATATTTGCGAAATAAGTACGTATGGCTATCAGATTCTTGATATGATCATCTACGGTAGTTGCTCCTGTTGCTGGTGCCGCTGTTCCTGCTGGTGCCGCTGTTCCTGCTGGTGCCGCTGTTCCTGCTGGTGCCGCTGTTCCTGCTGGTGCCTCTGTCGGTGCTGGTCTATTTCTTGGAAACGCTGGTGCCCCAGGTTTTGATCTTGGTGCTGCTTTCTCTTTAGCTTCTAATCCTGCTAACTGAGCCGTAAAATTAGTAGCTTTTTCTCTCATGGATTTCAAAGCGGCCCTCATACCTTCAGTTCCAGAAGATTGGGCAACCGCCTTAACAGCATTAACGAAATCCGCACCGTTAGGCAATGGGTGAACTATTTTTACCATTTGTGGTAAAAGTTTCAATAAATCATTTTTTAGTTTTGCACCAGCAGAACGATCTCCACCGGTATAAGATTTTACTGCTTTTTGAACCATTTTCAAAGTTTGGTTGACTAAGCCCCTAGCCCTAACTGTTTGTCCCTTTTCCCCCCTCCAGGTTAATGCGTCTTTTCCTTTTTGGTATTGGCGCCCAAACCAATTTCGTATTCCGCCTTGAGCTTCTATGATCTCATTTGCAGTATCGGTAATAGCTTTTGCAATTTTCTTACCGCCATGATTATCCAATACCTTAGCGACTTTTAACATTTCTTCAACTTCATCCATGATGGCTGAAGAATATTTATCAAGGTTTTCATCAATTAACGAGAAAACAGCAACAGGAATTTCTTCCCCTTGAGCAATTCTTTTTTGTAATTCTTTATGGAAACGCTCATCTTCAGACTTTAAAGCTGCCTTAACCTCTTCACTGGCTGTTTTTATAATAACGTCTTCATCAGCATATTTATTCCAACTATGTTCTTTGTTTAGGCTTTCAGGATCATTAATGTATTTAAGATATTCATCATGACATGACATCCAGACTTCTTGAGCTGTCTTGTTCGGCTCGTTGGAACGTTTTTGCCTATAGCAGTTGCCCCAGCATCGCTGATTACGCATCCAATATCCTTGTACTCCAACATATTGAGCAGTTTTAATATTTAAGATGTTTCTTGAAATTTTATCAAGTTTATCAGCAACCTTGACTTGACCCATTTTATCTAAATGAGTAGATATTTTTGCCAATTTTTTAATTGCAGAATCCATATTTATTTATCCCTATTGTTGTGCTATATTTATATTAGTCCTTGTTGAGCTTTTTCCCTTCTTTCTTTTCTGCGTCTCATTCGTTTGCGGTAAGTATGCTGACGTTGTGAAAAATTGAATTTAGGTTCAAACGGCTTTCCTGTGAATTCATATTTTTGCACATTCTCTAATCTAAAAGCTCTAATGTCACCTACTGTTTCATCCCAAGTGACAAGAATTCTCTTGAGCGTAGTTCTCGCCCAAAAGTCTCCATGAGGTTCTATATCACGAATGATATAAGCACCATTAATTGTCACATAGTACAACCTAATTACTTTTTGTTCGTGTTTAGCCCATCTGAAAGCCTGAAATAGAGAGCCAAACTCAGGAATCTCTTCAGGTTCCGTTATCTCTTCTTCCTCTTCAGAAGGCAATTCTCCTTCTTTTTTGTCAACTAAATAATCGCTATCCATAACATCAGAAGGTGTTAAAGTGGGCAAATCTCCACCGAATTGAGTAGTCCCACCTTTCAATTCTGGCACTTCATCAGTCCTTGCCTGTCTTCCATCTTTATCGTAAACCGCTCGACCATAATCGTCAAATAGATACATAGATTCAGGCTCCCCTTCGGGGTCGTCCCAACTAACCATGGTCTGAGCTACTTTTTTTCCTAAAAATGTTTTCATTAAATTATATTTCATCACCTATATCTAATAAATTTTGTAATTTTATGACATCATCTATAGCTAAAGCAAGTTCTTCATTTTCAGGTTTTTTTCCTAACCGAAAATCCCCAATAACATCCAATCTATTTAGCCCCAATCGATTACATAAATCTTCGAACTTTTCAGTCGCTTGTTCATGCAAACCCGTTAAACGTTCTCTTCTTGATGAAAATCTTGCAGTTTTTATTGTTTTCATTAGCTAAATATATCTTTCAATGTAAATTCATGCTCATCAATATCCTTTTCATTACCAAAAATTACCGCATCACAATTATCATCATCAGATAATCTCATTACATCTCCGACTTTAATGCCATGAGACGCAAAAAACCCATCATTAGCTTCAACGGCCATTGTGCAATCTACATCGCTGCATACACCATCCTTAGAGAAAGGTTTAATTCTACTAATTTTAACTATCTTATTTTCTGGTGAAATAAAAGCGATATCAAGAGGAATATAAGTGTTTAATCCCCAAAAACTTAGAACTTTTGGATTACCAAATCTGAACAACATACCAGAATATGGTTCTAGTTCTTTACGAAACATCAAACCATTCGCTTGTTTTGTTGGAGTGTCGGCGACTTCTACATATAATGTTGTCTTTTTCATTATTTTATCTCGTAATTAAGTCTTTTTCTTTCTAGGATGAAAACCAAATCATCTTCCTCATTTTTTGGTATACTAAAAACCATTGTTTCTTTAGTCTCATCTATTGGATCAAAATCTCTAGTCACATCAGACAAAACATCATTGTCAATTTCTTTACGACGAATAATTCTTTGTTCGATTCTTGGTTTTGGCCTCGATAGATAAATCTCTTGTACGGCAAATTCCTTTTTTTGCTGGTCTGTGGCTTCTGATTCCGGCACCCGTGATCCGTCGTTCAACTCTATATATTTTTCAGGTCTATAGTCGAAATCTAAAGCTGTCGCATCAAAATTAAGCATTTTCTTATAAAAAGTATCATACCAAAGAAGAGGTTGTTTAATGTCTTTTTTCTCTTCTATGTTTTTTATTGGCTTATAAACTGTTATGCGTACTCTATTCATTTATTTCTCAAATCTGTCCCACCAATTGGTCGATGCCAACCGTTGACCTTCTTTGTGTTTCTTTTTCTTTTTAATGTTCGATTCCGCTTGGTGTAAGCTGATAGATTCATTTCCTTTTTTCTCGAAACTAGAACGATCATCTCCCAAAATCATAGTTTTAATAATTTCAGAACCTTCAGGAGTAATTTTCAAATTATTACCTATACATTTAATAAAATTCTCTTTTTCCATAATCTGTATGTCTTTTTCAGATATTTGTAAAGGTTTTCTATATACATTAGAACTGATTTTGTTTTTACCGTTTTTCCATATACAAAAAACAGCAGCAGCGGCACGAGCCTTGCGACTCTGGAACACATCACCATTTATACTTTTGTCTGTAACTATGGACAAATTATTAACAAGGAAATCAACAACAGATTGACTTTCTTTAACGGTTTTTGTATCAGTTTGTGATGTCTTCAGAATTTCGTCAGCGGAATGGTGTTTGAGACGGTTGAAATCTAACACTTCGACATTATCTTTATATCTTCCAAGATAACGGCTTATTACTCTTTGTCCACGTTTGTTTACAGAGTGAATGATAACTGGTGTTTTTTCTGCCAATTTATTTTCCATCATATGCCACGCTACATCTTCACCATTCTCGTGCGGATTTCCCAAATCCCTATCTAGAAAGATAAAATCAAATTCATTGTTCTCTAATTCAGAACATGCTTGTTTCACAGTCTGCACAATACAAAGATCACATTCGCTGAATGTCTTTTTAAACCACTCTGTTCTTTCGGGGCAATCTTCTAATACGAATATTTTAGTCATGTTATTATCCTATCTTTAATTTCGGAAGAATTATCATCTTTTACAAGATTTCTAATTGTTTTCCTAAACTTCCTCCGAACTTTTTTACTCACACACTTGACTCTAATTTTTTCGTATATTTCGGCCAATGTGTATTTCCTTAAATCAGAGTAAATAGTTCGTACAATATCCTTTTTATACTCTAATAAATGTCTTAACATTTTTCTTCTATTATGCGGATTTTTTGAATGCAAGACTACAGGAGTATCTCTAGCAATCTTGCGTTTTTTCATTTGTCTAGCTACTTCACGGCCAGTTAATGCCAAGTCCTCTTCACCCAAGTCATGATCTAGGAAAATGATATCATAACGATTTTTAGACATCTGCTTAATCGCCTTTTTTGCGTTTTTCGTTATATCTAGTTCATTTCCCTTGAACATATCTTTAAACCACTCAATGCGTTCATGGTTATCTTCTAAGATAAAAATTTTAAACATAGAATTCTCCAAGAATATAATTCTGATATTCTAGAGTAATTCCTTTACTGTGAAGAACGTGAACCCCAACGGGAAAGGGTATGTCTAGATGGATATGGACTCTCTGTGTTTCCGGCAGACCAAGAGAAAGGTTCGTTGCGTATTTCACGCCAATAATGACCTTCTCCCACCTTACCAGAAGGATCGTTGTAATGCATAAAGCCTTTTTCGTATCTTAATTGGTGTCGGATATCTCTGCGTCTTCCTGACATCTCTTCAGCAATATCTGCATATGGAAATTTTCTTTCCAACATAGGCAAGTCTAGATTGGCCCAAGGACCAGAAATACCTCTGGCTATTTTGATATTCATTTTTTGGATACTGTTAGGGCCAAGTCTTGCGAACTCCAAAAGCGATCTAATGTAATTTAAGATTGACATATTCCTATATACCCAATCAATATTGATCTTTAAGTCTGGCAATGATAAGATCACTTCTTTTGGAAATTCTGTATAATCTCTATTTAAAGCTTGCGGTAATTCAGAACTTAATCTCTTTTTTATAGCGTTATCTACAAAGTCGCATTCATGGCATAAAAAACCAACAAAATCGCATGTTGCTTTGAGAGAGTTTACAAAAAACTTTATTGTGATTTCATCGAGTGGGTCTTTTGTGGATATTGGTTGTGTTTGTCCCAGAAGTTCTATCAGTTCGCTAAACAGTTCTTCCAAAAGCAAACCGTTATGTCTAATACGTTTCTCAATACTCCCTATGACATTTTTTGTTGGAGCTTTCTTTATCTTGTTACCAAAAGCGACAGAGCATTCACTAGAATTTGTGAGGTTAACTCCATAGTATGCTAACTCTTTTGTCAAAATGTCCCAAACGTTATCCATTTTTACGCCTTTTCAACTGCTACTGTAATATGAAAATCATGACCTTTATTTTTGTACGTCGCTGGCAACCCATAACTTTTTCTTATCTCTTTGAGTTCAGGAGCGTCTACAGAAATGAAATATACCTTCTTCATTTCATCCCATCCGTCAGGGTTAGTAGAATACATTTCACCTAAAGTGAAATTAACTTCATCACCTATTTCTTTAATGTCTTTGATGTCAACATCTTTTTCTTCAAGTTCATCTTGAGAAATAGCAGAAATATGTGCCCCAATTTTTTTGTCGCCCTTACCAAAATAAGGAGGTTCACTAATACCTTCTTCATCAATCAGCGTATACATTCCGTGTATCACATCATCATCTACTTTTACATAAACAAATCCACTATCATTCTTATGTAATGTGCCTTTTAGTGATACTTCTTTTAAATTCTTATTTGCTAATTTAGTTAATGTCGAATTCCACAAAATATCCGCAACCATTAAATCAACGTATGCTGGCGGCTCAAGGAGCTTCCAGTATACTTTGAAAAAATCATCTTTTTTTTTATTCTTTTTCTTGCTTTTTGCGGAATCAATAAATATCATTAACCAACTTCCTCGTTATTTTCTAATTTCTTATTTAGAACAGGATGCTTTTTAATCTTTTCGATTCGTTGCTCTTCATCGACAAAAGAAATCTCACCATCATTGGCTGGACTATCAATAAATTCGATATCTCCAGAAGATGGCAATGGAAGGGTTTTACCCTTTTTTACCTTTTTAGCTGTTTTCTTGGCCTTCTTGGCCTTTTTAACTCTTTTGGTTTTCTTCGCAGCTTTCTTCACTGTCCTCTTTCGAGTTTTCTTTGCAACCTTTTTTTCTTCTTCGACTTTATCAAAATCGATATCGCCAACTGCGACATCCATTTCTACGCCTTTCAATTGTTTTAGCATTTTCTTCATGCCAGTTTTGGCATCTACAGCCACTTGCTCTTCAGCATCCCAAACGATAGGAGTAGTTTCAGGTTCGCCTAACGTGGGATCAATATCTTCCTCTATCTCAACTTCTTCGATATCTTCTGTTGGATGAACAGCTTCAACTTCCTCTACGACTTCTTCCACAACTTCCTCTACGACTTCTTCCACAACAGCTTCTTGCGGAGTGTCATCAATAAGATAATTCCTTTTGATCGCTCCCTGAATTAGACCATCACGATATTGCTGCTCATTTAACACAATCCTTTGATTCGCTGTAACTGGTACATCCAAAAACGGAAGCGTCAACTCTCCTAAAAAGTTTGGATTTACTTTAACTCTATATTCGGCCATGATATGCTCCTTTCACTCTCTCTCTCGTTTTGTCATATAAACTTTTTTTTCTTTTCTGATTATCGCCCCACGGTTTCCACATATTGTGTGGACCACGAGGGTCAGGGCCAAAAGTTTCTTTATCTGTTGGCAATCTATCTCTACTATCGGTAAAATCTTGTCTAGTTGTACTGTCTACACCCTTGCCTGTCCCCATCATTGTTGAATCATCATCTGTAACAAACATATGATCGGATTCTGGTAAATCTTCCATTTTCCAAGATGAAGTACCGTCCCAGTCATATTCATTCGATTTTGAACTCCAATCACGAGGGGCTTTTTTGTTTCTGAATCTACGACCTCCAATAGATGCAGAGCCAGAATTCCCGCTTTCATCCCCGAATTGTGTCAAATAAGAAAGCTGCCCGTCGCTAATTTCGCCGGGCTTAGAATGTTGATAAGGATATGTATCTGGATCGTTCATTCTTTCCAGATTGCCCCTTATAGCAGTTTTAATCTGATGATACCAATTCATTTTATCCAATGTTTTTAATTTCAGTCCAAGATTTAACGTCAACAATAGTAAATAAATCTAAATCAGGGTATAAACTTTCAAGCATTTGATTCAATTTAGATTGAGCATCAACTTTATCTTTTGCAAACACATCAAGATAAACAGTGGCTCTAAATTTTTCATCCCTATGTAACGGTCTTTTGATACCTTCATCAATATATTGAGCAACTTTTTTTGATTTAATGATTTTCATTATTTTACATTCGGTCCTCTGCATGGATTTTTACGCGATCCAGGTTCGCATTCGTCTTCTTCCCCCTTTTTTGGTGGCCCACGTTTAATTTTATCTTTTAGTGCTTTTTCTTTCTTTTTCTGTTCTCTGAAATAAGCCCAATTTATATCGCCATTAGGTGAAGTGGGCATTTGCTCGCCACCGGGAGGAAAGTAAACAGCTTCTTTTTGCAACTCCACCAATGTATTTGTTTTATAACTATTGATTTCTTCAGTTGCTTGTTTTTCTTGGTCTGTCAATTCCCTGCCGTTCTCAGCCGCTTCTCTGTAAATATGGTATAAGATAGCATCAGCGTCTTTGAGGTCAGCAGAAGCCGATTTTACGGCTGGTGTGGCCTCTCTCATCTCTTCTCTCGTATCATAATTGGACAAAAGCTGACTTGACTGATCATTGTCAACAATCTTGGTTAATTCATTGAGACTTTCGTTCCCACCCTTTGGGGGAATCTGAGAATTAACGTATTTATCCCAAAACATCTTGTCTCTTTTCATACCAGAATTAGCCTTAGTAAAATCAGCTATTTCTTCATTCTCCGTCTTTTTATGATAATCCATCAATGGTTCTCCACCATCACTGCGATGTTCAGCGTCATTATATTTGGTCGAACCTTCATTAAGCTGTCCTTCTGTATTTTTATCTGGAGAGCCAGTTCTTACATCCTCTTGTAACTTCTCATAAATTTTATCACCTTTTGCACCATCGGTGCCTCTCTCGTCTTCGAGAAGTTTATCTTCAATCTTGTCGCCTTTAACATCTGTATCATACTTATTTTGATTATCTAGCAACATTTTTTCATAAGGCTTGATCTGTGCTTCTTTTTTTTGTTTCTGTTGGTTGTATTTAACCATTATTATTCTCCGAACATTATGTTAATCGATATACCGATACTTACTTTTTTCATTCCGAATAAACAAAAATTTACCTTTATTTATCTTAAACGGCTTGGCCACGATTTAAGGCGTTCTAAGTTACTAGAAACCTCTCTACCTGTTCCGTATCCTATTGGACCTTGCATCGAATTCCACATTCTTCTGCCTGCTGTCCCGTTTGTAGTAGCTACTATTTGACCTGTTGGAAGCCTATTAAACGTGGCTTGTACTGCATGATAGCAAGCACCAGCCAATGCGTCCACGCAATCGTCTGTTTGTGTGCCACCAGCTTTTTTCGGTCCTACACGCCATCCAGTAGGGGTCATTTTCCTCTGTAAATTAATCATTTCATTCATCAATAAGTCATTATATGGAATTACTATTTTCCCACCAACAACCAAATTGTATAATTCATCATAAATTGCCATCTTAAATCTGTTATTAAACCTTGTGCATTTTGCTGGCAATCCGTGCTTACGCACTTTTTGTATACTAGAAGCGCTATTCCATTGATCGTATGTCACTAATCCGAAGAAGAAGAAACTCTTCATTTTGATGAGATACTCATCTACCATATCTACATTGATTGGCTTATTCGGCAGAGGTTGCCAGTATTTAAGATGGTCAACAACAACTCTAAAATCTATTTGCTTTGTTTCTTTATTATACGAAAGTTCTTTATGCACGATGGCTAGTGCATAGTTATGGCTTGTACTAGCAGGGTCTAAGTGAGCAAAATAGACAGTGCCTGGTTCGCCATGCGTTTTCATTTTCTTGGAATAACCTTTCTTGAAAATTTCTTCTACACATTCTCTTGGGAAGAAGTTTTCACCAGCAGTACCAGAGAATTCAGCGCCATACTCTTGCATGAACTTGTCTTCAGGCAAATCCGCATTTGCTCTTAAATCATCTTCTGTTAAAAATGGATTTACATCCCATGTCGATAATCTGCAAGTCAGCCTGTGTTTTGCGGCTGGGGCTTTACTGTATAAATCATACAACTTACCTTCTTTGCCCATTGGAGTTGAAATACAAATTATTTTTCCATCAAATATTTTATCGAACACTTTTTTTCCGCGTTCATCAACCTTTTGATTACCATCTTTATCCAACGCAGGAAATATACGGAAATAAGTATTAACAGAAGGGATTAAAGAAGCATAAATGTTTTCATCAGAAGAAGGGCCAGAAGTTGTTTTGTAGGCAGCAATCTCATCAAACAGCAAAACGAAAATAGATTTACCTCTAAGTGTACTAGAGTTACTGTGACCCACTTCGATAACTATCGATCCCTTTTTCTGAGGGATATTCTTCTTTTTACAGTCTTCATTATCTTTTTTGTCTTTTGGAGTAAGCAGATAAATAGAATCAGCAGTAATACCATCTGGCCTCATAAACTTATCTTCAAAATATTTACTGTGTAATAATTTCTCTCTGATTTCCAAAAACGCCAAGTGTGCTTGGTCAGATGACATAGCAACAGTTAAAATAGAAATTTCAGCACCACCACCAAGTCTATAAAGTACGTTAGGATCACCGCCAGGTGTTTCTAATAATTTCATGGCTTCATACAAAGCGATAATAGAGAATAAGAAAGTTTTACCTGAACGTCTTCCCCATACCAAAACTAATTCTCTAAAAATAGCCTTTGAATTGTATTTTCCTAAGACATCGCCATGGTCATTATCTTCTAAATTAAGTTCTTTTAATAGTTCTATGTCTTCGTCCGTCAAAACCAAATCCTCATTACCAAGCGTCCCACGATAAAATACTTTTAAAATAAGCATTTGCATAGGATACAAATTGGCAATTTCATTTCCATCTTCATCGCATTTTCTTAATCCAAGATATTTTTGATCTTCACAAAATGTTACGATATCAGGTATGCTTTTGCTGGAAGACAAATCCATTTTGGCAGCTATATCATCTTTAGCCTCTTGTAGCATATCTCCTATAGTTGTATATTGTTTTTTTGGCATATTTATTCTATATTGCCGGAATCTATAGTGTATCCGGCCCTTTCCGAAAGATCAGCAAAATCCTGCTTGACCTTTACTCCACTATCGCTTAAAAAACCATTTACAGAGCCATAATGGGTTGTCACATGCAATTGCATAGCAGATACTAAATCCAATGATAAATCAGATACCTCAATTCTATCAGTAACAACGTATGTATATAACGTGTTTGATATCTCTGTTTTCAATGCTTCAAGAACAAAACCATCTTGAGTTAACCCAGGTCGATCTGAAAGATTCAATTGACCAAGAGCCGCCAAAAGAGCATCTCTAATCTTTTCATTAAAAGTATAGTTATCTGAAACTCGATCAGAAACATATTTGTAATCAGAACTGCTAATCATTAATAAAATCCTTAAGTATAAATTACACCATTCCATGTTGTGTATGGGTAATTGGTTGTATTTGTTTTTTGTCTAAATCTATAATAATATATAACATTTCTATCCAGATAATACTGTTCTGGACTTTCGAATTTAATCATGGAACCTATTTCACTGTATGGCACACCTGATAACGGAACAATGTCGAATATAGGTTGCCCATCTTCATCTATTCCTGTTTGATATCTCCATCCTACTCTATTGGCTGCACTATCAAACGAGAATATAATATTATTGAAATCGGTATCTGTGGCTACATCCAATTCAAAATAATAATAGGCAACAGCAGCAGCCGCATCTGCCAAAGGAGTTTCATAAGTCCAAAATCCTTCAGGATATATGTATTTCTCTTCTATTTCCTCTCTGTCCTCCCCTAATACATCCAATAACTGTTCACTGATTTTGTATCCTTCCATTCCAAGAAATTCATTCATTGTTAATATGTTTTTGTTTTCATCAGGATTCACTTTCAAATAATCTTCTATAAATCTTTGTTTTCCATACGTCAATAGATATTCCGTCATGGCATAGAACCAAGACTTTCTCCTATCAGTATTATTTCCTATAGCCAATCTCTGCGATGGGTAGAGCATATCTACTTCTGTTGGGATGTCCATGCTCAAAGTTATTTTATAGAATGCTTCAGCCGTCAATTCTGTTTTTTCATTGAAATTAGCGACGGCTTTTGCTAACTCTATGCTGGTTTGAAGCCATATGTCTGCTTCCGTTGGCTCAAATGCATATCCCTCAATATCTCCGATGAAATAGGTATCATTTAGATCGATATCACCGCCGATGCCTATAATAATCGTGTTCCCATCTATAGAAGCGGTATTATTGATATTCTCTAATACAAATCCTTTTAAATCTTGTCCCAACGTATAATAATTACCACCCTCAAAGAATGTGATATTCCCATCACTACTTTGTATTTTAATTGTTAAATAATAACTTTTATCAGATGAGAGAACTTTTTGTATCTCTGCTGAAACAATTAAATCGTGTTCTACGACTTCTCCATCAAAAGACGTACTTGGCAAATTACTACATGGGTCAGACTCAGTTATAGGAGCAAACCATCTTACAGTAGTAACTGCTTTAGGAATTGTAGTTTCCCATCTACAGTTGCTGACCCAAGATACAGAATGTATCCAATTGATATCAGCATTAACAGAACTAACATAAAATCTATCACCAGTGGATGGGTCAGTCAAACAATCATCTGATATCTCAATGTCAGAGAAATCCAATGTCATTTGATATGGTGCTTTTTCGCCACCAAAGAAACTACAGTACAGATTAGGAACACCAGACGGATCACGATTAGAAGCCGGGAATACAACTGTTGTTAACGGATCACCGATAAATGTCAGTGGAGTTTGAACATAATGTGAAGCGAATAAGAATGCTTCTCCAATTGTTCCGTGTTGCGTTAATAGAGTTTCGAAGAATACAGTAGCATCTAAGAACCTACTTGGGATCATGCTAGACATCGCTCCTGCCGCAGCAGCATAACCATTATTAAGAGCATCTACAACCCAATAGTTTTCAATTAATGTTCTTACAGTCAAAGCTGGATTGGTATCAGTATTGTAGAAGAACATTCTGCTTGTATCTGTACCATAGAAAATATTATTAGCATAATCTGCGATGCCGCCCCAATAGAAGCTATCTTGTTCTATACAAGCAAAAACAGTATCTACGTAAGGGTCTTCGAGATTCGTCATCACTAACGGCAGATGCAGATTAGGAAACGTATGAGCAGCGAAAGTCAAAAGATTGTTTTGATAAGTCAAATATGAATTACTAGAAATCCCAAAAAATGGGTCTAAGAAAAATTTGCCATTAATAACGCCTTGATTTTCTATCTCAGCGGCCTTATCAATCATCTCTTCTGCCAAAGCAACACTTGGGGCATCAATTCTGGAAACTACGTAAGCATAGTCCTCATCGCCATCTTGGAATAATGTACTGGTTTTATGACCATAAAAATAGTTTTCTTCATCTGGAAGAAGTGGGGCATTTATTCTCATGATTCGTGAAACTGAAGATATTATATCGCCAGAACTAGTAAAGCCACTTCCTGGGTCAACGATTAGAGGCAGCGCTCCGTCTGTCACGGTTGCAACTCCGGTTGCCGTACCGCCTGGATTATAAGTGCCATTCGGACTAGCATTTGTGCCTGGTGGATCATCGCCCATCCAATATCTGCCAACAGTGTCCGGATCAGTCGTATTGGTCGATATAAACCATGCATCAGCACCGCTATTAAAGACGATAAACCATTGTGGTGTTCCACCACCGGCAAAATAATCTTTCCCATCAATAGTGCCAGCTTCGTCATAACAACCAATAGCTTCCGGTTCATTCAAATCGCCTGTAACTTCTTTATCACCGATACAACCTCCTGAACTACTAGAACTCCCAGCGGCAGCAGAACTACTAGAACTCCCAGCGGCAGCAGAACTACTAGAACTCCCAGCGACAGCAGAACTACTAGAACTGGTGATAGACGAACTACTTTCAATTGGACCGGTAGAAGAACTAGACGAACTGCTGCTTGGTTCTGGTGGTACTGGTGGTATTCCTGGTTCATAAAATCCACCAGGCACATTATAACCAAGAATCAAGACATAAATATCTCTAGCATTTAATGGAGCAGAATTCAAAGAATTGAAAATAGGCAATTCAACTTCCGCTCTAAACAAGTCATAACTATTTAATATCTCTATATCTGAACAAACAATGGGAACGATTTGATCTGCTGGTAGACCACGAGAATCACGATAATATTCCGCGACAGCTAAACTGTCGGGGTCACCGTCTCGATAGAAAAAGACTGTATTGCTAGCTCCTAATGCCATAAAAAAAGAATTCTCAAATTATATATAACCAATTATTTATTCGTCATATAAACTGAGAACCCTTTAATTTTAGGCATTTATTATACGCCGGTGCTACCCAAACCTCCACCACGATCAGTATCCATGTCTTCTCGACTAAATTCATCGATCTGTATAATATCTGGTTGCACAACAGGGGAAATAACCCCTTGGCCAATTCTGTCTCCGTTTTTTATATAAAATGTCTCTTCGCCAAGATTATATAAAATTATCATAATTTCCCCGCGATATCCACTGTCAAGAGTTCCCGGACTATTGGTAATTGTAATGCATTTTTTAAATGCAAGTCCACTTCTAGGTCTAATTTGCATTTCATAGCCTTCTTCTACGACACATGCTAAACCTGTTTTAATAACAAATTGATATTTAGGTGGTATGGCCACCACAAACTCAGGACCATTACCATTGTCTACTGCTTTATTCCAACTGCCGTCATAGTCCTGTTTAATAAGTGCATGAAAATCGAATCCTGCGTCACCAGGTTTTTGATATTTTGGTATAACTGCATCCTCGTGTAACTTTTTAAACTTTAAAATCATCTCTATCTCCTTTTCTCTAAATCAGTTATGAACACGCGGTCCAGCCGCAGTTCTTACAAATTTTACATCCATTCTCGCGGATCAATTCGTCATTGCCGCATTCTTCACATCCTTCGCCGGTAACTTCTGTACCGTCTTTAACATATTTCTTTAATGCTCTAGCGATAGCTTTTTCAAATGATAAGAAATCTCCATGAGCCTTTTCTAATTGATGCACAATAAATGAAATGTCAGCACCATGTCTCAATGAAGCGGAAGTAAGTCTAGTGACAGCTTCTTCCATGGCACCCCCGCCTTCCATTATATTTTCAATAACATATTTGCCGCCTTCAATAATTGCTTTATATTGTCCGCGTTTTACTTTTTTGATAACTCCAAATTTGGTGGAACGTGGTAATTGTCCGTTTTCTTTGGCAAATACTTCGTATGGATAGCCAGACAGCAAACCGACAAAAACCAAATACCCTTTTCCCAAAACAGTTAAATGGTGTATGTCGCAAGGAAGTTCTTTTGGGCGCTTTGGAGCATTGTGAGTTTGTATTGTATTTTCGTTATCAACAGAACAGCCATTGGTGTCGTCTATTAGAACACCATCACGACTACCTTTACGATACACGGTAATTCCTTTGCACCCACTTTTCCACGCTATTTCATAAATAGAAGCAACTGTTTCTACTGTAACGTCTTCTGGTAAATTAATTGTAGAAGAGATACTATGATCAATATGCTTTGTCGCGGCAGCTTGCAATTTTATCCTATTTTTCCAATCGATATCGTAGGCACAAGACCCCTCCCACGGAGAACCTTCAGCATTTTCTTTGCCCATAATATTCATCCAGTCCTTGACTTTGGCATGATATACTCTGAATTCTTCCCACGCATCTCCACTCTTATCTATAAAATCGACTCTGACATTTTTATCATTTGGATTAATCTTTTTCCTTCTCTTATACCCGACTTCATACAAAGGCTCGATGCCAGAAGTCGTTTGAGTCAAAATACTTACACTACCAGCAGGAGCGGTTGTATTGATGCCTATATTGCGTCTGCCACATATCTGCATATCCTTGTATAGTACCGGGTCTTCTTCTTTAATGCGTAATAAGAATGGATTTTTACGCTCCAATTTGGCATCCCATACGCTAAACGGCCCAAGTTCTTTAGCCATATCCACTGAACTTCTATAACACGCCAATTTAAGTGTTTTGTAAATTTTCTCAACAGCGTTAATCCCTTTTCTGCTTCCGTATGGAATTCCCAAAGCAGCCAAAGTATCACCAATGGCTGTCACACCAGTACCAGTGCGTCTTCCGGCTTTACACGTTTTATAAATTTTCTTCCATATAGTCAATTCCCTATGTTTTATGTCATCTTCCTCTGGGTCTGCTTCTATTTTATTGATAATTCTTTCAATATGTTCTAGCTCCAAATCCACAATATCGTCCATCAGTCGTTGAGCGATTTTAGCATCAGCAGTAAATTCTTCATAGTCAAAATATGAATTAGACATAAATGGATTTTTGACATAACTGAAGACGTTAAGCAATAACAATCGGCAACTGTCGAATTCGCTCAATGGGAGTTCCGCACAATTGTGGACCTGTATCCCATTCGCATCAAACTCAGATATCTCAGGAATAGTACAGTCATAAACATCCTCATTCTCTACCTTTGTGACAGATTTTATTTTTCCTGTAAAAGCAGTTTTGTATGGACCTCTCGTAAAAGATGATATAATATCATCCAATTTATTTTGTTTGTTTTTGTCCCTAAATCCTATTAATGATGAAAATTCTTTCAAATTATCTTTTGTTACTTGAAGTTCATGATTCGCATTGCATTCATAAAAAGCATAACCACCTTTTCCATCTGGAAGTTCCCTTGGTCCAGCTTTTTTTCTATCTTTGTATATGGTCGATGCCATACCCAAACGGTGTAACATTCTTTGGGCTATAACAAGATTTTCTAATTTCACAGAAGACAAACGAACCGCATAAAAACCTTTCTTTTTTTGGTTTAAAACCGTTCCGTCCGCATCAAACCAGCCGGATAAAAATCCCTTATAGAAATCACTACTTTTTTCTTCTATTGTTTTAAGCAAATCCTTGTTTTTTTCTAATCCATATTTTTGTGAAGTTTCCGATAAAGCTTTACATTTTATAGAAACTAAATCCCTGTTGATTACATTTGTAGAATTTGCAGATGCAGTTCCGATATCTGATCTGCAATTAAAACTTTGTTTTGCCAAACTGGTCGCCTCTTCTAGCATCTCGAACTTATTTTCACCCCAATATGTCAACTTGGATGTATTCTCGCAAAAAACTCCATCTCCAAGAAGACTTCCTATCAACCATCCTTCTTCTTTAGTTCCTTCGCCTTTCCAAGTAAAACCCTTATGATTGCCAAGCGAAATATCGTCACCAGATTGCAAATTTTTAGCCTCAACCCATTTTTGTCTTTTTTTTCTATTAACAAACTCAATGACTTTAATTTTGTGTTCTGGTGTGCATTTTAAACAATAACCTTCTTTAGTCTCAATTAATAGAAGATTTTTATTCGTACCTGTTAAGAAAAAACCATCATTGGTGGAATCGTAGAGGTTCCCGTCTATAACAGCTATAAATTTTTTTCCTATTAAATCCACAACTCGTTTTGGGCCGTTGTTCGTCAACACCCACGTATCAGAAGTGACGCACGGATTTGTGGAAACCGTCTTAAAACCGAACTCGCTATAGCAATCAGCAGGAGATTCTCTTATTATATTGTCCCAAAACAAAAGACCAGGTTCAGCCATAGCATGAGCATTTTCAATGATTTGTCTCCAAACGTTTCTAGCATTAACCATTCTGGAAATCTTTGGTTTTTTGGAATCAACAGGCCACCTTTGTTCGTATTGTTCATTTTTATCAACTGCATTAAGAAATTCGTCAGACAATCTTACAGAAATATTGGCCCCAGTAACTTTTGTTAAATTCCTTTTGACTTTTGCAAATTTCAATATCTCTGGATGATGCACACTAAGAGAAACCATAAGAGCGCCTCTGCGTCCTCCCTGTCCTACTTCTCGTGCTGCGTTAGAAAATCTTTGAAGAAATGATTCGATACCTGTACTTGTTCTTGCCGCATTCGTAGTCGCTGTACCATCTGGCCTCAAGAAAGAAATATCAACACCACTTCCGCCACGCCTCTTGGAAATTTGGACTATTTCCTCATCAGATTTGCAGATTCCACCATATGAATCAGGCGTAGATTGTATAACATAACAATTTGAAAGACTAACTATTTGATATGTATTTCCTACGCCATACATCAACGATCCTTGTGGAATTATTCTCTTGAAATGATCTAAATATTCAAATATCTGTTCAGCAGAAAGCGGGTTTTTGAATTTCTCGCTTTCTATTTTTGCAAGCTCTCTTGCTATTCTCCTGTGCATATAGTCAGGTGTAGGTTCTAATAAATTCTTTTTGCCATCTCTTAGCGCGTATTTGTCAACAAACACTTTTGCAGCCAATTCATCGCCATTAAAATACTCTTTAGAGGCATTGAATGCCTGTTTGTGCGTATAAATTTCGGGGTGATCCATTATGTCTCCTTGTTGCATTAAATTTGAGATAGAAACTTTGAGTCTGCTTCACAACGATTTATTTAACAGTCTCGATAAGATTCCTTCTTGGTTAACACAACAATAAAAATTGCTTTATGTAACTCGATACTCTATTCAAACTTGTGATTGAAAAAAAATTTTAGTCATACGGTTCTTCTGGCACATCTTCTCCCTTTTTACCAAAACCGAATCCACCAGATCGTTCGGTGTTTGCCCACTGAGAAAAATCTTTATCCTTGATTTCCGCTATGGCTTCTTTCAGGTGTTTGCTATTAATGATAATTTTCTCATCTTTATCAATACTATTTTCATCCACGGCACAGATAGCGGCAGTCTCGCAGAGATTATAAATGTATGCTCCGCTCATATCATTACACTCTTCTGCAATAGATTCTAAATCCACATCTTTTAATATAAATCGTTGTGTAAACTTCTTAAGCATCTTCAATCTGTCTTTAGAATCTGGCAAGTCTACTTGTATTACTCTGTCAAATCTGCCAGGGCGATTCTTGATGGCTTCTTCGATTTTCTCTGGCATATTAGTTGTAGCCAACGTAACAACACCGTCGAAACTCTCAACACCATCCATCTGATTCATCAACTCTACAGTAAGACCACCAAACGGATTGGTATTTCTGCTTTCTGCCAAAAAGTCTATATCTTCTATTACCATCAATGTAGGAGATAAATCTCTTGCCATCTCACACACCATAGAAACATCCATAGCGCTTTTCAAGTGAGATGGAAGAACATATAATACTGTAATGTCCTTAATAGCCTGAATTAATACCTTACAAATTAGAGTTTTTCCTACTCCTGGTGGACCAGCTAATATAACTCCTCTTTTTACCGTGACTTTGTTTTTTTGTAAAATGTCTATATACGTAAAAAGATTCTCTACGTTTTGTTTAATTTTATTCCTTATTTTATCTTGAACAATCACATCTTCCCAAGTGATTTCCTTATTCAACTCAAGAAAATCACACATAGCATTGATTTTTTTGCCTTTGTAAAAATTCTTCTTTTTTCCGTACTCTTGCCATTCGCTCCAAAAGTTTTTTGCAATATCATTAAAGAATATCATTAAAGACACACCACCACGATGTTGATCTAGAGTGATTTCAATGCAAATGCGTCCTTCATTTTCTGGATTATAACACAAAATGGTTGCATCTAGATATACATTGAATGTTTCATCGACATCGCATTTGATCTCAGCAACTTTTGTCTCTTCTTCGTCGGCATACGCAGAACTCATAGTTTGCAATATCTTGTATCCTTTCAATTCCAAAAAATCGCTTAAGACATATTGCAAAACACCATTCCTATAAGGTGTCAAAAAGGCATAAAGACTTTGATGTTTATATCCGGCGAAAAATTTGCTAATCCTAAAATCTCTCTTATCAAATCGTTCAAACAATCTGGCGAATTGACCCAAGGTGGAATCTTTGACTTTGATATCATTTTCTCCATCGTGAAGCTTATTGACTGGTGAATACGCCAAACTACGAGCTACAATTTGCAACTCGTTAAAACCCGTAGTATCTGTTTCTCCACTGCATTCCGAAAGAGATGTTTCCAACTCCTTGACTTTAGACTCTTTATCCTTACTCATAAACAAACCTTTCTATTTTTAATTGGCAATTATAGGACTTGAACTTTCACCGACTGTTAAGACGAGTTTTTTCTTTTATTCATCTCTTTCTCCCTCTTCCGCGCAGCATTATCTAAAATTTTAGATACGAAATAATCACGACCTAGCATAGAGTATCTTTCCTGCACCATGTCCACAGCATCACGTAATTTATATTTAACATCAAATACTGTATTTTTAGAACAATTAATGATATCTATTTTTCTCTGTTTTTGTTGGCTTTTACTGCTTTCATCTCTTATCCACTTTAGAGCATTCTGGCATTGTCTTAGCGTATGTTGTTTATGATGCGGATTTGCCCCATAGAAATCTGTTTTGGTGCCTTGATATCTACAATCAAATCCAACTAAAACAATGGGATTGCATCCTAGAATATAAGCCAATTCAAATGCTAATGCTCCTGAATTCCCTCTCCCGTGCAATTGAGATGCGTCTTTCGGTATTTTATAAAAACCGGGTGTCAATCGATATGAATAATAAGTACCAGATGGATCAGAAGTGTCACGACAATATTTCAATGCAGATAATTTCGGTATATCTCTTTTCGCACTATACCAAAATTCTATATCTTGCCAAAGCAAAACAGTAGGGTCTATTTTAAGATAACAGCTATTAATTCCAATAGTAAAAAAATCTTTTAATAGCCCAGTGGGTTGATTTTCTAACCATGGACCACAACCTACAAGAAAGCATGGTACATTTTTTAGAGCGTTATTCCAAAAGCGTACAGAAGCCCTTTTGCGGGTGTGAGTGTGTTTTAATCTACGACGGATCATAGATATATAATCGGCACAGATTAATTTAAAGGGCAGAATCTTGCGATTCTGCCCTTTAAATTAATAAACTGTTAATCGAACTTAGTCTACGAGTTCGACATCCCAATACCCTATCTCGTTCCACTTATCTGTCTTGATGAACTTCTCCCAAGACTTAGGAATACGAGTAACGTATTTTGCGAACATCAAACTCCACGAAGGCTTACGAGGCACTGTCTTCAATGTAAGCCCTGCTTCCTCAGGAGTTCTTCCGCCCTTTTTAACGTTTGCCTCGAAAGAACAGATAACAACGTTGTCCCATGTAGTCAAACCACCTTGAGTTCTAGGCACAACGTGGTCAATAGTCGCGTCAGACATCGAAAGCTTTTGACCAGTATATTGACAGGTGAACTTGTCTCTGATCAATAGGTTACGACGAGTCAATTTTACTTTTACATTAGGCAAACGATTGTAATTAAGCAAAACAATGACTTCAGGAATCTTGATCTTTTGATAGTTAGCAGTGAGAATGAACTTGTCATCTTCCTTGCTATCCTCATATTCGTACTCGGATATCTCAGACCACTCTTCCCAATTGTATTGGATGTAATTTTCATCCACAATTTTAGCAGAACCTGTAAATGCCTTTATTAGAGACTCTCTGGCTGTCTCGATTGTTAAAGGCATCCAGCCCTTGTTGAGAACTAATGTTGGATGATTGAGTTTTGTAGTCATAATTAATTTCCTTTCAAAAGATTTTTTCGTACATTTTCAATAAATTCTTTATCCACATCAATAATACGAATATCTATTTTATTACAAAAATTTTTAGCAATCCTAGCCATTTCCATAGCGACTACTGTTTTGTCCAAACCTCCTCCTAAACCAATAGAAGGAATAGCAATCGACTCTATTCCATCATTTACCGCTGTTGCTAAAACCTCATTTAATACTTTTTTTACAAAATGTATACTTGCTAAGTCTTTAGGTGTTCTGCTGATCACCGCATGGTAAATTGTTTCAGTCCCATATCTCTTCAATTTACCTGATTGTGTTGAAAAGCAACTTCCTAACTCAATATTTTTATTTTTACGACAAAAACCTTTTGCTTCATCTTGTATCTCAACGCCACCACGATTGCATATTAGTGCAGATACGCCATAACTCATAACACCACAACTATTTGCATCATTTACAATCGCGTCTTGTCTTGACTTTGTAATATCTCCGACTTCAGCATTTACCAATGATTTTTCTCCAAAAAATAAAAACACTTCATACACAGTGTATTATAGGCGATAAGAAATGATTTTTTAAACAAAAAAATTATTTCAATGGGTCAGCATCATTACAGCTATTAATCAACTCTAATATGTCTGATCCAAAATATTCGGGATTCACTTCGATGCGTGTTTTAAGTCGATCCAAGATTCCCTGATGGATTTGGCTGATACGAGATTCAGAAACACCAAGAGTATTGGCTATCTCTCGCATAGAAAGCCTCTCATAGTAATAATAATAAATAATTTTGCGTTCTAATGGCGTAAAATCACGACCAATCAGTTTCCCAAGGAATTCTTCTCGTATTAATTTGCTGTCAGGAGAGGAACTATTTTTAGAAACCAAATATTTATTACAATCTTTTTTATTGTCTTCAGAAGCGAATTCACCAGTTCCTGTTTCTATGCTGGAAAAACCCATAGCATGAAATTTAGACTGTTTGACATGAAACTCTTGGCCGTCGAAACCGGCATGTTTGACTGCTTCGCCGACATCTATTTTATGTCCTCTACGTGATTCTAGTTCTTTTTTGGCATTTTCTATTTTCGTTTGTCGTGTTCTTACGCTACGTGGAACCCAATCTTCTTCACGTATACAGTCTATTATTGACCCCCAGACTCGCGGGTAAGCGTATGTCTCGAACTTTACCCCTCTGAGGGGGTCAAATGCTTTGAGTGCCTTATATAGCCCTCCAACGCCGTGTGAAGCCAATTCGTCCCTAGTGACCTTATATCTAAACTTTCTCACTAAATTGGAAGCTATTTTTTGAACCAATGCAATATAATAATGAGCTACTAGCTTTTGCATAGAATCATTATCACGATCTTTTAAGTATTTTTTCCAGATTTGATCAAGTTCTTTGGTTTGCATACGTATCTCTCTAATATTCTTTTAATGGTTTTCCTTAGCAGTGCTTCAAAACGACGTTCATCATCGAATAACAGTATAACAAAAACATTATCACCAATTTATAAATAGACCAAGACTATCTGTATATCTTTCAACAAAAATATATTTTTTCCTTTTTACTTATTTTAGAAGGGCTATAATGAAATGAAGGAGATAGAATAAGATGATGATCAAAAGTATTTTAGACACTGACTTGTACAAGCTAACGATGCAACAGTTGGCATTGGAACTATTCCCAGATTCAATAACAGAATATCGTTTCACAAATCGTGGCAAACACGGTTTCACACCTGAATTTGTAGACAATCTACGAAAAATCATTGACAAGGAATTTCCCAAATTAACACTTACTCAAGAAGAATATGACTGGTTGAGAAAAAAGTGCCCATACTTCAAAGTTAACTATCTAGAATATCTCAGAAATTATCGTTTTAATCCTAACGAAGTTGCTATTAATGTAGACGTAGAAGGTAAACTAGATATCACAATTAAAGGACCGTGGCACTCTACGATCCTTTGGGAAGTTCCTTTGATGGCGACTATCTCTGAATTGTACTTCCAGACTATCGATACGGATTGGAATACGGATGGTCAACTAGAAAAAATGGAATCCAAAGCATCTGTTTTCAACGCCTATGGTCCAAAATTTAATCTCAAAACCATGATGAAATTGGCTGATTTTGGTACACGCCGAAGACGCAGTTTTGAAGTGCAAGACCTACTTATCAAAACATGGAAAGACCAGCCTTTCTTTGTTGGCACATCCAATGTCCACTTGGCTATGAAGCATGACATCACACCAATTGGTACAATGGCACACGAATTATGTCAAGCAATGGCAGCATTGGAAAGCATGAATCACCCAAATTATCACATGCTACAAAATTGGGTCAAAATTTACAATGCAGATTTGGGAATTGCTTTGACTGACACATATGGAACGGATAGTTTTCTTGAAAATTTCAATTTACGATTTGCAAAACTCTACGATGGAGTTAGACATGACAGTGGTTGTCCCTATGAGTTCGCAGACAAAATCATCAACCACTATAAGAGCCTAAATATCGATCCCATGTCAAAAGTTATTGTTTTTAGCGATGGCCTTGACGCAGAAACGGCCTATAAAATTGCCGAATATTGTGACAGAAAAATTAAATGTGCGTTTGGTATCGGCACAAATCTGACAAACGACTTTGACAGTAGCAAGGCTTTAAACATGGTTATCAAACTATGGTACGTCAATGAAATCCCAGTAGTAAAACTGTCTGATACGCCGGGCAAAGAGAGTGGCGATCCTAAGATGGTTAAAGTTATGAAATACATTCACCGAAAAGAATTTCTGGCAGATAAAACAATGCCGCTTAAATAGGAGAAAAACAATGAAAGTATTATTTTGGTGTGTTGACACTCAAAAAGATTTTATGGACGAAGATGGTTTACTTGCAGTCCCAAACGCAAAAGTTATCAGAAATCATCTTGAGCATCTAACGAATCTAGCAAGAAGCAAAAATTTCCGCATCGTTAATACGTCAGATTGGCACAACGAAGATTCAGAAGAATTGTCTGATACTCCTAACTTCATGACCACATTCCCCACCCACTGTATTAGGGGGACTAATGGGGCAGAATTAATTGACGAAACTAAGTCGCCTTTCGCCTTTATTGTTGATTGGGATGTTCCAGAGTTCTCCATCGAAGATATGCAGTCGATTGAAGATGCGGATGAAATTACCATTCTCAAAGACCGTTTTGATGCTTGGGAAGGAAATCCTCACACTCAAGCGGCTTTAAACGCAATTAATATCGATGAGATGGATGCAATTTTTGTGTACGGAGTTGCAGCTAACGTGTGTGTCGACGCGGCAGTAAAGGGACTTGCTAATCAACACAAGAATATATACGTTGTTGTCGATGCCATCAAAGAACTACCTGGCTTGCCTCTTGAGCCGTTGATCAAGGAATGGGCCTACTTGGGTGTGAATTTTACAACAGTGGAAACAGATGAAAGAGATGAATTCTCTGAAATAATCTCTATCGTTCTAAAAGTTCTCAAAGAAAGAAAAGAGACACGCGATTGTGATACTGATGACGAAATGTTTTATAATTTAGATGTTATTCTTGAAGGGATTAAGTAATGAAGGAAGAAAAAACGATTAGGCAAATAATTGACGGAGCGGCAAGATGGATCGAGGGTTATTGTGACAAGAGCTATATCAAAAATCTTATAGTTGGAGTCTCTGGTGGAATTGATTCTGCCGTTATTACAAGATTATGTGAAAAGACGAATAGACAAGTATACTGTTATTCAATGCCAATGGGAGATATCAACAATTGGCCAGAATCTACAACAAGAGCCATAGAACTCTGCACCGTTAATAAAGGTGTCGAATTAAGGCCAAATATTCACTTCAACACTGTTTCTATTGGTTTCATTGTAGAAGCATATAAAAAAGAACAAATAGGCTCAACAAAATTGAATGAAGGAAATCTTCGTTCTAGAATCAGAGCCAATATCCTTTATGACAAAGCGGCTGAACACAATGGGATTGTTGTTGGAACTGGTAATCTAGACGAAGATTATATTGGTTATTTTACTAAGGGCGGGGATGGTTTAGTGGATATTTGCCCGATTTCTGCAATTCACAAATCTGTTGTTTATGAAATGGCAAAGATATTAGATGTGCCAGATTCTATCATTAATGCTGTTCCTACTGCTGAGTTGTGGGAAGGACAAACAGATGAAGACGAATTAGGCATGACATATGATGAAGTAAAATGGGCTATCGATGCTCCAGAAGGGCCGTTGCCAGAAGGTATGACAGAAAGACAAAAATTTGTACTACAAAAAGTAGGAAATATGCACAAAAAAAATAAGCACAAATTACAATATCCGCCTATCTATAATCCTTACGGAGAAGAAGATTGGAGTTTTTAAGACTTTTTGATACCGCTTGTGCGCCTGGTAAAAAATTCCCACCTTGAAGGCTTTTCCTTTGGAGGATGCTTTTTGGCCCAATCAATACGGCGATATTTATCCATAGCTAACATCTGAATATAAATCATATGAGAATCGGCAACGGTTTTATCGCCATCTACATCAAGAGGCATTCTATCGAACCAGCCCCATGTTTTTAATTCCTCATATACCTTTAATGAGTCACCTTCAAGTTTCGCTAACGGATCGTGAGAAGCCCTTTCAATATCATTGAATATCTTTTCTGCCCAATCTATCGCAAGTTTTTTTGTCTCCTCATCTAATTGTTTCATATTTTTTTCTCCGATAACAAGGATATTAGATATATTCGCAGTATAATATATCGGAATAATTTGAGGTCTTCTTCTATGAATTGGTATAAAAACACACACACAGAACAACAAACGATTAAAACAGCTTCAATTAAAAGTAAATTACTGGCTTTGGGACTAGCTGTTTTGATACCATATATTAGTATTCTTGGTCTTCGTGCGATCAACGATATAGTAGATAGAAACCCGAATAACCCAGAAGCGATTAAAAGTGAAGTAATTAGAGAAGTCCAAAGAAGCACCAGTCAGCCTACAGCCGATTATGTTCAACCTATCGATGGAAGTAACGCTGGCTATGTAGAAATGGACAAACCAGTGACTGTAGGCCAACCAGGCGATACTACGCCACCTGATGATGAATTTGATTTAGCCAGATTTGCTAAACACATAAGAAAATACGAAGGTTTTGCAAATAGGATGTATAACGATCCTCGTGGTAATCCAACAATCGGTATTGGACACTTATTAAAAGACGATGACAGAGAGTTATTTCAAAAATTATTCGGTAATCTAGTGAATTTTGATTCTATCATGGAAAGCCAACAAGCCCTCACAGATGAACAGGTGTATCAACTTGCTAAATATGATGTAGATGAACATTTAAAAAGGGCACAAAAAACTTTCAAAGATTTTGACTCATATCCATATTATCTGCAAGAAGCCTTATTGGATTCCGTTTATCGCGGAGACACAGGGCCAAAAACAATTTCTCTTATTAATAACGGAAATTGGGCACATGTCCCTGCGGAATATTTAAACAGATATGATTACAAAAATGCCAAGAAACTCAACGTACCTGGCATTATAGGAAGAATGAACAAAAATGCTGCTGCATTCGCAAAGTGGGCCTACGAACAAGGCTTAATGTCGAAAGAAGCATATCTTAGTTGGTTAACTTCACTGGGATTCTCATTCCAACAAATCGTTAGTCGCTAAATCTGGCTGGCAAATTTTCTTTCAAAGCATCTAGCTTGGATTGCATCATATTCATATAATTCTGAGCGTCATATAAATCTTTCTCAGTCTTTTGTTTATTTGATCTATGCTTCGCTCTCTTGCAAAGAAGATGAATAAATGACCCTAATTCCATTATGGTATAGTTATCCCAAGACCTATACTGATAATCTTTTACATGCTTTGAAAGACTTTCTGGTGTTTTTGCCCTTACATCTTCGCCTTTAAACATGTTTTCTCTGTTGTGATCTATGTCTGGTTTATTCATATTTTTCCAAATCCAATATCACATTAACAAAACTCTTACCTTCCGTTCTTTCAAGAGAATTAGCAGAAACAAACTTGACAGGCAAATCACGAAGATGGGCCAACATAAATCCCATTCCTAAATCGAAATGACTTCCCTTGCTATCTCCATCCCACCAAATATGAACTTCATTACATTTACTCATAGCCTTTCTATGAGCCTTTAAGATGCTCATGCCAGTTTGAGTTTGATCAACATCTCTTGGCGGGTAATGAACTATGTAACCACCTTTTTCTAATTGTGCAACATAATCATCCATATCTGCCAATGTCTTTTCATCACAATTCCTAACAGGACAAATCAAATAAACTCTTTTTTCTATCATATTTTATTCCTTGTCTTTTTGACTGGCATCTAAAGCATCTTCTTCAATGACGCTGACACCATTCTCATCTTCAAAGTAATTAGTTTGCATCATGTCCATGCCAGAGGCTCGTTTTGCAGCAAAACCTCGTGTCGCATTCCCAAGACTACTATGGGCAGCACGAGTACCGACAAGGCTATTTGCATAATGCATTGTGTTACCCTTTTTGATATGTAATTTTGCAGCAGCACCAAATACGTCATGATTTGTGCCTACCAAAGAGAATACCCACTTTTTGCCTTCTTGCAATTCTTTGATTCTGCCAGGGATAGACTCAATGCTTTCTCTGTTAGAATGATTCTCTTCGCCATCAGTGAAGATAACGACATTGACCATCGCATCGACATAATCATCTTTTAGATCGTCTGCAATATCTTTTTGCATATTTGCGATACCCTAATCAATCGCATCATACAATGCAGTAGAACCGCTTGGGAGGTAGTCATTTCGCCCCAATTCTTGTGCTTCCTCCGCTTTGACGTTAAACATAACAGTGTCAACATTGTAGTTAAACGTAAGAAGAGAAACATAGAACTCTTGATCTGTGAATTTGCCAGATAGTTCTTTAATTGTTTGAATTTGTTCATTGAAACCATCTATCGTGGCATCTTTTACGCAGTGCATCGAACCGCTCTTGTCAAGAATTAAAAGATAATAATTCTTTTGTAACTTGTTCTTAACTTCTGTAATCTGATTTTTAGCCATTGGATTGATCTCCTTTTCTGAGTTACATTATAATAGATTTGTTGTCACCGCATAGTCAATACATTATAGCAAAGAAAAATAGGAATAAAAAACACTTAATTATATTGCCAAAAAATTTTTTCGATACCATAGAAGTTTTTTTTGCAAAAAACCGTATGTAATAATATGGCCCAGTCGCAGAATAAATCCGGATTAGTAGTCAATCCTGCAACCGAAGATAAGCAGAACGATATCATCACCCAACTCATTCATGCTGTAACTGCTCTGAATCCTGTAGTCGAGGCTGATCAATGGCATATCTTGCGAGGACTAGAATACGCAGTATATAAAATATTCGAAGGTGTAGCGGCTGGAGGAAAAGTATATATGCGTTTTGTTGCTGGTTCAGATGTTGATTTGCACATGAATCTAGAAATATCTGCAACGATGGCCGCTAAAGTCACTTTATACGGAGGCACAACATATACAAATGATGGCACTCTAGTTGCGTCTAGCAACATGAATAGTAATTATTCCAATGATGCTGAAGCCATATTTTATCATACCCCAACGATAAATAGTATTGGTTCTGCTGCGGCAGAAATATTAATTCCTGCTGGAACCAAAAAGGGAGCAGCCGGTGTGGGCGGTTTGGCCTATCGAGTATTTAAACCTTCTTCAAAAGGACTAATAGAGATAGAGAATATAGGCTCTCAAGCAGGCGATTATGGATTCAAATTCGAATTTCATGAAGAAGAACCCGGTCAGATTATTCATCTGAATGGCGATTAAAATGCTGGCTGGAGGAATTGAACCACCCGCCCGACCACCGCACATCATTATAATGGGCTACGGGACAATGGGAGACGGAGGATTCGAACCACTTGCCCAACCGACCTGTCTTATTGATAATGGGCGCGAGATTTACAATCTCGTAACAGGAACGCCTCCCGAGTACATCATTAACCATAATAAAATTCTAACCACTTTGTTCCAACTAATTCTTCAAAGGTTTTTATTTTATCAAGTATAATTTTATTATTATGTACCAAACGGTGACAATTAGGACATAAAACAACTAGGTTACAGTGATTGTCACAGTCTTCAATTTTTTTGCCGTGAATATGATGTAAATCGCATGTTCCCTCATTCCATTCACATCTGAAACACGACAATCTCAAACGTTGAATAACTTTTTGACGAGTACGACCACTCATATCATAAATATTTTTAGGAAAAAGATTATACTTTCCCTTCGTTGCATTTCCAACAAGCTTTGACAATTTTTCTCCACGCAATATTTTATCAGGATTTTCTTGTCTCCATTTTTTAAGTTTATCAATTGTTTTTTGCCTAAAAACTTTGTCTTTTGCAAATTTCTGTTTCATAACTGTGCGTTGTTTTTCTCTCGAATCTCTAGTATTGAGTTTATTGAATTTATTATAATTATATTTTCCGGCACAATGACGACTACAAAATTTTCTATTATTCCCTCTGGCTGTAAAATCTTTATTACATTCTTTGCATTTTTTGTGTATCATATAGATTTCTCCTTAAATATTAATTTGCCATATAATATTTCGGAAAAACCTGATCCGCATATTAGTGTGTTTCAGTGTTTACAGACTTCAATGCGGAACAAGCGGCATAATTGAGTGGGGTCTTGCAGAATTGCGGCTTAATTGTGTAGAAACATAAAACGATTAAGCGGCAATAAGCCCCTTGGTATACTCATAATCGTTTGTATAATTTCTAAACATATTAAACTCCTTACAACATTATAGTAATCATATTAGATTTTTTACAATATTTTTATTATCTTTTTATCTGATAAAAATCTAACACATCATTTACCGTCATATTATCTAAGTCTAATTCCGAATCATAACATTTATTTGTCTTATAACTAAAAAGGTATTTAATGTCGTCTATGGTTAGAACTGACCATTTTTTATATTTCTTTGATCTCTTTTTTCGTGTAACAATAAATCTTTCTTTATTTGAAGCGAATATAAGCAAAAGCTCTAATGGTTTAATCTTCCTTATGGGTTTGCATGGATTGCCAGCAGCAACAGTATATGGTGGGATATCACTACAAACTAAACTCATTGCACCAATGATAGAAGCTTTTCCTATTTTAACCCCACATAGAATTAACGCTCTTCTTCCTATCCAAACACTATCTTCTATAATAACTTTATTGTTTTTTTTGTGAGGGCGAACTGGGCCATGCAACACAATTAAAGATTCTATACCTAAAATAACATTATTGCCCATTTTAACGAGATGCCTGTTATGTTTATCTATATCTCCAAGAAGTTGACAATTCTTACCTATGCTATCTATGCCTTTAGACTTTTCTTTATTCATACAATGAATCAATTTGATCTTTTCTTTATTCATATTAAATTAATACATCAAATAAACCCAATTTTCCTTTGAACGGTACGAATGAAATTCTTTCGGGATCAGAAAGCAACCAACAATACGGACCTTCCTCGAATGGCTCTCCCTCGAATTGCGGAGCAACTATACCAACCAAATTGACTTTCCCAACTATTCCTCCAAAATCCAAATCATCTTTTATCGGTATGTCGATATCGCGTAGTCTTTTTACTCTTTCACAAATATCGTTGTATTCTTTCTTTTTATAATAGACACCGGCATGGATCAAAAGTGGACCTCGGTACGAAGCCTGCCATGTTCTATTCTCAATCCTTTTGCGACCTTCCATGATTAGCCACGCCCACGGTTGTCTTATCGTTAATGCCTTCATGGTACATTATAGAGAGGTCATTGACTAATAAAACTGAATCATAGGTATGATCATCAAGTTTTCTAAACAAAAAATAAGAAAGAAATCGAAGAACAGACCTAAAGGCTATTTTCAAGAACTGATAAGTATAGCCATCAAAAAAGAAGGTAATATTTTCTACTTTGATACAGAAGGGGATGATTGGCAAATGATAAGAATAAAATACAAAAATTATACAACAGGAAAAAATGTCAGAAAAGCACCGCGCAAAAAAGTCTATAACGCGTCAAAAAAGAAAAAAAGACGAGGCGGGTGCGGGTGTGGACGTTAAAAATTTACACTCCGTATTTATTACAATCTTGCTCAAAACGCTTGACAGCGACATCATAAAGAATCCTGTCTTTCTTTGTTTTTTCCATTAATAATTTTAATACACTATTTGGAAGGTCCGAATAAGAAAAAGGAGTTTTTTGTTTATTAACATTGACATTCTGGTTAAACATTCCAAATTTTTTATTACAAATCTCGATAAATTGTTGATATTTTTCGGTGATCCCAACCAAATCTATTTCTGATTGTATATTCTTTATCGCATTATCATAATTGGGATTGTTCGCAGACTGTGGATATGAAAACCAACGACAATAAAAATCCTCATCATATTTTTCCCTAATAAATAATTCAAATTCACTTATAGTAGCAGTAGACACATTAATACCCCTGCGGGTCAAATTATAAAAGTAAGAAGACAATGCTCGACGGGCTGGGTCACGTAATATAGTAACTACAAAAGGAGTTTTACTGATCATGATTCGTTCGTATATCGATGGGTCATACCGCCAAGGCCAATGAGACATCAACATTTTAAATTTATGATATCCCAATGACTTATTTTTCAGGTTGACACTAGGATTCGATAATGAAAAATGATGTTCTATAATAAGAAGCTGTTCAGGCATGAATGTTTTTCCGCCCACAACCCATGGACTTCTATTGTTTTCTCTCGGCAACATATATAGGTTAGGCCATAGCTTCCAGCATAAAATATTGTTTAATATATTGTTGGATGATATGTCACCTTGTTTTGAAAATCCAAATGACTTTTGAACCAAATGTCTAAATGTTTCGGTTCCTGTCTTTGGTATTTTTATCAAAACCAGACCTCGTTTCTCAATTAAATCATGAGACGATTTCGAAGTCATGTTTTTTGAAAAACTAATTTTTTTCTTGTAATCGTCTTTTTTCGATTCATTATTCATTTTACTTTGACGATTCGTGTCAAAGAAATAACCATTTTTTAAATATTTTTTATGATCAGACATCCTAATTTAAATGTCTCCGTTGTTTTCTCTCGCACAATCTTCATAAGGACTGGCACTTGTTCTATAGAATTCATCAGAGATACAATGTAAGGCACCAATAAACTTATTAATTTTATAGTATCTAGGTCCCGTTTTTTTCATATAACGATGAATAATCGATGAGACAACATAATTGAAGTGACCTTCTACATCATTTTCATTGTCCAACTGAACTAATTGATCAACAATCTTCTCAATTGCTTCTTCATAAGCTGGTCTATTTTCCTGCGGTATATATGGCATCTTTATCTCCTTCTAGTGAACAGAATATTTATTGCATATATTTTGCCCTACTTCTTTGTAAAAAACAGACCATTTACCATCACATTGATCTGTCATCGATAAAACTCCAATGAAACAATCTATCATTGTTTGCGGCACTCCACAGTCCAACTCAAAATTGTAAGCACTATTTGCCAACAAGTCGATTTGTCTGCGGACGACCTTAATATCTCTATCTATTTCATGTGCTTTTTGCCAAATATTATTATAGTTATATTCACTAAATTCAAAATATTTGTTCTCTAGAAGAGATATGAGTTTTTGATTCGCTAGTAGTTGTCCTTGTAAATTATTATCCAATTTTTCTAAATCATTTAGTAGATTAAACATTCTACGATACTGCATTGTAAACTCCTATTAAAAATAATTATGCTGATAAACTAAAAAACCAGGTTTTTATACCTGGTTATTATGGAGTCACAATACCACTGGCCTTATCGATCTGATTAAGTACGCCTTCGCCAGCGGTAACGATTTGAGAATCTAATTCGGCTTGTGCTTCTTCTCTATGTTTATTCATCTCGTCAAGAAGTGTTTGTCGTGATTCAGGGTATTTCTCAAATGCCTCTTCTAAAGTTGTCGCTCCCACAATGGGGAAACGAAATTCTTTAATACCGGCTTGTACTAACTGCGGCCCTTGTGGTCCTTCTCCAAGACCATACACTGGGGCTATGACAAACCCATAAAATAACAACTCTTCTTGTGAAGATTCAAAATCATTTTCGTCTGTACCTTCATCTACATGAATAGGTATTTGTCCTATTTTCTTCCATCCTTCAATTTTTCGTCCATCTTCCGACATATACATCGTTGATTCTCGATAATTAACCAATTTTGTGTCCATAATATTCCTATCTTTTCCTTTCTAAAAATACTGCTTTCGCCATACACATCATTATAGAGCAGTGATATGCTTCTTAAAATCATTCTTTAGGTTGTTTTTTCATTGCCTCTGCAAGTTCTGCGATTGCATCATCTTGATTCCAGGCTTCTAATACTTCATCGCCTAACAAATCTGATTTATTGATGATTTTTGTGCGATATGCAAAAACAGCGTTGCATTTATGGCATCGCAATCTTGTGTCTACTGGAAAGAAATTACCAGGAACACTTACAAAGAGTCTTTGATTACAGCATGGACATGTAAAATGCATTTTTTCCATACTTACTTATTCCTAAAAAACCTATGTACTCCTTCAACTCCCTCGCCAGGGGTCGAACCTGGTCTTATTTATCCTTTAACCATTTTTTTATCGCCTTATCAGACACGCAATATTTTCTACCCAAAGCAGAATACCCGATGTCCTTAATTTGTTTCTTTAATTCTTCTATAGAAGGTCTATTTTTTACTTTACGCCTTTTTTTTCCAGCACATACTGTGCAAAAATCACTATTCTTTGTCTTTTTTTGTTTTCCACAAGACTCACAATAATATTTTTCTCTTTTTCTTTTTTTGTTTCTCCCAGCAAAAGTCTCAGTTTGACTATTGCAATTAGGGCATAAAAATCTTAAATTATCTTTTCTATTGTCATCACTTATTCCATTAACATGATCTAAAACTAAAATAAGTTCTTTTCCATTATGGGCGGGTTGACTACCGCACATATCACACCGATAAAGAATAATATTTTCCTCAATCAATCTTTTTTTAAGATACCGCCTACTATAAGTAGAATCTTTAACCATCACTTCGGAAAGTGTTTTTTTCGGAACATTGAATTTCCTTCCGATATTACTATTCGATCCTAGTCTTATATGAGAAAAAACAATATTTTCTTCTATTAGCCTACGCTTAAGCGTGTGGCTATTACCGCCTTTATTAACAAGCCCAAAATGCCTTAATATTGCAGACAGACTATCACTTTTCTTCACGATATCAGATAAGATGTTTCTGTCTATGCTCCATATTACGCTTGTTTTTTTTCTAGATTTTTTTACCATTTATATCTCCTCGTTCTATCAATTCAACATAAATGGTAACATTCCTTTTTATTTTTATGTTCGGGTGTCACAATATCAGGGAAGGCAGGATTCGAACCTGCAATCTTCGCATTCAGAGTGCGAGGCATTATCCAGTTATGCTACTCCCCTAAAAGTCTTCCGTGCTACCACTACACCACGGGGGAATATAACTGCCTCGGTAGGGATCGAACCTACAACCTCACGATTCAGAGTCGTGTGTTCCGCCAGTTGAACTACGAGGCATCTTATTACATTATAGGTTCACTTTTCGATTTTTATAACCTTTCCGAAAATACATTTTTTTCCTACCCATCCGTTTATTCGACCTTTGTTATTGCTAATTTGATATCTGTCCTTATTTACGGCAGTAACCAAATGGATATAATGGTTGTTTTTGACCTTACAAAAGACAATATCTCCTTTTTTTATATCATTTATGTCGGGAGAAATAGTGACTGTATTTTTATTGTCGATCTTTGGAGACATCGAATGTCCACGAGGCTTGATAACAATATCATTGTTATTTTTTAAATCTTCTATATGTTTTTGCCAATTCATTTTTATTATATCGGCAAAAAAGGAAGGTACCGGAATCGAACCGGCAACCGTAGTTGGCCTGGTATTCGACGCCAGTTAGGGACCATTCCCTGCTGCCTTCCACAAAGGAGGGTAACGGATTCGAACCGTCAACGCTCATCACGCTGGTCCAGTGTTCAACGCTGGTCGGGGAACCTATCCCCACTACCCTCCACTAAACGGATGCGATAGGATTTGAACCTATGTGACCCGAAGGCCAACCACCTTTCCAAGATGGCGCGATAAACCAGACTCTGCCACGCATCCAAAACAGGCTAGTGAGGGAATCGAACCCTCGCTTCAGAGTTTTGCAGACTCCGATGTTTCCACTTCACCAACTAGCCGTACATGACGGAGAGCAAGGGAATCGAACCCTCATGACCCTTTAGAGGCCAATCTGATTAGCAATCAGACCCGACAAACCAATATTCGGCTACTCTCCAGTTATCAATCTTTTTTACAATGCTCACAAATCACAGATTTATTCTTAGTCATAAAAAGCTTTACCCTTTGACCACAAAGTCCACAATGATTGATATAATCATGATGATCATTAAGCATCCCAAATATACTTCTTTTTTTGGGTCTAATAATAATTTCTCCCGTGATGGGAAGATAATATATTACATAATGTTTTGTTTCGTATTCTCTACGCTGATTATCATTTTTCTTTTTCTTACCCATTATTTTAACAGATCGAATCTGCCCTTCATTATTTTTTCAATTTGTCTTGTTTTTAGACCAGAACGATGGTCAACGACTCTTGATGCAATAAAGTTATAAGTGCGTATTTTGTTTCCTCTACCTCCACCGCCTCTATGCTTTTGTATATCTTGGCGAACTCTTTCACGCCTTTTCTTATCATAGTGGTTATTAACCTTGGCCGTCAATATCCGCAAGGCATTCTGTTTATTCTGGTGTTGACTTCTTCCATTAATGAAAACTTCGATTTTCGTCACCTTATGTTTAGCTCTAACAGCAGAATCAGTTTTATTTTGATGCTGCCCACCTTTTCCATGGCCACCCTGCGTTTTAAACTCAATATCTGACAAATTAATCAATGGCAAATCTAAATCCATTTTGATTACAGCAACAGTTATAATGGAAGTATGCCTTCTTCCTTTCGATTCTGTCGGAGGGATACGCTGGACGCAATGCTTACCAGCTTCGTTCTCAAACAGATTCCAAGAATTTCTACCAGTAATTTTAGCAGAAATATATCCATCTCCATCATACAACTTTTCAATTTTCAATTTATTAGCGATAGCATATCTAGCATATGCTGCAAACAAATCACCTACAAACAGTTTCGAGTCCTTTCCGCCTTCGCCAAACTGAACTTCCAATAAAACATCAAAGACAGCCTTTCTGTTTATTCATTTTATTCTCCTTGTTATACAATGCGGCTGAGAGGATTCGAACCTCCACAGGCTTTCACCTACCAGACTCTCAATCTGACGCGTCTACCGTTCCGCCACAACCGCTTTAACTGCCTGGAGCGAGATTCGAACTCGCATACGTCGCTGATTTTAAATCAACCGGCAATGCCAATTAGCCTACCCAGGCTCATACTCTCGGTGGGAGTCGAACCCACAAACACAGACGTTTGAAATCTGCGGCTTATGCCAGTTAGCCTACGAGAGCGTATTTTGAGCATATTTAATTGTCAAAAAGCGGAAACACAGAACATCGGGATAAAGCAAAAAGGACTATCCATCGAGGTCCGTGTCTCAGAGACACAAACTAGATAGCGATGATGACAGGAGTGATAAAGATAGAGCGATTACATTAGGATGAGCATCCTTTTCAGTGTTAATCGTATTATCATAATTCTTTATCATAATTCTTCTCCAAGCCATTATAGTTCTGTTCGGTAGAAATTACAACTTTCCTTTAAAAAAAAAATTCTATATACGATAAAAATTATTAATTTCCGAAAATATAATAATGAAAACAACTTTAATATATTTGCCGCATCCATATCTAAGTCAACCAGATTCTCAAGCCCCCCTTGGTCTTATGTATCTCGCATCTGTTTTAAGAAATAACGATATAGATGTCCAGATAAAGAATTACACTTCTTTTTCTACAGATGAAGCCATAAATGACTTGACAGAATCAGATATCTTTGGCATTACGTCTACAAGTGTAGAACTACTACAGGCAAACAGATTTGCTAAACGCATCAAAGATAAGTTCCCAAATAGTTATATAATAATCGGAGGTCCGGGTACTTATAGTGATGAATTTATCGATTGGTCTGTTATCGATTCTATATGCAAAGGTGAGGCAGAGAAAACGATTTTAGACATTGTTAGCGACATCAAGCATGGTAAACCCAAAAAGATATATAACGGTGACCCCGTTATAGATTTGGATACCATACCACCACCGGCTAGAGATTTATTAGGGGATAATCAAGGAGGGAATATCTTTGCATACAATCACAGATACAAGGAAGGACAGACCACTATTATCTTGACTAGTCGAGGTTGTGCGTTCTCTTGTGCGTTCTGTAGCGCCCCTAGAGCTAGACAGTGTGGAAAGGTTATCAGATATCGAAGTCCTCAAAATATACTGTATGAGATTGAAAGTGTCATGGAAGAATTCAATATACAGCAATTTCGTATCTCTGATGACATGTTTACGCAAAACGCCAAGCATGTAAAAAACTTTTGCGATGTAGTAGCCCCGTTAGATATAGCGTGGAGGATATCGTGCAGAGTAAAACCATTCAGTAAAGAAATAGCTTGTATGCTTAAAAACGCTGGATGCAAAGAAGTGTCATTTGGGATAGAAAGTTTCGATGATGATGTATTAAAATTGCTCAAAAAGGGAACGACAAGTCGAGACAACATCAAAGCACTTGAAATCTGTCGTGAAGTAGGACTTAAAACCAGAGCGCTTATGATGATCGGCACGCCAGGTCAGACTAAAGATACTGTTAAAACTAATATCAATATTCTTGAAAAAGTTCCTTATGATATAGTGTCTTGTACCATATTTATGCCGTTGCCTGGTAGCGAAATTTGGGTATGCCCTGAAAAATTTGGAATAAAAATATTAGATAAGAATCTAGATAACTATAATTTCTACTTCTTTGGGAATAAGGGCGAAAATGAAATAAAAAATGTGATTAAAATACACGGAAGAAGTCAAAAAGAAGTAAAAAATGAAATCATAGAATTTAGAAATTATCTTAAGAATACCAATAAAATAAATAAAGGACTTTAAATGCCAAAATAATATTATTATTGTGGCATTTTTTTCAACAATTCCACCGGTTTAAACATATGTGATCGTAAAGCGGTGCAACCGTTAATGCTGTTTTTATATCGGTAAAATACTGTTTTAATTTTTTTATATTCTTTTTTAGTCAACGCTTCGTAAATATATTTGTTTTCTGTTTTTTTATCAACCTTTAAAGGGCTTTTATGTATTGAAAAATTTTTATCCATTTTACAAAGAGCAGCTAAAATTTTAAGACGAGGAGGAAGAATCTCAGATTGAATATCTCGAATAAGATTTTTGAAAGAAGACATCTTTTTTTTTGAGCTTGTATGGTAAATGCTTTTCAATATTATATCATTAATAGTCCTACCCCAATAGTGTGCTATATAAGCTCCATGCTGGGAAGTGCCAATAACATCTTTTTTTGAATTTAAAAAACCATTATATACTACCTTGTGGTCATGAAGTATTTTGATATAATCTCTTTTTGCCATATATTTTAACATCTTATCGCACTTAATTCCATCCCATAAAGTCGTATACTCAATTTGATCATTAGCTATCAGTATCCAATTAAAAGTAAACAAACGTCCTCCGGTTCTAGAGGGCAATGAGATATGACTATGCTGCAAAAACTGATTTAAATTTTCGTAATCAGGCAAAATAATATATTCGTCAGGGTCCAATGATAATACCCAATCTGTGGTTAAATGTTTTAGCGGTATATTTTGACATCCATGTAACTTTTTTGGCCCTTTTATATCAACCCCTTTATCAATAATTCTCACAAAAGGGTAATTACATAAATATTTTTTTATTTCTTTTGTTTCATTGATTCTTGTACTGATAAAACTAAACTGGGAAACTCCTATTTTATGATGATAATCAATAAAAGAATTTAAATAAGGTAATTCTATTTTAGTTATTTTACTAACTATTCCAACACTCTTTGTCTTTGTCTTTGTCTTTGTCTTTGTCTTTGTCTTTGTCTTTGTCTTTGTCTTTGTCAAATGTTTTATGATCATATCGATATACCCAATACAAAACTATAAATTTGAATATCCATGATAAGATTCATAAGTTTCTTGATCTATCCAACCTTTATTTTTCAATACTTTTAAAGCCCTATAGTCAGTATGTCGATAAAATTTATATAAATTTTTTATTGCCAACGGAGAAAGATATTTAGAAATATTTTTAGATTTATTTTCTCTAACTTTCTTGTTTTCCAACTCGTCTACACCAAGTATGTCGGCAAATTTTTTAAGATCATCTTCCATCTTTTCCATCTTACCGACTAGAAGTATGTTATTATTATGCTTTTTGATGAATTGCCCATTATTTAAATAAAAACCTATTCCTTTACGTATATGTTTAATTGCTAGTTTGCCAGTTATCAATTTCATAGCCAAATTCTTAATTTTTTTATTTGAATTTGCAAGAGATTCTGCTAAAGCATTAGGGGTTTTAAATAAATTTACCAAATGATCTTTTTTTCTAGAATAAGCAAAACCAGTTCGAATTTTTCTTCTTACCACTTTCGGTTCAGTGCAATTATTTAAAGTTATTTCATCGGCACGTAGGCCAGATACATCATAATTTACACATTCTACAACGCTATTAAAAGCCGATACAAATCTGTTCAATGGATTTCTGATCCATAAAAAGTATTGAAATCTATCATCAAATTTCACTTTACGTCCATGAATAATTCTTAATTTAATTTGTTTATCAAATATAGCAGTTCTCATAAAACTCCCGCCACATTTTCCTATATGTATAAAACAAATATTAGGAAATTTATCATAAACTTTATATTCTTTACCATACCATTCTATAATTTCAAATTTTGTGGTCATTTGTTAAAAATTACAACCTTTCTTCTTTAATTAAAGTATATTTTTTTATTCCACCAATTATCGAAGCGACTTCAGAAAAACTACTTTTCCCTCCTATAATACATTTACATTTTGATAGCAACAATAAATCTGTATAAGCATTTTGTATCCCTTTTATGGAATCTCTACTATTTTCAATAGGAGGGCGAAAAAGAACTCTGTCTTTGTATCGTTCTTTAAATCCGTTTATAACTTTTTGATTTTCTGTACATAAAAAGATTTTTTTATCATTAAATTCTTTATGATTTTTCAAAAAACTAAAATACCTTTTTATTCCAAACAATCTTCGTTTTGGGACATCACCACGCCTAACATGAACTCCTATGCATTCGGACATATTATGATCTTTTTCATAATATTCAACCATTTCTTTAATTTTATTTGACGGTGATATCTCCCTCAATTTATTATATATCATAAGAGAGACAGGAAAAATTCTTTTTTTCACTTCACCGCAAGGCGGAAATTTATTAAAATACGTGGCATGAAAAATAATGCTTTTACCTATTTCATGGAAATCAAAACAATTTTTATATTTATTTTGCATTTCTTTAACGGCAAATTTTACGCAATCTGACATATATTTTTTGTTTTTGAATAAATGTTTTGGATGTTGTTTTTTGGGATATGATCGAGGTACAAAAAAATCCACATTTGAAATTAAATCACTGCCATTAATATCGGTCCCACCACAATCCCATGTATTAAACCATACATAGATATATGGCAAGTTTAATTGCTCAGAAATAATTTGTCCAGACGCTATCGTCTTTAGCAGCACCCCCAAACCACCAAAACTATAGTTAAAAATTATAGAATCACAAGAACGCTCAGATAGTTTTTTATCTTTTATCATAATCTGTCATTACCACATTGGATATATATCTTCTGGTGGTTCACTAGAAAATTTTTTCTTAAACAATTTACATATTCTTTTCCAAATACGTTTAATCATTTTTTTCATAAATATCTCTCTATCGTTTTATAAACCTCATTAGAAAAAAACTCTGTTCCCTTCTCATTCGGATGAGTATAGTCGACAGTCATATCATTATCACGAAAATAACGATAATCTAACTTGTGACTCCTGACTACATCTATATTATTGTTATCGCAAAATTCTTCAATCAAATCAAAATATTGTATTTGACTTTTTCGAGCATCTGATTCTTCTATAAATTTTGCGATAGCCAGATAGAATACGACAACCAGTTTTATGTCTTTTTTTTGTATTTTAGCAAAAAAACATTTTAATCTTTGCAACTCCTTATTCATTATAATGTTAAACTGTGATTCGAATTTGATGTTTCCTATTATTCCTTTTTTATAGAGGTCCGTTATGCCCATAGATGATGTATAAAATTTCATTTTATTAGGTTGCATAGTAGGATGTGGCTGTCTAAAATAATTAGGAAGCTGAAATATACACATATGAGGTTTATAGTTTTTATCTACGAAAAAATCATACCAATCAATAAGAATTTTAGAACCATATGACCTTCGCCCCATATTTAGAACCTGATAGTGTTCCTTCTTATTCATCTGTATGTTTTCGCCTAATTTATACGGCCATGTATCCTCTTGCTCTAAACCCTTTCCGTATGTGTGCGAACAACCAAGGCAAACAATTTTTTTTGCATTTTTATCTGGGATTTGGGAACGCGTACCAAACTCATTAATACTATCAAGGTCTTTAGTCGGAAATCCAAATTTATAGAATATATTATCTCTTTTTCGAAAAACAGTAGTTATTAGTTTATATGCAATTCTTTTACCATTCACAAATTTGGTCTTTTTTTCTATTTTTCTTTTCAATATCTCCATGCGTTTATATTCTAATTTTTAAAATAATACCTTTCTTCAGTTTTTATCTCATATTGACGATATATTATACGAACTCATTATTATATCGACTATATTGAACCAAAACAACAAAATGAAAAAATTTTCAAAAGTCCTTCTCGAATTACAATCGTCATGCGACCGAAATTGTTGGTTCTGTCCTAGATTTTCTGATCGTTCTGGGAATAGAAAAGACAAAAATGGCAATCCGATTAAACAGCAATTTTTGCCAACCGATAAGGTATATGATATTTTAAATCAACTTGTAAAACTGCATTTTGCCGGACCCATAGCTTTTCACCATATGAGTGAACCCACATTGGACAACAGATTGATTGATATAGCAACTGATGCTAAATCTATGGGAATGCGACCATTTATGCACACCAATGGCGATAGACTCAAAGACAATCCAGAACTATGCAAAAGCATAGATAGTATATTTCATCGTGTGTGTGTAGGATTATATGACTACAAAAATCAAAAACAATTAAATACTCAAAAAAAGTTTTGGAGGAAAAAATTCAAAAATACCAAACTTACCTTTAGTTGTCGCGGACAATCATCTTACTTCAAGGTAAGACCGAACATGGATATGTCACAAATAGATGAATCCGATGCTAAAATAAAAAAGAAATTAGATTCAGCATGCAATCAGCCATGTTTTGAATCTTCAAAAAGATTAATAATTCATTATGACGGGAATGTTGCGATGTGTTGCGAAGATATGAAGGCTGAATTTGGATTAGGAAATGTCTTTAATGAGTCGATTGAACAAATATGGTGGTCAAAAAAACACATTGAAATATGTCGAAATCTTAAGAGGAGCAAAGGTCGTAAATTATATTCTTTATGTAGCGGGTGTAAAAACGTCAAAAAAATGTTAAAATTCAAAAAAAAGAATACCAAATGATTTCACATAAACATAAATGCATTTTTATACATATCCCACGAACAGGTGGAACAAGCATAGAAAAAGCCTTAACCGAAGCAGATTGGTGGAAAGTTGAAAAAAAAACAAAACATCTTGATTGGAAAACTGCAAAAAATCTATACAAAGATAATTGGGAAGGATATTTTAAATTTACTGTCGTCAGGAATCCGTGGGATTGGATGGTTTCGCTTTTTCGCTCTCATAGAGGAAGACGTAGAAAACAAAAAACATGGAAACAATATTTATCGAACCCGACACTAGTTGCACACGAACAAAATGCGGCTGTTCAAAGTGAAATAATAGGAGATGAAATGGATTTTGTTCTAAAATTTGAAAATCTACAAAATGATTTTAACACACTTTTGGATAAATTGGGTGTCAAAAATATAACATTGCCACACAGCAATCAAAGAATCGGTTATCATCAATATTATACATCATATTATAATGATGAAACCAAGCAAATTGTCGCAAAAATGCACGCAAAAGACATAAAAAAATTCAGTTATACATTTGATGAAAGAAAAAAGAAAAAACGTGGTTTTGAAATGTTTGATCAAGTATATTGTATTAATCTTGCAAGAAACGTAGAACGAAAAGAACACATGATTAAAGAATTCAAGCGTGTGGGAACCGAAAGATACCAATTTATAAAAGCTGTTGACGGAGACAGTCAAGAAGCAAAAGCTGCCGTGAAAAACCCGAAACTCAGTTATAGTAAAAAAACACTAGGTCCATTCAAAATAGCCAATTGGCTATCCCACATTAAAACATGGGAGACAATCGCAAAACAACCTAATTCATTTTGTTTAATATGTGAAGATGATATCAAATTCACAAAAAAATGTTTAGCCGTAACAAACGATTTACTTTCAAATGCGGCATTTATAGAACACGGAATAGACATGAATGTTCCTATATTGATAAGGCTTGGTTGGAGTCAACATTTTAAAAAAGACGCGAGATACAGTGGAACACCAAAATTTGATACACAATCGCATAAAATGTCCAACCCATGTTACGCAATTAATGATAAGATGGCAAAAATTCTACTAGAATCACTAGATAACACAAAAACCCACGGAAATGGAACTTCGGACATCTATGCTCACGCTATAGTAGCAAAAAAACATTCTCATTTTACAATGTGTCCACCAATCGCATTCGATCTTTCTTCCGGGTTGAGTGGTAGAAAAAAATTTCCAACAGAAGTGAGGATAAAAAACATCAAAAATAATTCAAAAGAAAAGGTTTTTGGTATAGGATTTCACAAAACCGGCTCTACCACCCTGCAAAGATGTTGTGAAAAATTAGGATTTAGCCCAGCGAAAGCAACATCTCCAAATTTATATAAATTATACAAAAAAGGTAAATATAGTAAAATAATCAATACTATAGATAATTTTAAGATGGCAAGAGATTGGCCATGGCTATTATTGTATAAACAATTATATGCCAAATACCCAGATGCAAAATTCGCTTTGACCGTCAGGAAAAATCCGTTGATTTGGTATACTAGTTTGTGCAATCATTGCTGGAAAAATGACGGGTCTAAATACAATGGTCCAGCATGGAGAAAATATTTATATGGGTATAGTATGCCTTACAACGAAAAATGGAACGATGAAAAGAAAAAAGAAATATGCTTAAAACATATTGATGTGTATATGAAACACAACAGAGATGTTGTTGATTTCTTTAAAGATAAGCCAAAAGAACAATTTAAAGTATTATGTTGGGGTCTTGGCGATCAATGGAAAGAGTTGTGTAATTTATTAGAAAAACCTATTGTAAAAAATGATTTACCTCATGCCTTAAAGGGATGTGGACATTTCGAGAAACCGTATACAGATGATGTACAAAAGATTATTATGGAGAAATACAAAAAAGATATAGAATATTTTAAATATGAATTCTAACAAACCCATTTTGATGATACATGAAGTTACCGAAGAGTTGTTTAGAATGCCTTTGGAAAATTATATTCTTACATTTGATGACGGTAGGCTTTCCCAATATGACTATTTTGATAGAATTTCAGAGATAAAAACAGATAAAATATTTTTTGTTGTTCCATGTAGAATAGAACATCTTGATGGCTCTTATCCAGGAAAATATGGATGGGAACATTGTATGAATTTAGATCAAATTAAAAAGATCGCTTCTCAATATCGATGTTTTCTTGGCGGTCATTCATATTATCACGCAATGCGTGGCACAAAACCTGAACAAAAGTATTTGCCAAAAAGCCACGCAATTGATAAGTTGCAAACAAAAGAAGAAAGAATTGATTTCCTTCAAAAAGATACTTCATTAATGATGAAATGGTTTAAAAACACATTTAATTTACGACCTCAATATTTTTGTTATCCTTGGAATGCTTATAACCGAAAATATGAAAAGATTTTATTTGATCATGGATTTGAAAGAAAATATATATATGGGGCCGGGCCGCAGAAAAATAGACTGTTACCTAAAGGTCATCGTTGCAAAAGGATTCCAAAATAATTATGATATCACACAAACACAAATGCATTTTTATACATATCCCAAAAACAGGAGGAGAAAGTGTAGCTGTTTTACTGGGTGCCGATCCAGACCCAAAAAAATTACAACACCTTCCTCGAAAACATGCCGGTATTCAATATTATCAGAAAAAATTCCCAAAAGAATTCAACAATTATTTTAAATTTGCTGTTGTAAGAAATCCTTGGGCGGCAACTGTGTCTTGGGCCGCATGGAGAGATAGGGTGATAAAAAAGAATTCACCAGATTCTTTCAACAAAGAAAAATTCAAATATTACATGAATCACGAGTTTCGAAAATCTTTCTTTGCAAAAAAAAGACCAGAAACCATGATGTTTATCAACGGTAATATAAAAATGGATTTTATTGTTAGATTTGAGAATATAAATGAAGACTTCGAGTGCGTCTACAAAAAGTTAAACATCATTGACAAATTACCTCACAAAAATAAAACCGTTCACAAACATTATAGAGAATACTATAATGACGAAATGATGAACATGGTAAGTAATAAATTCAAAAACGATATAGAATATTTCAAATACAGTTTCTAGTATCTATCCTAAAGTTTTCTTTTTAATCCCGCCAATTGTCGCTGATATATCAGAGAAATGACTTTTACCGCCAATAATAAAATCACATTTGGACAATAAAAGCATATCTGCATAGGCATTTTGTATCCCTTTGAGTGAATTTCTGTGGAATTTTACCAGAGGACGACAAATAATTCTGTTTTTGTATCGTTCTTTAAATCCGTTTATAACTTTTTGATTTTCTGTACATAAAAAGATTTTTTTATCATGACATATTGTGCGAGAATCAATAAAATCAAAATATTTCTTTACATTGACACGACAAGCAGATGATATGACATCCCCTCTCCTTACGTGGACTCCTATGAAATTATCCACATTATAAGACTCTACTTTTTTTGAAACCGTTTTCGATGGTTGTATGTTTTGTAACATTCGTAAAAATATAGTGTACAAATCATCATAAGTTTTTTCTTGATTGTCGGCGAACCAAAAATCTCTAACATGTTTTTTAATGTTATTTCTTAAAGGGAATTTCGCTTTTTCTTTATACAAATTTTTTCTAACCCGATCACGAAAAAATAAGAAATCTGAAACATCCTTGTATTTTTCTTTCATCTGTTCTTCAGCAGATTCCCAATATCTTAACAAATTTGTATTATTTTTGTATATGTGTCGTGAAACTTTAAAATCTAATTTTGGAATAAAAAAATCGACATTTGTGATAATGTCTAGTGGATTCATTTCTTTTCCACCACAATCCCATGTTTTAAACCAGATCAACAGATAATCTGAATTGCTGACTTTCGCAATGGTTTTCCCCCAAGCAATTTGCTTCAGTCGCGTGCCAAGTCCACAATACCCATAGTCAAAAACGATCTTTCTATGTTTACTTTTTAGGACGTTTTTTATATCTGTCCCAATAATCATCTCTAGGTCTATTATTCTCTTTATCCCAATTTTCTTCTTCAAATATTTCGCATTTAGGCCACCAAGTATTAGCGGCCATATCAGAAGTTATCTCTTTCAAAGCCTTTTTCTCTTCATCTGTCATATTTTTTTTCATGCGTTCAAGCATTCTTCCTGGCAATAACTTATCAGGTATTTCTCTGCCATCACGACGATACATTTCAATTTCGAATTCTTCCGTTCTGCAACCAGCATAAAACTGAATTCGCTTTACCAACTCATGAAATAGGCTCTGTGGATTCTTTTTCATTATCTATCCTTTTAGAAGATAACATAAACCATGTTTGAATTAAGCCTCTTTTCTTATGAATAATGGAATGAGGTTTTTTTCTTTTAACAACTATACCTAAAAAACCATGTTGATTTAATATCTTATGAAAAGCCTTTTCAGTATAACACACCGCTTCATGAGATGCTCCTTTATACATCTTATTTGTTCCTCTTGCAAAATTTTCTTCCCCTATTTTGATAGTTAATAATATAGAAGCATCTGGAGCCAAAAAAGGACAAATATTTCTAAGAAATTGTTGTAATTGTTGAGGACCACAATGAATAAAAACTTGGTGAGCCAAAACTATGTTAAACAGTACACCATCAAAATCTGTTAAATCAAAATCACTGTTATAAGTAAAAAGAGGATTTTTGTGTTGTAAAAGATGTGATCCATATTTTTTTTTAACCTCATTCTTCAGTCCCAATTTAACCATCTTTTTGTTAGGTTCCAACCCATAATATCTATTAGGAGATAAAAAAATTATTAAATGCCTACCGATTCTTAACGGGCCACACCCGACATCAAGTAGAAAACTATTTTCTGTCATACCTTTATCTATAAGGGTATTAAACACAGCCGGAGTTTTTATATCAAAAAACTCTTTAGGACCAGGGAATTCTTTATAGTCAGTCAAATTATCTTTCATTATCTACCCTCTTGTGTATTCTTCTCAACATCTTAGTCCTTTTCCTCTTCCACATCTTTCTTAATCGGCGCACATCCCTATCTAGCATCTGATCGTCCCCATTTGTAGGGTCTTTAAAATGCTTAAATAACCACGCCTCTTTTTTAGATTTAGGCTTCATGATATTAAATGTTTTTTCCTGCCGCCTATCCACGCAGATATATCAGAAAACTGGCTTTTACTACCAATGATATATTTGCACTTAGATAACATAATCATATCGGCATAAGCAGTTTGTATATCGTTTAAAGATATCCTTTGATAATCAGACATCGACCTGAATATCACTCTGTCTCCGTATCTTTTTTGGAATTTCTTTATAATAAACTTTTCTTCTGTACAAAGAAACAATTTACATTGCTTATCACAATTTTCATCTATAAATTTAAAGAACTTCTTAGGTCCAACATATTTTCTATTATATCTTCTCCCATAAACTAAATTGTTCTTTTTCAGTTGTAAAACATCTCCTGATCGCACATGGACACCAACCATGTCTTCTACATTATACTCTTTAAAAGCATTATTTTTGCTAAGAACTTCATCTGTAGGTTGTATTTTTCTTAATGACTCCATAAATCTCTTTTTCCATCGATTTTTTTGTCCATATACACAATATACGGCCTTGCCAATACCGCAACGAATTTTCACTTTGTATTCGCGTGCAAATTTCTTTATGTCTCTATTTGGGTGATCCCTGTGAACACCAGTAACAAAATCAAAAGCGATTTTACAATCCGGAGTCTCTTTTTTAAACTCATCCACCACCGTTTTGTCAAATACATCAGGAACAAAGAAATTGACATTTTTTATTAATCGATCAGGAATCATATCTTTTCCACCACATTCATTATTCAATTTCCATATAAAAACATAATCAGAATTGCTGACTTCAGATAAAGCCAATCCCCATGCTATTGTTTTGAGTTTACCTCCTAGCCCTGTAGAATTAGCCCCTAAGATAACCGCATTAGATTCCGAATTAATAACATGTTGTTTTAACTTAATCTTCATGTAATTCTTCTAATTGTCTTATTTTGCAATCAGTCCTTTTTTGTATTTCTTCTGCAACAATTTTGCGATGACATTTATCATATTCATCACAAGCACACAACAATATACAAACAAACCCTTTATTCATGATCTGTATTACTTTTTCACATGTTTCTATATCCGCGATTTTTATAAGAGAGTTAACACTATTGTAGTTTATATTGCCGAGTTTTCCCATATGTATATAAGATTCTCCTAATTCATTTGATAATGCTTTCTTGGTCCACCACGGCATCTTTGAAAAAGGAGAAAATCTCACATCAATCACAACATAGTCTTCGTTTAATTCTCGTAGAGTTTTGAAGAAATCATCATCAACCCAATTGTTGTATCCTGCTGTGTACAATATCATTTTACATCTCCCACGGTGCTTGGCTAGTAAATTTTTCTCCCAAAAAGGAATTGAACTGCTTAATAACAGTTTCTCTATTGCCTCTAATCATATCGTTGAAACAAAAGAAATCTGGGTTTTCGTTTTCAATTCTTTGTAATTTCACTGCATTATTAAGCATGTTACTATTAAGACTAGAAAAAATTTGCGAGATATGCGTTAACCTTTTTCCTTTATTCATATATATAGAAGCATATGGATAAAGCAGATTAGTCATCGCAAGAGAATCATTAGAACGAAATTTACTTTTACAATTTTTATAAATCTGATCCACAAAAACCTTTTTACAATATTTTATTACACTTTTAAGGCATGGTATGGCTTGATGAATAACTTTTTTGCGTCCTTCTCTTATAAATTGTTGATCAAGTAATTTATTAGAGTTGCGTAATGCAGCTTTATGGGGCGGCGTTTTTCTAGATATGCCATCCTTAGAAACATTTTGCCTATTAGTATATATTATACATTTTCCATCTTCAGAAAAAAACCGCCTTTTTGATTGCAACTTATTGATAAAACAATCATCATTCATATATATAAAATATTCAGAAAGCCCTTCGATATTATCTATGTTTGCTTCAATAGCATTAGAACTGAAAGATGGCAAACAAGAATGATCCTTAAATACCTCTTTGTGATCGACTATACGTATTCTGTTGTGATCTGTATTCAACCACGGTGGCCTCTGCCCATCTGTTATTATATATATGTGCTTAATCCAAGGAAGAAATTTGTAAACAGATCGCATGGAATATCGCAATTCCCCATTATTGCTAAATCTGATAGTGCTAGTAGCCCCTCTACCATGCAAAATATTTTGCCATTTTTTACGTTTTTTCAGGTGTTCAGCATCATCACCATCTACCCATGTATAAACTAAATCTATATCAAAATCTGTAAATTTCTCTTTAACAACAGGTTCGGAAATATCTGTAGACCTTCCTGGATAAATAATATGTTTATTTTCCATACCCAAGTTCTTTCAAAATCGCATCAGTATCCATTGTGTCTCCGAATACCTTTTTGCTCAATTCAATGCATTCTTCATCAAAAACGATTTCTTTGAACAATGAGTCATCAGCAACAACTTTCCAACGATCAAACACTTTCATTTCATTCGCTTTACCATTAAAGTCTCTCTTATCAAAGCTACTACCGCCACCTTGAGGAGCAACGTATTTATGTCCTTTATCACAAAAATCTAATCCAAGAGTTTTGCTAATTTCTTTACGATAGTCCTCACTGACACACCATGTGTTATAATTGATGCACAAGAAATCAGACTTGTCTTTCAAAAATTCTCTTGCGTAATTCTTCCACATATTCAATATCCGCGCACTGTCTTTTACAGTAGAATTACGAATGAAATTAACTTTGTTTTTAAGTCTACTGGCAATTAAGTTGAAATGATCGCGTAGAACAAGTATTTTTGTTTCTTTCAGCGGATTAATCCCAGATTGAGCATACGGAATAACATTATCGATACGAGGATTTCCCACATCAAAATCTTCATATGATACAAACACAAAATCATTGTATTCGTGTAGTTGATCTCTGTATATCTCTCCATCAATTTTCACGACATTGGAAGCATCTGACTTAATAGATTTCGATGATTCTAAGAAGTAATAATATTCAAAAGGATTTTTAAAAGCATCAGCGTTACTGACGTAAAGAACTTCTTTAGGTAACATTGGGAAAATCCAGTACGAGATAGCGTGATTACCAGTTCGCCTAAGTCCAAAGAATTTATACAATTGTTTGACATCAATGGCATCTTTTATCTCATTTTCTGATTTTTGATAATGTGCTGTTCTTTTCGAATTTTTATAGATTAACATGTTGCCCTCATAATACGTTTCAACCGCCCTAATCACATCCTTTGGTTTAATCATGTACATACATTTCGATATCTTTAAACCATCTTTAATCTTATCTGTAGGATATTTTGTTTTTGATTCACCTATTTCGACTGGGTAAAGACACGTTTTTCTCCAGTTCTTTGCGTCTTTATCATTAACCTTCGTACATCTTGATCTCCAGCACCCACCGCCATCACAACAGTTTAAAGAGCCATTAACTGCTAAGAATCTGTGATAAGGATACGCTTCCCATTGCACAGGCTCTCTACCACCAGATATAATAACGGCAGCACGATTTTTTGGTTTGCCAGGTTTAGTCTCAACTGCTGCCGCTAAATGCATAGCAAATGTAACAGGAGATATTACACCAGAAGCATGATGCGTCAATACAATAAGTTCTCGAAGTGTCGTATTCCCAACCAAGTCTATAACTCCTTTTAGCTTTGGATGAAAATGTTCTTTTTTTCCGACTTGTACAAACTGTATCTTCCCCTTAAAATGATCAACAACTTTTTGATAATAATCAGGTGGCCAAAATTTACAAGTATAATCATATTTACCACCAGCAACTATTAGCCAGAAATCTCCCTCAATGCCCTTTTCCTCCAATAAACAATTGCCTTTTTCTCTTTTGGTCAGATGGATATCGCCTTTAAATGCCGTAGCAGGTATACGCAATCCTAATTCATCTTCTAAAAACTTCCTATATCCATGAATAAAATGATAAGGAGATTGATTGCTGCGATGCACTAAAGGATAATGGCATTCTATAAATTTAGCACCAGTATCCATTTTGCTAATATCTACAAGATATGGGTTATTATCCCATACTGCTTTAGCAGAAGTTCTCACATCAATAAGAAATCTATTAGGATATGCTTTTTGCAAATCTCTGATAGCAGCAGACAACATCAGAATGTCACCAGGACTCTGGTGAGACTCCAGGATGAGTTTTCTTTTCATGCTAGGTTGTTGCTGCTGTTTTCCTGTATTCTGCCTCCTGGCGGCTACAGGTGGAGCATTACCCTTAATGGATGGCCCTGAAACAACAAACGGAGATGATAATTTAGTGGGAAACTGTTGTCTGTAAAAAGTCGGTTGTTTGGTTTCTTTATTTTCGCAGGTTGTCATATATTTTCTTGATTAATTTCACATCTTCCCTTTCATTCTCTTCATCTGAAAGGGCATCAACAACATAAAACATAAGAATGCGAAAAATAATCCTGCGAATTTCTTCTCTCGGACCAAAATATTTTTGGGCCAGCTTATACGACCTAACAATGTCTTCCCATGTTTCAATATCTTTTTCGGGATCATCGCTACGCATAAAAAGCATTTCGAATTGTTCTAATGTGCCTATTTTTTCTGCTTCTGATATTAAGACATCTTTTATTTCAGCGAAAACCAAACCTACTCTTGTTAAAAGATTCTCATCTAGTTCTTCTTGGATAATTTTTCCCTGCTCCAAGTCATCTGACGATATATGCTTAATGTTGCCTTCTTGATCTCTAACTCTAATTTTCCTGTCCATATTCTTCTCTCAATTTCATTAACAACTTACCTAAATGGTTCTCACCTATATTATCGACAGTTCCCCAGAATCTGTCCTCCCAATAGTTCCCTTCTTCTAAATGTTCTTCGCCTGTATCTAACAACTTTTTCCTCAAGTAATCATCTTGGAATTTTAAACGTAAAGCAAGTTCCATAACTCCCAATTTGATATCGTCCCAATCAGTACGTATCATAACATGTTTGCCAAGTTTTTTGGCTTCTTTAGCGGTGCTAGCAGAAATAATACTTTCTGCCGCTTCTGGTGTTATGGTTTTTGCCGCTTGATAGAAATGCTCAACAGTTTGATATTCTATCCCCATAAACTCAAATGGGCTTGTGGAAAAATTTGATAAAAAATAATAAGGGGTTCTTGGGTAAAAATTATCGATAGACATACACAATCTCCTTAATACTCCTACGGGGAATCGAACCTAGACCTAATCTTTAGGAAAGATTTATTCTGTCCGTTGAACTATAGGGACAACTTTAAAATATCATAACACTAATTGAAGAACTAATTATAGAACTAATTACAGAACAAAATATAAACAAAACTACAGAAAAAACTACTATCGTCCCACCGGCATAAATGCGAATTTTATTAACTTTATCTATCTCACTATCTGCGAATGACCTATAACTGCCTTCTACGTTTTTTGCATTTTCGCCGTAAGGAATTAGTCCAGAACCGCTCCCTCCTATCCACTTCATATTGCTTAGGAATACGGCACCGCCAGACCTGATCTTTTTATCAAGCACAGTTTTTTTAGTACAATCTTCATTTTTATTACAAGCATGAATACCAGTATTTAACAATTCCTCTAAAACGTCTTTGTCATACGCTATAACCTTACCAGCATAACATCCCATAAAATGCCACTTAAATAAAAGCCATATTCCAACAAACATATCCTTCATCTTACACTCCTGTTAACTAAACTACGAATGGAGAGATTCGAACTCTCAATATTTTCGGGTAAGAACCGAACACTTTACCTAATAAGTTTCATTCGCATCATGTAATTCTGTGTGACAATTGGCACACAGAAGTTGGCACTTTGCTGCTTCTTCAACAATTGTTTCCCAAGAACGCATCCATATATTTTTTCCGGCTAATCCAAATTTTTTCTTCTTAGGATTTTTGTGATGAAAGCACAAGGCTTTATCGTTTTTGTGATAACCACAAATTTCACACTGTCCTCCTAAAAGTTCAACAAGTTGTCGTTTTCGTTCTAATCTTCTTTTTCTACAATATTTTTTAAAATATTCTGTTTTTTCTTCTTTATTCTTTCCGCTACCTTTTTTATTATAACTTTTATACGGAGAACACGTTAAACAATATAGTCTTGTATCAAGTTTTTTGCGTTGACCATCTATATAAATCGCATTTGGGAATTTATCACCACATTTCTTGCAAATTGGCATATTGAATCTCCTAATGGCAGACTACCATTAGTCATTCGGCGCAAATGCCAATCTTCCTTTTTTATTTGTCAAGGTACATTCCAGTCTGTCACCAACCCGCATTTCATTATAGCCAGAAACTACAAAAAAATAAATAATATTTCCGTAAGCAGGATCTTGTTCTATGCCTACATTTATCTCACCTTGCGGTGGCGACTCTCGCCGCTGCCACTACCCGACCATTATAGTGCTGCTCACCCACTAGGTCTGTTCGTGTTGTATCCTCTGTGGTTCAAACGAGTTATACTCTCCCACATTCGAGCAATGATATCCTGACTTTCCTCCAGCTTTCGCCAGCGTAGGCTCGAAATATTATTCACTTTTTATAAATCAGTTCCAGCTTCATTTGCCAATTCTAATCCCAATACTTCCTTGAAAGATTCTTTCCATCTTACTTTTGGATCGTCTTTCAAGGTTTCATAAATATTAAAGATTTTTGCTTTTGTCTGACCAGCTTCGATCAATGCTATCGCTTTTTCTGCCTCTGAATTTTCAGATTTTACTCTCTGCCTGATGTTATTCATTTTACCAATCCAAATTCCATCTTTGACATAAGGCGACAACATATCGAAAAGCTGTACAACGAAAGCATCTAACATAGGCTCACAACTTACACTTGTTTCAAAGCCAGCGTCGAATGCATACTGCAAAGAGTCAAAACGTTCTCCAAACGATGGAGCATTAGGTTCCCAGAATTTCAAAGTCTTGTTTTCCATGGAACCTATTGTGAATCTGAACAAAATATTGTTCTTGTATCCTCTCAAGGCTTTGCACATGGCTTTTACGCATTCCAAGTGAGGCTTGCTAACAATCAAAACCTTATTGCCAGGCTCTAAGATGTTTTTGATACATTTGATACATGCTTCTAACGTGTTGGGGGTGATGTCATGCTGCGTTGGGAACATAATAGCCCCATTCTTTTTGGGATAAATCTTGTTGACTTTATTCCATTCAATGACTTCATTCTCCCACTCTCCGGGCTGTACTGTATGAAAACGATTTACAGCATTGTATTTAGCATAACAGTAAATACAGCCGTGACCACAACCTTTTACGCAGTTGGCATTAGCGACAGCCCATTCTCTTGTTCCGCTTATCTTAGCCATAATATCACTCTTTCTTTTATTTTTATCGTCTAATTCTTTGGCAATTTTTTTTGCTTTGTTCCAATGTCGTATAGATTCTTTTGTAGGCATTTTTGTTTTTCCAGATACACAATCATCACATATAAAACTTGCTGGAGAAAACCAATTTTTCACTTTTATTTCTCGCCAACAAGCATGGCACAAATGAGTACACCAAATATCTCCTAAATCGTTTTTACCCATTTCTTTAGCCATAATATCACTCCCAAAAATTTCTCCATTTATCGTGGAAAACGTCCTTTAGTTTTTGTAGGTACTCGTTCGTCTTAACTTTGCACATCCACAAATCTTTTTTACCACCGGAGCCGCCTTTGCATACGACTCCTTCCTTTACATTATACTTGCCTTCTCTTATTTCGTGGATGAAACTTCAATT
>Ga0233412_10000017_pt1 | contig 111324 bp, 151 predicted proteins | sample Na_anoxic_4_MG_FD_180667 | JGI IMG/M metagenome (GOLD analysis project Ga0233412, IMG submission 180667) | Seawater microbial communities from Saanich Inlet, British Columbia, Canada - Na_anoxic_4_MG | ecosystem: Environmental > Aquatic > Marine > Inlet | place: Canada: British Columbia... | reverse complement strand
CGACTCACATTAACATTATAGGTTACAGTCTCATTTCGTAAACCAGAAATTGCTGGAAAATAGGTGCGTTGTTACACCAAAGGGATTTCGGGTAAATCTAGATTAACGTCCCATTCCTTAGAGGATTGCTACTCTTAAGCCCACCTTCCTATTTTCCAGCAATTTTCTTTTTCAGCTTACTTAGAGCTTCGCCAAGCCACATACAACCATATACAATTAGAACATATAAGCTATATCCAATTAAAACTATCGCCCAAATCGGCCAGAGGATACTTAAAACACTCGCTAATGCTATACTCATTCCTTCTTCCATGTTATAACTGGAACATAAACAAGCTGCCATGAAAATCCCCAAAATATATAATATTAAAAACATCCAAAACATAACTCACCTATTTTCAATAACTAGATAAATATCACCAATTGTTTGTCCAAGTAACTCCATAATATTCTCTGAAACTGAGCCTTTTTTCCACCAAGCCTCTCGTAATTCAACCAATTTACGATAAAGCCGCTTTGTAGTCCATGCCTCATATTTCTTAAGTATTTCTATTATGCGTTCAGTTAAATCACAACCCATAGCCACAATCGCATAAATAGCAAGAATAGTATAAGATATTTCAAAAGTGCTTTGTGTATCAATGATATGTTGATTTAACACATCATTAGCTAGGTCTATATGCTGGTCTATGTCAGTAGGAGGTTGTGCTTCAAATATTCGCCCCAACATTTTCATAGCAGTAAGACTTGTAGATTGTCCCGGTTGTAACAATGTACACAAATTTTTAGCATCATTGGGAGTCAACATTGATGCTCCCGTGCGTATTGCAGACCATACTGCATCTTGAGAGCCACCATAGCCATTACCATTAAAGGCAGTTTTGTGTTTTTCAGCAAAATTCAACAACCATGGTGAAAGTTGAGCAGACTCTTCGACCGTAAAATGAGTATCCTCGGCGTGTAAAATCATCTTACATACACTAAGTGTATTTGATTTAGACCGAAGAATTGCCGCTGTAAGCTGGGCTGAATTCCATGTTGTAATGTCTTTTTTACCCATTTATCGTTCTTTCAATGGATATTATATCTTAACAGTCTTATTTTGTAAACCAGAAAAAATATTTTCATGGATAGATAGATAAGGATAGGATATTACCAAAAAAGGAACACAAATGTTCAAAAAATTCCAAGAATATATGAATGCCCGAGGCAAGATAAATAAGCCACAAGAAAAAGAGATAGCGGATTATGATGGTCCAAGCCCAAAATCTCCGCCTGCTTCTAAGGCACCAACCGCCTTAGATAAAGAAATGGCACCGCCAAAAACTAAGCAGGAACCCAAGCCCTATAGCGCTCCCGGCAAGCCTGCTGGCAACAAAGCTGCTGAAAGTGGCTTTGGCGATACTGGCGATAAAAACTTAATCTATAAACCCGATACCAGTAAAATTCCCAAACAAGACAATATTGAGGGTCAAAATAAGAAAAATTATCCCCCTAATAAAAAAACAAAGACTGAACATTTTTTAGATACAACCAAGGGAATGAGTATCCATGAATTTACAAATCATATGATTACAAAACGTAAAGAAGGATTGGATGACCTTCCTGTGATTAGTGAAAATCAGCACCCAGAAGAAATTATTAGATATGTTTCAGTTCTGGCTAGTAAAAGTGATTCTGTTATGGAAGACTTAATTCATGCTTTAAAACGTAATGGTTGTTTTAAAAAGCTTGTTGAAACACTTATAGAAATCCCAGAGTCATTAAATATGATGACAGAATTATTTTCTGATGATATAGATGGAGCAAGAAGATGTAGAAAACTAGTTCGTTGTATGGAAGATTCATACACAGAAGCAGTTGGACCTCCATTTGGCATTTCAGACGAAGACGAGGGACCGACAAATGGACAACCACATAATGTGGTCCCCGGTGAGGATGAAGAGGATGAAGAAGGTGCTGAACCTTCACCCGACGACGAATTCGACCCCAATGATGAAGAGGGTGAAGAAGGCGAAGAGGATGATGATGAAGGTGATGAAGATGATGAAGATGATGAATACGATGATGATGAGGACGATGATGACGATGAAATGGGCGGATTTTCTAAAAAGAAAAAGAAAAAGAAAAGATTTGCCCACGATAATTTATTAGACGCTATGGGAGAGTATGAACACATGAGAGCGAAAATGAGGGGTTACTAACTCTCACCATGTTCGAAAAAGCCCGCTGAAAAGCGGGCTTTTTTTATTCATACTTAGGTGCCCCTACAATTTTTCGTTCCATGTCTGATAGCCCTAGCTTCGTAGCAAGGATGTCTCGCATCATACCAGTATGTGCTCGTTTACCCGAAGCCATGAACGCACGACCGAATAAATGATTAAAGTTCTTTTTCATTACTTTAACCGCTTTACGATACTGCTGCACCTCACTAGAATTAGCTTCATATATTGCATCTACATCTTCTTGCATTTTATGTTTACCACAGACAGATTAATATGGCTAAAGATATTCCAACAACCCATGAAATTATTGTCCACATTTTAATTGGTTCAATCATGTTTGTCCTTTCAATTTAACATCTTTGCTTCATCAAATCTAAGTTTAAGCGTTTTTCCTCCACGAGCGGGGCTTAAGAACCGAGAAAACAACAAACCGTGTTTCACAGGGTCTACATCTGTAATTCCAAGACAATAACAAGCTAAAGAACCAGCACCAGAGCCTCTAGCTGGGCCTACTGCATACTCTCCATACCCACCTGTTTTTTCATCCCAATAACGACGTGCTTCATCTGTCATCATTTTTGTTAATAAAAAGTAAGAAGCAAATTCCTTTTCGCAAATAAGAGCATATTCTTCTTTTATTCTTTCCAAATATTCTTGTGTTTTTGGCAACTGCCTCACTTCGAATCCACGCATAATAGCCTTACGGAATTCTTCTTTGTCATCTGGAAGAGTAGGAAGTTTCACCGACCTGTCTAATTCAACACCTGCGGCCTGTTCGCAAATAGAAATTGTATTTAATTTAGCTTGCACAAAATACTCATATGGAATTACATCATAATAGTCTTGTTCCCATTTTTGATTTAATTCGTCTTCGCTTTTCATCCATAAATTTGTGTCCTGAAGCTCGAACAAATCTGCTAGTACTCCGTCCTTTTCAGCCTTTTCTTTTTTTTCTTCTATCTCAGCAAGCGTTTTATTTGTTTGAATCATGAGCATAAGTTGCTGCATATAACTGTCTTTTTCAAAGGCATAATGACAATCATTCGTCAAAACTAATGGAAGTCCTGTTTCTCGATGGGCATTTATCAAGAAAGCGTCATACGGTTTTTGCTTATCAAAATCAAGAAGCATAATTTCAAGATAAAATTCACCAAACATTTCTTGATACTTTCGTATCATTTTCATGGCTTCATCAGCACCACCCCTATCAAATGCTTGTCCTATTTCGCCGTTGTAACAAGCACTGGAGAAAATAATTCCTTCTCTATGTTCTTGTAATACTTCGTAATTAATTCTAGGTTTATAATAAAACCCTTTCGTCCATGCCCAAGAGGACAGGGCAACTAGGTTACTATATCCTACGTCATTATAAGCAACTGCCAAGAGATGATAAGATTTCCTTAATCTTAATTTGGCTTCTTCATCCAATTGTTTTGCATAAAGCCCAGTAACTTCTCCAGCTTTCAATTCCATCTGTTCTGGGTTTATATACAACTCACAAGCAAATATAGGGGAGATTCCAAACTTATCACAAGCTCGTATCTGAGGTGGTATCGCAGCCATCATGCCATGGTCTGAAATACACAAATGCTTCTGTCCTATATCGACTGCACGCTTTGCATATTCAGCAGGGTCACCAAACCCATCTAACAGGGAGAAGTGTGAATGCAAATGAATATGTTCAAATCCTACATTTTCCATTAAATACTCATTTCAAGCCCTACAGCTACCGAAAATTTTCCAAACTCTTTAAACCCAACCTTTAAATAGAAGCCTATTGCTTCATATCTAACATCTGAATAAACTAATATTTTACTTACTTTAGGAGTTTTGGTTCTATGACTATTCATTTTTCTAACTATTGAAATTGCTTTAGAAATAAATAGCTTTCCCAACCCCTTCCTCTGTTGTGCTTTGCTTATGGCAAGTGCCTCTATACATACGACATCTTTACTGTCATTTTCCAAGCACATCATGCCTATCAGTATACCATTTTTTTTGATTACATAAAAGAAATTATTTTTAATTGCATCAATTACCCACTCTTTTTCTTCCAACTGTGGGTAAAACCCACGAAAAGCTTTTTTAACCATACGGTTAATAGAAGGATAATCTTCAACAGTAGCTTTCAGTATTAAATTCATTTACTCAGCTTTTGAAGCTTCTACAAACTTATTCCATGTTTCTTCTACTTCTGTTGCTTTATTTTCAATTAACGCAGTTTGTTGTTTGAATTCAGTATAAACAACCTTAAATTCTTTTTCTAGCTTTTCTTTCTCTTCTTTAAGTGCAACCATCGTGGTCGAAAACTCTTTAAACTCATCCGTCAAATATATATCAGACATTATTTTTCCTTTCATTGTCTTGATTGTGTGATTATTTTACACCATTATAAAAAAAATATCAAGTAAAAATTTACTCAGGAGATGATGAAGCTGAAAACCTATTTGGAAAAGAAGTGAAATTAATTCCAATTTCTAGTTTTGATACAAGTGGTGCTGTTGATATGATGAAAAAAGTTGGGCATGGACGAGATTATATTGAAAAACTTAAAAAAGCAATGCTAGAAAATGTTCCAATTCCGCCAATAACTTTATGGAAAACACACTCTGGATGGCGGTTAGTGAGTGGTAGACATAGAATTGTTGCTGCTCTGGAACTTAACATGACTGATGTTCCAGCTTTATTAATGTACTGGCGTTAATAAGTTGATGGTCTGTTCTTTAATCTAGCACGATTAAAGAACAGACCAGACTTATCTTTTAAAATAAAAACTGTTATTTTCATTTATTGTCGTCGTCACTAATAATAGTTTCAGGGGCTAAAGATGCCAATACATCGTCATCTAGCATACCAATATCTTCTGGTATATTGTCTTTGTCCAAATCATCATCAGCTTCAAGAATGCTTTCGATTTCGCTTTCTTCAATTTTAGTTCCATGAAGCGTAAAATCTGCCTTCACAAAAACTTTAGGAACAAACCCAAAAATTGAAGCACAAAAACTACATTTCAATTTATAATTAACAGGAAATACGTTCTTGGCATCCTTAAAATGGATGTCGTTCCCACAAACAGGACATTTAAAATACATTGTTCCCACTTCTACGACCTCAATTCTTTCTTAATTAAAATCCGCCAGTACTTTTGGTATCAAATCCTTCTTCTTCACCTTTGTCGTTTTCGTATTGTTCACGGCTAATAAGTGATATATCATTATCACCACCCGAACCAAACGCACACCAAATGATTTCTTGTTCATTTTGGTCTCTTGTGGCAAGATAGACCCTGTTACCCCATAAGAATGACAATGCTTGAAGAGTTGCGGCTACATAAGGCTGATATAATGTTTGGCCTGTCCACTCATGCTGTAAGAACATATATCCTTTGCCTTTGTAATTAGGCTCTGTCAGCTTAATTACAGGCAATCCGCCATTTATATGTTGGGCAACAAGTTTTTTCTTGATACTCTTGTAATCCCTATCGACAATTTTATATTCGCCATTAGGGAACAATCTCCACTGGAAGAATTCATATTTATTACAAAATTCTTCATCGAAAAATTCAATAAGAGCAGTTAAGTCATTATGGGTTGCTCTAACTTCGAATACCTTTTGGTGTCCCAATCCAGCCTTCGTATCCCAATTAGCTTTCTTTTTAATATCTTTGCAGTTTTCATATTCGGGACCAAATCTGCCTTTGTCCCACCGTGATTCTATTTCACTAAACAAGCAATACCCTAATTTATACGGATTCATTGAGTATTTGCCGCCAAGCACACCCATTTTGTGTTTGGCATATTCAATTACGCCACCATCTTCATTTTCTTGTGCAAGTCCACACAAGCCACGTTTGCACATAATATTGTGGTCTATATAACTTGCCCACCCTTCGTTCATCATCTTTGTTCCCCTCTGCGGGGAGAAGTAAAGAGCTTCCTCATACAACATAGAAATTATATCAGCCTGCCAAGGTTTTAAAGGCGCATGGTCCCTCAAGAATCCCATAATATCTTTGGTCGGCTTACCGAAAATTCCTATTTCGTTAGCAATTTCTTTTCGTCTTATTTTTTCGTTTTGTTTATCAATCCAATCTTCTGGATTAATATAATCTTCCATATATTCGTGGCCGTCTTTGACATTAAGCCTCTTGGGAAATTTATATTTTCTGGAGTCACTAGTGACCAGATTTTTTATTTTCTTGGGCTTCCAAGCCTTTGTGGAATCTATGAGAGTTTCTATTCTAAGAACATAATCAATAAATTCTGTGACACGTTCTTTGCCCCATCTTCTCATGTACCTTCGTATTCTGGTTCCATGATTAGCCAATCGGTTCATCATGTTTTGGTCTCCCACTTTCGTGGGTGCAAAGAATACATTATTTTTGAAGAAGTCATTATGTCCCAATGCGTGAGCCACAACTGTCACATTATCGACCATGGTGTTAGAATCCAAGCAATAAATGTAACAGGGATTGGTATTAATCACCATTTCATATATACGGTGCATCCCGTGCTCATAACCACGAGCCAATTGCTCATACTCCATTCCCCATTTCCAGTGAGGATATCTTACTGGGAATCCGCTATAAGCTGCAACTTCACTAATTTCATCATACGTCAACATCTGAACCACAGTGGGGAAGAAATCACAACCAAAATCAGTTACTTCCTTAAAAATACGAGGTAGTAATTCCTTTAATTCTGGCGGTATTTTCAAACCGGGAATCGTATTATCGCCTTGAAGAAGAGAAGCACCTTCAAACATTCTTGATTTTGATTTATTATTACTCATTTGACTTAACCTTGGCCTTTGCTGCGGGAGTTCCGAGAAGTTCGATTATAGCTTTTCGAATTTGTATGTCTCTTTCTTCTTCAGGCATTGCGTTATACCCGTAACCAAATGAACCTTCTTCTCTTTTACCGCCAATTTCTGTTGTTCTAACATTTTCTGCATGTTGAAAATCATCAACAGATTGTTTCAAACTTTCACCATATTGCCAAGATAGAATTTGGGTAATCCCTACAAAATTAACAACATTCGTTGGGAACAATTCTTTAATTGTGTTATTGAATTTTTCATTGTCGCCACCCCAATTTTCTCCATCAGAAAAATACAAAACATAAATATTCCACTTTTCAGGAGGGAATCTATTTTCGAACTGCTGAGATATTAATTTCATGGAAGAAGAACACATGGTTCCTCCACCATAACGATAATTGTAAAACGTATCTTCGTCTACTTCTTTAGCCCTTGTATCATGCCAAACATAAACACGTTCTACTTTCTCATAAAACCTTCTAATCCAGATATCTATCCACCAAGCCATATCCGAAACAATACCGCATTTTTCTTCGCCCATGGACCCCGAACCATCTCTTGCGAAAAATATTGCTGCATTAGAGGAAGGAAGTTTTATTTCTCTATACTGTCGATATCTTCTATCTGTATTGATAGGAGTTATCATTTTAACCGGAACAGTATATCCGGGTATTTCATGAAGTTCATCTAATTGTCCCGCTCCAGCCATTCGCTTCATTGCTTGAAGCATAGTGCGACGATTATGCCTTAGACTTTCTGGGCCTTGTTTAGCAATGTCATTATATTTTATTTTCACTTCATCAAACGTTTGACTTTGTTTTGGCTTCAAGTCAGGAAGCTTCAAATCATCTTTAAGAAATTTGAAAACATCTTCCATATCAACTGCAATCGTTATCCCATCAGCAGGGTCTTTTCCAGCTTTATTTCCCTTGCCCTTTCCTTTACCTTTACCCTTCTTCCCTATTACATCGCCTTCTTTTCCGGGGCCACGTCCTACGCCTTTGTCGTTGCCACCGTAAACGATATGAGGGATATCAATACGTGGAATAGTTATATTTATTTTCTTCCCGTTTCCACGAGTTCTAAATATACTTCCGTTCTTAACGAACTTTTTCAATGCTTTTCGGAGTCTTCCCGAATAAACATCTTTAAAGTCCTTGTGGTCTTCTTCAATTCTTCGAGGCATTATTTCTCCCAAAAAACAGGGGCGGTCTGTCGGATAACAAACCGCCCCGTTGTTAACCAGTTAATTTTTTATTCGGTTGTATCGCCTCTGGAGAAAATAGAACCTACATAATCCAATATGTCTGTAGCAGATTGCTTGTTATATCCGTAATTTTCAACCAAACGCTGCTTAACAGCATCAATTTTCGCCTGCAAATCTTCATCGACCACACTTGCGCCCGTAGTGTGCAACGCACTCAGTTTGATATGGTCTTTCGTATCTTCGAACAATTTACGTTCCAAAGCCTTTTTGAGCAGCGGATTTGAATCCCAATGGAACGTCTTTTCCTCGTGGGACAAATTACCCATGAATGCTGCAATCTCTCTACGGAAATCATCTGCATTCTGCTCTGGAATTTCAATCTTTTCTTCAATCGAACGCATCAACCGTTCATCTGGTTCTTGGTCTGCATTTGTGAACGGATTCTGCACCTTGACATCATTGATGTATGCCATCAAATTATCAATATAGTTTGAACACAGTCTTTTGATAGCATCCTCATCACCCACAAGTGCTTTTTGGACTTCCGCTTTCAATATCTCATCCAATTCTTTCTGTGCCAAATCCACACAGGTTGAGAAGTAGGCTTTGTCTTCCGCATCACTAATCAGCGATGAATGATTCAACCCTTCCTTCAATTCATTCAGCACCATGAATGGATTGATATAATCGGTTCGGCTACTCAGACAATTAGAAATCTTGTCCTGTACGTATCGTGCCGAGATACCAGTGGTCATTCCTTCTTCTGGGAATTTAGCACGCATTTCTTTAACCGAATCTTCTGTCCATCCTGACAGCGATGCACCATCATACAATTTGGCTTTATCAACCAATGACAATTTGTTATCATTGTCATTTTGCAACCGAGTAAGAATCGACCACAATGCCGCAATTTGAATTGTGTGCGGAGCAATATGCTGACGGATTTTCTTGGGATTATAATCCTGTTCAAGCACTTTTTGCTCTTCCGACCAACTCAGGAGATACGGAACATCAACTCGCACCGTTCTGTCACGAAGTGCTTCCATAGATAAATTGCCTTTAAGCTTCTCGTACTCTGGATTGTTCGTATGTCCTATAAGAACCAAGTCTACATCAACCTGTGCAAACTTTTTGGGCTTGATTTGACGTTCTTGTGAAGCACCAAGCAAATCGTAAAGGAATTCCTGTGCCAGCTTCAACATTTCGATGAATTCGATTACACCTCGATTGCCGACGCAGAATTCACCGTCAAAGTTAAACGCACGAGGGTCAGAATCAGTTCCAAAGTGAGGAAGTTTGGCGTAATTGATATCGCCCGTAAGCTCCGTTGCGTCCTGATTCTTTTCGTCCTTCGGCTGGAATGTGGCGATGCCCATTCTGCGGGATTCGCTATAAGTCTTCCTAACCACAACAATATGGTTATGTACGACCTGATGCCAGTCGCCTTTGTATTTCTTTAACAAAAGGTCCATGAACAATTGGCATCGGGGGTCCAAGTTGCCATCAGCTTTCAACGAATATATTCGTTCATCGCCTTTGTTCTGGTCAACCCAGATTTTGTTTAATTCTCCCAACATATCATTCCGAATATTTTGCGGAATAAGTTTGAGAGGGTCTTCATGCATTGGGCAAGCATCTTCTTTACTGGTATAAATACCATCGTCGCCGCCTGTCGGCAAATCAACCCACCTGAAGGAATACCACTTACCTTCTTGTGTTTCGCTATATTTTTCCAAGCCCTTCTTAATCACACGACAAATCGTGGATTTAGCAGAACCAACGGGACCGTGTAAGAGCAATACACGTTTTTCAGTTCCATATCCGCCAGCGGCACCCCTGATGAACTGGCATAGTTCATTCAATGTTTCTTCCAACCCGAAAATCGGGCAGTCCAAATCATCAAAGAAATTGTAGTGGACAAATGTTTTTCGATACTTTTTAAATTCCGAAAAACCGTGAGATTTTATCATATCCCACAACCTCTGATATGCAGAACGAATCAGTGCTGGATTTTTGTACACTTCTTCAAGGTAGTTCTCGAAGCTCATCTCTTCGTTCTGTTCCTCGAATTCCTGCTTATCGAAATTGTCTGCTACCACCGCTAAACGACTCTGTTTTTGCTCAGTCATACTTCAGTTCCCTACGTAAAAGGTTTTTGGCCGTCAATCACTTTACGCAGTATAGCAATGTTTCTGACAATAGCAACAGTAGAAAAACAAAAAATCTAAAATCTACTTAACTTCTCCAAAATGCTCACCGCCACTTATGTCGTCTATATGGTTATACGGGTCGGCACTTGTAAGACCACTATCCTTATTAGCCGCCTGTTCTGCACGTTCTCTTTCTTTTATTACGTTTGGAAGATTATGACGGAACCGATAATCATGAGAACGCCATCTTCTTGTCCCTATGGGGTTTGTGAAATTAAAATTACATGCAGTTGGCTGAAGGATTTTTTCTTCCGAACCACAATCTGGGCATTTTACCCCTTCAAATTTTCCTGTTTCATCATACGATGTTAATTCCTCATATGTTGCACCGCACTCTTCATTCTTGCATTCAAACATGTATATTGGCATAAAACCTCTTTTTTTTTTATTCGTCCGCTGTCATTATTTCCACAAAGCAAACGTATGTTTTTTTTACGGTATTAAGTTTTCTAGACAAAGAATAGAATTTCCAGAAAAATGACTTTTCTGAAACACGTATTGCTTGAGACAATAACTTTCTATTTGCTTCTTTCGCATCTAGCTGGGATTCTAGGACTTCTATATACTGTTGTTGGTCCTCTAGTGTCTCATCAAAGAAGGATTCTATCTCGTCGTGACTACCTTCATCATTACCACCATTACTAGCATATCTCAAAGTTCACCTCCCACATATATCAATTAATCTCATCTCCAGATTCCACATCAATTATCACAAAGAATTCACACATATTTTCCATCTTTAAAGCACACAAACATTCATGACAATCCTTCAACATATTTTTAGCATCATCTAGATTATTTGTAAACCATAACCCAACTGCCGGATGTATCAATCTTCGTTCTAACTTTTTATTGTACAAAGTATAATCCACAAAAATAAAGTAGTATGTTTATGGATTATCTGATTTATCTTATTGGAGAAGGAGGTTGGATGACTTTTGGCGGTTGAATTGGCTGTGGTTGTTTCATATCAAAACTAAAAGGACTCACAGGAGGTTTTGGCAATGGTTTTACTCCGGGGCCATGAGACCCTTTTGGATTAGGAGGGCGATTGTTAGTCGTTCCTTTACTGCTTACATTAAAAGGACTAGCTGGCACTTTGTCGCCCATACCAGATTCAGGTGTAACCTGAGATTGACCCGCTCTGCCGCCTGCCCCAATACCAGTAGAACTAGGTTGCGTCCCCTGTTCTATTAAATTTATAAATTCTTTAAAAGTCATCCTACATTATTTATCATTATCAAACTAAATTAACAAAGATGAGAAGAAACGTAGATAAAAAAATAGATAAACTCTCAAATAAAAAATGCACCCTGTGTGGGGTACAAGATTCTGATTTGCTTGAATTCCATAGAATTAAACATGGAAAAGATGGTGGGACATATAATATTAACAACACTTTAATCTGCTGCTGTAATTGTCATGCTAAAATACATAAAAACAAAATCTCTATAGAAGGCTGGTTTCATTCCACCAACGGAAGAGTTATTTTTGTAAAAGAAAATGGGGAAGAAAGAGCTATCTTCGATTAGAATATTTTTATTGTAGTAAAAGAAGTGTAGCTTTAGTATCTAATAGTATGAACAAATGCCCCGGAAATTCATCAAATCGTTTGTTAGATTCCACAATGGTTATATGTTCTTGTGGTAAGGAAATAGAATTATTTAGCGACGAGCATAAAAGAAAATGCCGTTGTGGAAAAACCGTATATCAAAAAACTATTCCCAAATGTGCAGAGTGGTGTCCTGCTGCGGAATTATGTCTTGGTATAATTGGAAAGAAGAAATAATTATTCTGCTCTTTCCCCTTCCACGTATTTCTTCATTGCGATACTAGCGAAATACTTATCTCCGTAGATGTCTAGTTGGTCTCTCATAGTTTGTTTGGAATTCGCAATAGATTTCAACTTAGACTGAACCTTTCCATTACGACTCGAAATATAATCCATCTTACTAAGAATTCCAGATTCTATTGACAAACAAGGTTTAATTGAACCATATTGATGCTCACCGTGATGGCTTGCAATACAGTGCAATACTTCATCAACAAATTCCTGAGATACTTTGAATTTACCAGCAGACGCTAATCCCACTAATTGCATACCATAAAACAGATGTCCAACACTTCTTTCCGTTGGTAACATCTGTGCCATGTTAAATTCATTAAGCCCATATGACTTAACTTTTCCCATATCATGAAGAATAGCCCCAGAAATTAACACATCTCTATCAACAAAATCATATTCCTTCATAGCATCAACAACTGATAAACACAATCGCAACACTTCAGCAGTATGAATAATTAATCCACCTTGATAATTGTGATGTATTCTAGAAGCCGCAGGACACTTGAATAACTTTTCTTGGTCTAATCTATTCAAACAATCCATAGTGAAATGATAATGCTTCTTCATCCGCCACATGTCTATGTTTGTGATAGACATCCATGCTTTTTTCATATCTTCTGGAGAGGCTGCTGGTGCGTAGAACGCATCACGAATTTCTTTAGGAACATCATTAATTGTTATCCTATTAAAACCTTTAATAGTAATACTTCCCTTAGTATCTCTTTTATCATCTAAAGCTGTAATTGCGATTATATCACCAACATGGGGAAACGTAGGGCTAGTATCTGCACGCTCATGTGCATTCCAAATCATCGCCTTCATTTCCCCTTCAGGAGTCTTTAGATTTGTTTGCCAAAAAAAACTACCCGTTCGGGCCGTTCTTAATTCTTGGTCAATCACAAATGCATATAATGTTTCAGGTAGTTTCATAATATTATCCTTCTTTAAGACAACATTATAATAAAAAAATTATAATAAATCAAGAACTTAATTTATAACTTTTTAGCCATCACTTGTAATGCTTTACCAATAGCCTTTCCCATTAAAACTGGCACTGCATTTCCAAGTTGACGATATTTATCTCTAGTTTTTCCTTCAATAATCCAATCATCAGGAAAACATTGTATACGTTTATACTCCTCTATACTCAGAGGTCTATTTTTTGATGGATGACAAAGTGTAGTTGCTCTTTGCACTGGAGAAGTCAGCAATGTGGGGGACGGACGATTCCAACTAAGGCGTCGATAAAATGCTGTTAATCCACCGCTTTTAAGATTAGCATTACCCATTGCTTTTTTATGGTCTTTTTTAGGTAAAGATTTCCAACATCCTCCTTCTGGTATTTTTGGCATAAACCTCCCTATCGAGTTGGGAAAATTTACCCATTCCCCTTGGTCTTCAAGGTCAGCTATTGCATCTTCCAACGTTAGTAAACATGTATTTTTTATAGGAAATATCACATCACCATGTAAATTACCTATAAGCAAAAACCGTTTTCTAGTCTGAGGCACACCATACTGTGAAGAATTGACTATTTCCCATTTACATTTATATCCGGCCTTCGTAAAACGACTAATCAACTCCCCTACTATCTTACTACTTCCATATGTAATTCCCGGTACGTTTTCCATGACGAAAAATGTAGGCTTTACATCTTCAACAATTTGTACAAAACCAAGCAATGCCGCTCCACGCTCATCATCTAAGAATTTCCTCTTCCCTATGGTACTAAATGACTGACAAGGAGGTCCGCCTACAATAACATTTACATGTTTTTCCCTTGCGAATTGCGGCAAATTCTCTGAAAACACATTGTCAAAAATTATAGATTTTGGACGATTTGCCTGTATTGTTAGTTGGCATATTTTGTCTCGCTCCGCATATCCAACAACTTTAATTCCAGCCATCTCAAGTCCTAGGTCAAGCCCAAGACATCCAGAAAATAACGATAAAGCACGTAATTTAGGCATATATGACCCTTTAAAGAACGATTATCCAATTCAACGGGTCGTATATTACCAATTTTTTTACAACTGTTCAAGGTGTTTTTTAATTCTTTCTTGTGCTATCGCAGAATATTTTTCATCTAAATCTATGCCAATATAATTCCTGCCAAGTTCTACCGCAGCAATCCCGGTCGTTCCGCCACCCTCAAATGGGTCAAGAACCAAGTCATCTTTGTCGGTGAATAATTTAATAAAAAAAACTGGTAGGGATTTAGGGAACGCTGCTGGATGTTTTTTGTTTCCACATTCAGTAGCAAAATGCAACACATTAGTTGGATAAACTAGTTTCTTACCGACCCAATTTGACACATTTTTGCCAAACGAGCTACCAGATTTAGAATTATCTCTTTGTTTATCAGTCTTGCTTAAGTTTTTTAGACGACCTTCAGCCCAATCTCCAATTGGAACTCGCACGCTGTCTTGATTCATTTTGAATTTCTTTTGCAAATTAAACTGCAAACATCGTTCCCAAGAATCTCTAAAACGATTAGGCCACTTTCCGGGGAAACAATTCTTCTTGTGCCACATCCATTCCTCCGTCCATAACCACTGTTTTTTTCGCATAGCTTGTATTAATTCTAAAACATAAGTATGCCTTTCTCCAGAAACAACTTTTTCTTTGATGTTTATTATAAATGTGCCAGTAGGTTTTAAGACTCTTTTAATTTCTTCTGCTATAGGCAAAAACCATTCTACATATTTATCAGCACATGGTCCAGAATATTGCTTTTTTCTTGCATCAGCGTATGGCGGAGATGTAATTACTAAATCTATAGTTTCTGAATCAACTCCTTTTAAAATTTGTAAGCAATCTCCAACATAATTTTCAATTTTATTCATTTTATATCCATTATTTTTTTCATCCAGTTATCATTATCTTTTTTATTTCCACAACTATTTTTTGCTATAGATTTCCATGCATCAATTGTTGATATAAAGATGTCACCACCATATACTTGCTCATATTCTTTCAATAATCTAACACAAGATAATTCAATCTCATTATTGAATATCTGTTCAAATTCTGTAGCTCCTACGGATGTTACATCTAAAATTTCTTGATAAAAATTCTCTTCACCATCAGTAATAAGACACCAAAAATTCTGGCCACTAATTTGCACATCAGCATATTGAAGGTCTTTAGTTGGCGAATTACCACAACAAATACCCATAACTGATATTAAGTCATGGTTTGTGTCATTTTGATTTATAGTCTTTTTGGCCTTCTTAAATTGGTCTCCTTGCTTTGCTATACTTTGACTATTCCCCCATTTATCACTGCTTTTTATCGAAATTAGTAAACGACGTTTCCCTTTAAGTAAATCTAAATCAATGCCACTCATTCCTGTTTTTACATTTTCTCCATACGCCAAACTACAAACCTTAATACTAATATCTTCAAAAAGCGAACCAAACTTAGTTTGGTTTGATTTTCCCATGAACCCATTAAGTGAATATTTTATTGCTTCTTTTGGACTACCACATACAACAGAAGGAAGATATGGGTTTATCGTTAAATTTTTTATTCTTACCTCTTCTAATCGTTGCAATACTGATTTTCTAAATTTACATACTGCTACTCCGATAAATTGTTTTATTTCGTTTTTCATATAAAGTATTTTACTAAAAAAACATAATAAAGTCGAGAACTTAATTTTTCAATCATTAATTTTTATTTTTTTCTTTGGGACAAAATTAGAATAATCATTGTTTGGAAAATTTACAAAACAATTTTCAATACCAAATAAATTAATAGCATGATAATCATAATTCATAGCAGCAATGCTTTGTTATACATTTTTGTCAATTAGACTCAGTTTGTATCCTCTTATTTCTTATAAGTATTCTAAAATATGGGCACTTTCCATTGATCGACAAGTCCTTTTCATCATCCCCTTTTCTGAATTTAATTATTTCAAATTGATCGGGGTTAAATTTATGTAGGAATGTTATTGGTACCCCCATAGCTCCCTTGTAGTCTAATGGTATGTCTTTTGTCTTATTAACATTAATCCCATCATAATTATCATATTTCGGGTATTCAGTTTCGTTTCCAAAGTATTCCCTTGTAAGAACAATATCTTCGTGTCGTTTGTAAGTGTCTAAATTGGTTAGCCATAAGCAGTTATTAGGAGAAACTATTCTGTTTCCTAGACCATCAATCCGAGCCTCTGTTCCATAGAGTTCATAATGCTTAGGAACGATGAAACCAGAGACACCTCTACCAAGATTTATGCCCAACCACGCCTTATTTTCCTTGATTAGCTTGAAAATGTCTTTATAAGTTATCGCATTTACATTTCCAATTATTAAAAACTTTTTATCGTGTTTAACAAGTTGTTCAACATATTTCCTGAATAATGAAAACGGTGGATTAGTAACAACAATATCTGACTTCTTCAGCAAATCAATGCTCTCCGAACTACGGAAATCCCCGTCTCCTTTAAAGTGCAAAATTTCAGGCACGCTTAGTTTATTTTTTTCATCAGCTGTATTTCTATATTCAAAGAAAAAACCAGTTTCTTCACTCTCTTCACTAAATAAATCTCCCGATTGCTCTTTGTAGCAAGATGTTAATATCTTCTTGATTCCTAGATCTTCAAAGTTATCAGTAAAATATTTAAAGAAATTGCTTATTCTAGGGTCGTCACAATTGCAAAAAACAACTTTGTCTTTAAAGTGTGTTTTATAATGCTTCAATTCACTTTCAATATCGCAAAGCTGGGTGTAAAACTCATCACTTTTTGACTTCTTTGCTTTTTGCAATAATTGGTTTGTTGCGTTTCTTGCCATTGATAACCTACCTCTATTTATGTCTTCGCTAACATTCGGTCACTTATTAGTTGTAATCTGGGTAAATAAATCACTTCCCAATGCTTTAAGGGAAGATATGGAAACCTCAATCATAATTTTAAACATTTCTTTGACATTCCACTTTTCTCCACACCCTTGAGAGTATATTGATGCCGCCTGAAGCATAATTGCTTTATCTTTATACTTGACGACTTTATTTACACATAAATTTTTATTTATTGGCATTCCATAATTTGCAGATGTCAATCTATCTAATCTGTTTAACATTCCTGAATTGTATTCAAGATTTACACTTCTACTTCATCATGAAACGAGCCTAAATTTATATCTTTATGATTAAAATTAATTCTAGATTGCCATGTTTTGCCTTTTCTTTTTTTAACTCCTTTATATTTATTTTTAGGAGGTTTTAATCTTATTGCTTTGTTTTTTTTACAAATAGATTCTTGAGATTGTTTTCGTCCCATTTGACTACGAGATATTTTTCTTTTTGTTTCTTCAGTATGTTTTCTTTTACCACCACTCTTTTTGCCCAAATTTCCTTCCGATATTTTTCTTTTTGTTTCTTCAGTATGTTTTCTTCCCAATTGAGCTTTTCTTCTAGCTTCTCTTACACTATTGGGTGTTCCAAATTTTAAATATCTTTCTTTTTGAGATTTGCTTAATTTTAATTTAGATTCATATGTCCAAACTCTAATTCTATTTGCGTTTCCTATTTTGAGTTTTGCTTCTTCAGTATGCTTTCTTCCTCTTGGACTTCCGCCCGCTGTTGGTTGTATATTATACTGATGTCCCCATACTTGGTCTATCCAAAACTGCTCTCTTTCATCTAATTTATTTTCATCTAAAACTTCTTCTAATAAATAAAACAAAAAATTAATTTTCTCATATTTATTCCACGCTGCTTGCAAATGTTTATTATAATGTTTATTGTTTACAAGAAGTGATTTATGTTCCATAAACCTTTGGTTCATTCCTTTATTTTTACAAACTTGTCCAACATATATCTTTCCATTAATCTTATTTTTAATCGCATATATTCCTTGAATTTTTTCCATATAATATTTTTTCCAAATCAGAAACATTGTATCTTCGATGCCCACCTAATGTTCTAACAGGGCAGAATTTACCAGACTTATCCCAATTCCTAAGTGTTGTTGTTGTTACTCCTAATAATTCAGAAGCAGCTTTAATAGTTATAAGTTGCATAATATTATATAGTAAATTTATTATAATTTTTTATAAGATTTTATAATTTTATCAATAATTTTTGTTGTAGAAATTCCGTCAACAAGAGGAGCAAAGCATAGCTCATTAACATTTTCAGGTTTTTCCATTTTGCCTTGCCAATCCATTCCTTTTACTAAAACATCAGGTTGAATTATTTTAATTATGTCATTCGGAGTATCTTCATAAAATGGTATAACATAATCAACAACATCCAATGCAGCTATCATTTTTATTCTTTGTTCTAATGGAATAATAGGTCTGGTGTTTCCTTTTAATCTTTTTACGCTTTCATCGGAATTAACCAACACCACAAGTTTATCTCCTTTGGATTTAGCAAACTCAAAGGTAGATATATGAGCAAAATGACAAAAATCATACACTCCATTTGTCATAACCAATTTAAAAGCCCTATCTTTCAAATCATAAGGGGATACAAATTTAGCTTTTATTGGGTCATCAATAGCTAATAATTCATAAGGAAGAACAGGCTTATTGTGTTTTTTCTGAACATATATCGACCCAGCCTTCCAAGCTAACTCTACTGATTTTACGATATCTATACAATGAGTTTGGGTCATTGCTAAAAATGCCGCAAAACAATCACCAGCACCTATGACCGATTCACAGGGTACATGAAAATCAGGTGTGTATTGGAAATGACCATTAAGTGTCTTTCCAACAACACCTTTTTTGCCCTGAGTAATTACTACTGCTGGACACCCTAAAACAAACATAAAATAATCACACTGCTTTTTCCAATCTTTCAATCCGCTAAGTTCATAGGCTTCTTTCTCATTTGGTTTGAATATGGAACATCCTTTCCACTTTTCTATCGGACCATTTTTAGGGTCTACAATAGTTAATAAATCTTCATTACACATCCAATTTAAATCACTATTAAACAATCCCTTTCCATAATCAGAAAAAATTACTACTCCAGATGCCTCTTTACAGAATTTTTCATGCAACTCCCTTTGAAAATTTGTCAATGATTCATTCGATAGACCAAAATTATTAGATTCTATATCCCATCTACAAAGAGGGAAATTATCTTGATAAATTCTTTTTTTTACAGGATTTTTACCTTCCATTAAAATGCATGATTTAGAACTAATAGAAGATGAATTTAAAACGTCAAAACCATGTGTGTCAATTAATGAATAGAACTCCACATCTACATTAAACTGTTCCATTTGACGACATACATTTCCTGCACCACCCGGAACTGCTATGTTTGGTGCATTATTAGAAGATAGCATGACAGGTATAGGAAATTCAGGAGAAACCCTATCTGCCAGTACGTGAAAGTATTCATCTAATAAGTAATCTCCTACAACGGTTATTTTAGACCTTGTAGAATCATTCATTTCCAAAAAGGTTTCTATATCTGTCATGCTATTATATTAGTAGTAAAGACTATATATTCCTGAACCATGAGTAGAGAAATAAAGCAATCTAAAATCGAGAAAGATGGTAAAACAGTTATTGTTAATAAAATAGATGGGGCTATCGTTCCAAATGTTACAACCAATAATACATCTGAATCTTCCGCCACATCATCATCAGTAGCGGGGGGAACCCCAACAACTCCCATTCCTGTTTCTACCCCTACTGTGGCACAACCTACCACAACAAATAATAATGGTATTCCAAAAACAAAAATAAAAGATGGCCTTGTTCCAAACATAACCGCACAATCTGAACTACCAGAGGCAACAGAAAATACAAATCTCCCCTCAATTTCTTCATCGGCCTCTACGGTTTCTGGAGCTTCTATACCAACAACTGATGAGGAAATAGAAAAAAAGAGACTTAGAAGTAAATTTGGTGTATATGACCAAAATAAAATAAAAGATGGAATAATTCCACTTATCACAGCGGCCCAAGTTAATCCACCTAATGTTCCTCCACAAATATTACCACCAGATGTAAACCAATTTACAGCCTTTACAAGTGCGTTAGCTGGAATACCTGAGCCATTAAGTATATTTGTTCCTTATATTGGTGCTTTAAAAGACGTTGATTTAGGGCCACAAAGTTTAAGCACCGATGTGTGTATAACAGCAGGATGTCTATCTGATGGAATTGTTACACTAACTGGCGGGGTATTTGATGTGTTCCCTCAAACGCCAACTGCTGCGCCATTCGCACAATACGATATAGCAAATAAAAAATATGTAGATGATGCTGTTTCTAGTGTGGATACATTCTTAGAGCTTACCGACACAATCAATTCTTACACAAATACACGTATTCTTTTTGAATCCGGGGCGGCTGTAGTAGATTCTGCTAATCTTACATTTGATGGAACTACATTAACCGCTACGTCTTTATCTGATGGGACTGCCACATTAACAAGTGGTGATTTAACAGGACTGACCTCTCTTGTTGTTGATAATATAACAATAGATGCAGCAACAATAACAAGTGATACAGGAACTATCAGCTTAAATAATGATAATTTAACGACTACTGGTGCTATAGATTGTGCTGAAATATCCAACACTCTCGGAGATTTAAAGATAGAACCTGATATACAAGGTAACGTCATATTATTCTCGGATACTGACGTGGCCAGTGGAACAACAGATGGTAATCATCTGATTATCCATAGAAAAGCCGCTGAAGGCGATGCGTCTATGGATTTTTACGTTAATGAGTTTAATCAAGGAGTGTGGAGTGCGGGGGCTGGCATGGTGTTCACTCAGTCGTCTGGCATTATGTCTTTTGAAAATCAAACTGGTAACTACGCACATTTCCGATGTAAACAAGGCTATTATTTTGATATCTATAATACTACTGGCAATGATTTCTTTGTAATTAGGGATAGGGTTGGGTCTGCTGAAAGGTTTAAAGTATATCGTCAAGGACAAATCGAAATTCCTCAAGACAATGCTAAAATGGGATTTGGACTTACCACAACAGATTTAGAATTATATTCTGATGGAACTGATGGACACATTGACACAACTGGAGACTTGTTAATCTCTGGTAATATAACAACAACTGGCACAGGCACATTTGACGATGTTATCGTTAGTAATCTAGCAATTGATTCAGCGGTTTATACTGATGGGTCTAGTCAACTAACAACAACCGCACCAACAAGTGGAACTATAGGATATTGGGATAGAACTGGAACAATACTATCTCCTGCAAATGGTCCGGGCAGTGATGACATAACAACAAGTGGGGCTATAGGTATTGGTGCTATAGCTAGGATAGGCAACCTTGGCAGCGGTTACATAGAGGTGTATGATGATGCCAATACGTCTACTAGGAACTTCGGTGTCAGCGGTATCTATTTTGAGAATGCTATTGCTAGACTAAATAATTCTCACGTAAGAACAAGAACATTTAATTCTGCTTCAGACATTGACCTACAAGCTGGTAATGGTGCTGCATACGAGACTGTCGCTACCATACAATCAGAGACAGGCGGTGACCCAACATTCGATTTGTTAAAAGGAAGACTGATTGGTGATTTAAACGGTCAAAGCTATAATATAACAACAACTGGTATAGCAGGTGCTTCTTCTTTAGATTTAGGAGTTACAGGAGCAACGACTGGGGTTTTAAGAATGGATGGTTCTACTTCTGGAACCGTTACAATTCAGCCTGCTAATTCCGCAGGAACTTATACATTAACTTTACCTACGGATGATGGTGACCCTGACGAATTTCTCCAGACTAACGGAAGTGGAGTCCTCACTTGGGCAGCAGGAGGGGGCATTACATTTGGCACAGATAATCAAATTCCTTATTGTAATGCCACTGGAGATGATTTCGATTACTCTGCGGATTTCACTTTCGATGGGTCGACTTTAACAACTACTGGCAGGCTGTCAGTGAGTTCTGGAACATTGGCTTTACCGGGAATATATTTTGATAATGATACTAATACCGGAATTTATAGAATCTCAGAAAATGCAATAGGATTATCCGCCGGGGGAGTTGCATTAACTTGGAATGGAGGCAATTTAGAACTAACGAATGGCATATCTGCGTTTGTTGCTAGTGCTAGTGCTGCGTCAGCGGCAGACCCTGCTTTCCAAATGAGTACACACACTTCAGGGATGTATAGAACAAACGATGGAACTTCTAATATACAGTTCGGGACTAGTGATTTAGGTAGATTATCAATTGATGCTGCTGGCGACTTTGACTTCCAAGCTGGAGATATAACAACTTCTGGGACCATAACTTCTACAGATGGAACCGCTGGACAATCTTTAATAGCAAGTGGTTTAGTCGTTAACAATGATGGTAATGGTACAGATGATGATGATTTTAGAGCAGCCACAACAAGCGTATCAACTGCATTCGTTGCAGATGCTTCTGCTGACGAAATACTTGTCAATGTAGATATGCAAATAGCTTCAGACACCAAAAAGCTATTCTTTGGAGCAAGCGATGATGTCTCAGCATATTATGATGGAACAGATTTTATATTAACGACAGATTTACAAAATGCTTCTGATTTTGTTATTGATTGTGGCGCAAATAAAACATTAGAATTGACTGAAATTGTATGGGACGACCTTAAAATTGTACCGGGAGCCTTTCAATTTGGAGGAAGCACTGACCCAACAATCCGAAATTGGCAACCGACAGGAGCGGGGACAACATTTAAAGTCTATAAATTTGACAAAAATGATGAAGTCTTTGCAACATGTCAGATGCCCCATATGTACAAAGAAGACTCAGACCTTGAATTCCACATACATTGGACTCCATGTGATAGAGGAACTGCTGAAAGTGGAAGTCTCGTTGGTTGGAAAGTTGATTATACCGTAGCTAATGTTGACGGAACCTTCCCTGTTTCCGCAACTGTTGATTTAAGCGATGCTTGCACAGGAACCGACGATTATCACGAAGTAACTTCATCAGTAACAGTTTCGGGAACTGGATTAAATGTTTCTCATATATTAATGCTTAGGATATACAGAACTGATACTGGAGGGGATGATACTTGGAGCGGAACAACAACACAAGCTCCAGCATTATTAGAATTCGACATACATTACCAAAAAGATACAATGGGGTCAAGACAGGAGTATATTAAATAATGGCTAAAATAGAAAAAGAAAAAACAGATAAAGAAAAGCTTGAGGAATCAGAAGAAAAACTCAAGAAATCAGAAGAAAAACTTAAGAAATCAGAAGAAAAACTCAAGAAGTCAGAAGAAAAACTCAAGAAAGTGGACGACTATATAGAATTAGAACTAAGAGAAGAAGTAATAGACCCGGAAAACCCTCCAAATGAAATGGATTTGTTTGCTGATGATGTGACTAAGAATGTTCTTAGAGAAGTTAAGGAGAAAATGAAATAAATGGCAACTTTTACGTTTGGTACACTTTCTACTTCAAGGATACAAATAGCTACTGGGACAGGAACAGTAGCCCAGCTATATACAGATTGCGAAGCTGCTTATCCAGCAGGGATGTCTAACCCCGGAGCGAATATTTATGCACTTGAGGGAAATCGTGAATTGTATTTCAATGCCGGAGTTAATCTTACTTTAAGCGCCGGGGATACTCTTAGGTGGGATAATCGAACAGCCAGTGATGTTTCAGTTACAATGGCAAGTGGTTCAGTTTTCAATGCAGAGGCAGGCTCAACAATAGATGGAGATTTTTCTGGTGATGGGACTAATGCTAGATATAGTTCTTTTACTTCCGTTGGAGCCACTAATATTATTGGGACTTTGGGGAATGAAGTTACAGTAAAGCACATTTATAGGTGGTTATTGTATGGTTACGAAGGAGAAAATCACACTTGGGACCATGTTATCGTTGAAGACGTTGCCTATGGCAATGGTGGTTTGCTTTATCTATTTGCTACTCCCCTTCATAAACCATCCCATTCATTAACGAATATAACCTGCCGAGACACAAGAACAGAAACAAATGTTCGTGGTTATGGCTTATATTTCCGTGATGGGGACTACTCTGATTGTACTTTTGATAATTTTTATGTTGATGGGATAAATGCAACTTATGGCTGTACTTCTGGGACAATAGCAAAAATTACCAATAGCACATTTAGGAATTGTTATGGCTCAGGTGGAACTAAAAACGGCGGATTCTCTAGGCAATTTTACCACGTAAATTCATATGATGCTACTGAACCTTTTCTTAATGGAATGAATCAGGGCAAAATGACATTAGAAAATTGCGTGTTCGAAAACAACTATAGGGCAAGGGCAGCTGGCTATTGGTTAGTATATCAAGTCTCTGGGGGCATAACTAAATTCAAAAATTGTACCTTCCAAGGAACTAGTGGAACGATAACAAGTACTGCACATGATACGTATTTTCAAGCTACTACTGGTTCAACTCATTCTACTTGGGAAGTGGGAGATATTGTTCAGAATAATACTGGTGCTGGCGATGATTGGACTGGGACCATTTATTACATAACTAGCACTAAAATTTTTAAAATTGCTTTAACTTCAGGCACATATACCACTGTTGACAATGCTGATGGCATACACAATGTTACCAAATCTCAGACTGATTCTTCTCTTACGAAAGCCGATATGGTGGAAGCCACTTGTTCCGCATCGCACGGGCTTCTGGATAATATGTATGTGACTATTACTGATACAACAGACTATAATGGCAATGAAGAAATAACAGTAACAAGTGACACTACTTTTGCATTTGTTGATACTTATGTGTCAGACCAATCTGGTTCTTGGTACACGATTGTAACATATGGAGTGATGTCTTATTATCGTGCAGCAGTGTTATATGAAGGGACCACTACAAAGACACAGGTTTCAAGCCCATACTATCATTCAACTGGTGGGACTCATTACGACTGTAAAACTCTGACCTTAACCGTTAAAGACGGAGGCGGAACTGGCATTCAAGATGCCATAGTAAAGGTTAGAGAAACAGACGGAAAGCATCAAGATGTATTTATTACAAATTCATCTGGAGAGGTTAAAGATATGCTTGGGGATGACCCAGTATTCCCTTGGAGAGAAATTACGAATAATACTGGGACTTCATTTAATAACTGGAGTACTTATGATATTACAATAAGTAAAGCTGGTTATATCACTGACTCAACTACAGGGGTGGATATGACTAGTGACCAGACTTTTGTAAAAACACTCGGCGTAAATCCAGCGGGAACAACAACCATTCATGACAGTACAATTTATGGTTCAACAATATATTAAAAGGAAATTAAATGGCAATATTAGAAATTAACATACCAGCCGATAAAGTAGACAGAGTGTTAGCTGCAATTAAAGGAATTTACCCAATACCACAAATAGAAGACCCGGAAAACCCCGGAGAATATATTAACGAATTTGGTGATTTAGCATGGTCAAAAAAGATAGTTATCGACCATCTTAAACGTACTATCAATAGATATGAACGAAAAATAGCTCAAGATGCTATCGTTGTAGAAAATATTGACCTTAGTTAATTTTTTTTAAAAAATATACTATACTAATTTCATGTTAAAAGAATTATACTCACAATACGGCGAAATAATGGTACAGATGGAAGTTCTTCAGGCTAGATTGAATCAGGTAAAATCCGCAATCTTTGAGGAATTGAAACCTAAACAGGCAGAACAGGCAGAGCAGACTGAAGCAATGCTGGCACCACCCGAACGAGCATCAGGATGTTGTCTTGAAACAAATGGTGTTTGCGGTGGCCCTCCAGCAGTAGAAAACTAAATTATAGTCCAATCTGAATTTTTTTGATATTCCGCAATGGTTCTAGAGTTCATATAACTCATAGAACTTCTAAGACCATTGCGGAATCGGTGTAACTAAACTATACAAATTATGGCATTATTCCTATACTCATCTAAAGTTTTTGCATTTAGATAACTCATACTACTTCGCAGTCCATTAATAAATCTTTGTATAACTGAATTTATAGATGGGCCTAAATCTACAAGATATTCCATACCTTCAACGTAAGTCGGTTTTTCTCCTTTATAATCCAACTGAGTAGAGTAAGAGGCCGCACCTCTAAACACTTTTTTAAGACGCCCATCTATTTTTACAACTCTTGCAGGACTTTGTGGACATTGAGCGAAGACGCCCCCTAGCATAGTTATATCAGACCACATAAGTGCTTTATTCATATCGGCAGGAGTTTTTATCCCTCCATCAGATATCACAATAGCATCCCCAATTTTATTTTCATAAACCTCCATTAATGTACTTACCATTGGACGATAAATTCCCGTTTCAAATCTTGTCGTACAAGCAGAATTATGGACAACAATTTCATCTTCCACACAGAAAGAATGGTTGTTTTCTACTTCTAAATCATAAACGATTTCGCCTGTTGTGTTATATGAATCTATTTTTTCTATTGGTATCAAGTCAAATTGCATTGTAATATTCCTGTAAACTATCTAAAACTCGTAAGTTTCCTTCTTTGACATCTTTTTCCCATATATGAAACAATTTAAAATTATGTTTTTCTGCAAATTCAATCTTAGTCTTATCTTTATTTTTGTTTTTCATTTGCATGTCATTAAATTCTTTATATATCTTCGGATTACCATGCCAATAATCACCTTGAACTTCCAATAAGATTCTTTTAGATTTACACCCGAAATCATATTGTTTATAATCTAATATAACAGAATATTCAAAATCATTCAAGCCTCTTTTGATTAATTCATCTTTTACAATTTTTTCTAATTTGTTAATTTTATATTTCTCATGTTTAGTAGCTGCAACCTTTCCTGCTTTAGACCTTAATGCCTTATATTTTTCCGGGTCTTTTCTAAACAGTTTTTTTTGACTATTAGAAAATAATTTAGAACGAACGACCTTTTCTTCTTTAGTTAAAGACGCCTGATATACTCTATTTTTTTCTGCTATTCTATCTAAAATACATTGAGGATGCTTTTTGCCATAAAAAGGATTTTTTTCACCTTTAAATTTCCCCTTTAAACTTTCAGATAGCTTTCTCAAAGATTCCTTCGTATGTTTTTTACCATAAAAAGGGCTTATGTTACCTTTATTTTTACTTCCTATTTTATCTTTTGTTTCTTGTGTATGTTTTTTACCATAAAAAGGGTTTCTGTTACCTAAGCTATTGCAATGGCAACATCTAGGAATTTTATTTATTAAATACCAACTAAGAGTTTTTACAAAACGAAGCTTTTTACAATCTGGACATTCTGCCTCTATTTTTTTTATATCTTTAAATGTTATTTCAACACCATTTTCTAACAAATAAACATTTTCCCTTTTTCTAGAATTTTTACTTACAACTCTTGAACCGTTTAAAAATATATGATGCATAAATTTCTCCTATATAAATATTTATGCATCAAATCAGGATTAACCATGGCTATTCTTTGATTTTTACAAGAAAAAAGTCTTCAGACAAGTCCTCTGCTGACACCCATTTTGCGTACTTTTCTAAATTAATTTTATTGACTTTATCTTTATCATTTTTATGAACAACATAAAACTCATGATTTTTTGTACATTTAATTCCATTTACATCTATTATTGTTTCAATTTCTTCCCTTGAAGAAACTCCGACCACCTTTTGGTAACTTGAATCATGAGTTAAAACTTCTTCTCCTATCTTAATTTTTTCAATTGATTTTCTACCATTTTTAGTTTTTACTTTTGTACCACTGATAAAACACCCGCCAGCTATTCCTACTCTAATGGCGTGAACACCCAATTGAGATAATTCATTAAACATTTTCGATGAATGCACATTGCCAACTGTCAAATAACAATCCCCAACTATCTCTTTGGCTACATTTATCACCCTTCTGGAAGCGCCATTAGCACAATCAATTAAAAAAGAATTACAACCATGTTTTTTTAAAGATGTATACCTTTCTTCCCAGTCATTTAGTGGAATAGCACATCCGGCATACCCACCATTTTCAACTACATGATTATAATCTTTAATTTGTTCTTTTACAGATTGAAAACGATGTATAAATCCATAACATTTCAATCTAGATAATTCTAAAGCCATTTTGCCATCACACACATCTGGCATAGGGCTTCCAATCATTGGGTAAACATAGTGTCCACAAAATTCTACTAGAGGCTCTATATCAGAACGACTGTTTATTTCTGATATTACGTCAGATACAATTCCAATATCATCATACGACAATGAACTTTTTTTTTCTATACGCATTCTATATCTCCGTCATCCTCAGACTCATAAATATAAAAACTATCACAATCAAAATCTGTATCTTCGCAATCCTTAAACTCACTAGAGAGGCTATCATAATCCAACTCTGAAAATGGGGTATACTCTGCCTTATATCCCGCAGTATTTAACTTTTCTACCATGGACTGAGCAGCATCATAGTTAAAAGAATGAACAACAAATCTTTGGACATCAGGTTTGTTTTTAACTATCCACCTAACAACTTCCATGCCCGTTTCTTTGTTGGATGGGTCAACGTAAACTAGCCCTCCCAAATCATGGTCTAAAAACACACATTTAGCAGTTTCTTCTAATTCAAAAAGCAATTGTATCATTTCTTCCGCTGTTGCCGCTAAAACAGCAGATGGTATATTACTTTTAAACTCGAACAGACGTTTAGGGTTATCATCTAAAAATAAAACTTTCATTTATTAAGCCTCAATAGGAAATTTTTTTCTTATAAGTTTTACAATAACTTCAGCATCTTCTAACGCTGTATGTGCTGGTTCGCCTTCTATCCCCGCTCTCTTCATACATTCTAAAGTATCTGGTATCTTTATGTCCCCCGGTTCCCAATAAAGGATTGCAGGGTCTAAAACACGACTTGATATATGTAGATTAAAACGAGGAAGCTTTCTGAGGAATTGTAAATCAAAAGCGCCAAAACATTTTCCGGCTGCTGTTATTGACCCTTTTACCCCATTTTCTTCCAACCAACCTACAAACTTTTTTCCAAAATGTTTAGGTTCAATATATGAATATGGCTTTTCTTTTGTAGCAATACGACGAAGAATAACAGGGTGCATAGACAATGCATATGGATGTCCTATAAGTTCGTCATAAGTAAAATAAGTATGAAACCTAGGTAATTCTTCAATGGGCTTCTGGTCCATAAGGTCATCTATAATTGCCCCAACTTCCAAAATCTGGTGAGTGTCGTGGTCAATTCCTGTTGTTTCAATATCTATCGAAATTATTTTCATAGGTTATCCTTAGTAATCAGTAGTAATAGTCAAATGGAAATTATTATCACATGATTTCCTGTTTAGCCACAGCCAATAATCTACAACACTTGGATTCTTTCCAGATTTTTCACAGAGCGTTTTACACGCAGCAATCATAGATGCTCGTATCTCACACTCCATAAGAGAACCAGAAGGAATTAATATTCCTTCATCTATAATATTTTTCAATTCATCACTATACTGCAAAATCCCCATGTGTTCTAACATCTTGGGAATCTGATAATCGGCGGGAACTGGCAGCATGTCAACTTGTGATTTAAACATGTCAGATTTTCTTGCAACTTGCATAAAGAATAATGATGCTCGTTTCAAAAACATATCATTTGCATAACCCGGATAAACAAGAACACTTTCTAAACAGTCCTCTAAATCATCTCGGGCATCATATAATTGGACCGCTACCATTTTGTAATCTGTATATAATAACTCCATCAAATGAGATGAACGTTCGCTCATAAGAGGGAACCTACTTAAAGATAATGCTGAGATAAGGTTCGGTATAACATCTACTCCACTCGGGTCATATACCTCATTTAAAACGTCATACATAGCCCATGCGTTAGCACCACATGGTCTTATCTTAGAAGACCCATACCAATAACAATAATTAATTGCACCAGCTATAAGTTCATATTCTAACAACTCAATATCATTACTGACTTTCGGAGGAAGAGCTTCATTTTTTATTTCCACTTCCTTCAATTTGTCAATCCAAGATTCAATTGCTAAATTACTAATTTCTACATATTTTGGATTCTTAGTAAACTGACCGACTAAATCCCATACGTTTTCTAGAGCTTTCATATTTGTGCCTTATATCCTAAACATTCTTGTTTATCACTCACATTAACTCGATAGCTAACCCCACAATAAGGAGAAGAGATAAGAATAAATCCTCTTTTGGCTCGTTCTTTGTCATATGTTTCTGTGGTCATATCACCAACTGGCATTGGTTCATCACAAAAGGGAACAAGTTCTTCTTTGGCTTTTTCAATTGCTGCTAAAAGCTCATGTAATAGTTGTTCTGATATTTGTATTTCGGCATTCTTAACATGTATCATTTTTGCTCCCACTCACCATAATGCATATCAAGTTCTTTAAATAGCTCTTGAGCCTCTTCCCAAGATATGTTACCAGATTTATTTTCTTCATTGATACGATTTATGGCTTCATCTATTCCTATTGTTTCATTATTCAGATTTTCCCATAATTCATTTTTTAAATCTTCTATGTTCATTTTATTTCTCCATCTTAATTTTAGAAAATTATACTTACAATTACATAATTATAAAAAATAACACAAAAAAAGCAACTATATTTTCATAAAAATATCAAACATACTCATATATAATGAGGGATAATAAAAGATAACAAAGGATAATATATGATAAAAATAAAATGTGAAAAATACTATACTCCACAAGAAGTAGCTGAAAAATTTAACGTGAGCACAAATACCGTTGCTAGGTGGAGAAAAAATGGAAAATTATCTGCCCATAACATTAGCGAAAGAAAATTTATGTATTCTGAAACAAGTATAGAAAAATTCATCACGGGGAACAAATGATAATAAATGGAAAAGAATACTTAAAACCTAAAGAAGAGCACCGTCTGACAAAAAGCAGTATAAACAAAAGAATCCTATCTAAAAATATACAACTAATAGGCAGCTTCAAAGGGGTCCATACAACATCTACATTCAAATGTTTAGTTTGCGGACATACAAGAAATATGGCAACAGTAAATGTTTTATATGAAAATTACAAATGCAAACAATGCAAACTAAACAAAGAAAAAGAAAATGTTAATAATAAACTTATGTCCAAGTCATTTAAATTAACAGAAACATTTAAAGGAAACACAAAAAAACAAAATATAACATGTATGAAATGTAATTATATATTTCATGTAGCTCCAAGGAGAATTTTAGAAAGCGACAGAAAATGTCCTAAATGCTCTACAAGGGCTGCTAGAACTCAAAAACGATTTGAAAATAAAATAAAAAAATTAAAAATAATAATGCTGTCTGCTTATAAAAATGGAAAAACTAAAGTAAAAATAAAATGCACAAAATGTAACACAATATCACAACCTACCCCAACTAACCTATTAAGACCGGGAGCCGGTTGTCGCCATTGCTCGATAATTATACCATTAAATATTGCTAAAAAAAGATTATCGAAAAAGAAAATAGACATTCTCCAATATATTAGCTTCTCTGAAAAAGCTCTGTTGCGATGTGAGAAATGTCAATATATTTGGAAAGCGTCCCCAGACCAAATCTTTCATACCTCTGGATGCCCTGTGTGTAACGCTAGAAAAAACGAGAAATTGACACTTAAATACCTAAAAGAAATGTTAAAAAATATTACTATTGAATATCAATATAGCGTAAAATATGATATTAAAAAAAGATTTATTATAGATTATGCTTTTAAAACAAAAAATAAACAATATTACGTAGAATACAATGGGGTACAACACTATAAACCAGTTAAATTTTTTGGTGGCGAAAAAAGATTTAAAAAACAAAAATCAAGAGATGAAAATCTTATGAAATATTGTATAAATAATAATATAATATTGATAGAAATAGATGGAAGAAAATATACAGATGATAAAATTAAGACTTACTTAAAAAATAAACTTTCTTCCTATAATTTAATCTAAAGTAAACTTTCTAAATATGCCTTGCGTTGACGAACCTTTTCTTTTTTGCCTTCTGGCATATCTTCCTCTGCCAATAAGGTGTCACAAGCTTGCACAAAGAAAGGTAAGGCATCTTCGGTATTATAAACTAAATCTTCAGGATTTCTATTTTTTGTCATATTAATAAAACCCTTAAATTCATCAAAACAACTTCCGTAAATATGAAAACTAGAAGCTATATGAATGTATTCTCCAACATCAACACCGACCTGTTCCGCTACCATTTTTTGAAGTTCGGTTAGAGCAAATGCATTAAAGAAGGCACCACGATATGCGTCATTACTTCTAAAATCGACTGTCATGTTAAGTTTATCTTTTCCGTTTTCTCTTTGAACCCTAAACCATACCCTTTGAAGACATGCTGGGTCAGAAATGCCTAAATCTTTCCATACTTTCCACGTTACAGCCTGAGCACGTCTAGTATATCCATTTTGTTTAAGCAAATCTACACATTTATCTATTTGATTAATTATCGTTTCTTTAGGAGAAGAACTTCCAGTTAGAGCACCATATTCTACATCAGCAATAGTCTCAGTTACATTATATTCAAATAATCTTTCGTGATAAGTGTATTCCCATTTTCCAGCATCAGGGTCTATCCAATGGTTATGAACTCCGTACAACATTTCTGAGCGGTATTTTTCTAAATCGTCCAAAGAACCGGGAAATGCACGATGTATTCTAGGTTCTGCCATTGGGTTTTTAACATGAATAAGGGCGGTAACGTCCCGGCTATTTGGGTCGTTTTCTTTATCATATTCAGTAGGGAAATTCTCGCCCTCTTCCCAACAAGCTAAAACAGCCTTTTCCCATGCTACAGGTAATGTATCTTCTACAATGTGTATTGATTTCATAAAAAGATTATATCTTAAACCAAATTGAATTACAAAACAAAAACCCACTTAAATCATTTTTTAAGTGGGTTTTTTATTTTTTTAGGAATTTCATCTTTGCCTCAGTATAGTCTTCAGCATCAACTTTAAAATTTTCCATTTATCCTATTCACTTGTAAAATACTGCAACAAAAGTCGGCTTCCACAACCGCTGACACGGGTATGCCAAGTTTAGTGTTGGTGCTGTTATCCAAACACTGCTTGTATAATAGCCTATTTTATTCAACTATTCTTCTTTTTCTTCTTGAAAAACGGGTCTTCGTCCCCCCAAGGAGGGAATTGCCTCTTAATTTGTCCGGGTATAGTCATTCTCTTAAAAGCCGCTACATCACCTGTGCTTGTTCCTACTTCTTGTAACTTCACGAACTGCTTGAAACTTAAACCTTCTTCCCACTCGCTTCCGTGCATATCTTTTGCAATCTCAAACTCATCCATAGGCTCTTTGCTTTTAGAAGGAACAACCTTTGTAGCACTTATTGACCAATAAAAATTATGTGGGCCATCTCCCTCTAGCTCTGCCTCTTGATGCGTGTTGTTAAGAACATGATAATAATGATTGCCACTATCAGGTTTCACAATAACATAAGGAAAAGCACTTGTGGGGTCGTCAACATAAACAATCCTCCCTGAAATAGAATTTTCTGCTTCGTTGCCTAAATCATAAGCCACCTTTATGCGTTGTCCTTTTTTAAGACCACCCTCCCACTGCTTATCATGAGCATCGTCTTTCCAATTAGAAAACTTTCTTTTTCTATCGGCATCGGCGAACTTCAAACGTCGCTCTCTGTCTTTCATGTGTCTTTGGAAATCAGCCTGAGCTTTCCCTGTTAAAGGATTTGGTGCTCTTTTTTTTAAAGCCTCAAGTTCTTCTGGTGATGCGAATTCCGGCTTTTCTCTAGGTATGTCTACATACTCTCTCATTACATCATTCCTCCGGGCATTCCTCCGGGCATACCACCCGCTTGCTGTTGTGGTTGGTTCATCCCTTGCGTCATCATGTCGTTTAAGGTTTTTCTATCTACAGTAATTTCTCTTCCCTCTTCTGGGTCATTATCAGGGGTGCGAATAGTATGACCGTCTTTATCTTGATAATACGCACGCTGGGTATTTGCTGCTGGCATTGCAACTAAAACAGCACCAGTTATTTCATCATCAGATTTTGGGTCTTCAGGAAGGAAATTTTTAATTCTATATGTCATCCCATTATAATAAAAACTACCGAATTGGGCTGCTCCGAGCCATAGTGGGGCCGCTTTAAAGCTCTTAGGGTCTATAGCTAACTCATCTGCGGTCTTACTTAGAAAATCTGGCTCGACCTTCTCTAATTCTATAAACTTTCTAAACGATAGCTGTCTCATACCTCTATATAGTTTTTATTTTTATTAAAAACCTCAATATATAAGATATGAGATTTAAAAAATATCTTCTGGAGCAAGAATATAAAAAAAGCTTATCCGATTCTGCTCTGTTAATGCTGGAAAAGGATATTTCCCCTGATGCGTTAAACGAATTATCCGTAATTTTACGTGAGGGTATTTTAGGTACGGCTGGTGCCATAGGTGGTGCTATGCTTGGTGGGCCACTAGGTGCTGTTGGAGGGGGAATGGTCGGACAAAAAGTTGGACAAAAAGTTGGAAATTGGTTCAAATCAGCCCAAGCAACACAAATAACCCCGCTTTTCCAACAAGCACAAAGTTCTGTTGATAATTTAGTAAAAGCTTTAGCTTCGATTCAGCAACAACCTCAAGGCCAACAACCTCAACCTCAACAAGGCCAAAGTCAACAGCCTCCCCAACAGCATCAACCCAAAAAGCCCGGATTCTTCCAAAGCATAAAACAAGGATTTAACCAAAGTAGAAAAAATTATAATAAGAGCGAATCCATTGTTAACGAAGAAGGTATTCCGCTTCAAGATTTACTACAACAAGCCCAACAATTACAAACTACTTTGACTAAACTTGAGCCTAGTATTACACAAGTAGATTCACAATTATCATCACAACATGCACAACAATCTGGTAGTAAAGGCGGGATTCGAAGAGCAGTTGCTAATACGGGAGATAAAATAAAAGGCTGGGCTAAAAAACACCCAACTTTAGCAAAAGGTTTAGCTACTGGAGCTACTGTCGGAGCCGCTTATGGATTAGGTCAACTTATGGGCGGCGGCGGTGGAGAAGGTGGCGAAGGTGGAGAAGCGGGAGCAGAAACCGGACAACAACCAACTGGAGCACAAGGTGACCCAGTACCAGATTATGGTACAGAAGCAAACCCAGCAAACACAGGAGCAACAGCCGCACCTGATTATGGACCGGGCGACTCAGGCTATCAACAAAGAGCACTGGGCATAAAACAAAGACTAAACCAGCGATGGAACAAATAATGAGTAAAAAAACGTCACCATATTTCTCGTCTTTTCGTGAACTACTCGATAAGTGGGATGAGAATATTGAAAAAGATAAAAAATTAGAAAAGATGGCTGATGATGATAATATCTCTTTCTTCTTTACATTAGACGATAATGTATATGGGGGAACAGAAGATAGCCGACTAGCTTTTGCACGAATGAAATCTCCTGAAGAGGAAGATGAATCATGGGTTAAAGATGCCACGTTCATTGGGATTAATCTTGAAAAATTAGAACAAGGCCATAAAGAACAAAAGATTTTTTCTAAATCTGATTTAAAAAAAATAAAACCTATTTCTAAAGAAAATGCATTTAGAGACCTTTAATGCCACTACCATTCGATATCCCAAATAAAAACAAACGCAAATATTCTTGTTTTATATGTGGTGTTAAATTTGAAACATTTAAAGAGTTTCAAAGCCACATCATAGAAGAACATGAAGAGGGTAGAGACTACATTATATGCCCTCTAAAACGTTGCCAAGCTCCTGTGCGTTGTCTTCGAAGCCATTTCAAGTGCAAACACCCTAGTGAAAAAATTCCTAAAATAGGGATGATGAAATCTATTGTGTGGCATGATATAGCAGCAAAAAAAAGAAAAAAAACTCGTAAACCCAAATTTAGAGAAGGGTATCACCAATCTTCTAAAATGAACAAGCCTCTCCATTATCGTTCAGGATATGAAAAAACAATATATGAATGCCTAGATGTAGATGCTGAAGTAAATGCCTTCAATGTAGAACCCTTTAAGATTTCCTATCTTCACAAAGGAAAAGAGCATAAATATATCCCAGATTTAATTGTGCAATTCATAGACGGTAGTACTGAAGTTTGGGAAATTAAACCAGCTAATCAAACTTTTCTAGAAGTGAATCAAAACAAATGGCGTGCTGCTAATAAAGCATGTCAAAATAGAGGGTGGAAATTTATAGTGATAACCGAAACTGGAATCGACAAACTAAAGAAAAAGATTAGGAATCAAAAGAACAATCTTTAAGTTTTGAAGTGATTCGGCTCCTGAACGTGCCAATAATCAGCCTTCTTTGGAATCACCCATCTAATCCCACCTTTCGGGTCAGGAACGTCACCTTTATATCGTGGAATCACATGTATATGAGCATGAGGGACAGTTTGCCCAGCAGCCCATCCATCGTTAACGCCAATATTGAAAGAATCTGGATGTAATTCTACGGAAATATTATGACGTATTTCAGTCACGAAGGCCCATATAGATTGCTGAATTTCTGAGGACAAACTAAACAAACTGACTACATGCTGTTTTGGAACAATTAGCGTGTGCCCTTTAGAAACAGGAAATCGGTCTCTAAAAGCAATAGCGTATTCATTCTGGTGTAACACATCTATTTCTCCAAAATTACAAAATGGACAACTTATTATAACTTCTTTATGACCTACTACAATTTCTTCTTTATTAATCATGATATTTGGGTGTCCAACCTTGTCCTTTGAATATGACTGCTGGTGGTGAAGTAATAATACGAACCAATTGTTTCTTGCCACATTTAGGACATTTCTTTTTTGGTTTATCCATCATTGAGTGAAATATTTCCAAATCTTCCTCACAGGATTTACAACGATATTGATAAGTTGGCATATTATGGACTCCAAATTTGACCAGAATGACGTACTTCCGGCCCACCTATTTTTCCGTGATAATCTAATACTTCCACCCCTGCTTCTTTTAACTGTTGATTCGCAACTCGTATCTCTTCAGCCCAAAATTCTGGAGACCTTTTCTCTGCATCTTTATGCCTAACTAAACATTTTATTCCAGCTTGTATAATAGCTCTGGCACAATTAGTACAGGGTGCCCACGGAGAAACCATTGTTAATCCATCAGTAGCAATCCCTTGTTTCGCTGCTTTATAAATTAAATTTCTCTCTGCATGTTCCACAAATTGATACTTAAGAGGTCTTTCCCATCTTTCTTCTGTATATAATACGCCAACCGGGAACTCGTTAATAGCTGCTAAAATAATAGACCCATCATCTATCAATAAAGCCGCATTTTGAGTTGATGGGTCTGGGCTATTTGTAGATTCCTCATATGCTACTTTTAATAATTCTTTCCAACTACTTCTCATATTATCCTTTTTTCTTCTTATTGTTCTTTTTCTTATCGGTTTTCTTGGAGGGCGTAACCTTCTTTGTTTTTTTATCATTTAAACCTTCTGTAGAAAATGTTTGTAAATCATCTAACTCTTTAGGTAAAACCCCTCTTTTAATCATTTCTTCATAATGAATAATAGCCATGGCATTAAACATAACTGCCGAAAGATGGTCTTCATCCTTCTTTCCTTGTTTAAACCACATTAAATGTCTATTTAAAGAAGCGAGAGTGCGAGACATAGGCATCCCCTTTTCCCAATTCCTCTCAGCATATCGTTTGGCCCCTAATCGCAACCACTCCCCCAACCGTTCTTCAGCGAACGGGGAAATTAAATCAGGTCTTGGTTTGGTCTCGGCTACATCCCGAACAGCACCAGTTTCAAATTGTTCATCACTACCAGATTGTTTAAGTTTCATATTTCTCCTAAAATCTCTTTTACATTACTCAATTAGTTTAACATAAAATAAAATATGTTTCTATAAAAATGCAAAAGAAAATAATAAAAATAAAAGAAATCTTCAGTAAAGAAAAAGAAATAAAACCTATATGTGGAAAATGCAGATTATTTGATTCAAAAGAAAATATCTGTCGTGTAATTATTCTCCATGAGGGAGAAAAAATTAATCTACCTGTAGCGAAGAATGATTCTTGCTTCTTTGAAAACGAATTTCTGGCTTTGAACGAAGAAGGATATAAAGAATCATTTAAACCAGAAGTTCAGCAAGTCAAATTTTGGGTAGAAGATAAAAAAGGAAAAAAAACAAAAGGGGACGGGACTGTTAAAATTGAATATCCAGAGGGGTTTTTCGGAAACGGAGACAAACAATCATAAATAAAATATGGCACTTATTCCTATCACTAACGGGGCGGCAATTGGAAACGCTATCAAAGCATGTTTACTTCAAGACCCATGCTGGACCATGCTGTGTGAATGTTGCGATTGTGGGGAATTATTAATCAATGGAGGGTTTGAACAAGGATATGATGGAGGTGATTTTGCGTGGATAGACGATTCGCTTGTAAATGGTTGGAGTACAGCCACCCCCGGAACCAATGCGGGAGAGACAGACATAGAATTTTGGCATACCGGGAAAACGACTCCAGTGGACCCGTCTGGTGTTGATGCTTATGAAGGTAGTTATTTCATAGAACAACAAGGTCACAACAACCACGGGTGGGGCGTCACCCAAGATGTCACACTCTCAGTTGGAACCGAATATACTTTAGATTTTTATTATAGGTCTAGGACTGAAACTGCGTCGAATGAAGAATTTACAGTGGATATTACCGGAGAGTCTACAACCACTATAAGCGACTCTTCAACTGGTTCATGGACAGCAGGACAGATAGTATTTACAGCATCGGCCTCTACAACAACAATAACGTTTGACCCTACCAATCAGGTTAGTACAGGTTGTTTTTTAGATGGTGTTAGTCTAAAAGGCCCATGTTGTGAAAACGGACCACCAGCAGAAGAAATACTAGATATGCTCGCTCTCTCTTTGTCAAAGATAAAAAATCATTATATTCCAATTGAAATAGGGGATGATGTATTTAAAGCTAAAGCAAATGTAAATATTATTGACCCAGAAGATACCATCCAAAGAAATGATAATTTAATAAACTGGGATAGCAACTCTGTAGACCATTTTGTGTTCACAAGTACTAAAAACCCTATAGTGTTTAAAAAAGATAAACATATTTTTCAATATAAAGATAAGTGGATTGCTTTATTGCTTATTAATCTAGAACAAATACCATGTCCTATCTGTACTTACGAATATGTATTAAATACTAGAAAAACAAACGAGAACAAACCCAGTGGGTTTATTCTCGTTGTAAAAGATGGAATTTATAAATCGTCCGACTTCACGCTTAAAAACCTATCCAATGCGGAAAAGCTTGAAAACGTGAACCTAGTAAGCTCACCAAATAACATCTTCTAACGGTCTAGCTTCCTGCTTTTGTATGATTCAGCAATTATTTTTGCCAACTTTTCAAACATCACATCCCATTCATCATAACTTTTTGCTGATGCTAACCACCTATCTACTTCTCTGCTTCTAGCCAAAACTTGGCTAATTTCTTCTGTGTCACCACCTAAACGCTGTTGAAAACGAATGTACAAAAAAGAAACATCCGTATCAGATAAAGTTTTTGCATACTCTCTTAAATTCGAATCATTCATAGGTAAATCCTCTTGCTACTTAACCTAGACAAAATTGAAAACTTATTATTAACTTCTTGGACTCAGTTCACGAACTATCGTGAATTACTCTCTCTTTGTGCCGAGTCTTCTCATGAACACCTTGATATACAAGGAACTATACATACTCTTAAGATGACAAGATTTGAACTCACATCTAAGGGATTTATATTATGGGTTGAGTATTCTATAGACAACAAAAACATAACTAGCGAATTTATGCTATCTGATTCAGAATTTACTCATCTACAAACTAAAGAAGCCTAACAAGCTTGTAGGGCCATTATAGGTATCCCTTCTTTTTCAAACTTATCTTCGATTAACATTTTACCACTTTGTTCAGGGTATTGCAAATATAAATTATTATATGAATCTATATTTACTGAATTATTATTTTGATTAGCTGTCACCCAGCAATAATCGTCGGTATTCTGGAGACCGTGTTTTCCCTCTTGAAGTATTCCTACTTCTACAGACATTCCTCCCGGTAACAATAAAGATATTTGTCCTTTTTCCAGAAGATGGTCGATTAAAAGATGTTGAATCTTAGTGACTTTATCCATAACTTTTCCTCCCGTATAGATTAAACTCTAAAGATATCTACGTCAAATAATCAGTTAAAACATATAAAAAATATTAATAAAAATTTATAAATTGAGCATCTATGTATGCGTATTCAAAACCCTCAAACTCAAGAAATTTAGCTTCTTCATGGGCTGAAGGAAGTGGATGACCCTCCGCATCCACAGTTATAGTCCAGCAATAAATTTTCCTATTATCTCTTAATATCTCAGATAAGGATAAATGGTGAGACCCCAAAAACTTCTTAGCCAATTTGACAACTAGGTTAAAAGGAAGAAACGGAACCTTCTTCCCTAATATCTGTAAAGTTTCTAAATAATAGTCATTATGAAAAGCTTTACTAAAATGTATGATTACATGATATCCATCCACACATAACTCTTGCGTCTTCAAGATGCCCATCTCATCTTCAAGTTGAGGGTCTGCTTGGGGGAAATTATATGGAACTAATTGTTCCCCTACATTCCTTATATGTTCTATAGCAACGTCTAATTCTTTATACTCTGTCACAATTTATATACGATTATGAACGTCCTTTATAAAGCAGTTTCTTTTGAATATAATGCCTCTTCCAAATTTTCTGGCACAAGCCATTTTGAAAGGTCGCCAAGTCCTTGTTGAGATATAAAATCTTCAACCTGTTGAGCACAAATGCCTCGTGCTTTTTCAGATAAAGAACCAGATAAATTTTCACGTATATTTTTCTGTATTCTGGCGATAAACCAGTTTCTTGTTTCTTCCAACCCTTTTGACAAAGGTTTGTCAAATCCTAGAAACTTCATTACATCACTAAAATCTAACCATAAATATCCAGTCCAAGGATTGCCTTCTTTATATTTTTTAGGCCATGGTGCGTTTTTAGCCATCTCTATAAAATGAATGAGTAACCTCATCCAATTTTTTATCAGATAAGAATCAAGACATCCTTCGCCCTCAATAATTCGGAACTCTATAGTCTTTCTTTTACCTTTGCATAAGTGATACGTGTTGATGGTGTAATACTTCATTACACCTAACAATTCGACAAGCCACTCTCCATCAATTTTTGTATCATGTTGGAATTCTGCACTCAGCCCCACCTGTTCACAATACTTGTTTCTTTTTCTTCTCGCTGGAACGGAATCCATAAACACAGATTCGCATTTAACAAACCAAGCAAGGGCTTTGCCTAAACTTCTGTTGTCAAAATCGGCCACTTCAACATGGATATGAAATCCACATTTATCATCAACAGCTACTTCAGGGTTCGTTTTCATCAATTCGACGGCTGTGCATACATCTCTGATGCCACGCCATCCTTTAATGACAGGAGAACAGACCTCAATACCAGCCGATGAATCGGGCTTCAATACCCATGATTCATTATTATGGGTATGTTCCCACTTATTGACGACAACCTGAGCGTTCAACCCTTCCATTAGGGTTTCTGCAACTTCGTCAATACCCACAGGCATTTCGTTACCTTGAAGAGGGTTAGTTTTGAAATCCCGATGGTCAAAAGAGCATATTTCTATTTCCGCTCCAAACCTACGGCACGAATCGAACTTTAGAACATTTTCTGAATCCATTTATCTAATTCCTAATTTTGAGCTTTCATTCTACTCGATATTGTGTAGAATGCAATACAGAAATAAGGAGTTTCACCTTGAAAACTAAAAAATGTATGATGATTGAAGATTGCGATGGCTATAAGTATTTCACGTTTGTCAAAAATTACCGACAGCTTATAGAATTCGCAAATAAACTAAACGCAGAAATATCTATGGTGACTGTAGCTGCCGACGTTATGCCACCACTGCTCGACCTTGTTGACCTAGCTAAAGCGTTAACAAACCAAGATTATAAGGTCGATGTTCCTTATACTGTAATCGAAACTAAAATCAAAAAGCATCTTCGTAACAAAACTAAAACCGCCACAGCCGAAAAAACAAGAAAAGCAGAAACCATTAGGAACCATATTAGAGAACTATTTTTATGCCAAAAACATGTTTCTGCTACCGATGTCGCCTACCATTTTAAGACATATGACTTCCTTCTTGCAACTTATAAAAACCATATTTTGGCAGTGCGAAAAGAATTATCAGAAAAAGGCTATAATGTAGCGAAGACTTCACCGGGACGTTATAGGATAATCGAAGATGATAAACCGAAAAAAAGAACATTGTCCGTGATGGATTGCATCAAAAAGAAACAGTTAGCTAAAAAACCAAAGAAGAAGAAGAATAAGTTAAGTGAATCGACTGTAAGAAGACTAAAGAGAGCAACCAGTGCAACCCGTAAGAAAAGAAAGTACCCTGAAGATAGATGGGAATAGTGTTACCAATAAAAAAGCCCACCTTTTGGTGGGCTTTTTTTTATAGGCAGATAAATTATGAAAGGTCTAATATTTCATCTATATCTGGTTCGTCAGCAGAATTATCATTTGCCATATCTTTTTCCACTAAATCATCCGACATAGATAATTTGTATGCATCAGAATAAACAGCTAAATAATCTTCTACCTCTTTTTTTGAATCAGCATCTACTAAAGCTGGGCATCTTAAAATCAAATCCATTGGCACATCATTTCTTTCCTTCGATGCTTTGAATTTAATTTCTTCACCTCCAGCCCAAGGCTGTTGAACTGTATACGTACCTTTTCCAACTACTCGACCAGCGCCTATCAATACTTCTAAAAGACCACCAAGAGGGTTAATTCCACTCGCAAAATATAGCTGTACGTTAGTTGTCCCTAAAAACGGACAAAACGAACGACTCTTCTTATTTTTTAAGTTAATATTAACTCCAATTGGAATTTTTCTTTCTTTATGTTCAATTTGTTTTCTTGGCCAAGTTCTAACACGACAATTGGCATAGAACGGAAGTGCCTTACCACCGCCTGCTGTAACTTCAGGGTCACCATATGCACCTATCGCAACTCTAGTTTGGTTGATAACAAACAAAGTAGCATTGTTTTCATCCAAGAACGGATTTACTTTTCTTAACAATCGACCCGCTGCTTTCGCACGTTCTCCGGGCTGTTCTTTTCCACCAACAATCTTTTTGAATTGTTCTTGGGTATATTCTTCAGGAAGGTTTGTCTCTTTCCATTCCCGTTCACAAGAAGATACTCCAATAGAATCCCATGCAAAAAATATTGGAATGTCATCACCTTTTTTATCCCTAATAAGTTTTGTCATGCTATAAATCTTTCTCTCCACCTCTTCAATAAAAAGTGGTGTTTGAATAATTAATTGATTTTCATCTACATGACCAGCACTAACGGCAAACCTTTCATTTGCTGCACGCTCACAGTCCAAGAGAATAGATATTCCTCCCATTCTCTGGCAAGCCCCCAATGCTGCATAAGCAAATAAACTTTTTGCGGATGCAGGAGGACCAAAAATCTCTATAATTCCTGTAGGCCAGCCACCACCCATAAAACGCCCCGAATTAATATAATTCAAAGCTAAATTGCCACTATCTACAAAATATCTACTATCACCCAATCCTTTTAAAACACGACCACCTGTATGTTCTGCTAAATCAGCAAAAAAATCCGTATCTTTTTCTTTTTCTTTCTTTTTCTTTGGCATATTTTTCCTTTTTATTTTCAATACATTCATTCAGAAAAAGGGCCATGGGCTTCCGTTCCCATGGCCCTCATGTTAGCATTCACAAAACACTATTACATGTTTTTCAACGCTTCAATGAACTCATCTCCATCTAACGCATCATCTTCCGGCTCCGGTGTTGCTGGCGTTGCCGCTTCCGGCTGTGCCGCTGGCTCCGGTGTTGGCTCCGGTGTTTTAGCTTCTGTTACAACAGGAGCTTCTTCAGCGGGTGCCTTCTTCTGGAATTCCGAAGGGTCGAAATCATCATCAACATCCTTCTCAAGTCCTAGATGAACCTTAAGCTCATGCTTCAACTCTTCTTCACCCTTAAGAACACGAAGAAGTGAGAGGTCGTGAAGACCATTCAACCATTTTTCTACATCTTCACCCTCTCCCAATGGAGATTCGTCAAGGAATTTAGAATCACTATAGTTTGGATAACTATTTTGACCCGACTGCCTCATCGTCTTCATCAGTTTGAAATCACGACCACCCTTGACATCCGTAACATCGCCAAGAGGCTTTTCCTCAAGTTCCTTATCACCGCAAATAGCTCTAACAATCATTCCGTAAAGAGTCTTGCCGCAACTGAAAATCTTAGGACCAACATTCTGCTCTACTGCCTGCTTTTCTTCATTAAACTGAGAACGCACTAATACATTGTAGTAATAACGCTCAATTGGCTTAATGTCCCTTGCTTTTGCCTGCATTGCTTCTGCCTCAGATGGGTCTTTCTTCTTCGACTCATTCCAAAGCCAATGGTAATAACGACAAATCGGGCATTCTCCAACCCAACGTCTACCATCCAACTCTTTTGGACAATGCAAACTCTTACCATTTACACGGTGAATTCTTGTTCTTACAACGAAAGGATTCGTCTCTTTCTCAAACATGCCATCGTCAGCGGGGGGAAGAAGGCGAAGTGTTAAATGTCCATTACCATCAGGCATTCTTACGAAATTCTCTAGGAATTCATTCTTACCGCCTGCTGCCAGTCTCTCTTTCTCGTTTTGTATTTCTGCTAAATTTAGTCCCATTTTTTTGTTTCTCCTTGTTAAAAGTTAAGTTAATGGTTTACTTGTTTACTATAACTATAATCGTTTAAAATGCAAGTTAATTAAGCTAAAAATAAAATTAATAAAAAAAAAGTAAATTATTATTACTTATTTTTCTACCTCTTCTACTTCAGCTTCGGCAATATTTTCAGCATTAGCAGCGTTCTTTTTAGCTATTGCTTTCAACTTCTCTTGTATAGTTACATTTCCTTGGTCTTCAAGTTCTTTGTTTAATTCTTCTCTTTTTGCCTTTTCCGCATCATATTCTTTTTCAAGGGCTTCTAGAACTTCAAGATTATGTTGCAACTTAGCCTTAATTTTTTCATCCTTCTCCGCTTGTTTTTCCGGTGTCAAAGGATGACGGAATGGCTCTCTTTTGGGTTCAGCATCCCTTATTCTTTTTTCGATATCTCGTTCCTTCTTTTTTTCAGCACGGTCTTTCATTCTCTTTTTAAGAAACATAGATTTATTTTTCTTTGTTCTATCTTTTTTCTTCTTATCTTTTTTTCTTGTTTTATTCATTTTTTTTTACCTTAAAGCTGGGATATTATCATTTTGGGCACCAGACCAAACCAACCCTGAATCAGATAATCCTCCGTCTGTTTTTCCTGTTAAATCTCCTCTTGGTATTACCATCGAAAACAACTTATCAACACACCACATCAAGCTGCCCTTATCATCTCTAGTTTTATATAAAATATTACGACCTTCTGCCTCATTTTTTTCAGCATATATAGGATACGCTTTTTTTAGAGTAAATGACATATTAGGATTAGTACCTCTAGCATAGTTCACCCAACTCTCATCATCAGGCCAATAATATTCACGTCTTATAGGCTGTTCACTGGTTTTATGGGGGGCTGACACCACTTTCTCATTAGAGTGGCTTACAGCCTGTTGTGGGGCTGCTGTAGGGACTACTGCAACCCCTTCTAAGAACTCTGGATGGGCCTTAATAATGGCTTGAAGCTGTTCTTTTACATCATTCTCTTCGGAGCATTGAACAGGTGGTCCATCATCAAACTTAAATTTTTTATTCTTAATCTTGATTCCATTTTCCTCTTCCGAAAAACTTATTTTTTTCTTTTTATATTCATAAGTTTCTATTTCTGTAACCAAGATGTTTCTTCGAGCAAGAAGGGACATAACCTTTCCAGCTAGATTATCCAGTGGTAAATCTTCATAAGGAGAACCTACTTTAATGCTTCCTTCTTTAGTCTCATCTGTATCATATTCACCATCTTCATCTTTGGTGTAATATTTATATTTTACTTCGTATCCCATTTTATTACCTCAAAATAACTTAGTATAAAAAACATGTTTATTTTTGAATTATTCCAATTCCATATCTTGTATTAAAAATAATAGGCACACGATTTTTTATATGACAAAAATCATCAAATCCACAATTAGACCCTATGTAATCAACTACTATTAACCCATCTAATTTAATGTGCTCCCATAAAATATCTAATCTGGCTATTTGCTCTTCACTAGAAACTTCCCCGTTTACAATAGCAATATCCCATGAATCTTTAGATAATCCCTCTTGAACTTCCTCGATAGTTCCTTCACAGATATCAAATTTTTTATGATAATTATTCTTTATGTTGGAAACCCCCATACGTGAAGAATAAAACTTCTCTGTATTCTCATGAAATACAAACATATTCTCCACTGTATTATTTCCCTTCAAAAAACAACCACTATAAAGACCCAAATTAAAATTCCACTCAATCAAACTCTTAGCATCTACTCTTTTCCCTAAATGATAATATAAAGGAAAATATAAAGGGTCTTGATAAGCTCCGGTTAATCTAGGTTTGTCTGAAAGTAATCGAAAATTACCAAGCAAAACGCTGGAACTTATTGTTTGTTTTTTCAGGTCTTCCTGTAATTCGAGTTGTAACGATTGTATATCCATAAAAAAAGGGAACCCAAAAGAAACAATCTTTTGAACCCCCTTACCTCGGCCCGAGATTTTGTATATCTCTTTGCGATTCCATTGAGTTGTGCCTTACAAAGCATCCAACCCTCGTGTTAACTTCTCGCTGCCCTAACAAAACGATGTGCCATCCACACGAACAGGCACATTCGCCTTCTTTATTAAAGCTGAAGACGAAACTAACCAAGGCATATTATATATTCTTAATACTATAATTTTTTTAATCATCTTTTGAAGAAGCTATAATTTCATCTACTTCTTGGTCTAAACTGCCATCCATCTTATTTTTTGCAAAGGTATCACGATTTAACTTATCTATTTCTTTTCTAAGCATGTGTCCTCTACTTTGTGCATTTTCATGGCATTTATCCCACGCACGTAAATGCTGCTGTAATACCTTAACTTTATGTCGAGCAGCAATTTCATGGTCCTTGGCCTTCTTGACTTCATCATCACTTTTTACCCGTGCCTCAACAAATTTATCTGAGCCACCTTCTGATTTGAATTGGGCAAACTTTTCTGAACTCATTTGGTCATGTTTAGCAGAAAAAACCTGCCACTCCGCATCAGCGTCCGCAAGCCGTTGGCCAAAATAATTATACCACACACCTTCTTCTTCTGTGTATTTGGTAAGTGTTACCTCTGAAAACGTGAGCTTTTTAGGGTCTATAACCACGTCCTGCCCAGCCACTTTTATTGTTCGTAATCCATCTAAAATATCATCTAATTTTGTCATTTTTATCCTTCCATTCTAAAATTCACTTCCCTCTGATTGTTATCTATAAAACTTCTTACTTTCTGGTCATCATTCATTACACTTGTTGTAGTTTCTTCTTTAGTATTACGATATTCTTTCAATATCTTTGAGTATTTCTCATAACTAATTTCTTTAATTGCTAACGTGTCATAATTAATTTCCACATGGAAAGAAAACCTACTCTTTCCTGACCTATGTTTAGCCACATATATTCGAGCAAGACCGCAATCTTTCTCTTCTTGCAATTGGTTTATGGTCCACATAGCGTCAAGAGGTTTTATCTGTGCATAAGAATCGCCTAGATTTTCATCGTCAATCAACTGACCACTTCTAATAACTTCTTTAGCAGACCTATTCGGCTGCATTGCTGTCAAAACTAAAACATTTTCTTCTACAGCAAACCCACGTAAATCTCTTGTCATTCTATATCTTGATTCATGCGTCGGAATCCCGGCATAATCTTTCATTTCTCCAATATAATCAATTATGACTAAATCAGGATGAAACCCACGTAACCCTAGCTGAGAGTGATATGCACGAAATGAAGCCATATCCATCTGACCACCGGGGAACTGTTTAATTACCAACATTCGTTCTTCTTCGCAAACATCATCTTGGTATTCTTTAACAAAATCAAAAACAAGTTGTTTTTTATCAAGTAAATTATTTATCGTAATTTTATCTTCTTCCCCAACATCGGGATTTTGAATCATACTAGATAATTCAGCATCAAATCTTTCTGCGACACCATCTTGGTCAATCTCAAGTGAAATATATAATACCTTTTTCTTCTTAGTGATATTAGCAATTGCCGCCACTTTTAAAGCTAAAGATTTACCAGTCCCACTTAATCCAACCCAAGAACCAATTTCTCCTCGCTTCATCCCTTCACCAGCAAGAGCCATGTCAATAGCTGGGAACCCAGAAGTAAATCGGTCTTGCATTTCCACATCTTTATTCATCCTATCATATCTTTCTTCTATCGTCTGAAAATAATCTAAACCAAAATCAAAATTATGTTCAACAGTCAATGCTTCTCTAAGCACATCGTGAATAGTTTCCCATGTATCATCTGATTCTGGGTCTTCTTTGATGGCCTGTAAAGATTCACGAAATGCTTGCTTTAAAGCTTGTGTCTTTGCAAAATTAACAATCTTATCCCTATAATAATCTCTCGACTCCATACCGGGAAGATAATCTAAGATAATTTCGTTATATCCTCCAATATGAAGAACTTTAATCTCGTCTGCTTTACCATCAAGCTTCCCGTTAAGCTCATTAATCATTTGAACTCTACTGGGAAGCGTTTGATACTTATCAAAATGTTTGAAAAGAATTTCACAAATATGACGATGATTTTCATTTATGAAATAATTAGGTTTTATAATAGCTAAACTTTCTAATAAGAAATTTCGGTCATGCAAAAGAAGACCGAGTAATTCTTTTTGAAAATCCTCATCCCATTTATAGGCATTAGTTTTCTCTGCATCAGGATTAACTAGTTTAGATAATTCTGCCGCTTCTTCTTTAGTTAACTCTATGGGTAATTGTTCAATTCCATCCATACGATTTATTTTACCTTATTTTTATAAATAATCAAACAATTAATTCTAATTTTGATACTAATTTTGATGTTTTGAAACCATATGACACATGTTAATGAAATATTCCTGAGCATATCTGTGTTTCATTATGTTTATATGCTTGTGTACCCATTGAATATTTTCTTTTGTATATCCTTTTTCATTTTCAATACGGTCAATAGAGGCAGTCATTATTGGTTTAAAAGTTAATTCTATGCCCGTTAAAGTGCATTTATAATTCTGTTTCTCCAACACTTCTATAGCATCTTCTTCTGTAATAGACCATTCTCTTTTTCTTGTTTGTGCCTGTTTCATCGTTTTGTACCACCAACTTGACGGTATGATTTCTGTTTCTACGGTTTTATTGTGACCACATTCAAAACAACACTTAGATGAATGTCGTATTAAATTATTCCCACCTACACTTCGTTCATTCCCACATTTACATCTACATAACCACATGCTCTTCCCATGTCTATCATTTGGAAGCCTTTTTAATACTGTCCAATCACAAATCTGTTCTCCTTGGAGTTTTAATGCTCGACAATTTTTACATCTCTTTGTTTTTCCATGAAATACCCTCGATGCCACTAAGCTTGTTTCATAACCACATTCACATTGACAAATATAGCGACGACGCCGCCTTTCATCTACTTTATCAAAAGAAATAATTAACCAATCATTATATTTCTTTCCTACCTCTAAAATTGTTCTCATATATTATCCCTTTGTTATCATATATGAGTACGAGTGGTTAATTTTGAAGAAGAAAGATAATCAAATTCAGAAAGCGAGACCATTGCTTGTCTAATTCCTTTTTCCCTTGTTATCTTTTTTCCCATAGATTTCTGGGCATTCCACGTAATAGCCTTACAATATGTGGTAAATTTCCCATCAATCTCCAAAGGCGCTTTTCTGGAAGGTCTCTCCTTAGCTGGGACCACCTTCCTAAGAATTTTATTTAGAATTTTTTCTTGATATGGTCCGAATTTTTGACGACTAGCACCATGACGTGTTTTATTAGCCCAAAGGTCTTTTAATTCTAAAACAATTAGCGTCAACAATTCATCTTCATCTTTTACAAATTTATAACATAAATCAAGAGACTTTTCGATATAAATTTGTCTTTTGTAATATGACCCTGCTCGGATTAATGCTATTGTTAGCTCCTGAGCGATGTCTTCTTGTTCATCCGTATGATTATTTCTGCTATTTTTTTTATAAAGCTGCCAAGCAATATAATGATTCAAATCACCGAACTTTTTGTGCAACGTCGAATACTCTTCCTCTCCTATTGGGAAGGACTTACATATTTCATTCATCTATCCTCATTTCTTTTAATTCGTCTAAATTATCTCCAATTTTACATGAAACTTTTAACCTGAGACCTTTGAAAAATCTGTCCTCAGATTCCAATACTTCTTTAGCTCGTCTCGCTACTTTCATACTATTTTCTTTTGGCACATATAAAACATAACCATCATGAATATGAAAAGCAACCTCGGCAAGCCCTCTCATTGCATCATATAACTCAACCAACTTGTGCAAACACAATAATGCTGCTGGGGATTGTACGATAAAATTACGCACCTTATACGTTTGGTCAAATTCTCGGCATCTTCCGTGTATATCAATCCCCACTCCATCTACTAATAAGTTTTGTTGTGCTTGTATCCAATCCATCGCCATTGGTAAGCGAGCATAGATTCTCTCCACCAATTTTTTTGCTGTTTCTTCCGATATTTTGTTAGCCTTTGCTACAGAAGCAACCCCTTGTCCATATACTACAGGAAGAAATAACCCTTTACATTTTTCACGAAACTTTGGTGTACTTTCCAATGCCGTGATAATCGTCCATACGGCCTCATAAATATCTTTCCCTGAATCTAATATACTTCCTAAAACTTCATCATCACTTAACCACTGGAGAACTGAGACCTCCATGTGTTTATAATCTAAATACATAAACGTTCGGTCAAAACCAATTGGTCTTAATGCTCGTCTGTCTTCAAGGCCCATTGAATGTGGGTTAAAACCATCTTGAAGAATTTTTGAGCATTTCATTCGGCCATTGACTTGGCCGTTTATTTCATAATGACTATGAAGCCGTTTTTTAAGTCCCCGGTGATTAACACCGATAGTCTCCATAGCCGGGACGACTCGTGTTATCAAAGGTATATATATCCCCTCATAAACTTTTTGAAGCTTTTCCCAAGAAGAATGTTGTACCACTTTAGCAAGTCTATCTTTTGCTTCTTTTAAGGATGTGGGGGCATTTTTTTCAATCCCCAAATACCATTCAAGAATTTTTAAATCATATATTTTCGAATTAAGCTCAAATGGGGCTTTTGTTTTACCTAGAATATAACTGAACAATTCTTTAAGATTCCACCCAATAATTACATTTGGTTTATCTTTACCGGAAATGTAAGTTAAGATTTGTGCTCGTATCTTCTTGAGTCCATTAAGAGCAGAAGGCCATGGAAGCTTAATATTCCCATCACCAGCCCAATGTATGTTGATGTGTGTAGGTTTATCACCTGTAAAATCACCGACATCAGGCTGAAACTCAACAAAGAGTGTTTGGCCCCATATTTTATTTAAAGCAGACGCAAAAGACATTAAGAAATTATAACAAAAATGAAACTGATAATCAACCCCTTTAATTGAAAAATAAAACTTTTTACTTTCGCCTCTTTCTGACCAACATGTGACCGACCTGTTTATTCCCTGCAAATGATTTGGGGAAATATCTTTTAAACAGATTCAAACTCCACCGACAAGCACCTTTTTCATTTCGGCCCATAGCATGAGCAAACTCATGTAAATATGTAACTACAGAACAATCCTCTAATACAATTAAATTCAGACTAGGTTTATAACAACTTGGAGTTTGCCTGTTGAATACTATCCTGACATTTATTCCATATATTCCACATAACTGGCGATTTAAATATCTAAGTTTGGCCCTTCTTTCCCGTACAGTTCCCCTCCAAGGGAGAAACCTTTTAAACCTGTTAATCTCATTAATAGTGTCTTTGCGAAATTTCAGTGTGTCATCAATACACTCTTCTACCGTATCTGGATAGACTGGTTTTTTCCGTCTCTTTTTCATGTTTTTGTTTGTTTACTTTTCGACACTATCATTAAAGATGTCAAAAGCAACGGCGGCATTCATGACAACTGGTGAGATTGGTTTTTTTATTATGACAGGCAAGTTCTTTTTAACAAGTGCTTGTCTAATTTGGTTATTTTTTTCAAAAGATTTAGGGAAACATCTTTTGAATAGATTTAAACTCCAACGATTCGCACCCTTTTCATCTCTTCCCCTTGCGTGAGCGAACTCGTGCAAGAACGCCAAAACAGAACAACTCTTTAATACAATTAAGTTTTCATCGGGAAGATACACGTTTTTCTTTACAGCAATATCAAATGTTATACCAATATCTATTCCATATATTTCACAAAGATGTCGGTGTAAATATACTAGCTTGCTTCTTCTCTCTCGTATCGTTCCCCTCCAAGGCTTCATAGTTTTAAATTCATTTATAGCATTAAGAGTATCTTTGCAAAACTTCAACGTGTCATCAATGTGGTCATCTATCTTAGGATAGATGACTACCTTGCTTTTCTGTTTCTTCTTTTTGTTCTTGTTTTTATTTTTATTTTTGTTTTTCTTACTCATCTTCGAAAAACCTATTTTTCACTTCTAATTTCAGCAATTATTCTTTTTGTCTCATTTCCGGCCATAACGTCACATTCTTCATTCTCTTGATGTCCAGTGTGCCCTCGAACCCAAGATGTTTCCACATCATGTTTTAATATAAGGAGGTGCAATCTTTTCCACAAATCCTTATTAGCAACCTCTTCTAATTCCTTGGTTTTATAATTTCTCTTTTTCCAACCCGCACGAACCCATTTAGGTAACCACTCAGAAATACCCTTGGTCACATACTGGCTGTCAGATGTTAGTATGATATTAAGCGATTTACCCACAAAAGACAAGTCTTCTAAGGCTTTTATTGGCCCCATTAACTCCATTCTATTGTTTGTAGTGCGACGTTCCCCTCCCGCACTTCTCTTTTCAGCCCCTTTGATTCGCATAATATAAGCCCACCCACCACAACTTCCGGGGATAGGGCATGACCCATCTGTAAAAATTTCTACTCTAGGCTTCATATCGCTCCTTAAACTCATTGAAATAATTAGAGAACACCTTGGGAATATACCAACTCTTCTTAAAATCATATTCTGAAAGGGTTTCTCTATCTGATGTAGCTAAGTATGCCTGTATTTCATCTACGACAACACTTTTATCATACCCCATATCTCGTATCCACTTTGCCACTTCATTCTTTCTTTTGTAATTCTTAACCAACTTCCTCATTGTTTTACGATATGCAGGAGAAAGTGAAAAATATGCATGTGCTTCTTCGTGAATAATATCTTCATCCTCAAATGTGCCTATTAAATAAAAATCATCCTCCCCGTGTTTTATCACCTTTTCTACAAGGGCAATCATCTTCTTTTCTTTATCAAGTAAATCTAAAGAAAACATCTTTATAAATTTTTGATACACTTTTCCGGGGACATTAAAACCGGACCAATCAGAACAATAAGTAAAATCACCTGTCATAAAAGCATATTCATCCATAAACTGCTCTAATGTGAAGTATTTACCTCGTATCTTTTTAGAAGGAGATTCGTTAAACTCTTGTAATCTCATAAAAGTTGATGTTACTTGATACCTTGAATCAAATGAAATATAAATAATTTTATCTTTTCTTTCAATTTTCATTAACTTATCATAACATTAAGAAAATAATTTTCAAGTAATAAAGAAATGATAAAAAAAAGCGCTTGAAATACTATACTGTTTCTGATATAACTTTCTCTAACATTAATTAACTAAATTTGGGTATGCGAAAGATGAAAAACTCCCGTCCATACCTACTATTAACCAATTTCAACTAACCACTAATTCACAAAGCAATGGGATAAGAATGACTCCCCGACACATTGCATAACATTTTGTGGTATAGACGTGGGAGATGCAAGGCCGCTTGCATAGTTTATTCGTCTAAAAAAAATAAACATCGAGTAAAAGGGATAAAGAAAAACTTATTCCAGAGATTCCCCTCTTGTTATTTCTTCGTTTAAAGCGTGGAACAAGGGGAGTCTCCGGGGATTTAACCTACTGTAAGATTAATAGAAATAAGTAGATACTAAGTAAATACGAGAGATTTCAAAATGTCAGATAAAGTGTTACTAACGCAAGCTATTCTCGAATCTCTAAGAACTCAATCTGGTGGTTTCAATAGAGATACTCTGATGCTAATAGGTGTTGGATGGCCACCATATAAAAAATGGAAAAAGAAGTTAGTCGGCACAGAAATAGATTCTGAGTTACTATCTTTAGCATTACGCTCATCTGAAAACATAGTTTCTGAAGAAATACTTTATAAATCTGCTAAGGCTCTTAGTCCTCCTTCTTATCCACAACAAGAATCTAAATTTGAAATTCAATCATTCATATATTCTTCTTTAAAAGACCATTTTGATATTAGAGGGGAAGTGTACTTAGGTTACAATACTCTTGACCTTGTAATATTTTCTGATGATAAAGCAGTAATGATTATCAATGTTCTAAGAGAAGGAGAAGAAGTTGTGTATCATGGTCGGCTTCCTATTCGAATAATCCGAAATATGGTAGATGCCGAAAAACTTATTAGTGTTTTTATGAAGAAAAGCCTAGGTTTAATCTAAGGTTTATGGTATCATCTCCGAAATGAATCCGGCAGAACAAATTATCAAGTACAAAATGACCCAAGACGAGATTTCTGCATATAAACTGTGCATCTTATGGGATTCAATTTGTGAAAAAGAACTACCTCGTTACAAACGTATCAAATCAAAACAAACGGGCGACCCTCGAAAATCACTTTTATTCAGATATTGTTATAAACTTCTTAAAGAAACTCGTGGGTTGATAGAATATAAGAATTATAGGTTGTATATCACCGCACAAATACATGTTTTACGGAATATTAGTGATGGTAATGTACATGCGTTAATTGAACCGGGGTGTTTAACTGGAGATGGTGCGTGGCGAAGATGGAAATTGTGGAAAAAACGTTATGATAAAGCGAAGATTGCACAAGCCGTTCCACATAGTGATGGAAAATCTAGTTTTTCCCAAATTCAATCTGCCCTTATACGTACAAAGAAGTTTCTGTTCGAAAAGTTTGATGGACCACCTAGTTCAGACCAAATACACGCAGCAGTACAGGAATTTTTGATTGTAAAGTGGTTAACTCTCGGTAAAATCTCACCTTACTACGTTTTATTATCGCCATTTGTGGCTAACTCTATTGACAAAAAGAGTTTTGAAGAGTATTTTATGTTCGACCTCAGTATTTACAAATCTTCTGTGACGGACGAAGTTAATAATTTGTTTTTGAAAGAATTTGATTATGAGTATGACAAAAAGTAAACAGCTTAAGAAACCAATGAGTATTGAATTCACTGCATGGAATCGTGATGGAGAATTTGGCATTGTTTCAAAGCATCCTGTAGCTAACACGCTAACACACCAAGTTCTGAATACTTACACTTGTAGGGAAACATTTGCGACTCAATGGGGCCGAGCCGTTAGGAATGGCTCGGGCAAAATGAGTATAACAGCTTCTACGAAGAATCGTGAAAAAATAGTAAAATTTTTCGAAAAACTAGAAGATAAACTGGAGCTTAAAGACCGAACTACTTTTCATTGTATTGCCAATCGCTCCACTGGTTTGATAATAGAACCATCTAAGTGGTGGCTTAGGTCAGCGATGAGACGTTCTATTTTTACGATTTTTCTCCGAGCAGGAAAACATTATACAAGTAATTTTGATGCAGCAATACAGTCACAACAATATTTCCAACGAACCAAAAATGCTGTGGACCGATTTTTAGACGGCCATACTTACTATAGGGGAAGAAGTGGTGGTTGGGTAAATGTATTTAATTATGCTGGAAAGGCAAAAGTGAAGCAACAATTAAAATCAGAAGCCGAAAAACAACCAAGAGTTCCTATTTTCGGAAAACAAATAGACATCACTTTTCATTCTTTAAGCAGGGCAGAGGCAGGAAATTATGCTCCTTTAAAGTTAAACAAAAGAAAACCACCAACTCGTCACAGAACAGAATACTGGTCTTATTGTAGAGAAAAAATGGATGGTCGTAAATGGACTTCCATTGTGTTTTGTCATAAAAGAGCAGAAGGAAAACACGTCGCAGCTTTTATTCGACGTATAGAAAAAAAACTACAAATTCCAAAACTCTCAACATGTGGTCCAACTAATAGAAAAGGGGTTATGTGGATTAAAGTATCTCCATTTTGGCGTAGCACAAAGATGCGAAAATCTTTTTTCACTGCTATGCTTCGGGCTTCTCTAGTCTACAATCCAAACAAATTAGGAACATGGACAAAAGCACTAACAAAAACTAAGTATTTCAAACCAACCGCATTTGCGGTAAAACGATTTTTACAAGGGTATACTGGGTGGAATGGTAAAGCAGTAACACGGCGTCGGCGATTTGGCCAACGTGTGCAGAAAAAAGCCCCTCGCAGAAACAAGTCGTTTTCAGGATGGGTTGATGAGTTTTCAGACAACAAGAGACACAATGAAGATATTAAACAAATGATGAAGAGAGTCGTAATATGAGCGAGAATAATCTTTATCTAATCATTGAAGATTTAATGTCTAATCACTTAGCTATAAGTTTAGAACGTAATTCTATTACGGCATTTGTTGATTTTGATGCACCGGAGTTAATTTTTAGTATATCTAATTTGTGCGACCTTAAAAACTTTTTGGCGGAAGCAATCTTGGTATTACGTTCACGCATGAAAGGTATTGTTATTGAGCCAAGACGACATAAGATTAAAACAGGGAATACTACTCTTAATTGGGCACAACTTAAATTATCTCCATCACCGCCACCGATGTCGGCCCCAGCATCTCCAAATTCTGTTTATATGTCTTTGAAAAATCTCATGCAATCTAAACGAAACATTACAAATTGTATTGTAGAAATGATGTTAAACAAAAAAAAAGAAGATGCGTATCGAAAAAGATTAAAAGCACTTGATGATGGTCTGGCAGGTTGTGGGCATAAAATTCGCAGGGCTTCCGGTATAGGCTGGGGTGGTTAATTATTTTGAACCCATTCTTTGAATGATAATTTTCTTACTCTATTTAATGGTTTATTAGGGTGAAGTAATAAATCATCTAGCGTTTTATGTCCTTTATCTGTCATTAAACCATGCCAAGCTCTTTTACGAGTTATAAGAGGATATTTTTTGAAAACAGTTGTTAATGCTTTCACCATATCTTGTGCTGCTTTTTTAGCTGTTGCCATATCTACCTCTTAGTACATCTCGAACATTACCACATTAGCTTTTACAATTTCATCAATAGATTGTGATGGAACAAAATGCATATCCCACTCACTTGGACGTATTTTCCAATCATAACCCCGGCCAGCTTCGGAACCTATATCAGAGGCCCAACATCTGATTAATCCTTTTTCTGGATAATATGTTGTATTTAAACTGAATTGTTCTACTCTTCTTTGAGATGGTGCCTCGACACCCATTCCAGCCATTTGCCAACTTGTCAGATAACTATTTTCTTTTACCTTTTTCACACCCTTAAAAATGAATTTTTCTTGGGCATTAAGTCTCATATAATAACTTATTTTTGATACTAAGTTTTCAATTTTCGTGAAATCTTTTGATGGCATATCAACCATTTCGTTATCAATTTTTTTACATTCATCTATCATCCCATTTGCTATTTCTGATTCTTGCCCTTTTTTAGTTTCAAGAATAGAAACTACTCGCTTTGTAATCCACACAGGACTTCCTTCTAAATCTTCAATTTTTCTTTTTACCACTAAAGAAAAAGAAGCAGGATAAGATTCTACTTTGATAGCACCTGTGAAATAACCCCATTCAACAATATTAGACCAATTTTGACGACCAGCCTTTATCCCTAGGTCGAACTTTGTGATTTCTTTAAGTACATCATCCACACGTAAATTGTCCGCAGGGTCTTGAAGCTTTTTCCATTTAATTGGTTCTATTTTCTTATCAAAACCAAATATGTCAGCTTTTTCGTTAAACAACCAAGATTTAAAACTTTTATGCATTATATTATTTAGGCCTCACTAAATAGATTTGTTATGATGAAATTTAAGACATGGGTAGAAGAGAGAAATTCAGAGCAATCTGGGATACAAAGTGGGCTTCTAGAATTTTTGAAATCAAAGACGGGAATTGACGATGATGAGCAACTTCTTTCTATGAATACGAGTGAATTTACGCCCGAATTAATATCCGATTTACAACAATGGGGACCAGTAAACACGGCGGCTGACCCAGAAATACTTGATAGAATTAAGAATGGGATAGAAATCAAAGAATTGGCTGATGCATTAAGCGGAATTCATGGTATTTAATTCGCAAATACTGAAGATTTACCTTCTTTACTTACACCAATTATCATTTGATTATTAAAAGTCCGTTCACCGGGTTTTGCAAAATATGGTCTTTGTGTTAATCTTTCATCTGGAATCTCATCATTAGCTTTTTCTATATATTTTATTGTTACTTCATAGATAAAATCACCCTCAACTTTAGATTTTTTCCAATCGCTTCCATATCCTGAAATTTTTACAATTTTCAAAATCTCGGCTGATTTTCTCACTTGTTGTACGTGTGCAATTCCTTCTGGAGTACTACATGGACCCAAACCTTGTGTTTCGCATGAGATAATATCATCTAATTCAAATGGAAACTCCTCAATGTTGATTTGCTCTTCTTGTTCCACTATAAATTGTGTAAATGTTTTCATACAATTATATACGCTTTTTTCTTAATAATGGCACGAACAAAACAGAAAATAGAATTAAAGTAGCTGGTTCTGGAATTGGCTCTATTTCAAATGGAGTTATTTCTTGATTGTAATATGCTTTAAATCTTACTCTATACCAAGAAGCTCTTAATCCATTTTCTATCTCTAAGTCCATATCTTCGTAAAAACTTAAAGTATATAATTCTGATATACCATAATATTCATCTGGTAAAATAGATATTGAATCAAATCTTTTGTACGTGTGCGTAAGAAAAATATTCACATGAAGTGGTGATGTTAAATTTCTATTTATCTCAGTATTTCCGTCTGCTTGCCATGGAATTACAAATTCTTTTCTAGGTCGAAAGTCATTTCTAATGACATCAGCATTTATAACTGAGCAAAAACATAAAATAGACAATATGAATAATATTTTCATCATTATATTATACTAAAATTACTCTAATAATGAAATGATTAATCAACTTAACATACCAAAAAAACTTAGAAAAAGAATGGGTGTGGACTCTCTTTCTATATCATTTAATGAAAATGAAGGTAAAATTGAGCGGTCGATAAAAGATACTCAGCAATGGGAACCTCATATTCAAAATGTTTTAGGAAATATACTTAAACCAGAGGATATATTTTTAGATATTGGTGCAAATATTGGAATTCATAGTGTTTTTGCATCTAAATTAGCCAAAGAAGTTATTGCTTTTGAACCTAGCAAAAAAACTTTTAAACACTTATTAAAAACTGTTGAATTAAATAATTGTGATAATATAACTTGTCACAACATAGGCTTATGGGACCAAGATGAAACTAGATTGTTTTGTCACCTTAAAGATGACCATGGTGGAAGTCATTTTACTACTGTCGATTATCATGAATCTAACGCTATAAAAAGTGATGTTGAGGTAAAAAGATTAGATAATTTAAAAATTCCTCATGTAGATGTAGTAAAAATAGACGTAGAAGGTGTTGAAAAATTTGTTTTAAGAGGCGGCGGAAAACTCTTTGACGAATGCCCAATCTTATTCATCGAATTCAATGGGAAGGCATGTTTAAAACATACAGGTAAAGACCTACTTGATACTTTATATCAAATAATGTCATTTGGTTATAGAAACATCTATTATATGGCGCAAGGAAACAGTGATAAATCAATAATAATTCCGCCCCACCCAGATTCTACACCCAGCACTTTTTGGAAAAAAACAAATTTTGATTATTTCCAAACAGTGATAAAAAACAATGCCGCTCACGGTAATTTAATTTTCACCGATGTTATATTTTTGCCACCCGAAAAAGTTATATCAGGATTAGTATAAACAAATATAAATAATATTTGAAAATAGTTGTTTTTTATTGTAAACTAATGATATGGAATTATTGATAATTAGACACGCAGAAAGTCGCCGTAATATGGGGGTTACTTATAACCTAGATAGCACTATAACAGATGAAGGAATGTCCCAAGCTTGTAGAACAGCAGCTTGGTTGTATGAAAATTTCAAATTTGAGGGTTACAAAGGGCTTGTTAGCCCCTATCATAGGACTTTACAGACCGCATCTGTTTTATCTGAAGTATTGGAAACTGAATTTTGTATAGATGATAGATTAGCTGAATATAGATTTCAAAATCCAGATGTTGTTAATATCCCAAATAGGTCTTTACTTTTTCAAAATATTGGTTGGCCTAATGATTGGCTCGATGAGAAGGAAAGACCATTTGCCCCAGAAGCTATTGATTTATTCATAGACCGTTCTCTTGAATTACTTCTTGACCTAAAAAAATCTGGACATGATAAATATATATTGGTGACACACGGTGCTCCATCTGTTATGCTTTCTAAGCTGGCAATTGGAAATACCAGAGAAGAAATAAAGCAAGAATGTGAGAGAGCCAATAAAATACTGGAATCTCATGAAGTAAAGGATTTTTTAGAAGAAGTAGCAAAACAAAGTAGTGCATTCATAAGCGGTATGAAAAATTGTGGAATGACTTGGATTGTTGAGGAAGAACCTATGTGGTTCTCAAAAGTGGTGTATAAATGAGCAAAAGTAAAATGAGATTTGTAAATTATGTAGACAGAAAAGAACAAAAAGTCTGCGTTATGATGAGAGGTATTTCAGGAAGCGGCAAAAGCTATACTGCCAAACAAGTTTTAAAACAGTATGGCGAAGACCTAATCCCTGCGAATCACATCTTTGGCTCGGATGATTTTTTCATATCTGATATCCTTAAAGAAAAACAGGGAAAGCGTGACCGTGGTGAAGAAATTGATGATGAATACTACGCAGAGCTAGAACCAGAAACTTATAAGGATAATTGGAGTGCAGATAAATTACGCACTGCTCATATGTGGAATTTCCGTAGATTTGAAGATGCTTTATCTCGTGATGTCACTCCTGTTATCATTGATAATACTAATGTTCAAGCATGGGAAATGGAAAATTATATTAAAACCGCTAAAAAAGCGGGATATAAGATTTATATACAAGAACCAACTTCTCCTTGGTGGCAAGACCATGCTCATATGTTTGCTGATAAAAAGAAATATGGGAAACAATTAGAAGATTTTGCAAGATTCTTAGCAGGACATCATCATGGGATGGCTGATAAATATGGAGTTAAAGGTGGAAATCAACATAGTGTCCCTCTTCATACTCTCAGAAAAAAAATCAGACAATGGCAACCCAATTTGACTCCAGAAGAAGTTTTGGAAAAGAAGAAGAGATGAGTTAAATCAACCCGCTCATCTTCACAGCGATTGTCCCTTGTTTTGCTTCAACTTTGATTATAGTGGGAGTATTTGAATCTGGTGCAGTGATGTATATGTTTATATAACTTTTTGTTCTTCTTACGCCAATTTCTGAATTTGGTTTAATAAGTATTTTATTTCCATCTTGATAAGAAATTCTAAAGTTTTTACGAATTGCAGGAGCAAAACCAGCTTCTCCTTTTCCTCTAATATAATTCCTAAATGCAGGAACCGTATTAGAAATTTCTCCGGTTTCTTCTGCACCAAGAAGAAGTTTGTTAATTACATAATTCAATTTAACTGGTTTATCAACAAGTTTCTTAATCAAACCTTCCAAACTATCTAATACAAATTTTGATTCTTCTTTGCTGCCTTCTTCATATTCTTTTAATTTGTCTGAGAATGTGACTATCTTTTTCCCACCAAACATGATGTAAGATTGTTTGTTCCACAGATGAGCTATTGTAGGCATTGTCTCACTTGTAAATTTAAGAGAATGACCTACACTTTTTTTGCTACAACCTAGAATCATATCAGCAGTTTGCCTATGGGTTCCATATGTTTTAAAGAACTCCCCACCACTAAAAACAATATAATTTACTTCACAATCCTTAAGCATTTGTTGTGTACGTTTCAACATACTTGTGGCTAATTCTTTGGCATGATGTCTTATTAACATTACAAGTTGGTCAGCAAGAGTTTTACTTGTTTTCTTTTTTATTGTTTCGTATTGAACCGCATTTTGTGTTCTTACCCAACCCGGACCACGTTCGCCTCTAGGTTGAAGATTAGATATCTCAACTAAATATAAATAAACTTCTAATTCAAAAAGAAGTCCCATTTCTTTTCCGACTACTTTAGGACTTTGTTGCATTCTTTTTTGAAACATATCAGCTTGTTGAGCATCCAAATCTGGAAACACTTGTCCTTGGACAGCTTTAAAAGCTAAAGTCCCTTTTCCATATTTTCCTTGTTGTCCATATCCCTCGTATAAAATATTTCCTTTTGGTTTATGGTTAGCAGCAAGAGCTATTGGTTGTGATTCAGAAGATGGAAAATTAAATGATACCTTTCCATCTTCCATTTTAATGGAATTTAATACAGAACGTTTAATGCCATCTAGAAAAGAAACGACATCATTATTCTCTAACCATATTTTGAATTCAACCATCATTACAGTATTTATGCTTATATGAATATATATTTGCATGAGATTTAGGATGTGGCTAGAAGGAGAGGTAACAGAGGACACCAAGAGTGCTATTTATAAGAAAGCAACTACAACTGGTATCCCTGCTCGTCATGGTGAAAGTCCTAATAGACATAACCGACCTTATTCTACTGACCCCGGAGATTTTGGACGTGGAATTTATTATGACACCAGTTATCACCGTGCAGCATCATATGGCCGTGATGTTGAAAAAATAATTCTTAAATTTAAAAATCCTCTAGTTGTTACAGCAGATGAAGCCTATAAATTATCTGATAAATTCGAAACAGTAAGATTATCAGATGAAAAATGGGACAAATTAGCAGGCGTAGGAGTTGAAAGAAAACATGATATGATTAGCGAACAGTTACTAAAAAACGCAGAAGCTATGACTAAAAATATGTTATCAAATGGAAATGATGGATTAATTGTAATCCATATCCGTGGGAACTTAGAAATGGTGGATTATAGACCTTATGAAAACACTACTTGAATATAACATAGAAAAAGAAGCAGGCTTATGGTCAGACCAATATGAAAAGGGGCATCCCGGTCATGGAGAAGCTTCTGAATTTAAATGGACATTTCATCCAGCTTTTCCACTTTCTGAATTAGGAAATCCAAAAAATTGGTCTGATTGGATGAAAGATGAATTAAAATGGGCTGAAGAGGATGGGTTTGGATATAGATATAAATCATTAATGGAAGACCCTAAAATTTTGGAACCTGTATTTATAGTTCAAGGCGTCGATGGGGAATATCATATCTGGGATGGACATCACCGAGTGGGAGCATCTTTTTTAAGAGGATTTAAAACAATTCCGGCTAACGTAGGAATTAGATTGTAAAAGAATTCTATATGACTTTATTTCTCTTTCATAGGAGCATACATATCTTTAGGGAACAAATAAGTGAGGGTAAAATATGCCTGATAATGCGTATACAGAAAATGATATTAGTTCGGTAACATTAGACAAAATTGCTAGTGATAATAGTGTTGATGATATGTCTCTGGCTCAAGGAACGGGAGTTACCGCAACGGGGATACAAGGCTCTTTCGCTCAAGGAAGTAATGCTACGGCATCAGGACGCCTTGGCTCTTTCGCTCAAGGAAGTAATGCGATAGCATCAGGTACAGGAGGGGCTTTTGCCCAAGGTGCCGGAGCACATGCATTAGGAATAAAAGGTTCTTTTGCCCAAGGCTTGTCAACTACGGCATCGGGTACGGCAGGGGCTTTTGCTCAAGGAAGTGGTGCTGTGGCTACTGGGCACCATGGTTCTTTTGCTCAGGGAGCGACTGTTACAGCGGGTTCAGGTATAGCGGGTGAGATTTCCGGTGCTTTTGCTCAAGGAAAAAGTGCTACGGCATCAGGAATAAAAGGTTCTTTTGCACAAGGCACAGGAGTTACAGCATCAGGTACAGCAGGAACTTTTGCTCAAGGAAGTCAGGCGACAACAACAGGAAACATAGGTTCTTTTGCTCAAGGTGCTGTTGTCGCTGCGGGAAGTAACGGTTCTTTTGCTCAAGGTAATAGTGCTATAGTATCATCAGGCAATGGTGCTTTTGCTCAAGGTGTTAGTGTTGCGGCAGCAGGAAACGGTTCTTTTGCTCAAGGTGCCTACGTTATAGCATCGGGAATAAAAGGTTCTTTTGCTCAAGGTTCGTCTACGAAAGCCTATGGTACAGCAGGGTGTTTCGCTCAAGGAAGCGAAACTCAGGCATACGGAAATTTAGGTTCTTTTGCTCAAGGAGAAGCTGCTCAGGCATCAGGAAGTGTAGGTTCTTTTGCTCAAGGAAATACGGTCACAGCGTGGGGACATATTGGTTGTTTTGCTCAAGGGCAGAATATCTACAGCGGCCAGAACAACAGTGATTCTTTTGGTTGTTTTGCTCAAGGAGTCTCCTTAGAAGCTTCAGGGACTAAAGGTAGTTTTGCTCAAGGAAGTAATGCTACAGCAAGCGGTAATTACGGTAGTTTTGCGCAAGGTGGAGCCTGCAGCGCATCAGGTGTCGGCAGTTTCGCTCAAGGTAAAAATTGTACTGCAACTGGTAACTACGGCACTTTTGCTTCAGGAACTAACGCATACGCACTTAATACCCCCTCTTTCGCTCTAGGTTATAATGTTAATGCGTCCGGTTCGGGTTCTTTTGCTTTAGGAAAGAATTGTGTGTCGTCTGGTGATTATTCATTTACTCTTGGTTTAGATTGCAAAGCGTTAAACACGACTTCCTTTGCTCAAGGCTCTGGGGCGTCAGCATACGGTTCAAGCTCTTTTGCTTTTGGCAATGGAGCCACAGCCTCGGCTGACTACTCTATACAATTCGGAAATGGCCAAAATAGTAATAGTAATAGTTTATATTGTTCAACTATAAATGCTGCTACTTTATATGGTAGTTATGTGAAATGTGGTAGCAGTGGCTTCAGCGCAAATGGCACTTCAGGGGCCTTTGGCACGTCTTTTTGGGTGGCTGGGACTGCCGGAGGTTCGTATTATATGACTATAAAATACGGTATTGTTACCGGGGTGTCAAACTAGTTTCAATTAAAAAAGAATAAATAAGGAGAAAAAAATGGCAGAAGGAAACGTTTTATTAGATTTTGAGGTTGAAAGAGCTGTAGATATAACTGCGGGTGCAGACCAGCTAGTGAAAAACTCTCAAAGATTGTTAAAAGGAGCAGAGAACTATCTTAAAAATGTAAGAGATGCTGTGGCTAAATATGGCAAACCTGAATTGGTAGCAGTTTTAGGAGGCCCAGTGGTGACAGAAATGCAAGCGTTGTATAATAGAACTAAAGCTTTTATCGAAGCAACATCGACCTTAGTAGTTGTACCAGATATGGAATAATAATAAAATAAAACCTCATTGATAACTAAGTTATCAATGAGGTTTTATTTATGAAAGAAATAATATATTTATCAGGTCTTCCGAGAAGTGGTTCAACCCTACTTTGCAATTTATTAAATAAACATTCTAAAATTTTATCTACTCCATCTTCTCCTTTATGCGAATTAATTAACAATTTACGAAGGATTTGGAGTGATGACCCTTTTCTTTTGGCTCAATTAGATTCTAATTTTGAAGTTGTTTATGACCGTCTTCAACGGTCTATTAAAGCTTTTATAGAAGAATGGTCTGCTAATGATGGTCCTATTACTATAGATAAAAATAGAGGATGGTGTAATGCTGCTCCTACATTACAACATCTTTATCCTGATTTTAAAATGATAATATGCCTCAGAGATTTAAGAGGTGTATTTTCAAGTATAGAAAAAAGACATAGAGAAACACTTCTTTTAGATTTCCCTGACCATACTGAACATCACATTGTAGATAATAGAGCCAACACACTCTTTGATGATAATGGGGTGGTGGGTAGTTCATTAAAGGCAATTTATAATCTTGGTGATATCCCTGATATAATGAAACATATCTATTTTTGGAGGTTTGAAGATTTTCTAAAAGAGCCTCAAAAATCCATGGACGAATTATTCACATGGATTGGAGTTAGTCCTCAAAAGATGGATTTTGACAATATTAAACAAACAACTCAAGAATCAGATTCTTATTATCGTTTTAAATATACTCATAAAATCAAACCTAAACTAGAGATACCAGAAACATTAGAAGATAGGAAAATATCTCCACGCATAATAAATTCTATTTTGGAAAGATTTAAATGGTATTACGAAGCTTATTACCCAGAGCTTTTCGTCCAGAGGGGTCTGGGTAATGATGTTGAGAAACAAGTTAAGAGTGAAATTGATGAAGAACTTTCTAAGAATAATATTGTAAAAGAAGAAGTTATAAGCGATAATGATATTATTATCCCACCTAGAAAGAGAGTAAGATAATTTATGTTCTGGACGTGGACAAAAAAGGAAGACCAAAAAAAATACATAAGTTGGGGTAAGCCTCGTTCAATACCCTCAGACAGCTTTAGCGAAGAAGCTCCAGATTTTGAGGTTCCAATATATTCTGGATGTCCTATAAAACCAGAAGAGTCAGTCGTGTATATGATGCAAGGTGATGCCACTCTTGGCATGGGCGATTCTATCTGGCTCATCTCTTTTTTGAGAGATGTATATAGACTTAAAGGTAGAGGGCGATGTAGATTGGACATATGTTCTTCTACCTCTATTAATAAATTTTATTCTAACTTTCTTCCTTCAAGTATGAATCTTAGAGAAGAGTATATCACGAAAGAAGAATTTGATACGTTTACATATAAACTACCTGCCATGTATTATTGGAAAGATGAAGATGGGGCCGACAGGTCTTGGGTAGATAATCAAAGTATTATACAACGTTTATATAATAATGTAGGTATGGAATATAAAGGTCTTCCTGATTTCGGAGATTTCACAAATGAAGAGATATTATATCCAAACAAAAATTATTATGAAAGACTTAGTATAGACAATAATGATAAGTATGTTTTATTCCAATGGCATTCAAGTGGAGAGTGTAAAAACCTTCCTCCTAAAACAAATATAAAACTAATTAAACATATATTAAAACAATATGGATTAAAAGTTTACGTTTTTGGTCGTTTAAACTGTTTAGATAGATTAGAAGAAATAGAAGGAGTAAAAAATCTTTCTGGAAAAATAAATGCAGAAGATGTTTTCTCTTTAGCCTATCATTCAGAATTTATTGTATCTCCTGATTCTGCTGGAATACATCTTGGAGAAGCATTTAGAATCCCATCTGTTGGTATTATGTCTACTCTCCCTCCTAAATATATTGCTCATAAATATAAAATACCAAGCTTCATGTTTGGTGCTGGATTTTGCGAACATAAGCCATGTGGTGTTGTAGCAAAACTTCCTTTAAATAAATGTCCAAAAGGAACAAAAAAATATTGTGCTGTTTTACAAGACATTGACTTAGAGTTATTCGATATGTGTGTGAGAAGGAGTGAAAGAAATAGATACCTATATCGCAGAACACCTGAAGTTCCTTTTTATTGTTCACAGAAATTACCTATAACAATACATTAAAAATCAATTTTGTATATCACACCATTTGACCATATAGTAAATATTTCTTCTGTGCCATTAGCATCTATTCTTTTTTCCATTCTTTTATCAAACCCATCTATTAAAGAATGCCCACGGTGCTGATTTGTTATTCGTTGTTTCACAACAGCTAGTTTACCATTTTTCCCCAATACTTGACTCAACCACCTATCATAAGGTTGCCAATCTTCATTTTGGAATAATTCTAAAATAGCTTTTTTATGTTTAGATGAATATAACATACATTGGGTACAAACTATTTCTTCACAAATGTATAACTCTTTTGTTTCTTTTTTTACTATATTGCAAAAAGAACCAATCCCTAAACATGCAATATTATTCTCTTCCATATCTTTGATATAAAATGGTAATATATCAACAAATTGTTTCGGTGGAACAGATATCATACAATCACATTCACACACCAAAAGATAGTCTGTATCAAACTCATTAAAAGATTTTTTGTGAGAATCATAACACCCATATGCCGCCTTATTTAACGGACCTTCACATGATGGCCATTTGCTTTGTGGGGACTCGCCAGTAAATACTGGGTTTACATGTTGAATGTAAGGAATATCCAATTTATTTATAGAATAAATAGAATTAACTTCCCTTTCTTCTTCAGGGTGTGAAAGAAGATGTACTATTTTAATATTCATCTTTCTTAATAGAGAAAGTGGAATTTAATTATTACACATCAAGTAAAGTGCCTCTAATTATGAAGTATCCAGAATGAGTTGTTGCTGTGCTACCAACAGTTATTCCTCCAGAGATAGTGGTTCCAGCTATAATACCATGTTGCGGATTACCAACAACATGTCTGAAATTCAAAGAGTTAGATGTGGTTACTGTTGGTCCCCAATTCTTGTCTCTATCTACACTACTTCCGAATCTTACAGTTGGTGCAGTGCCAGCACCCGTGATGGCAGTAGTAATTATTTCCATTGAATCAATTAAAAATATTTTATCGGCTGGAACAACATATAATGTATAATCTGCAACCGTCTTAAAGTTTAGTGCAGAGGACATAATTGCTTTATAAGCAGATGACTCGCTACTTTCGTCAGGATGATACCACGCAGTAATTGCCCATTCTGCTCCCGTGGACATTACTTGAACCCCAATTCTAGATTGTACAGTTTGCCAGCTAGACGCACCTTCTATAGTGTATCCTACAGGTGGGGTTAAAGTAAGTGAGCTAGTAGCACTATTTATTCTTTTAACAATAAATCCCCTACCAGTATGGGTTGTAGGGTCAGGAAGAGAAACAGTTACATCGCTAGTAGCTGTTACAATAATAAGAGCATCATCATCTTCGGCTGTTATTGAAGTACTAGAGGTGGTTCTGGTTTCTAACACTTCTTTTTGGAATTGTGCGCCATTATTTGTAGTAGAGGGAGTTTGACCATCAGAAGCAAGTACTCTATGTAAATTATCTAGAGTAAGACCTCTTAATGCACCTGCTGCCGAACCAGCGCCCGACCCCTCTGTTGTTGTAGCTCCCATACAGAATATATATGACTTATTTATTATAAAAAAAGAGACACTATTTAAATAGTATCTCTTTTTTACACCAATTGTATGGGTTAAACCATAAAAGAATCTTTTATGGTTATTTCGTGACCTTCCTTCTTTAATATTTTGATTCTATTTCTACTATGTCCTTCTAAGTAATCATTAATTTTAAACACAAAATCATAATAATCTAAATATTCTTTATCATCAGCAATTCTCAATCCTCTGCCAAATCTTTGAATAATAATATGTTCGGCTTGGCCACCTGCGGCATTGATAAGATTGTGTATTTTAAAGTTAAGACCAGTATTAAGGATTCCCTGAGTAGCAATTGCAATTACATCATCTTGAAATTCCTGCAATCTATCAATAACTATCTTTCTAGTTTTTAGGTTATCTTTTCCTTGAATCCATAAGGATTCCTGCATGAGATTATGTAACAAATCTCCATGAGGTAATCTCTCAACCAGAACAAGAGTTCTTCCCTTCAAACTTCTTGCAAGTTTACAAACCATATTGTTAAAAGATAAATTTTGTGAAATTCCTTTTTCAACTGCGTCCATATAAATTGCATATGGAATTTGAGGTTCTGTAACTGGGAAGAAGGTGCATTTTGTTTTTGATAGCCTTCCATGCTCTTGCAATTTTTTTGTAGTCAATACACCATTTTCGGAAACTGCTGACTTAGTTTTCATAACAGGGCCAAAATATCCCTTCACAGAATATTTCTGTGGCTTATCTTTCCCACCAAATTTAAATGGCGTTGCACTAACTGCTACTCTCACACATGCTCCTTTGAGTTTATTATAAAACTTTTTAGGACCATTAGACATCATTTCATGAATTTCATCCACGATAACAACACGCACATAAGGAAGTAATTTCTCTAATCTATGTAACGATTGCCATGTGGCACAAGTAATAATATTAGGTTTCTTACAGTCTGAATGTAATACACCAGCCCGTTCGATTCCAAGCTCTTGCATTTCTTCATAGTTTTGTTGAGCAAGACCTTTTTTATTTGTTAAAACTAAAGCGGGTGTTTTTTCATTAAGACATTTGAGAATGCACATCATCACCAGAGTTTTTCCACTAGCAGTTGGTGCTAGTATAATTCCCCGTCTGTGCTTTAGAATTTGATTGGTATAATCTACTTGATAATCTTCAAGCTCAATAGGACGACCACCCTTACTAAAATCACCTAAGAAATTTTTATCTATTTCATTATGTTTTAGAGATATAGTGTTTCGTTCGTCTCCAATTTTATATGAAACACCCAAATATTTTAATGCTGCTTTTACTTCTGGAAGTAATCCCGTAAGAAATCTACCACTAATTTTCTTGTAGAATTCAGTATAACCATCCCATTTTCTTTGTTTATACAACCTACTATGGAAAAAGTTTTTCTCTCTGAATCGCAATGCTTTCCAAAGAACAGTACTTACTTCATCACTATTGGTGGTTAACCATGAATAGGTGTTTTGAGTTTTAATAAAAGCTTTTTTCACAAGGTTATTATATACTAAATTGTTTATTTTTTAAATCTTCATTAGCTATTTTATAAAGAAAATCTCCATGACAACGTTTTGGAGAACAGAAGCAGCCTAGAATTTTTCCATGTAATTCTTGCTTACATTCTTCAACTAATTCGGGTTGTTTAAGAAACCATTCTTCAAACTTGTCACAAACTTCATCTCTTGTTCCATCTCGACCAATAGTGAAGGGGTTACCCCATTTTGAAGGACGACCAATATAAACATCATATTCACTTTTTCTACAATTTACTACCATTTTCATTTGTATAATTATAAACTATTTAGTATAAAATGTCAAGTATATATTTGTATGGGGAAATTTATAATAATTAGTTCAGCATTTGTTCTCTTAATGTTTTGTGTTAACACATCTTCCAAATCTGTTTTGACTATATTCCAAGAATGTACACAAATCAAATACATAGAAGAAGATTTCAAGAAGGATGAATGGCAAAGTCCTGAAAAAACACAAAAAATAAAAAAAGGAGATTGTGAAGATATTTCTATACTTTTGCTTTCTTTATTACGCCAAAATGGGTATGATGCTAATGTTGTCTTTGGATTGACACATGTAAAATCCAAAAAATTTCATGCGTGGGTAGAACTTAAGTTCAAAGGCAACGTTTATGTTATGGACCCCACAGTAGGGTTTATCGCTCAGAGAAATGGAATGCCGAACCAAACATATATTCAAGTTTTAGGAATTCCTAAACTCTTAGAAAAAATAACCGAATATGAAAAACGAACTGGGATGAAAATAAGAAATCCCTAAGAAAAAAACGGGAAAATGCTAGTTTTCCCCTAGTAAAACAGGTATACTATCACATGGCTAAATATCGACAAGGCGGCTGGAACAAGACGCCGAAACCAACTGGATATAAAATGAATTCATTCAAGCACAATTTTCTTAAATGCTCTTGTGGAAAAAAGCATTGTAGGGTTTGTTCTAAACAAATAGAAAATGTTTGTACTAAATGCGGATTATCAAAGGAAACACTAACCACAAGTTGCTGCGGCAGTCCTTTAACTAAGGAAAGTTTTGAAAGCGTTCAAAACGGCACTTTAGATTATCACGTAGAAAAAGGAGGGTGGATACACATCAATAAAGATGGCGAATCAGATGGCACAGCAATCGAACCGTCTGAAGCTGGGATTCCTGAAGTTGGGACTCCTGAAGCTGGGAATCCTGAAGCTGGGAATCCTGCTGGCAGAATTACAACTGGTAGAATTATTTCAACGAATCCAAATCCTTGCGGTGAACAACCACTAACTGTAAATGGCGGCTATAGCGCATGGAGAGCTAATCGGGCTTCAAATCAAAATTCAGTCTATGTAAGTAATGAGTCAGATTATCCTCAAGGGAACCTAGGTAGCATTCAGGAAGAAATAGGTGGCGGTCCTTATGATTCTGTAGATGAATATGATGGATGTGATGATGAATATGATGGATGTGATGATGAAACTGATGATGTTGTTGCAATAAATGAAATCAAAAGAAAAGTCATTAAAAAAGTTAGGAAATCGAAATCTCTCCACGGCCTCAATGAAGCTAAAAATAAAGACTTATATGGTTATAATCCTATCTCGGCAGAACCAGACCCACGCCGAAGAAGACGCTCAAAATCTCCTAAATTAGAAAAACCTAAAAAGATAAAAATAAAACCAAGGAAAAAGGCATGACCTTATCTAACACAATACGAGAACAAATTATTCAAGCAATGAAGTCGGGGGATACATTTGCTAGGGATGTTCTAAAATATGCAGTTAGCGAAATACAAGCGGCTCAGAGCAGGGCCAAGAATGGAATTTCCGAAGAAGACGAACAAAGAATTATTCGTAAAATAATTATTATGAATGAGGCAAATTTTGAGTATGCTGATTCTGAAGAAAAATTAGATACACTCAAAAAAGAGAATGAAATACTTACAGCATTTCTTCCCGCTATGATGGACGCAGAAGAAATAATTGAACTTCTTAATCCACACCACCCAGACATAAAAAATTGTCCTTCAGATGGACAAGCAATAGGGATTGCAATGAAGGCTTTAAAAGGTGGTGATAAAAAAGCTGATGGTAATATGGTCGTTAAAATTGTTAAAGAAATTAGAAGTGATATTTAGAGGAAAGTTTTTACAAAAAATATACTCCGAAATACTATATAATTACAAGAAAGGAATTGTATAGTATGCCAAGTAATTCTAAAGAATGGAGACGTAAAAAACTAGAAAAAGGATTATGTTATACATGTGGGAAAAACCCACATAATCCTAATAGAAAAGAATGTGAATCTTGTCGAAAAAAAAGAAACAAAAGACAAAGAGAAGATTATCACAAAGGGACCAAAAGTACTAAAACAAAAAAAGCTTTATCTGACAAATATCAAAAGTTGAAAAAACAAGGATTATGTACTAAATGTGGCAAAAAAGAAACGATAAAAAATAAGACAACATGTAAACTATGTTCAGAAAGAGTGAAAATTCGTTATAACGAATTAAAAGATACTGTATTTGAAGGATATGGCGGTTATTCTTGTAAATGTTGTGGAGAAACTATTAAAGAATTCCTCACATTAGACCATATCAATAATGATGGGGCTGAACATAGAAGAAAAATTTTTGGCGAAAATGGTCGTCGGTGTGGGTCTGGAAGAACCTTATATCTTTGGATAATTCGAAATAACTTTCCTCCAATTTTTCAAGTATTGTGTTCTAATTGCAATTGGGGAAAAAGAATGAATGATGGTATATGCCCCCATGAATCGTATTGAAATAACAAAAACAGGAATCAACTTCCTTTATCACGATGATGTGATTTTAAAAGAAACTGGAAATTGGTTCTATAGAACAACAGAAATAAAAAATGCATGGCCTTACTTCCGTGAGCTATGCACAATTGCCAATGGGGTAACATGGGAAGATTTGTTGAATGTCATTTTAACAAACGAGTCTCTTAAGTATTTTGTAGAAACATGCTATCCACATTATCTTTTCGTCGCCCCTCTTAATGTTATTTCAAGAAATGTAATTGTTAAAAATCACAGCATTAGAATAGAACCCGTTTTATGCCCATCATCCGCAACAGATAAACCACTTATATTAGATGATAAAATAACAGTAAAAAACAATGATAGAACCCCACTCCCAGCTTCTATGAAATGGACTCTTCTTGAAATTCTTGATATTTTATTCTCAAGTGCCAAATCTACATACTCCTGTTTTCTTTCTTATGACGGTCTTAGGGATGAAGGCTATAATTTAATTCCCCATTCCGACACAATGACGTGTCTTATGTCTCATTGTGCAATATCTTCACAAACTACTCTGGGTGATATTTTTAGATTTGTAAATAACAATAAAATGTTAAAAGCTTTCATGAGCGAATATTCGTTATGCAACATAGCCCAGTTCCATAAAGCAGCCAAAACAAAACCTAATAGATTTTCTACCGATGTTAGATATTTACAAATAGGTTTATATGGGGAATTTTTCAGCAAAAAATTCTATATTGGAAGCAAATTTTATGGCGTAGCAAAGAAGCCAACCGGAACAGAAATAAGCGTTACAACAACTCCTTTGAATGAATTGGTCCATCTTCCCGTTTTAACAGATAATAAATTTACGATTAGATTCGCTAGAAATTCCAAAACATTTGCTAGTTGTTTTAAAGATTTCACCATTCTAGATATTCTTCACGCCATTTATTGGGACATTGGATTACTATCCCCCGAAAGGTGCAGCAGATAAGGATTAGCTTATCTGCTGCATAAGAGGCCCGTTTCAATTATTGTGGTCATCCACACCCGTTCGTGTTGGGCCTCTTTTGGTTTCCTTAAAGAAAACGCTTTATTTATAAACATCAAAGGTGGCTTTTAATTCAAAAAATAATAATAATCTATATATACATTTAAGTTAAGGAGAAACCAAAAATGGCAGACAAAGGCAATGTTTTATTAGATTATGAAATTACCGATAATGAAATGGCATTCATCGGGGCAAACCGTCTTATAAAAGTATCAAATACAATGTTAGAGCAAGTTGAAAATTATCTTAGAGAGGTGAGAAAGATAGTTTCAACTTACGGTAAAGCCGAATTAATATTAGCTTTAGGGGCTACAGCGGCAACAGAAATGCAAGGTCTATATAATAGAAGTACCGCTTTCATAGAAGGAACAGCGGCCGAAATAGTAGTGCCGCCAATAGAACCTGTTGTTTAAAGTTTATGTGATTCCCATACATAAAAACAAAAACTATTATGTGCGTCTATCAACAAATTGTTTCGGTGGGACAGATATAATGCAATCACACTCACACACCATGAGATAGTCTGTATCAAACTCATTTACCAATCTACACCTTTTAATTCTACTCTTTGATTAATGCCAACACACTGAAACCTCGTTTTACCAATATCAGCATGTTTAGTGAGGTGGTAATGTCCAAAGTACCATCGTTCCGGTTGCCATTTATCAAAGGCACATTCCAAAGCAAATTGGGTAGTTGTTTGCCAATGCCTTTTTGTCGAACGTGGAAATAGAGTGTATTGAGCAGTTGAGGGACACTCATGAGAAACCACAATGCGTGGTTTTATGTCTGCAAACATTTCAATCATTTTAAGAAGAGCTTTATATTTAAGCTGCTCATAGTCCCACCAATCTATACCAATAGTTCTTCGCTCAAAATCAATAGAAAAAGCCCCGCTGATATAAAAGATTCCCGAATTCTCATCATATCCATAATCTCCAACATAGTTGGGATGATTAGCAACAAACTTCCTATCGTCATGATTTCCGCATAAAAACTTGTGTTGTGGCATTGCAGGAATAGATTCTAAATCTTTACTCATTAGAGATTCCGCCAGAACTTTTCCCCGCTTGTTTTTTTCTGGAGGAAATCCCCAACCAAAATCACCAAGCTGAATAGAGCTACTAGCAGCCTTGATTCCTTTAGCCAAGTACCAATTAAAAGCACCGTGTATGTCACCTATAAAATACATAATCATCCTCATGTACATCTTAATTAAAAAGAGCGAATATTGCCATCATAAATTTGGGCAAAGCACATATATAATGCAAAGAGGGTTAAAATATGAAAAGTTTTTCTGAATGGACAATGATTAAAGAAGATTTTTTTGCAAAAAAGGAAATTCTTCACAACGCTATCAAAACTGGCGATATAGATGAAGTCCGAAATCTTTTAGATAGCGGTCACAGCCCCGACCAAACAACTATTCAATTAGCAACAATGAGTGGTAACCCAGAATTAGCCAAATTAGTACGAGATGCATATAGAGCTATGATGACTGGCGGCTAATGAATCTGAATAATCTTTTTGCTACCTTTTTTTGGTGGACGTGATTACAATCACTGCAATCCCACACAGGCTTATCCCCCACAAATTTTCCTCTCTTTTCATTTTCGCAAGGATATAATGGACAATGACAAAACATACAATCGTCCATTTTTTCGTGGCAAGGAAAATATTTACATTCTTTTACCATGATGTCCCTATTAAGCCTAAAAATTGGCGTGATGTTTTTTCACTAATTTCTTCTAACTTTAGTTGTTGTGTTAAAATGTCTTTGACAATAGGTTTTAATTCAGTCCAATCTTTTGATTCTTCAATCCATATATCTTCTTTGACATGTAGTGTTTTTTGTTCTTCTGGCCCATTATAACCTCTAAATAAAAATACTGTTTTATTTTTAGGGTTCTCTCTTATCCAGTATCTACAAACTTTTTTACCTGCGGTTAAGTAGACGGTGTTTTGGGAAAAAACTTCACCTTTTCCTGTTCTGCGAACACCAGTACAAACATGAAGTTTTTCAGAAGGATTAGAAATTAAAACATCACATTTTAAAACTTCATCGCTTAAAGTTTCAATAAACTCTTTTAATTGATACCATTTAAGATTCATTATTTCCGTCCACTAACAAATGAGGTCTTCTTCGATGTAGACGGATGTAAGGCATATTCACCACGTTTCTTTCGTGGTGGGTGATTTCTACTCTCACCCTTTTGCCAATTAATTATTTCTTTGCAACAAAACTCTTTTGTCTTTCCGACCAATTTTTGAATAAGTCTTGCTTGGTGGCATGTAATTGGGTTGGGTTTTATTTTACGTCCGACTCCTACAATTTGGCCCAAAGTGAGTCGCCCGCAGTCTTTCCATCTGTTAGCTTCGGTTTTCCACTTTGATAAAACACCTCTATGATGGATGTATATTATTTCATAAGCCGTGTTAGCGTCATCTAAGCTACGAAACAAACATATTCGTCTGTGTGTTAAGGAAGACTTGCTCCCAGCCTGTTCTGCCCAATAACTATACTTGTATTCACTATTTTTATGTTCGGCTTTAAGTCGTGCTGCGTTCCCGAAAGCACAACCGTCACGATACGCTCCGGGCCAATCAATGATGTTCTTACAAATAAATGTTTTCCCCGCTCCATCCAGAGCCAAAATTTTATCTGCATCGTTTTTACAAATTTGCTTAAGTTTCTTTGTTACTATTTTCCATTTCCTATCGAGTGGTCCCACACCTTTCACTGCACCATGAGTTTCTAATAAAGAGGGCATCCCGACCCAAGGAACCCAAGGTTTTTTCTTGAAGGACCATGCAGGGTCTATATCAGGTAAAATTTTTGACCGATGATATATTTCTAATAAACAATATTCTTCTGGCTTCTTATCCCCACGACATAATCCACGACACAAATATATAAGCCTCTGTTCTATCCTGCCTTTTTCATCGTTCTTCTGTGTCACCCAATACCAATAGTTGTATTTTATTCTAGTTTTTCTTTTGGTGGGAGTTTTTCTTTTGGCAGGAGAATGACTATAACTGGTAACATGTGTCTTGCAATCAAACGTATCAGGCTTACCGTTAATAGATAAAAGTCTATCTACCTCTGTCTTAGAAATTCCTATTAGGTTTTCCTTTAATAATTCAATAGGCATTGGCATTGTTGCATTGTATTCGCTACCAACACTATGAACCACATCATCCCAATCAAAGCTATATAATTCCCAACTACCGGGGCGACCGTTAGGCCCGATGATTTGCTTATATGATTTTATATCTTCAATACTTGTACCACGATATACATATATCGAATCTCCCCACTTGTTACAAAAATGAATATACCAATATTTAGGTTCTGTTGTGGGTAGCAATTTTTTATTCGTAGACACCATCTCGGATTTGCCATCACAAGACAATATTTTATCTGCGAAATGGTCGGTAACTTCTGTGAGATTCTTCTTTACCCAAAAATCTTTTTTCGCAAAAGGCAATGCCATAGACCATTTAGACCATTCATCTTTTAACCGTGTCCACAGGCCAGACTTTATCAACCATTTTTTCATCACCATAAATTCTTCTACTTCTTTTTCGCCTCGGCACAAATACATCTCTTCACATTTGTCTGGATGAACAATGTGCAAATACCAATATTTGTATGTCTTGGAATTAACTTTCCAATTAAACAAATCTGTTGTGCCTACTAAAGACAAAAACTTATCAACTTCAGTAAATGGAATTTTGATGACAGTTACCGGAAGAGGGAACCCTCTACTAGTAGCCGTCCATTTCTTTCCAAGTAACCAAATGCCCGATGTCATATCTAAAAGGCAATTTTCTTCTATGCCGTTTATACCTCGGTATAAATATATTTTCCCTCCAAACCTATTACCAATATGTTCATACCAATATTTGTAATCTTTTTGCTCTTCTTTTGGTTCTTCTTTTTTCTTAAATTTGAACGACTTAGAAGTTCCGTCAACCGACATTATCTTTTGGATTGCGTCTTCCGTAACCTGTTTAATATGGAATTCTATTAGCCGTTTCTGATGTATTGTGTAAGCACCAGCTACTTTAACAGGTGTCCATGGATGCCAATGCTTATCAAGAACCCATAGGTCAGAATTTTTACCCATAAGCTCACCAGATGGGGCGAACTGATTCTTGACATTAGATTTCAGTTCTAAGAATTTATATTCGTCTACATCTTTGGTGCCACGACACAAACACATCTTCCTTTTTTCAAAGTGTGAAATCCAATATTTGTATTTCTTTTTTCCAACTTGAAGAAAAATAGTCCCTCTTGCAAACCATCCGTCGTCAGAGATGGCTTGCTTACAAAATGGAATTACATGCAGTTCCGATTTTGGACTACAAATAAGAGCTTCTTGGTCTAACTCTTCTTCTTTAATCCCCTCTATAAACGTTACTAATTCTGACCATTTGGTATATAATTGACTTGTTCTATCTGCTGGCTTGGCACCCGCCCTCATGTACTTAGTTCCTTCTGGGAACGCACCTTTATCTGTCTTAGTAGAACATACGAATGAAACAAAATGCAGTTTTCTAGATGGATTTGAAATTAAAATCTCTTTTTTCAAATCTGACTCATTCAACAGCTTCGTAAATTCAAGTAATTTTCGCCACGTAACCATGTTTAATTCCTTGGGTTCATCTTCAAGAGCTTCAACAAATTTATTAAGTAAACTTCTCCATGTAGTCGTCATCTGGAGTCCCTTGGGCATCTTTTTTCAAAATACTGGTTTCTTGCTCTTCTATTCTACTTTATCCCACCAACAATTCAAGGCATTTACTATATAAGTGTATGGAAACTTTTGGACAATGGGTAGAAGGATACGTTAAACAGCACTCACTCGATAGATTGAGAAGTCGCTTAAAACCTTGGCCTGATATCCTACAACGAGTTGAACAACGAGTTAATGTTGCAAAAGATATTTATGATAACAATGAATCTTGGGCAGTCCAACTAGATGAACTGCCAGAATATGCTCAAACAGACCCGTTAGATGGGTCTAATGGAGATATTGTCGTAATAGTTATTAGACCTGATAGAGAAGGAACACCTGTCGTAATTACAGGTTTTCTCAGACGCTCTCCTGCAATGGAAAGAAAAGCACAACCATTTACACCAGAGGCATTACGTGTAGATAGAGTAGCAACGCTTCCACAGTTTAATAGACATGTGCTTAGGTATATAAACGATAAACTAAGTATGAAAGATGTTGCTTAAAAAGACCTAAAAATCTATTCTTTTTAACTTGTCACACGGATTACGCTTATTTGTTCGCATTCTCCGTTTTTGACGAGGTTCGAGATGTTCAAAAATCTTATGATAATCTACAAATTCTGATGCTATACCAAGTTTATGTGATTTAGAATTAACAATCTTTCTGCATTTTGCACAATATCTAATTCTTCGTCGGTCTTCTGAAAGAAAACTTCCCCCACATTTTATACAAGTTGTCTCTTCTAACTCTGGAGCATTTATAGAAGGATGTATAATTCGTATTCCACTTCGTGATTGAGTCATTTTAATCACTTCCTTACTGGCCGAGGTGGGACTTGAACCCACACGCCCTTTCGGACACAAGATTTTTTCTTCACTCTTTCAAGAGCGTGAATCTTGCACGTCTGCCAGTTCCGTCACTCGGCCTGAGTATAATAGAAAAACTTGGGTTTGTAAAGAGTTAAAACTTTTTAACTAATGCAATACCCATCCTTTTACACCTTTTTCTCACAGCATTATCACTTACTCCATATATTTTACCTACTTGTGTCATAGAGTGATTATTAACTAGTTTTTCTAACTCTTTTTTTGTGGGATTAAATTTTTTATATTTTTCATGTTTATTAGCAATTCGTAGATTTCGACGCTTAAATATTCTCCGAATAGATTGTTCGCTGAACCCAAACATAAGTCCCATTTCTTTAGCACTTTTTTCTTTGCCTAATGATAACAACTCTATATCAGATAAAGAAATTTGTGCTTTTTTGCGTGGAGCACAATAACTACCATCTTTTTTCTTTTTTTTATATAAAATAATTCTCTTACGAGGTAGACTGCCTGAAAAGACAGCCATCATTTTATTCCATAAAGGTCGTCCTAACGACATTATATAAACACTTCCTAGAGGATTGGTTTTCAATCTTACATTATACGGAATATTAAATTGTTGTTTAATATCTAAAAGAAAATTTTTAGATTTAGAACATACGACCGTAGAATTTTGACACCCATCTCCATCATAAAAACCTAATAGAAATGATAAAAATAAATCTTCAGTTGTAAGGTTTGGCAATCTAATTCTAGTTGTTTTTTTTTCGAAGCATCCGTTGTTTTTTAATCCAAAAATGATTTTATCATTTCTCACGGAATAATGAACTGAATAAAATTTTTTATCATTAAGTATGCAAGAATAAAATCTTTTTTTTGTTTTGGAATCTCCTAAAAATTTTATAAATCTATCTACTAAAATTTCGTCCTTAGTTGATAAGCATAAAGTAACCGCCCTGCCCTTTATTCCACCGTCTGCATATATAAAACCTAGCCAATATGCTTTTTCTTTTGAGTCTATGTTATTAAAAATATTTTCCTTAATCATATATTATATATGAGAAGGATATTAATATTTTTTCAAATTTTTGTCAATTTTTCAAGCAAATAGCCTCAGCGGGACTCGAACCCGCACGCTCCGAAGAACAGGAGATTTATTGATGCCCTGATAAGGGCTATAAGTCTCCTACGTCTGCCAATTCCGTCATGAGGCTGTATCTTTATTCGTTTGGTCCAAGACCATGACTATATTGTTGATAAATACTACTATTACAACAAGGACGATTCGCATATTCCTTTCGCCGCCGTTCCCATTCTTCACGATACGCTTTCTGTGTAACAGGATGTTCTTTGGCTAATTTAAGCTGACGACAAACAAATCTCATTACTTCGTCTCTAGCTTTTTGTACCCTACCCCGTTTACCATTTTGCCCTTTTTTCTGGGCTTCAGAAAGCATAACTCGGTATTTCTTTACCTTTCGTATCTCTACTTCAGTTAAACCAGTTTCATTTTTGAGACGGCGCATTACCCTACCCTCGTCTTTATTCATTATGTGTACACCATGAGGTGCATTATAATTACGGGAATAAGAAGCAGGAGGGTCAGGATATTCATCGTATTCGTCGTCGCATTCATGACACATAATAATTCTTTCTTTACTGGCCGAAGTGGGAGTCGAACCCACACGCCCCGGAGGACACGAGCACCTTTTAATGGGTTTTCAAACCCTAAAAGCTCGCACGTCTGCCAATTCCGTCATCCGGCCTTGCTATGATTATAGGGAAATTACGTCGAAATTGAAACTACTTTTTTGAACGTTGTTTTAACCATTCTACAAAAGAACCAATCACAGGGTGATTGTGAGAGCATTTAGTAAGTGGGTAGGGTTGTCCTTTATCACCAAACAGTTTATCTAAGTTCCATTGAGGTTCTATCGGGTCAGGACAAACTATTTCAGGAGGTGTTCCGTCATCTCCAAATAGTTCAGGCAAATGGAAATCTGTTATTTGTTTTACTGGCTTAAAAGGTGTTGTATTTTGGTCTGCTCCATCGAATCTTCCGGGGTCAGAAGCTAACAAGTCTTTGGGGTGGTCTGCATCTGGTCCCATTCCCAATTTAGTCATATCTGTACGCAATACTTCTAATGAACTTTCATTACTTTTAGTTTTTAATGGCTTCCAACAGTTTCCCTTTTCAGGTGGCATATCTTTACAATGAATTGTGTAATATCTTCTTTTTATAAATTCTTTGTCATCTATATTTTGAAATATTAATGGAGTTTCATGACCATTTGTTTTCTCTGTTTGGAATTCCCATCTATGTTGAAGCCAAAAGAATGTAGAAGGGGTTGTAACTGCTCGTGGGTAGTCAGCAGCCCTTGCCGGATAGATTACATCCCAAGCCGACGAGCCAAAAGCTTCTTTTATTAACCATTCTTTAAAATCCACAATGGTATATATACTGCGAGAAGAGAGATTCGAACTCTCATGCCCGAAGGCGCAGCCTTCTGAAGACTGTGTGTATGCCAATTCCACCACTCTCGCTGTTTTTGAGCACAAACTGTATATATAATTTCATGAACTTCAAAGGATGGTTAATTCAAGAAGCGTGTCCTATCGCCACGCAAGTATTTGGTGGCTTACCTGACGGCGGTGGGTATGGGTCAAATACAGAATACGAAATAGGTGCTCAGAGCTTTGCCGAAGCTGCTCATTGTATTTTGGGGTCTCTTGGAAAAGCATTAGGCGATAATGGCTTGCGGTATGAATTAGGTCACATATCTGAAGAGATGGGCATTATCCGAAGGTCAATTAGAGAATATTCTAAAGACTTATACATAACACGAGTTTGGGAAAACCATCCTTATAAAGAAAAATCTGTTGAAAGTATCAGGCAAGCATCTAAAAAGTTAAGAGTCTTAGCAGAACAAAAAAAATCTGAAGTAGAAACAGAAGAAGAACCAATTAGAAGCATCGCTATTGCTACTTACGATGCCGTAATTATGTTGACAATTGCGATGCTGGAAAGTATTAAAGATTACCCGAATATGACAAACGCTTTCCAGAATGAATCACTTAAACAGTCGGTTGAGAAATTAGGTCGTATGGTTGATAAGATAGTTCCACAATATTAGTCTTCTGTAATTTCTAATGCAGAGCATGGAACTACTGGCTTACCATCTTCCCAATAAAAACAACATTTACCACAACTAATGCAATATTCTTGGAGTTCTTCTTTTGTTTTTGTTTCCAAGACTGTTTCTTCTGTAATTATTGTGTCTGTTTCTGCATTGTAGAAAATACAACTAGGAAAAAGGTCATTTGCCTCATTCCATGGGTATTTCCGGCAGTGCTCAGGCAATTCATTATATATTGAACACTTGTATTTCATGTATGTATTTAATATAGTTAGTAATTCAAATACTTATAAAGCTGTATATAAATAATTGGTGGTTGTTAGACAAATATTGGATGGACCACATGTTTTCTAAATTGGATATACTATATAATGGTATGCCTAGAAAACCGAATATAAAATGCAAAGTATGTGGGAAGCCAACATATAAACGTCCTTTTGAAATTGAGTCATACGGTAAAAATTTGTATTGTTCTCGTAAATGCATGTATGAAGACAGAAAGAAAATGGCAATTTGTCCTGTTTGCCATCGAGAATTTCAAAAAATTAATAGTAAACAAACTTATTGTAGCAAGAGTTGTGCAGGCATAAGAAATCGTGCAGGGAAGAAGAAAGGCGACAAAAAACGCAAAAGTTCTAATAGCACAAAATTAGAAAAACTCAGGAAAAAATTTCATCTTAAAAAATGCATGGTTGTTGGATGCGAATATAACAAAACTTTTGACCTACACAGGTTCGATGAAGGGAGAAATGGAGGCAAATATGTTGAAGGAAACATGTTTGCAATATGCCCTAATCACCACGCAGAATATCATAGAGGACTAATTATTTTTAAAAAAGTAAGCGATTCCGAATTGTTGATTGTAGAGACTTCTTAACGGAAAAAATGAGAATCGAACTCACAGGACCAATTAAGGCCCACTAGTTTTCCAAACTAGCGCAGCTAAACCAATATCTGCCTCTTTTCCAAACGGAAAGTAAGAGGAATCGAACCCTTATGACCCGGAGGCCAACTAGTTTTCGAAACTAGCCCGACAAACCAATATTCGGCTACTTTCCAAAGATGTTCCGTGATAGGACTCGAACCTATAAGCCTCTTCGAGGCATCAGTCCCTTATGTAGTCCCAACTGCATTCTGCGTGCGCAGACAAGTAGCGTTAAGACAGTTTTTACTGACGTGTTTGCCAATTTCACCACACGGAACGTGTGTTATTATACTTTGACTCTTGGAGCGAATCGACCAAAATTTGTTAGTCTTTTTATTTTATTAAAAGAAAATACTGCTGTGAGTGTTGTTTCGTTTGAATCGGAGTAATCAAAACTCTCAGTTTCATCTTCTAGTTTTGGCTTAGAAAATATATATTTAAAGAATTCTACACCACATCCATCATAAGTAGTAAGAACAAAATATTCATCAGGTTCATCTTCAAATTTCTCTAACCACTCATGACAAGTAAATATACCATCAACAAGAACTCCATATAATTCAACTTTTAAAGTTTTTTTGATGAAATTTATATCTACATTTTTTACATAACTATCTGCCAGATTTGTCCCTTCCAATGTAAAACGATGCTTTCTAACAAAAATTAAGCTCTCTCTTTTTCTTCTGATAGTCTAAAATGCTTTCGTCATTCCCCATACTATCCTCCTTTGACAATAAAGGAGTAAGGTAGTATAATATTTTCATGAAACAATTATCATTTAATTTTTCTTCCTGTGAACGCTGCGGAAAAGGTCCAGCCGAGCCTCGACCCGCCATGACTGCTTATCATTGGGATGGAAAAGGAGAAGACCCTAATCAAGACGTTATGCTCTGTGATGAATGTTATGATAACCATCATGCTTATTGGACTAGTATGTGGCAAGATTATTATAATGGATGTATGTAGTTCCAGACACGGGATTGAAGTAACTCCCGATGGAATGTTCATTCTGTACCACGGAACAACTCATGCAAAACAAATAAGAAAGTCAGGCTTTTTTCAAACAGGAAGCAATTTTGAAATAGATGCTAATGATGCTGCTGAATGGGCTAAACGCTCTTTCCTGAAAGGAAAGGGCGACGTAGAAGTAATGAAGGTTAAAATCCCACCTGATAAACTTTACCTTACTCATTGGGCTGTTGCCAAAGAACCTATACCTGTTATTGAAGTCTGACTGGCGTAGGTAGGATTTGAACCTACAATGCTCTTTCGAGCGTCGGATTTACAGTCCGGTGAGCGGCCAATTGCTCAACTACGCCGTTTAGGATACTCACAGTCCGAATTGAACGGACAACAGAGCCTCGGCAATGAGACTCACACTTCCCGAAGAAAGCTGCGTGTGCCTTGTAGTTCCATTTGCATTTCTATAAAAGAACAAGTGTCAATGAAACAATATATTCCGCCATATGAATATCCAATGGTGCGAACTGGAATCGAACCAGCGACGGCCCAGAGCTTCAACTATTAGGTTTTTTAACCTTTATCTGGCGCTCTACCAACTGAGCTACCGCACTGAAAAACTATAGACTGGAAATCTTTTTTAGATTTCCAGTCTATATATAAAAGAAAGGAAATTTAAAATGCCCCAAAAAGACCCAGAAAAACTAAAACAATATAATAAAGAATATCACAAAAAATATTATCAAAAGAACAAAAAGAAAAAAATAGCACAAGCAAAACGTAGTAATCAAATGGCAAGAAAACGTAATGTAGAATTAGTTTCTTCTTATAAAAAGGAAAAAGGTTGTTCTATTTGTAACGAAAATCGTCCTTGGTGTCTTGATTTACATCATCTCAAAGACAAGAAAAAATCTATTTCTAAAATGGCCAATAAAGGTTGGGGGTGGAAAACAATTTTAAAAGAAATAGAAAAATGCCAAGTTTTATGTAGAAATTGTCATGCAAATTTACATTACATAGAAAATGGGCGGTGATGGTATCGAACCAACTTTTCTGGGGCTTCAATCCAGCACACTGACCACAGTGTTAACCGCCCGATGGCAATATTCACTTTTTATTTATTTACTTAATGCAACCTAGCGTTGCATTGGCGTTCGGTCGCCACGGAAAGTAAGAGGAATCGAACCCTTATGACCCGAAGGCCAACTAGTTTTCAAAACTAGCCCGACAAACCAATATTCGGCTACTTTCCAAAACGGAAAACAAGGGAATCGGACCCTCATGACCCTTTCAGGCCAACTCGATTAGCAGTCGAGCACAGCAAACCAATATCTGTCTATTTTCCAAATGTACAACAAAAAAGCCCCGAACCGTTGTGGTTCGGGGCTTTTGCCCGTCTCTTGGTGTTTTATACCTTTAGTCCACAGCGGTTCCTTTATCATTGCTCAGGAGCAATGAGGATAATAAGCTTAGACTAAAATAAAACGTGTTCTTGTTCATGTTCTTTTTTCCTGCTTCACCATATAATAGGGTATCTGTTTTGGTTTGTAAACAAAAAAATCGTATTTTTTGAAAAAATCTTCAAACACCCATGTACATCTTAATCAATTTTTACGGCTTCTACCTCTTCTTCAACTGGCCACACAACAGCTTTAGTATCAGAAAAAGCGGTTCTTTTTTTTGCGGTTCGTATTTGGGTCTGGGACTTTCTGAACCGATGAGACGCTTGTGCAACTGCTTCATGTTTCAAAGCAGATGCTAAATTAACTGCTTCAGACTTTGGTTTTGCCACATCTATAACAGCATCATCTTCTATGGGGGCTGTGAAATCAGCAACCTCATCTGATACATCTGACATAAAATTAGCTGATTTAACTGATGCACCACAAGCAACACTCTGACAGTATTTTTGTGTTCTTCCTGCTGCACGTCGCATTCCACCTCTTGTAGAATCAATGGATGCATTATCCCATGCTGCATAATTGGCTACTGGAATTCCAGTTTCTTTTGCCATTTCTTTTAAATAATCTTCACTACATCCCATATGGGTAAACGTCCATCGGTCTGTAGCATGACAGCCTCCGATGATTTCTTTTAACTCAGCCGCACCATAATGTTTATCGCTCATGGAGTCGCCATCAGAAATGGCAATAACTAGATAGATATTATTTTCATCTTCCCAATCTGTTGTATCCATAAGTTTTTTGATTGTATATCCCATGGCATCTCGGAGAGCGGTTGCTCCATTTGGGGTATAATCATCATTACCTATTTCTGTCAACTCGGCAGCAGGAACACACCAAAGATGTTCAAAGACTTGTCCGTTAAAGGTTATTAAACAAACCTCAGTTTCCAGACCATTTTCTTGATTTATTTTTAGTTGTTGTACCTGTTCATTATATCCTTCAATGGCGGCTTGTTTTGTTTGCCACATTGAACCAGACTTATCCAATACGATTGCTACATGTAATTTCTTGTTTTCTTTTGACATTTTTTGTCCTTTAATTTAATTTTTATAACGATACGAATTACCTTCTTTTTTCCATTTTACAGGATGTCCATCTTTAAAAGGGTTTCCTTTAGAACTTCCATTCAATGAAATTTTTAATTTGGGTCTTTCATCTGGTTTTTCATCGAACAGAATAGATGCGTCTTGATATCTATTTCTGATTTTTTCTTCGGCACCTTCGCCCATAACTATATCTAATATGTTATGGGCCGTCTCTAGATTTACTTTTAATTCTCCTGTTGTAAGTGCGAGTCTAACAAGTTGCATTACTTCTAAAGGAATTCCTTCCCACGAACGTCCTGTTTGGTCACAAGTGCCATCGGGCCGTAGAGGGCGACGAGGGTATAATGGATTTTCGGTGGCATAATTATCAGGCAATTGTCCTATTTTATTGACTCTTTTTATTTGGCCATTTACCTTTATATTTAACCTTCCCTTATGACCCTGTTTGATTTCCAACAGTAATTTCATCGTGGTTTCTACATCCACAGTACGTCCGTTTTCAAATACGATGAAAGCATGTCCTTTAGAAACTTCTTTAAGTCTTTTAGCAATTGGGGACGTATCTTCTTCTGGGTCGAAATTTTCAACCAATTCCTTTAAAGTCATACGTTCTGTTCTTCTACGGCTAATGGGACGATTTTCGACGTTATCGTTTCCTCGAAATATTTTTGCAATTTCTTTAGCCACAACACGAGGATATGCTTCTAAACCAGACGGAGTTTTAACTTTTGGGAGACAGGTCAAAATATCCTCATAAGAGAACCCTTTGAGTCTTTCTTCAGAAGTTCCACCTGATGCTTTTAAGCACATTGTGAATTCATTGGGGTCAATATACCCCGGATTTGTGTTACCTAATTCGTCTTGTCCAATTGCTTCGTTATGCTCTACGATGAGCGCAATAGCGTTACTAATTTTTTCTTCGTACATCTTAAGCTCCTTCTTCTACGCAGCCTGTTGCTGCAATCTTCGGTAGCGTATCTACCAACTATAAGTAATATAGAGCTTTTAATAATAAAAACAAGAAAAAAGTTGTTTTTCTTTGTGAGTTGTAATCACTATATATATTGTAATGAGAACTTTCGAAGATTTTATTTTAGAAGAAGACCCGCAAGCACCTCCCGGTGGACCTCCAATGGGTGGTGGTATGGACCCGATGGGTGGTGCCCCTCCAATGGGTGGTGGTGCCCCTCCAATGGGTGGTGGTGCTCCTCCGATGGGTGGCGGCGGTGCTCCCCCGATGGGCGGTGGTATGGACCCCATGGGTGGTCAGCCTCAACCGGGACAACCAGAACCCGCAACAGAATTCAAAGCTTCTAGTGTTTGGGACGTAATAGAAAAAATACTTTCAGGAAAACCTGTAAATCCTGAAGAAAATGCTGGCGAAGATAAGCCAGATATGGTAGATTCTACGCAACAACAACAACCACCCCCACAACCACAACAACCACTCCCACCTCAACAACCTCAACAACCTCAACAACCACCCCCACAACAACCGGGAATGGCCCCCCCCCCGGCCCCACCACCAATGATGTAGCCATGGTTCTATTGAGCCATCGGCTCAATAGAGGTTGTTATGAAAGTATTGTTATCTTCTGATTTACATCTGTATCCCCATAAAAAGAGTTATAGTCGTCTTCAAAATTGTTTAGATGTTCTATCTTGGATATTTGAAACGGCAAAAGAAAAGCAAATTAAACATATTTTGCTTCTCGGGGATTTATTTCATGAAAAACAAAAAATAGACGTATACACCTATCAAAAGTCTTTCGAAATATTTGAAAAGTATATGGATGGGTCAGTAAATGTTTATTTTTTATTGGGGAATCATGATATATGGCATCTAAACAAATGGGATGTAAGTAGTGTATATCCTCTTCGAAGTCTTCCTAATGCCACTGTTATCAACCGTCCTTGTACTTTACAAGTGGGCGAATATCCAATTAGTTTTCTCCCATACACATCTGACCCCGCAGAGGACATTGTTGACATCCATAATGATTCTAAGCATAAAATATTATGTGGTCATTGTGCTATAGATGGAGCATTACTTAATGTTATGGGCGGCGTTTATTCTAATGTATCTGTAGAACACGATGGATACATGAGCAAAATGTCCCCGGAGATTTTCAAAGATTGGGACCAAGTATTTCTTGGGCATTATCATGCCAAACAAATCATCAAGCCAAATATTGAATATATTGGCTCACCACTTCAATTGAGTTTTGGAGAAGCTTTTACTCATAAAGAGATACTTGTATACGACTTAGAAACACAAGAAAAAGAATATGTAAGAAATAATTTTAGTCCCCAACACTTTATCGTACCGCAGAAAGATATAGACAAATACGACTTAAATGGTAATTTTATTCAAATTATCATGGAAGATTTAGCGTCTTCCGATATCGTAGAATTAAGAAATGAAATATTAAACAATAACAAGGTGGGGACTCTTGAATTCAAACAGGTTGAAAAGGAAGAAGAGGAAGACCTTGTGGATAATGCTAAGGCTATTCTCTTCAAAGAATCAGAGATGTTAGAAAAGTATATTGAAATTAAAAATGAGGCAGATTCTCTTGATGGTCTTAATAAAGAGAAATTGCTAACAATAGGACGTAATATAAAAAATAAGGAACTTTAATGAAGAACTTAGATTTTCGATATGTTCGTGCAAAGAATTTCCTGTGTTTTGGCCCAGAGGGAATCGAGATTGATTTAACATCATACGGTAACATAATTCTTGTTCGTGGCAAAAATAAAGATATTTTAGATGATGAGGGAAATGCATCTTCAAATGGAGTTGGAAAATCAAGTATTCCTGAAATACTTGTTTATGCTTTGTATGGTAAAACTATTAAAAAACTTACAAATGATAAGATAATCAATCTTAAAGTATGTAAGAATCTAGAAGTAGAAATTATATGGAACAACTACCGAATAGTTCGGAGCAGAAAACCCAACAAGCTTAAATTATGGGAAAGCGAAGACCATATATGGGATGAAAATAACGAAAAGACTCGTGGAAGTATGACGGAGACACAGAAGGCAATTCAAGATATTATTGGCCTTTCATATGAAACGTTTGTCAACACTGTGATATTCAGAGATAACAACAGCGGATGTTTTCTTGAGTGTGATACTCCAACAAAAAGACAAATTATTGATAATTTGTTATCTCTAGGTTCTTACCGAGAATATTCAGAAAAAGCTAAAAAGATAAAAAACAAATACAAAGAAAAAATAAACCTAATTTCTGAACAATATTCTAATATTCTTGCCCAATTAAATTCATGTGAAATTAGAATCAATAAAATAAAACAACAAGAAGAAGAGTGGAAAAAGAACAAAGAAGAAGAGCTTTCTGAATTAGTTAATATTATTAAAACCAAAACTATATCTCTCAGGAACAGCAATTCTGGAGCGGCTCTTATTAAGTACAATGAAGCACAGGAAGAACTAAAAGAATTAAAAGAAAAAATGTCTCAACTCCAATCTGAGATTGAACAAATAAACAAAATAAAAGAAAAGATTAACAAACAACTAGATGAAGAGGTTGTTAAGAAAGTCGAATTGGATTCTGTCTTAAAAACAACACAAGCCAATATAACAAACCTCTCAGCTACAATTAGTAAGAATAAAAAAACAATATCTGATTATGAAAATAAAGAAGGCAAAAAATGCCCAACATGCCTTGGAATTGTTAAAAAAGAAAACTATGAACATGTCATAATAGAATCTAAAAACAATATTAATGATGAAGAAGCAAAATTAGAAGCTCAAAAATTGATAGCCGAAGAAAAATTAGCTCTTCTTGTCCCGATAAATTCAAAAATAAAAAAGTTATATGAAGCTGTTGAATTAGCCTCAAATAAATCTTTAAACAATTCTAAGAGAATTACGAGCGTCACTTTTAATATGTCTCGGTTGTCTAAGATTAACAAACCCGATGCCGATTCTGATGATAAGATTCTTAATAACGACATCGAAAGTCTTAAAAAACAAGCACTGGCTAAAAAGGAAGAAACTTCTCCATATACAGAGATAAGCTTATTATCTGTTAAAGAAAAAGAGGAGAAGGAAATTGAATGTAAAGATAAGAAGGGTGAATTAGAAAAATCTGAACAGGATTTGCCTTATTATGAATTTTGGGTTAAAGCTTTCGGGGATAATGGAATACGAAAGTTTATTATTGATGGAATAATTCCAGCATTAAATTCCCGAATTTCTTATTGGCTTCAATTCCTCATTGACGGAAAAATAAAATTAGAATTCAATAATGAATTTGATGAAACAATTAGCAGAGTTCCTACTGAAAGCGAATCGTTTGATTACCACAACCTATCTGGTGGCGAACGAAGACGACTTAATCTTGCTGTGTCTCAAGCATTTGCTCACATAATGACAATAGATTCTGGGGCATCGTCTTCTATTTTGTTTTTAGATGAAGTCACAACTAACATAGACCCGTTAGGTGTAGAGAACGTATACAACATGATTATGCAGTTATCTAAGAATAAAAAGGTGTTTGTCACTACTCATGACCGTGATTTATTAGAATCATTAGGCGATTGTGATTCTATTAATTTGGAAAGAAAAAACGAATTTACAACTTTGAAATAATTAAAAATTAATAGTTTATTTATATAAATTTTTTTGATATAATATCGTTAGATAACATGATTTGAAAGTTCGCACGGCAGTTCATTAACTTGAGCGTAGAAAAGAAAGAAGACCTGATGGAAGAGAAGAATGTTGTAACTTATGAGTCTGTCAAAGACCAAACCACCGAAGAATATTTCAAAGATAATCAATTTGCCATAGATGCATTCAACAGCAAATATATCTTATTTGAAGGAGAAACCTACGTTCAAGCAATAAAAAGAGTATGTGATTTTGTTGCCTCTGCCGAAGAAACAACAGAACTTAAAAAATACTGGTCTAAGCGTTGGTTTGATGAAATTTACAAAGATTGGTGGCATCCAGCAGGAAGCATCATGCAAGGTGCAGCATCGGGGAAAAATGTTTCTTTATGCAATTGCACCACCATCTCTTTGGGTAGCGGAAGAGATGACGAAGAATGGGATAATTTAGAAAGTATTGTAAAAAATACAGCTTATACCGTTGCTAAAGCCGCAGCATTTCGTCAGGGAATAGGTGTTGATTTTTCTCGACTACGCCCTGTAGGAACAAGTGTTAAAAATTCTGCAAGTACCAGTTCTGGTGCTACCCATTGGATGAAATTCATAGATTCAATTGGTTATTATGTTGGTCAATTTGGTCGTGTCCCAGCCATGCTCTTTTCTCTTTCTTGTGACCATCCTGATGTTGAAGAGTTTATTAAGATGAAGGATGGCAATACAGAGATGCAAAATGCAAACATATCTGTACATTGCACAGAGGCATTTTACAAAGCGGTAGATAAAGATAAAGAGTGGCAACTCACATTTACGATTCCAGAAGTGAGAAAGGGACAAAAAGTTTATTTGGATGTCCACAGCACAGATAAAGATTCTTTATATGATGAAAAAAAGAAGAAGTATTATCATCTCGCTCGTAAGAACCGAAAAGAAGAAAAGATTATCAAGACAGTTCAGGCCAGATATCTCCTTGAACTTATAGCGAAACATATGTCTAAGTGTGCCGAGCCGGGAATACAAAATATAGACATAGCTAGAAAATATTCAAATTCAGACTATGTTTATGACCCCACGGACGAATATGACAGCAGAATCATTTCTACAAATGCCTGTTCAGAGCAATATCTTTCAAGAGATGCCCTTTGCGTGCTATCATCAGCTAATGTGGGAACATTTTCCGTTAATCCAAAAGAATACGAGCTACAACTTCAAACAGTAGGAGAATCTCTAGTTAGATTTCTTGATAATGTTAACACTATGGAAGTTGTATCTGGAACTTACGCTACACCATTTCAAAAAATGTCTATAGAAAAATTAAGACGTGTTGGTGCTGGATACACCAATATTGCAGGGTGGTTGTTCAAGCAAGGTCTTGAATACGGAACACCTGAAGGTAATAATGCTATTGCAGAATTCACAAAGAGATATAATTATCATCTTTATAAATCTTCAATAGAATTAGGTAAAGAAAAAGGGAGCTTCGGATTATTCAATCGAGAAAAATTTGAAGCTTCTCCATTTGTGAAAAGAATGATGAAGCTTGGTTTAGAATTTAAAACCATGCGAAATTGCAATTGCTCTAGTATTGCACCAACAGGCACGTTGTCTCTCATGTTCAGAAATTTAGTTTTATCTTATGGAATTGAGCCTGCTTTCGGTATTTACTTCTGGAAAAGAACACGTATTGCTGGTCATTATGATTACTATTTCTGCGTTCCTGCTGTTGTCCGAGAAGCTTTTAAAGAACATGGTTTAGAAATTCCAATTGCAAGCGATACCATCAAAGACACATGGGATGGCAAACGTGGGAAACCCATAGCCGAATTCATAGATAATAATTTAGAAAAATTAGGAATCAAATTCCATCGCTCTACTGTTGTTAAACCAATGGATAAGTTAGATTTGATGGGACGAGTAATGAAACATATAGATTCTTCCATTTCTGTGACATATATGTTGCCGGAAAATGCCAAATGGCGTGATGTTTATAATTTTATTCTTGCCGCTCATAAAAAAGAAGTTAAAAGTATCGCTGCCTTTCCAGATAAGAAGATGTACGGGATTATTTCTTATATCCCCTTTAAATCTCTTGCAACTAAACTGATATCAGAAGGCTTGAATATTCATGACCAAAACTTTACTAAGAAAGAACACTCACAGCTTGAAGAATATTTTGGAATTAGCCCTCATGCCGCTGATAGAGGACAAATTTCTAAAACAAAAGCACCTATAAGACCTCATGTACTTCAGTGCGATATTCATCACATTAAAGTCACTAAGAAGCTGGATAAGGTGAGAACTTTTGATTATTTGGTCATGGTTGGATTGTTGGGGGGAGACCCATATGAAGTATTTGTAATGGAAAACGGATTTGTTCCTAAGAAAAATGTAGTTGGAACTATTTCAAAAATAAAAAGCGGCGTTTATTCGTTACGATTTGAAGAAGATGGTTTCACGATTGATGATGTGACAAAGGATGCCACGCAAGAAGAAGATATCTTTACTCGCCTCATCTCTACATCTCTTCGCCATGGAGCGGATATCCTTTATGTCGTAGAACAGTTAGAAAAATCAGAAGGCGATTTGTGTTGTCTTTCAAAGGCAATTTCTCGTGCTTTGAAGAAGTATATTAAGAACGGAACGAAAGTAAACGGAAAATGCCCGGATTGTGGCGGAAATGATTTAATGAGAAATGAAGGCTGCATTGGCTGCTCGTGTGGTTGGAGCAAATGCGGATAAAGAAAGGAAATTATGCCAGTAAACGAAACGTCATTTGTAAATAGAAAGAATGTGTCTGATAAGAATACGAACGAATGTATTGAAATTCTTACTAATCTTAAACACTTTAAAGATGTAAGACCTGTTACTTTAGAAGAAGATAAAACAGGAATAGATTTATGGGTAGACTTTCCCAAGAAAAAGAATGTCCCCATCCAATTTAAAATTAGATATAACTGGCCCGACTACCCAGTGGTAATAGCACAACCTTTTTATGGATGGGGACATGAAAACACAAAAAAGGGAAGAGATATAAAGGCTTTGTTTAACCATATGTCTGAATATTACTATGTCGGAGTTACAAAGAATAACAAATTAATATCTGTTTCTAGATGTGAGAGTAAAGAACTCTGTAGAATCTGCACCAGACTCATAGCAAAATGGAATAGAACCAAAGAGAACTGGGATAAACCAGAAATATTTAATGAATTAACCACTAAAAAGTGGATAAAAAATAAACGAAATGAAAAAGTCTTCTCTGATGGAAAATGTGATATCTGGTGGAAAAAGAATTGGAATGAAAAGTATGGGAAATTTAACCTGTATGTTCCCCCCAAAGAATTAGTTACATATGAAATCTTATACGAAGCATAAAGGAAGAAAAGAAATGCATAGATTTACATTACAAAACAGATATCAAGATAGTCAATGGGAAGATGCAGGGCATACAGATTTTTACGAAGAACAACCTGCTAGGATAGAAGCCAAAATATTATCAAAAGATTCTATTTGTTATGGCATGATGAGAGTCGTTAATTTGGAAACATCTAGAGTTGTTGCTACATTTTCAGCAGGGAAAGAAATATGAATAGAATTAGTATGAAAGTAAAAAGAACACACCCCGATGCACAAATGCCTACTCAAGGAAAAACCACCGACTCCGGCTATGATGTTGTAGCTGTAGATGATGGAGTATGGGATAAAGAAGGTAGATATATAGAATATGACACTGGTATTGCTGTTGAGCTACCAATTGGATATCATCTTAAAAACTCTGCCCGCTCCAGTGTGAGTAAATATGATTTAGTTCTTTGTAATGGAGAAGGTCTTATAGATTGTGTGCCAGCAGGAACTTTGATAAAAACACCAAATGGAGACAAGCTTGTTGAAGATATTTTTTCTTCTACGGATAAAACAAATATATTATCTTTTAATGAAGAAGAATGGCAAATTGAAGAAGATAGTATAACAGACATGTGGATTAAAGAAGATGTCCAATTATATGAAATAGAAACAGAAGAAAATGATAATATAAAAATACCTGCCAATAAGCTGTTATACACTAAAGATGGATGGAAAATGTTAAAAGACATAAAAGAAGGCGAAGAAATATTAAAATTTTAATCAAAACATTATATTATATCACTATATATATATAGGAGTTATATAATAATATGATTAAAAAATGTGTTCAATGTAAAAAAGATTTCGAACCCAACAAATATAGACAAAACAATCAGATATGTTGTGGAAATGCTTGTGCCGCTAAATACAGAGGAATGCAGAAAAAGAAATTATGGAAATGTAAAACATGTATGATTTGCAATAAAGAATTTTCTGTATCCCCTCGGCGGTATAATATTGCTAAATTTTGTTCTAAAAAATGTCATGAAATACACCAAAGAAGCGAAGATAACCCTGCTAGAAGAAAGAAAAATATTGTTTGTAAATTTTGCGGTAAAAATTTTACTTGCCATAATTATTTAAATCGAAAGTTTTGTTCTAGAAAATGTTTTTCTAATTATGCTAAACAGACCGGATGTAACCGACTTAGCGAATACAAAAAAGCTAAAATTGAACTTTTTTGTATTCATTGTAAAAAACCATATGTTGTTTGGGATTACAGGAAAGATTCTTTATTTTGTTCTATAGCGTGTAAGCATAAAAATTCACAAATTGAAAAAATATGCAAAACGTGCGGTAAAATATTTATAATACCTAAGCATTTATCCTTTCGTCTTTATTGTTCTCAAGAATGTGCTGCTAAAGGGGATGGGAAAAGACAATCACAATTTTTTAATGATGTTGTAAAAGCTTTAAATGAATTCGATATAGAAACAGAATTCATGATAAAAACAAATAAATTTAAATATTTTGTAGATATTAAAATAGATGATACAATCATAGAATGTAATGGGGACTATTGGCATTGTAATCCTGAAAAATACGGACCTAACTATTTTCATTCGCAAATAAAAAAGACTGCTAAAGATATCTGGAATCATGATAAACAAAGAATTAAAAATATTAAAAAAATTGGGTATAATGTTATAGTGGTCTGGGAATTAGATTATAAAAAAAATAGAGATATCCTCTTTCAGGAATTAATTAATGAAATTTGTAAAAATAAAAAAAATAAATAAACATAATAGGCAAAACATATATCATATCACCACGCAAAAAAATCATAATTTTTTTGCTAATAATTTATGCTTACATAATTGTGATTATCGTGGGTCAATAAGATTTAGATTTAAACATGTACGACCCGAAACCCTTATAGATGGACAATTACACGGCATTCCATTGTTTCAAGAGTTGGCTCCTAAATTATACAAAAAAGGGGATAGAATAGGACAACTTAAAATAGAACAGACCATTTATGGTGAAATTGAAGAAGTTGGAGAATTATCTGATACCGACCGTGGATTAGGTGGTTTCGGGAGTACCGGCGAATAATTAGTTGCTTTTTTTCTCAATTTCATTTATAATGTTTCTAATAATTACGAAATAAGAAAAGAAAAACCTTTGCTGCTATAATATAAACAAAATTTTTCTTTTTGAAATTGAAGAAAATACAAAATAACAAAATAAAACAGGAAAAACTATGATGACTGCGAATACTAAAAATCCCAACACTAAGAAGACGTTAATGAAACAGTATCCTATTTACGAAAAATATACCGGAAGTCACGAAGCGGCTGTTAGATTTGTTGGCAATTGCTCTGTTGCGATTATCGACAACATTTTGGGCATGGACGAATTCAAAAGATATGAGAAAGACCGTCAAGAAGTAAGAATTAACAAACTAAGAAATTATAAAGTTCCTATTGAGTTTGAACAAATTATACGTCTAAAACAACCGGGGAGAACAAGATTTGAAATTGATTTCAATACGAAAGGAGTAAAAATGCCAAATGATAATTTATTAAAAGTGTGGGAAAATCAGGTTGTTTGTATGGATTGTGTAGAAGGTATGAAACAGATACCAGATAAATCTATTGATTTATTCGTTTTGTCTCCTCCCTATGATGCCCTTAGAACCTATAAAAAGAAACTCGACAAAAAGAAACTTGATTTTGATTTACACGCAACAGGGGAACAAATCTATCGCTTGTTGAAGGATGGGGGTATTTGCGCCATGGTCATACAAGACCAAACAAAAAATTTCGCAAAATCTCTCACAAGCTTTAGGACAATAGTTGATTGGGTAGACAATATCGGACTACGACTTTTCGAGTGCTGCATTTATCATAAAAACGGCACGGAAGGGGCTTGGTGGACAAAGCGATTTCGTGTAGACCATGAATATATTCCTATATTCCTCAAAGGAGACAGGCCGACATATTTTGATAAAGAGAATCTTAAAATACCAAGTAAACATGGTGGTAAAATGATGAGCGGATTTGCCACACGCAAAACAGACGGCACCACAAATAAATCAGTAACCAAAATGATAAATCTAAAAAAATGTCGTGGTACTGTATGGGACTACATGTGTGCTGGTGATAAAAACCCGGTCAAAAGGAAACACCCAGCACCTTTTCCTGACAAGATACCATATGATTTAGTTCAATGTTTTTGCCCGGAAAATGGTCTCGTGGTAGACCCTTTCATGGGGAGTGGGTCTACTGCGGTTGCTTGTGTTAAGCTTAATCGTAGATTTATAGGATTCGATGTTTCACAAGAATATATCACAGAAATATCTAATCCTAGAATTCAAACAGCCATATCTGAAAAGCAGCAAATTGTATTATAAAATAGTTTTCTATTGAAAGAATTGAAATGAAAAATATAAAGAATGAATTGATTGCAACACGACCTTGGCTACAAAGGATAATCAACAAAGAAGGATGCTCCATAGTTGTTGGAGCCGATTTGGATGGATATCTTAGTGCTTTGCTTCTGACTCAACATGGCTGTATTGTCGAGGGCGTCTATAACAATAGACAATTAGCTTTGAAACAAGGCACCTATGGAAAAGACCATATCTTTATTGATTTTGATGTAGCAAGACAAAATGTTATTTCTGTTGGGCATCATATCACAAGTCTTTCTCAAAAAAACAATTTATCCAATTTATACCACCCGCAGGGTTTGCAACTAAATGAAATATATGACGTATATAGAAAAGACAAGGATGCTAAGAAAAGTTTCTCGTACAAATATCCACTCTCAACAGTATTATATTTGATGTATTTATTAGATTACGATTTGATGGAGATGAATAAATGGCAACGATTTTTGATTTTTCAAGCCGATGGAGTTTTGAATAATAATAGTCGTTATCCTCATTCAATACAGCACTGGATTGATGAAGTATTTGGCGATTTCCTAACCCTCCCTATCAAAAGTATTAATTGTGAAGAACTAAGACATTTGACTATAAAATATAGGGAAATGAGAAGGCAGTGCATACCAAATAAAAGTAATGGTCAGGGCAAGGGAACTGAAAAAATCAAAGTAATAGAAACTCAAAATAATTTGTTGAGTTTCCCGCAAGCAAAATTTATTCAAGAAATTGGAAAACAACTCGGATGGTTCTACGTAGAAGACCAGTGGAATTGTTTGGCTAATATGGAGTTATTCAAATTCGATTCAGATACTTTTAGCCAAGATACTCCAAGAGAACCGGGATTCGGCTCAGTAAAAAAATTCAACGAATTGAAGAGCAATCCAGAAACACTGATTTCGGCAATTATTTCTGACACTACTGGAAAAATAAGTTATACTTATTCTAACGAAGAGACCATAGCTGCTGCATTTGGGTAATGTTTTGATGCTACTTTAAAACTATCCCATAAGAATTACTTATATTCCCCGCCAGATAAAAGGGACAAAAACAACTTTTTCTAGAATAGATACTAACATGAGATTCAGAGACTATTTATTAAACGAAGACGCATCTTTTCTAAACGAGAAGATTGGTGACTTAACTAATGCTATGCAAAACCTACTCGATAACAGCGAGGGAATGGGTAAGCGGCAAGTAGTTACCGCTTCTGAAAAAATAGTAAATCAAATACGTACTATTCTTCATACGCACTGGCCTAAGAAGGATACTCAATATCTCGCCCCTCTTCAGAAAGTAGGGGTTGCTATTATGAATGCTATTGAAGAAAAAGATGATTTAAGCGACATTATGACCGCTTCAGTAGAAGAGTTACAGAAATTAGCAGATAACGTAGGCGCACCTGTAAACGCACTTGCGTCACCAGAGGAAGCTCCTCCTGAAAATGAGACTTTACCTCCTTCTGAGGGTGAATCTCCACCACAACAGCCAGAACAGCCTAATCAGCCAGAACAACAGCCTCAACCTCCAGAAGGGCCACAAATGCCCCTACAACAGCCCCAGATGGACCCAAATCAGCAACAGGCACCACAGCAGCCTCAACAATTTCCTCAATTTTAGTTGATTTGCTGTGGAATCTTGATATACTAGCTCTCGTTGAAAATCTATTTTCGCAAACCTAAAAAAGGTGGTGTATTATTTGCGGCATAGCAGGATATATCGGAAGAAGTAAAAATCCAGAAGTCTCATTTCAAATAATGAACTCTGTTTTTGACCAGTTGGAAGTTCGTGGAACTGACGCTTCTGGTATCTGGGGAAGTCAACGGGATAACGGTAAGATTATCTACCATAAAGAACCCGAAAAAGCATCTGACTTCATTGATACCGATACATGGAAGAGCGTTTGTGCTGCAAACCCTGACCTTCTCATCATACATGCAAGAGCTTCGTCTACGGGTGTCGGAACGGCCCACGTAAACAAAAACAATCATCCATTTGCAAGCACAGACCGAACAATTGGTCTAGCTCATAATGGAAGAATTCCTGATGCTGAATATAAAGCTCTGAAGAAGAAGTACGAAGTTAATTCTGCTTGTGACTCTGAAATTTTACTTCGTATATTTGAGGCAGGCGAAGAATTAGATGATGACCTTAGCGGATTGAAGCTGGATGCAAACATTGTTAATCGCCTCATGGGACTTCGAAACATCTGGTCTCAAGTGGTCAAGGGACAAATGGCAGTTGCTATTGGCGAAAGATTAGAAAAAGGTCATCGTCGTTTGTGGCTCTTCAGAAACAGGCATCGTCCTCTTTGGTTGATGGACCTAAGAAAAACTCTAGGATTAGTGTTTTTCTGTTCTACTCCAGAAATATGGCACCGAGCTATTCTGTCCTGTCCAGAAGCTTCTTCTATTGTAAAAACAAAAACAAAGCTTATTGAGTTGCCTACAGAAGAAATATGGGTTCTTAATACATCTCCTGCTCATCCAATTTTGGAGAATAAGACTCTTCGCAAGTTCGATGTCAAAGCTACTGGCTATACGTCATTCGAACATGATGGCGACGAAATCAAAATTCCTCAAAATAAACCCGTTGCTGAAGTCATCACAAAATTAGATGATGATGACGATGTTATTGGTAAAAAATCTTATACCGTTGGTAATCAATATAACGCATATGGTGCTGGTAATCGAAATCGGAATGGTGATTTGTATAAAAACGGTGGTTGGCAAAACCAAAATAATAGAACGGCAGCAGCCAAAAAAAAAGCGGACGACGCAGAATGGGATTTAGAAGAATTAGCTGCCGGGACCGACATTAACATAGACGATGATGATAATGATGGCGGTATGGCCTCTGAAGCGCTATTAGAAAAAATCAAGAAAAGTATGGCTACTATTCGTGAAAATCTTGATAAAATAGAGAAGATTACAAAGAAGGACAAATTTTCTACAGAAGACGGCGTTATGTTGGCTGATTCCTTAGAACAATGTGGTCTGGACATGGAAGGGTCTTTGAAATTGTTGGGTGAGTAATTTCAAAGATGCGACAGGATTTAATCGAATTTGAGAGAGATGAAATTAGTATGGCTAAAGAACTAAATAAAAAAATTGGCACAAATATTACCACTATTCGTGAGAGTCTTGAAAAAATAGAAGCAATCATGAATGGTGCTGAAATGACGGCAGAGGATGGCAACTATTTGGCCGATACCTTGAAACAAACTAATTTGGATATGGCAGGGTCTTTGACTTTACTAGAGGCTAAATAGTTGATAATAGAGCAAACAATTAATTCGAGCATTGGCGATATACGTGCAATTCTTAATTTAATTGAATTCTCCTTAGACGGTATATCGGCATCAGATGGTGACGCACTAGCTGATATGTTATTAGATGCTGATATGAGAACAACTAATGATGTTTATTGGTTGGAAAATATTGGCCCTGCTACTGAATAGAAAAGAAGAATTCATCATCTAACGTAAGCAAATCTTTCAAAGATACTATAGTCCATCCATTATATTTCATTGAACACTTGAATAATAGGGGAAACTTGAGAAATGCCAAACTTGGTTTTCGGTCTTTTTTCCAAACTAATAACGGGTTCTTTCCCGACCTTTTACTATCACTAGTTACTTGGTCTAAAAAATTATCTAAGCCTTTGCATTTACCATTAAACGCAGAACACAAATCTATGTCGTTGTATCCACCCTTAGATTCTATCACAAATTCAAAATTTTGAGGACAAACAAGGTCGCCCGTAAAAGTATCTTTTGCATGTTTGGGCAATACAACTTGTTGGCCCCATCTATTTCCAGAACCAATGGTTCTGGAGAACTGGCCCCAGTCTGGGTTCAATAAGAATAACTTACTAAATCTTTCATTAAGAACCTTCACGAGATTTAACTCTACACGTTTGCCCTTTTTACCTGATTTAATTCTTTTAGGCTTATGTGAAACAATATTGTCTACTATAAAATCTTCATTCATGATTTAATATAGTTATTTAAAAAGATTTCCTTGTCGCTTTGCCCATTGAGCAGCATGTGCTTTTCTACCGCCTCTTTCTAGTCTTTTGTCTATAATATCTGTGATTCTTTCTGGGTCTACTTCCCCGTCACTAAGAGCTGGCTCAAAATAGTGCAGGGAAGATGGTTTTGTTGGCATAGATTTGTCAACAAATTGAGATGCATCAAAGTTGTGTGGGATTGCTTGAGAAGCCGAACTACCCTCTTTACCTTGTTGTAATCTTTGGAATTGTCTAAGCATTTCATCTGGGTCATCTTGCAAGTGAGTTGCACTAGCTCCCATTCCGTATCTACCCGAAATAAGCGGAACCATGAAACTGTCTGGTGCCCCTTTGGGTTGTCCAATAGCTTTTTTTGGAATTTCTATGTCTTTTTCTATTATTGCTTGATAAACTGGTTCACTTGGGTCTAACGCAGAACCCATATCTGCATAAATTCCTTTACCGTGTGTTGATACAAGGCGATAGAAATGTTCTACAAAATCTACCCAAATATTCCATAATTGTTTGCTACCTATTTTCTTTTCTTTTTCTAACTTTTTCAATAAGGCTGTATAATTTTTAGGTCCATCTTCGCCGTCCCATTTGTTTACGTTAAACTCGTCGGCCATATCTGGAAATACTTTAGTATAAATATCTATATTATGGGTGTCTATACACCCTGCTTTCCCAAACAATAATTGAGCAATAAACCCAGCTTTAACAGGCCGAACACCGGGGATTTTGGATAATCTTCTTATCAACTTTTCATCGTCTCCCTCTTCAGATAATTTCGGAAGTTCGTTGAATAGTTTTTCCCTGTCATTCCATATATAAGCAATTGTATCATATTTAAAACCTGATATAGTATGAGCCATAGCATGATACTTGGTGTTAAATGCATCAACTATATATCTTAATTTTTGTGTGTCTACTTTATTAGGAAAATAATGTTTTAATATCATCATAAGTACTTGGAAATTATCCCAGTGCTTTGAGAATGGAACATTTGCCGACAATGGTGAAAAAAGCATTGTTTGAGCAAATTGGTCTGGACCCGAAAATGCGAACTTTTGTATAGATTTAATATGTGTATCATAACCGCTAAGAGGGTTTATTGGGCACGCATCTGCTCCTAAAATTTGTTTAGGTTCATCAAATAAAGTTGAGGAAAAGTCCTTACTTCTAAGAGCTTCAGGTACTCTTCGCCCTTCTATAATACATGCAGCGGCAACATATCCCACAACACCTTCGTAAAAATTTATCCAGTCTTTAAATTCCATATAACTATTTAGTAAACAAATTGCTTATTTCGTTCATAAATAACAGCAATGAGAACATTTATTCAATATATCGTAGAACAAGACGGCGTGCCAACACAACCAGAACCCCGTGGCCTAGAGGTGCAGCCACAACCAGTGGCACAAACACAAGCACACGCTGTTCAGACGGCACAGAGTCAACAAAATGCTCAACAACAGCAACAAGCTGTTCAACAAGTTCTTGTGGCCGCACAGAACGTAAATCAAGGTTTGCAAACATTAAGAAGAGAATTGCAAACCGCAGGATTGGGGAATGAATTTGATGGGTCAATAATGAGCTTTAGTGGGGAATTAGAAAAAATGATGCAGAGAGTTCAAACTGTACAGCAGCCCCAACCTACTGCGCAAGGACAACAACTTCCTACAACACCGACTAGTACAGCCCAACCACAAACATAATTAATAAAGTTGAAGCTGTTGTTTACTAGAAACATATGTATTTCCACCAAATTCCATAGTAAACCATATGTCATATAAGCCAGTCGTTAATTCTTCAGTATCTAAGAAATAATATCCTCTTCCTTTTTCTCGTAATTCCACATCTACTTCATCAGCAATTATTCTTAGGTCTTCTTCTGCTGGGAGACAATCGCCACATACTTGTTCTATAGATATTTTCAAAGGAGAAACAATAGCTATATTTTCATAATATCTTGCTAAATCTGAGGCGTTTGTCACATTAGGAGTTATGTCTATGATGATATATTGTTTGGAACCAAGTCTTAACTTGTTGGGTCTAAACGCAAAAGAAAAATCATGTACAATTGGAAGTGGACTGGTATAAAATAAATCAGGATAAATCATCCATGTATTTTCTACAGTAGAAAGGTCGTCATTTGCTTCGATGTAGGCATACCACACATCCACATAATCTCCTATTGTGTATTTTGTATCACTCAGAGTTAGTGTAACTTGATATAGACCTGTTTCAACATTAACAATAGAAGCACCCGTCAGAGTTTCTACTAATCTTCTACCTTCTGGATTTTCTTCAGTCACTTCCTCGGGGTCTAAGAAATATATCTCTACTTTATCTACGGCATTAAAATTTGTTCTGTTATTTGACCTAAATGAAAACAGTTTTAATACTACATCATCTCCAACAACTGGGTTAGAAAATCTTTGTTTAGTGGCCATTATTTTTCTTTCCTTTTAAACATTCTTCATCGTTCCAACCATAATGTTTTCTACTATATAGCGTGCTAGAATTTATACCTGTAATTTCTGACCATTCGGCTATCGTTTTTGTTTTATTTCCCATTGAAAGAAGGTGGTTCGTTCTTATATTCCGCATTTGCTCTTTTCTAGTGGCCCACCTGCAATTATTTGGTTCGTAATTCCCATTTGTGTCTATTCTGTCTAATTCGTGTTTATCACTAGGGGCATGACCTACATCACACAAAAAACATTCAAAATCGTTGGCCCATTCAGAACACATTTTTATACCACGTCCTCCGTATAGGTCATAAACTTTAGAATTTGTGTTAAAGCACCTATGTTTTGCAAAAACCCAACAGCGATATTCTTTTGTCCATTTACCTTTAAGAGAATTTCCATGTTTATAAGCAGGATTTTTTGCCCCACTAGCTGCTCTTGACCTTTTTTCGTTTGCCCAACACCCACAACTTGTACTTTTTCCACTCATTAAGGAACTCTTGTTTACTTTTCTTATTATACCACAATTACATTGACAAATTAAAAAATATTTTTTACCTTCTCGTATTTGTAGATTAAGTACATTCCATCTACCAAACGTTTCACCTGTTTTTTTTAATTTCTCCCACTCAGTATTATTTTTAGGAATAATTGCTGTTTTTGTTTTTGGGGTCTTAATCTTTTTGTGGCATTCTGAACATAATGTTTGTCCATTACTTATAAAGTATCTTTCCTTTTCATTTTTTACGAAAGGATTAATATGATGCGACACTACATTTTTTTTACTATTGCAAAGTTGGCACTTATAGCCGTCTCGTTTTTTGACGGCATTTGCCCATTTTTTAAACTTAGATATAGTTGATGATTTTGTAGCCACTTAATTACCTTTTTTTATGCCCGTAAGGGCGAACATTAGTATTTATCTTTAATGTTTACTTTTTGCTCTTCTTTTTGCATCTTCCATGGCCGAATTTTCTTTTTGTTTTTGTTCGATAAATCTATCAATCAACCATTTCCTCTCATGCACAGGCATATTGAAAGCTTCTGCCCTGCTCATATGTAAATGATATTGGAAGAAAAATATTTCTTCCATCATATTTTTCCATAATTCTATGCTTGCGTGTTCGGGGTCTTCTTCCGGCCCCTTGGGAAGAAAAAATTTGATTCAAGGGGTAGTTCTATTTCAAAATCTTCCAAACAACCCGGACAAGGAATCTCGACCTTAGTATCCACGCCAAACGGAGGGTCGTTAACAACGGTTCTTAAATAAGCTACATCGTTAATAGGTAGCTTCTTCAACAAAGCTTGTAACTCTTCTTTGTCTGCAAGCCCTTCTACTTCTTCTATCATAATTGCTGTACGATATAAAAGAGTGTCATCGGCCTGTCCACTTGTTTCAAATCCACCTCTAAGCTTTCTATCTCTGTGTGCTTGAACTCTTTGCTCATCAGTTCCGGTTGACAAACGATAACTAAAATTATAACCAGTTGTCGGAAGAGAATCTTTTAAGTTTGAAGATGAGAAGTTTTCTGGGCAAGATTCCACATATAAATCATTCAAATCTATGACTGTTGCAAACTTTCGGTCACAATGTGGACATTTAACTTCTACATCATATGATGGCGTATAAGAAATACCACGTAAGAAAATCAACATGTATGTTCTATCTGGTGTGATAAATCTTTCTGAATTAAAGTTTTCCTGCATACACCTATCAAATATCATGTTAATTGCTTGACCCTTTTTGACAAATCTAGGGGTAGCTAAAATCTGCTCCTCTTCACCTGTCATCGGACGAACATGGATTACACCGTCTTGGGGGCCATCATCTCCATCATAAAATATTCCTTTAGATGGGAGAGTAATTTCTTCATAAAGAGTAGATTTAGTCTGAATTCCATGAATTAATTGTTCAAGAGTTCTAACTGTTCCCGGTGGAATACTTGGCTGGACTTCTCGGGAGACCGCAGGAGGCACAACCGCTGTCTCACTTGTTGTCACAACTTCTTTTGCCTGCTCTCTTTTTGCTTTTCTTTCTTTCGATAAAGCATTCTGGAATTGAGGGGGTATGTTTCCCTTAAGCTCCATTCCGCCTTCTCCCTGTAAAGGTCGCATAGTTGGCTGCCCTTCTGGTTGTAAAGGCCGCATAGTTGGCTGCTCTACATCTGCCTGTAGAGGTCGCATATTTGGCTGCTCTACATCTATTTGTGGCAAGTCGGGAGCTTCATTTGTTTCTGGAGTATCTACGATATCTGGATTGATAGGCACTCTTTTAGGTTGGTATACTTCATCTGGCATTTTTTCTCTCCTATTTATTTTCCCAATTGAGGGATAATTTTCTATTTTTTAATGGTTTGGGTTTGCAATTGATGCAATTGCAACTATTTGTGGCATTAGAATAATCAACTGTGCATTTAGAATAATTAAATGTAAATTCCATCTCGTTAGGAGGATAATAATGTAACCCGCCCCAGTTTATCGACTGTATATGTATTTTTTCTATTTTCCAAACTTGACCATTTGATAATCTTAATATACACGTTTTGGTTTCGTCATCTGCTACTTTCGAACGAAATCCATCTTCATCAATTAATGTTACAACCCAGTCAAAAAAACTACTTAATTTACAGCCGTCATCATCACAATAATCATCATACTGCACTTTAAAGGGTAACCAACGAGTAGTCCCCGGAATTTGTTTATAAAGTTTTTGACCTTTACAATAAATTTCTTCTTCTTCAAATTCAACACTAGGGAATTCCAACACTGTCACTTCAAGTTCTGGAGTTACACCAAGTATCTCAAAAGTGTCTTTTTTAATTTCTCCCATTTATTTATTTTCCCAATTAAGTGATAATTTTCTTCTTCGTTTTGGCTTTTGCTCTTCTTGCATTATGGCTTTAGAATAAACAAATGTTAATTCGACAATAGGAATGACACTGGAAGAAAAATCTAATTGTCCATAATCAATTGCCTGCGGCCACATTTTTTCTATTTTAAAACTTAAACCGTTTGAACATTTTAATATGCCTGTTTTTGAATAATTTCTTGAATTATCGAAATTTGAAAAAATATCATAACTCCAATTTAAAAGGCTATTTTCAATATCACGTCCCCACAATCCCTCTACACCTATTTTAAAGGGTTCCCAATTAGCTCTCCCTGCAAAAAAATTAGATTCATTATTCAAATCCCATTGTACTACGTCATGGTACATAGAAGGTATTTTTAACATAGTTACTTCGGTTTCCGGGCTTACACCAAGAACTTCTAAAGTCCATTTTTCTTTTGTTTTAATTTCTTCCATTTTTACTTCTTCGTTATTCTTATATGAGTGTGATAGAACTAAATTTTAATAATATAGAAGATTTAGTTTTTTTAGATTCAGACCTTAGACAAAAGCTTCCTGAATTTAAAGGATACTTTGACCAATGGAAGTTAGCCACTATGACAGGGGCTAGGTCTCTTAAAAATAAATCTTTATTATACATTTTGAATCATTTGAAATCTGAACAAATTAAAGTGATTGAACATCACTTAGACGACAAAGTTACTATTGATAAATCAATAGACCATCGTAATATAAGATTGCTAAGTTGCAACATTGACGATGCAGAATTAGAACTTAACAAAATGGAACCAAAAGGATACCCTTCCATGTATCGAAAAGGTGGCCAACTTTATATATGTTTTTGGAAATAGAAAAAATGATAGAATTAATACTTTTCGTGTTTGCAGTATCAGGACTTACAGATATTATCGTAAATCAAACATTTTTGGATAATTGGAGAAATTACCTATTAGCAACTCCATTTTATTCAATATCTATATGTTCTAAATGCACTGGATTCTTCGCAGGATTATTATGTGGATTTGTATTACTAAGTAATGCACCACTTTATATTTTAATGTGTGGGTTCGCAGGTAGTTTTATCTGTGGATTCTCAGAATTATTTATGAATTATTTAGAAGCTAGAACGATTATTGAATTCGATGAAAAATAATAAAGAAAAACCATTTTACATGTTGTATTGTGAAATTTGTAACTGGAAGAAAGTTTCAGATGGGTCTGATATTAAAGAGATGACCGAAATTAAAACATCTCCTGTTCCGGGTAGCCCACCGACCCTTGACCCTGTTACTAAAAAAACAATTATTCATAAGAGTAAAAAACAAACAAGAAGATTTAAATGCCCTCAATGTGGGCGAGTGATAATTCCTAGAAAACTTAAGACGGAGAAACTGAATGAAAAAGATAGGTTTAATGGACGTGAAAGCGGCTCTTAAAGATTATAGATTCAGAGATTCGTTGCCAATAGAACTTCAAGAAGATGTTGCAGGATATCTTCACAATCCGGGGTGTGCATGTAATGTCCCATTTTATAGAAAATTAATAAAAAAATATTCTAAATATCTTAAAAAATATTATCCGGGTTCTGAAGTTTCAGATGAGGAAGAAGAAATAAAACAACTCGCCGAAAACAATTGGAGCGTTATAAACTGCAAGATATTCGAACTTGAAAGTAGATTAAAACAATTGGCCCCCGGAAGAAAACAATTAGCAGTTAGTAGATATGAAGATAAGGTGACTGTTATTGTTAATGAAATTAATATATTGTGGTAGCAAGTCATATATACCGATGTACAAATTAATTTGTTATTGGATTTGAGGGGGATACGTGAAGGAAAGAATGCTCATATTATTGGGGCACGAAGAAGAAGAAAGACGTAATGCTATTAACAGAAGCATTTCAGAATTGAATGCTGATATTGTAGAAGTAGAAACAGGGGAAGAAATAATAGAACGAGCTAAGAAAGAAATTTTTTCTTGTATTGTAATAAGCTATAGTCTTCCCGATTATGAAAGTTTTTCTTTAGTAAACGAATTACGAATACAAGAAATTTCTACTCCTATTATAATTGTTTCTGAATACAGGAATAAATTTGTAGTGTTTACCGTTAAGAATGGAAGCACTAATTATATACCTAAAAATAATACTTTACCCAAAATTCTTGCTTCAGCAATTGAAGATGTTACAGACTTTTATAGAGTTCCACAATCTGTAGAAGGTCAAATTAAATTGCTAAAAAACATTAGCGAAGCAGCTAAATGTTGCGGAAATTATATGGCGGC
>Ga0233412_10000015_pt1 | contig 114796 bp, 169 predicted proteins | sample Na_anoxic_4_MG_FD_180667 | JGI IMG/M metagenome (GOLD analysis project Ga0233412, IMG submission 180667) | Seawater microbial communities from Saanich Inlet, British Columbia, Canada - Na_anoxic_4_MG | ecosystem: Environmental > Aquatic > Marine > Inlet | place: Canada: British Columbia... | reverse complement strand
ATCCAATTTCAAAAGAAGTAATGGCTGACGAAGATAAAGTTGGAATTTTAACCCATGCAACAAGTTCTCCTGTTGTTCCATCATATTTTTCAACGTCCCATTGTGGAACAAAAGGGTATGATGCAGTTGCATCGGCAACAAATCTAATATCAAACCCGTCCGGGCGAATTATTCCTCCACTATTTGAATCAAGTAACCAAGTTTCCGTCATGGATAACAATAATATATAATTGTTGATATCGGATGGAACTTCAGCTGCAGCAATAGAAATGATTCTTGATTGCCCTGGAGTAATTGTTATGGCAGTTGATCCCAGATCTAACCAATCAGATGCACATGGATCATAATCACAATAATCAAGAGTGACGCGCCCATAAACTGTATCTCCATCATTTATAGTTTCATTCGCCGTCATATCATAATCATCTAACCGGTGAAGAAAACCATTTTCGGTTTCAACCATATCGTGCCACGTTCCGCCATTAACATTCCAACTGAAAATTGCATTTGAACAGTCATCTGCTTCAACATAAAAAGTTATATTCGCTTCTGAAGAATAAAATGAATCGTTTATTATTGATGGTGCAACACATGCTGAACCACCCCAACTCATTGAACCAACTAATTCGACTCCATCTTGACTAAAAGTCCCGGCCGGTGTCCCAGGCCCAAATGGATCTTCTACTGCTGCAGCAACCTCAACTAGTCCCCAATTTCCAGTTGATGCAGTAACTCCATCTTTTAACCACGGCCCAACAGTAACATTCCCGGAGGCAGAAGTAAAATTTAAAATTCCGCCACCCTCAACAACTATATCAATTTTAGTTGCATGTGTTCCATAATATTTTTCTTCCATTATATTATCGGGAGCAATAAATATATTTGTGTCTAAAGTCCGATCTACGGAAACAGTTACTCCAGCTGGGATCTTTAAGTCCCCTGAAATAAATACGTTACCAACTAATACTGTATCTCTTGGTACTGTTCCCCAAAGTGTTAGTGTTTTATAAGCATCATACATACCCGAACCTAATAGTTGGTGATATGGTTCTCCTTCATGATAAGAATCTACATTTCTTGCTCCACGTTTTAACATTAACTCAACCTGCAGAGGTGTTAAGTCACCCCAATTATTTTCATTTGCAGCTGAGAAAACCAGAGCAGCCATTCCCGAACCTTGAGCAGTTGTGCCCGAAGTATGAGCAGCAGTATACTGTATTCCAGTTACCCCATAAAAATATCTGGCTGGGTCAACCTCTAAATGGTTACCAGTAAAATAATGTTCATCACGAACCCTACCCGTCCCGCCAACAACTCCTTCTTTATAATATCCCATGTGTCCCAATGTAAACATTTGATTATGACCATCAACATGAGAAAAGGGCCAGAATTCACCATCTGATTGTGGATCTGCGTAATGCCATCCATTCGAAGATTCAGCAGCTAATCCAGACATATCAACTAAAGGCCCATAATTAGAAGAAGATATATCCCCATCAAAACCTTCAGGCTGAGGCCACGTACCCTGATACCATCTATCATAATCATATTGAAGAGCTCCATTTGTTAATACAGTTGGGTGTTGTCCAATTGTCATAACTGGAGTTGATCCACCATTTCCGGCACCAACTGAAATCAAAATATTTTCTTCGTAAGCTCTATAAAATGCATGCTCAACCATAGCATTATATGCGGTAATACTTAGACTTACAACTTTAAAATCAGCGTAAGGTTGACCAGTTCTTCTAGCCATATCAATAAAATAATGAACCCCAGCAGCAATATGGGCTGCCCCTCCTGAAGTGAATTCATATCCAGATGCGGGATAAATGTATTCTGAATTTACTCCGGTGACTCCACAAACCTTAGGCTTCCAAACGATAGAAGCAATACCGGCAATGCGATTTGTACTTTGATTTGGAACGGATAAATTATCAGCAGCACTTCCTGGTGCAGCATTTAAATCTAAACCATCACCAATCCACCATCCTTCATTATTCGTTGCACCGCAAAAATAAGATGCCATTTGAGTTCCATGTTGGGAAGACTCAATATCTACACTCATTTCATATGGATCTGTTGCATTGTCAATCAACTCTTGAGTAAAATGAGGAGTATTTGAAGAATTCAACATGTTCCATCCATAATAATCGTCGATGTATCCATTGCCATCATCGTCAAGACCATTACCAACAATATTCGCTCCAGTTAGAGTACCATCATCTGTTAATTCACCAAAGTTCCAGAACTTTCTAGAACCTCCACCATTACCAGTGTCAATATCCAAACTCCTAGATTCAAAATCTTTGTCAACAATTCCAATTGAAATATTGCTATCTCCGGTTGAAATTGCCCAGGCCCGTTCGAGATTTAGGTAATCATCATTCATGTGCCAAAAACGCTCATGAGTTGGATCCGCAGTTATATCTGTAGTAAGATCTGCCCCTCCTAATTCATCATAATATCCTAAAACCCCATGAGTATGATTGTACCAAAAATCATTTGGCACCACTCGTTTGTGATCTGGATCAACAGTCATTGTTGCATTATAGGTTGCAGACGGAGGGTCCCAATTATCGGTAAAACTATCATTTAGTATTTTCCATTCGGGATTAAGCACCGGCCCATTTGTAACAATATTAACAACGGGAGTAGCCGATATATTAGTTAAAACCGTTAAATCCTGAGCATCATAATACCAGTGTGGGGTGTATGTTACATTGTGAATTTGTTCTTGTCCGGGTGTTAACGTTATTTCAACATCAAAATTTGTAATAGCAATATCCATAACAGGTTGCCAAACAAGTCCAGCTGCTGTTTGTATTGAATTAAGGGTATAAATTAAGTCATCGGTACCACTAGAATTTGTAACTGTAAAACTACCTGCATCAGAAACATCCCATTCAGAGCTAGATAATTCTAAATAACTGGTTTCCCATGGCGGGAGTCCAGTTGAAGCTCTAAAACTAGTTGGATGTCTTCGTAAGGTTAAATAATCTGGATTATTTGGATTTGAGTTCCAGGCAACATCTTCATTTATTCTGTACCACCAATCGCCAGGTAAGTAATTTGGAAAATCAAACCAAGTGTCTGGTGTGTCATCTGATCCAGGGGTAAAATAAATTCCCGCCTGTATTAATTTATTGATCATTGTTATATAGTCAAGTTGATTTCCACTTGCAACATGATATTCATCCTCTTGAACCCCAGCAATAATCATAAAGCTTTCATTTGGAACCAGAGGAGTTGAACCAGCATCACGCATTGTATTTGCTAATATAATATTAGCATCAACGTTGATTGGATTTACTTCCGGAAAAAAGTACCCATTTAAAACATTAAACGAGATAAGAGTCCCGGTCGGACCATCAATCAATCTGGTTCCCGCAGCAGAAATAAACCAGGGGTAAACATTTAAAGCATTAACAATGTCATCATAATAATCGTCAAAATTGTTCATGTCTGTTAGCGAATAATTATCGGCAGGACGTCCTAAATCATAGGGGTCTATTTGATCTCCAATTGAATATTTATCCATAGGCCAATAACTTTGATAATCAAAATGAGCCAACTGAATTCCTATTTCAATATTTTTATTTGCAAAATCAAATTTAGTAGATAAAGCATTAATATGATTTTCTAGAATACCAATCAATTCCCCAGAAAAACCTGCCTCATCACTAAAAGCAACTGGATTGATAAAATTAACATTGCCATACATTTCATCAACAGCAACAACTTCGTCACTTGTTCCATCAACTTTCAGGGTACGCGTAGACAAAGATTTTCCAGCATTAAAAACACTATTATAAACTTCTCGTCCATAACTACCCTCGATGGCTGTTGCCCATGATGTTGGAACAATATCTGGATTATAATCTAAAAGAATCAATCCTTCAAATCCAGTATCAATAACATCTCTTAGCCATGCAGTTTTTACAGTGTCAGCATCATCATCAAATAAATTATATTCATTTGTGATAATAACTCCTGCACTTCCCCACACCTTCGCATGAGACGTAGACCAATCAGCATCAGTCCATCGTAGTCGATTTCCAGTATCAGGCTCATCCTTCCCAATGTAAGTCCGTTCACTATCCCTTATAACTCGTAAGTTATAGTCTTCAGTTAAACACCCTCCCAAAACAACAAGAGTGGTTAACATTGCAACAAATATTTTCTTCATTCTGATTTAAATCCTCCAAGATTAAATTCTATCACCGACCGGCCGAAGAAACGGCGCGGTTGTTTTCTCCATTATGCATGTAAATATCAAAAGTCAATCAAAAGAACAACTTGACCTTTAACGTGCTATCCGACTGTCTAAATTCATTGGCATACTAACATATGAGAAGGAGCATCATCGATTAGTTAGCAATGAAAAAACACAAGTTAGATGGGGGTCTATACACAAAAATAGCCACACCAATGATGCAGCTATTCAAGTTTAAATTTATTCTACCTTTTTTGGTAAAAATATAATCCAATTCTTGTGCTCCCAACGGGAACAACAACTTCAGGTTTATCAGGATTGTCAAATCCCGACCAATATTTTTTACCTTTGAGAACGAGCAAGAGACTTGATACAAAAATTATATTCCCTTTTGCATCTTCCCAAGTATCAGATCCTCCAGTATGGTAATCTCGAATGTCAACATCAAGACCTAATTCTTCACCAGCTTTGATTTTCTTTTTTATTGTAGCAAAGTCGGTTGCTTTGCAGTCAACAGAAAAAAGTGCACGGTCGTAATCACCATGTTGAGTGATTCTTCCCATTCCCTCATTGATCAAACCAGCAATTTCTAAAATCCTTTTTGACTCGTTCATCCTTTTTGAATCATTTTCATAATCTTCATGGTCAATTCACCTTGACGGTCCATGCCGAGATTTTTAAATGAGGGAACTGAGAGAAGTGCTTCATATAAAACATCGATCTCTTTTCCTTCATTCAATGTTGATGCTTCTTTTAGCATTCCTGCCATTCGAAGCATACGTCTTTGTTCTATGTTCATTTCTTAATTCCCCTTATTTGTTCCGGCGTTATGTTTGTCGAGAAACTTTTCCCAATCACTGGCAAGTTTAGCTTGGTCAGCTGTTTTGAAAATTTCTGGGGATGTTTGAGAGTCAATCTCGATCCCAGCCAACTCCATTATCCGTACCGTTTTTGAATTTTGTGATTTCATATTCTACTCTTCCCATCCAAACGGTTTCATTGCTTTTGATAATTTTTTGATTTCTGAGCTGGATAAATCGTCTAAATCAATACTATATTCGTCCGAGATTCCAAACTTATTCAAAATTGAATTTAATTGCTTGGCTTCTTTACCTGTAAAATTTGGTTCACCGGTGCCTTGTAGCCAATCTTCAAATTCTGCTATATCAATTGACTCAATTATGAGTTTCTTATTTGACAATTCCATCATTTCTCTAATATCTTTCATTTTTGCCTCTTAGCATATGAAGCTACTTCTTTTGTGTCAATATACACTCTGGGAGTCTTACCTTCGGAAATAATCCCAGCAAGGTGTTTCATTCTATCTGATTCTCTGTTACTCACTAGTCTTCAACTCTCGTATGTTTCTTATCGAAGGCTTTCAATATTTCCTTCGCTTGCTTTTTGTCGATAGCCATGTGTTCTAACTCTTCCATAGATATCATTATCATCTCGATAGCGAAGTCGTCTGGAACATTTAGGTCGACACTCTTGTACAACATGTCAACTGCACGACTGATATCTTGTTTGGTTAATTTTTGATTCTTAGCTTCATTGATCAACGAATTGATGTGGAGCATTCTATTGGTCGTCATTTCATATCCTCTAGCACAGCTTTTATATCAGTAACATCTTTTTTCGTCCAAGAGTTTTTGGCAGCAGCACCTTCTTCTAAGACAGCTTCTTCAATATCGGTGGGAATTACCGGATTTTCTAATTTTTCTGGAGGAGAGAAACCAACAGACCCAAGCCCTGCCAGCTCAAGAATTCGTACCGTTTCTGTTTTTTGTGTTTTGCCCATCTGATTATCCTTAAGGTAATTTCTTAATAGCTTTGCCAATATCACTAAAGGCACGATCAAGACTTTCAATTTGCTTCTTAAGATTTCCCGAACCATCATCCTGGCTAATTAAAATGTCACCAAGCTCCTTCTCGGCGCTGTCAATGTCTCTCAGAAAATCAGCCTTGGTCGATTTATAATAATTGTTGCCTGCAGCTTCACTAATAATTCCTGCAAGTTCTTTCATACGTTTAATATTACTCATTAAAACAATCCGCTCTTAGGGCTCCAATAGAGCTCTCTATTTTATTTAACTCTTCAACTACGTCACCATCATAGCCTAAATATTCATCGTGAGTGGCATATGATTCCATGTCGTCAGATAATTTATTGAACACATTCTCAAGCTTGTCTAATGACTTTTCAGCTTTCTTTGACAATGATTTAAAATTGCCGCCTTCAGTTAACATAACTCCGGCTAACTCTTGCATGCGGTTTGTCTCTAGATGAATATCATATCCATTGGCAACCTCAAGTAAGGCTTTTATTTTGCCAACACTAACACCAAGGTCAGATGCCATACCGCCATAAATCGCATTGAGGAAACTTTCTTCAAATGAGGCCTTAAGCTCTTCGTCCATATCTTTGGTTGATTGAATCTTCTTCTTACATGCAGCGATATGGTTTTTGAGTATCTTCAAAGCATCTTCAGGCGATGTACTCTTAGCCAATAGCTTCTTCATAGCTTCGCCATCCTTAACCAATGTTGCACCAAGTTTGGTGCTAGCTTTCATGGCTTTGATACTGGCGATAATTCCTGCGCCTTCATTCATATTAATCTTCATCGTAATACCCCGGCATTTGCGGTCCATGATTTCCAACGTCAGTACCCGTTTTGGAATAATGTTTCAATACTTCTTCTGCGTCATCACATGCGTTGGCCAGATTTTCGACCTTCATGATAATCGCTTGGAGTTGTTTACTTGTGAATGGCCAATCGGACTGGACAACTTTATCCAGGATTTCAAAATCTTCCTCGACGAAGCCCTGTTTATCGACAATAGCCATTGCCTTGCCAAATGCCTTTACAACTTTCAGCGTTGACATGATTTCACTCTTGCTAAATTTTGTGATGGGCTTTTTAGCTTCCTCTATTACTGGTTGAGCAGAACTCATCTCCAATAGTTGTTTCATCTCTAATAGTTTCTTATCTTTCATTTGTTTTCCTTTGTATTTTTGATCTTTTAAGACCATCGCATGGACCCATGGGGTAGTTTGCAAAATTAATTTACGATCTTTAGTCTCTAGAATTTAGTATTAAAGATCTAAATCGCTGATCCTCTGATATCCTTTTGAGGATATTTTATCTCGAACATGCCAGTCATTGGCGCTTTGATAGAATTATTCACTGGTGTTATATAGATAAATCCATTTTGAGCTATTTGTGCTGCATCTCTTAGGTCTAGACGTCCAGAGTTGATCGCTAAAACGTCTGAAGAGTAATCTCCACCAATTTTATTGAGGAAGGATAATTTCACGACGTTAACAACTCCAGGCTGTTCCAATAACATTTCGTTGATCTGACTTATGAAAATAGTTTCGTTCATATTCCACTGTGAGATCTCGAAATGCTTAGCTAACATGTTCATAGCGTTCACTAACACTTCCTTCTTATTATATGAAGCTTGGATTTGCAGTGTGAATTCTATGCCCAAATTGATGATTCTACCATCATAAATATTAACAAAGTCATTTAAGAGCTTGTATTGGGACAGATAGTTTGCTAAATTAAACTTTACAGTGTCATTCTCTGTGTTTTTCAGTTTACCTTCGTAGTCCCGTGTTAAAATATAAAGTGCAGTCGACATGGTTTCGGGATCCGCACTGGCATGTGATCGGAAGACGTTACCATATTTGGAAGGCATCAACTGAACTCGGGAAGAATAATCATCTACAGTTACGCAACGATCTTGTGAGGAAAAATTCTTCTTGGCATACTCTTTGATTTCAGCGACAGTCTCAAAGTCGCGCCCACCAACCGCTGGGATAGGATTAGTGACGGTTATTGAATTTATCGCAGTCGTATATTTGTCGGTTGGAAGCGCAGCTCCTCCGGGTACATTTGTGATTTCCTGTAGCTTGACGTTCGTAATATTATTCATGCCAGTATTGGTGTTGAATCCTCCACCAGTCAAATACCTGCAATGTAAATAAGTTCCGGGTTCTGGAATTGTCCCGAGTGAATCATTATTGAGTAAATCGCCCGGGTTTAATCCCGCCATTCCATTGGTGATAAAATCGTCGAAGTTGTCTACGTCCTTTACACCCGCTCCAAACGTGACACTCAATAAACCATATTGATCATATTCGCTGATAAATCTCTGTGCGGTATAATGCCAATGACCTTCGCTATAGTCTCCCACACTGGACGTATCAATGAATGTACGCTCCTGTGCCAAAGATGGCATCTCATACCAAACTAAATTTGAGCCAGCAGCAACCCATTCCGATTCACTGGTCGGAGCAAATCGAGTTGATGTTGAAACAATGTTACGGATATCGATTATGGAATTGTCATCCTCGTCGAGTGTCCAATTAAAATATGGCACTCCACGGTCGTTCGTAATCTCCACAGTGGCAATTTTAGTCTCGCCAGCGTGTGCTAACACAGTCTTTGTGATTCTGTATGAGACAATCTCGTCTGAGGAATTATAATTTGGCTCAATAGTTCTGTTCGGAGTTCCACTGAGAGAATAATGAGAGGAAAAATCAATGGGTTCATCGCAGATATACGTGATTCCATTTCCTCCTTGCGCCTGGAATCCAATGCCTAAAGTCACCAGATAATCCTCGTCGTAATGATCGCCAAGTGTCGGAACGTCAATAGCGACATTCAGTAAGGTACTCGCTCCGGTTTTCCCCCTTGGACGATATCCCAAATTCTTAGCTAAGCGAATGACCGAGTTTCTATCCGTTGCACTGTCTAAAAAGAGCTCATTAAATTTATCATCTACGTGATAGCTTAGTATGTCTCCAGTCTGTGCCACGAGCTCTAGCAGCATCATTCCCACGCTAGCTTCATTGAAGTCATTATACTGATCTGGGTAGTACACCTTGAGATGTGTTTGCAGATCTTTTTTGATTGATGTGTAATCCCTGTTCAGGTAATTAAATCTTGTTTTTTGTGACATGGTTATCTACATACTCATTTCTATTTGTATTTGGTCTGTTATGTTTGAGTCTACTTTTAGACTATACTCTATACTCATGTTGATAATATTATTCTCTGTGTTTTCTTCTTCGTTGATGAAGGCAACGCGATCGATTCGTATTGCTGGGATCCACCGTTTACATGCTATGATTATATCTGCACGGATATTTTCGTAAAGATTCTCTGCGATAGGGTCGAATAATAGGCCCGGGATATTTGTGCCAAACTCTGGCATCATAACCCTCTCACCCTTGTTTGTGAATATGAGTGTGTACAGTTGGGATTTATATTTCCCTATGCTATCCACGCTCATCTTGAATACGTCACCCTTTATTGATTCTTGTATAGGATTAAGCAAACCAAAGGTTCTGTTCGTTTCCTGGATAAATTTTCTCTTCTTAGCCATACCTTATTTAGTCCTTATATTTTTATTGAGAATTAGGTCTTCCATATCTCTATGATACTCTCTAGCCTTATCATGAAATGTGTTGATGGCTGGAGCGTTTGGTGGATGTGTATGAGTCATCATAATCTGGATGAACCAACGTAATATTTCTACGAGGGTTTCACCATACACTATACTCTCTGCATCACCATCTGAATTGAGGTTAGAGAATAGCTCCATGGTATCACTGAGTAGTTTTATTCTTCTCTCTTCTTCACTTATCTCTATACTCAAGTTTGGATCACCAGTGTTGTGTTTTAATATATTGCTTGTTACTACTAATGTGTCTTCTGCTGTGAGTTGGACAGCGGCGGTGTTTCGACCTCGCAGTCCTACATCAGTTGGGTTAAAGTCCATTGTTCTCTATCTCCAGTTTTTCTATTGTAGTCTTAAACGATTCGAAACTACTAGTATAATCACTATGGATTGGTCCCATATAGAATCTTCCCTGTTGGTGAGTCATTGGATTCCTTAGGAACACGACAACATGCTCCCCAATCATGGGAAGCATGAAAAATCCAGCGGGGTTTAAACCAATACACCACTTTAGTTTTTTATTGTCAGTTATCTTACTGTCTTTGGATATGATCCTAACTTGAATACGATTTAAACCGTCTGGGTCTATATTCTCTACCACGATACCATGGTAAAATGAATTTTCTATCCTCGCATTATTCTGTTGGCCTGGTCGATTCGGTCTCATCTTCGCCTAACAATTCATTCAATTCTTCATTTGTGAGCTCAAACTCTTTTAGCTTGGGTTCAATTTCAGAGTATATGCTCTCCAGCTTATCAGATAAATATCTAATACGTTCTTTCTTCTGCTTATCGTTCATTAACTTATTTTCCCCATTCCGACACCTTTGTGTGATTCGGGTGAACCAGGAGAGCCAGAAACTCCCATCGTATTGACGGAAGTTCTGACCTCTGCATCTCTCTTGATTGCTGTTATGAGTTCCTTAACAATAACCTCGATCATATTTGCTGTGTGGGATGGCTCTCCATTTACTTCGGGGTTGATTCCTAAACCCTTAAGTTGGCCATTTATCTTATTGGATATTTTCTTTGCGTTCAGCATTATGATTCATCTTTCACTATTGTATCGAGAGCGATTACGTTTTCGAGTACCTCGAGAGTTTGTTTTTCATCTTCAAACCCTCCAACCATTTCTTCAATGCTCGCCCTATCCTCATCAGTTAAAATCGTATCTGTATCAATCTTGGTCAATAGATCTGAAAGGATTTTAGCCATCTTCAGTCCCTGTTCCGTTGATGTTGCAGCTGATTTCAGGAAGTTGGTCAATGCACCACTTAATTCCTGAACAATCATTTGTATTTCTATTCCACTTAGGTCTTCACCATCTGCATTTTGTCCAGATAGCAACGAAGAAAGAATAGTGTGATGCTCTAGAGCTAATCTCCTATCTTCCTTCAAGTTCTCCAATGTGAAATTCAGTATGAATTCTAGACTGGCTTCGTCTAGTTTTATTCTTTTATCTTCGCTCATAATGTTCCTCTTTATAGGTCTCCAAGAATATCTTTTTGATCTTAACCATCGCTGCGGTTATTTCCTTGGCTTGTAACCCCGTGAATTCTTTGACAATAAAATAGAACTGTCTTTTATTCTGGAGGTTGATGTATTGGTAGTTGTCTAACAGTGTGATTACTGCCTCACCTACTTTATAAATATTAGGATGGAGGTTAATATCCGATGCCAATACCTTTTTAATATCCCGTGCTACCAATGTGAAGAGAAATTCATGCGAGTTTAAATCGTTTTCGAACTCATGATCAATGTGTAATCCCTGAGCTAGTTCAAATCCTTCAGTAGATTCTAATTCAACTGTGATGATTTTCTTTTTGTAATGCTTATTCTTCTTTACAATCAGATCATTCTTTGCAATCGTACCAAAATAGGAATAGGATTTATGCCCTTTAGTGTGGTCGAACTTTGGCATCTTCTGCGTAACAAAACTCATGCAGTCATATACTTGTTCGTCTATTGGTAATTCTTTGATTGCTAAATGGTAGGTGAACATGATGCTTTCAACGAGCTTCTTCAGAGGTTCATATATGGAGTTGGCAAATACTTGTTCAGCTTTTGGGTGTCCTGCAGGGTAACTAAGATATTCTACAACAGCTGCTTCTTCAATCGGTCCCCAATAATCCTTTTTCTTTCTCTTTTTGAGTTTTGGTTTGGTGTCTTTTTCGGTTTTCATGGTGTAACTTTCAGTGTATATTAATATAGGGGAGCCGAAGCTCCCCATTTGTTTAACTTATTTCACGATCTTCATCAAAGAAGTATTCTTGTCGAACTGTGAGTAGCCATTTATCTCGTTCTTCTTGTGGAAGATCTTTTCTACGCTGAAATTCACCAGTCTCATTATAAAAATGGAACCTAGCAATCTTTGGAATTGAAGTAATTTGACAACCTTCATTCAGTGCCCTCAAAATATATTCATAATCCTCAAACATTTCAATATTATTCTTGAAGCGACCATAATTTTCCAGTGCTGACTTGCGGAAATATGCACCATTTACAAATGCGAAGTTGGATTTAAGCATAGTTGCAATATCAAACTTACCGTAATCTTCAAATACGTTACTAGCGAATGGAGCTTCATTCAACATTGCAATCATTTGGAGTTTATTATCTTCACCCGTCACCATTGCAGCGAGTGGCATGAAAATATCAGTCTCTGAATCATTTTCGAAGTAAGGTTCAATGGCTTCATGAGCATTTGGACTCACTTTATCATCGAATTCCAAGATGGAAATGTATTCCATGTTGTCCCCAACATTATCTAGACCCAAATTAACCAATTGTTGGTAAGAGGTTTCATTATCTGCAGCTTCAAGGTACACATAATTGATTCCCTCTGGTATTTCTACCTCTTTTTCTATCCATTTTTGTACTGCTTCTGTGCAGCAAATATAAATTAAGGTGTTTTCAAATCCATCTAATGATTTGATAGCCCTTTCAATCAATTTATCCTTCTTGTGAATGGGAATAATGTACCCATACTTGAATGTTTTACTCGGCATCTTTGACCTCCTCTTTGATATTGCTAATGTATTTCTCAATATCACCTATTCTGCTAGCGAATAATTCGCTTATTACACCGTCAAAGCTTTTCAATTCAGCTTCATCGCTATATTTTCCAGCAGCTTCTTCTGCTGCTTTGATTCTTTCCTCTGGTACGTTGTGGAGAAGATATTCTTCAACCAATGAACCCATAGCTAGAGAGATTCTAACCACATCCCCATTTGGAACGATGATTGCAGTTTCAGTATTCAGAACATTAGTTGCTCCCAATCCATCCCATCCACAAATCAAACATCCACTATTGATTGCTTCCAAAGCGTATGTTGGCCATGTATTGTATTCATCAAAAGAGACGAAGAATGCTGACTCTTGCAAAATGGTAGACCGCGTCTTTTTGTCCATTTTCGACACTTCAAGGAAGCTGATAAACCGTAGATATGGATAAAGTGCGTAGAACGATTTGATGGCGTTATTTGACTTGTTACCACCATCCCTGGAGGCAACATAAGCCACCTGCATACGTTTATCTGTCGTGCTTTCTGGTTTTGGGAATGAATCTGCATCAACTGACCCAGTAATAGTAGCCACACTAGCGAATGGCATAACCATTTTGATATAATCAGTGGTCGGTTCAGAGAGTGTGATTGCAGTCGTCAATCGATATGTGTCCCAGTATGTTCCTGGCTCCAAAGCCTGAAGAACTTTGAACCAATTATGAACTACGATCACATTTTTACATGGAGCTTTCATAATATTTGGCATCAAATGCGATGCTTCTTCAGGTAGGAAGAAGAAATCTTCCATTCTAATATCGAATTCACCAGCTTCGAAGTATTTGAATTTAAGTTTTTCAATATCAACGTACTCTTCAGCCCATTCACATTTGAAATCTGTCTTTTGATGCACAATTGATGCTGCATACCCAAGTTCGTTGAGCTTACTAGCAAATTTATAGGTAAATCTTACTGAATCATCATATTGTTCTGCATCGGTAGCATATAGGAATATGCGAGCTTCTTTGGACTCGATCTTTCCTATCACTTCTTTTAGTTGTTCTTTTGTTATTGCCATTCTAAATTCCTCTTTCAATGTTTAGAATCTCGTATACGTCATTGAATTTGCCATTTGCAATGTCCAAATCATAGACGTCCTCAATGTGTTTATTAAATTCATATGGTACTTTAAGTCCAATTGGTCCATTTCGTGCTGTTAAATCCCGAGAACCAAATAATGCACCTGTACACGCTTCTAAAACCTCTGGACAGTCGTCAATATAAACGTCGTATCCAGCATCAATTTTATCTTGCATGGTATCAAAGAAGTCATAGTGCTTCAATTTACACCCAAACTTTGATAACCATGACAATGTGGCCATAATTGATTTGCCTTTTTGAACAGACGCAATTACTACAGTGTGCCCTTCGGCCTCGGCAGCCTTGTGAAATTTGTTCAAATCTTCAATAACCTTTGGGTGAAGTCTATCTGCAATTGCAAATAACTCGAAGGGTCTTTCATCGTATAACCACGTCATGACCTCATCTTTACTCATCAAACCCTCAAGTGAGCGATATTGTTTACCCACTATTTCATCAAACCTCTCAACGGTATCCGGATGATCCATTTCCAAATACTGTCGTATCTGGGTTTCTAGATCTCTTAGGGTTCCATCGATATCAATTGCGATTATCATTCGTTATCCTTTCAAGAAAAATGAGTGAGCATTTGCCCACTCATCTATAGTAACACATTTTGGTACAAAAGTAAACCAAAAAGCTAACAATTTTTCAAAATAACTTCTTTTTTATATTCTGTAAACTTATGTGCGAACCAATCATTCCCATGAAACCCAATTGGACGTCTGACTTCTCGTGAAACTATTACCGTTCCAATTAATAGCACATTGTTTTCTTCACTCATAAAGAACCCACATGTGGCTTTCATTTCAGTTTCATCCATCTTTCGTTCACCAGTTACCAATACAATAAGATCTTTTGAATCTGAAATCATCAACTTTGGGTAACCATCGGTTACAATATCAGTTGGGATATCATCTGGGGTGATACTTTTTACTGCCATTTACCATTCCTCACTTTCTTCGCCATCACAATCGAAATAATCCATACAAGTTCTGAGCAAGTGATCATAATCTCCTGCTGTTGCTTCATTCATAAACTCTTCCAGCTGGCTCTTGTCCAGATGTCTCCGAGCCTGTCGCTGACAACGCCCTAAGATTGCAAAAGCATTTCCATCTTGTCCAACCAATTCAACTTTAACTTCTGGGTATTTACACATTAGTTCTTCCTCTCGTTAGTTTTATAATCAACATCGTTGCACCAAAGACTCCAAAGATATGCGCAAGCCGCTTCCTTGTGTTCATGTTTTGGTGACCAAGAACCCATAACATGGCTAATATGACTCATCATCAATTCACCATCAATTCCATCCTTGAGATCGAAATTCAAATCCGCGATTCCAACAAAGAACCAATCATTGAAAAGTTTATTCCATTTCCCTCGGCCATGCCAGAATTCCTTTGGAATGTCTTCCTTTGCAGGAAGGACCAAAGCTATATCAGATGGACCGAAGGGATTACTGCCAGCATCAACTGGTTGATTCCATTTACACATTATTTTAACCCTGCTTTCGATCGAATTTTACGAGCAGGCATACGCTCTGCATCAGTTTCAGCCATCAAGGCTTCTCGAGTTACCAGCGGACGAGTGTCCGGAGCGGTTGGGGTATCAAACCAGGTGTGAGCACCATTTGCAAACATGTTGAGGTCAAAGAGTTGAATCAGACCGTTGGCCGAATCCATATCCTCGTGAGTTGCAACACTCCAAAGGACCTGCTCAATCACGAATTTCTTACGTTCGTATGGGCGAGTAGATTCGAGTACATCTGAGATAGAATCGCGTGCTGTTACAAAGTTCATTTTTGACCCCTTAGTCATTGAAAATCATCAATTCGATTGTGTCGAAAGTATCAGTGTAGATTGCAGTGTGATTTGCATCGAAGTGGCGAAACCGAAGAATGTCTTTTTCACCCTCGAGAACCAACTCATCAGCTGTATAGCCAACTGGGAATCTAAGCTGGGAAGCTTCAGTGCAGAATCGTCTGCAAAGTCCACCAGAGGCCGAAGCCCGTTTAGAAATAATATCCACATTGACCAGTGAAATTACCATTATTTGATCTCCAGGTTTTTAAGTTTGAGGTCGGCAATTTCACATGCATAGCTCATGCACTTCTCGTCCTTGAGATCCCCAAAAGCGCATTCCCAAGAAATCTCTTGCATGATCTGATGATCGTTAGATCCGCACATTTGCATTTGGGCTATGATGGTGTAAACGATTTCCGTAATGTCTTCATAAGTCATGGTCTGAGTCTCCTTGGACTAGTTGATTTTTTAACCTAAGTACATTATATCATTATTCCAGGTAATTGTAAACAAAAAACCCGAAAATAGTTGAATTAAATGTGTACCTGTAGGTGCACTTCAGCTATTTCCGGGTTATTATGCTAAGTGTATATGTACCAATGACTTAAAGACTGCCTGTACGTGTGTCTAAGCAACGCTAAGTTTAGCAATGGTAACATATGGGGCCCACGCTTTAAAGCTTGTAGTGGACGTGCTATAGCGTGTGTTAGGGGCCTTATATCATTCTAAGGTGTTTGCTTAGGTGCAGGGGCCTCTAATTCATCAAAATAGTAAATGGGATTGCTAGTATTGGCCCTCCCAATCCTAATGGAACCCTTTTCGAAGGCCCTAATGATTTCAGATCCAATTGTTTCAGGTGGGCCAAGTGGTGCACCCGTATCCAATTCCAAAGGAAGAGTAACATAATCTCCAGTGTAAGGTCCGTCACCTAATTGTCTTCTCATTTCAACAACACCATCAAAGATCTTACTGACATATCCATAAGTATTCCGATAGTAGCGATCTTCAATCATCACAAAGCCCTCACCATTTCTCCATCTATCATTTTCAGATAGAATCCATAATGAATTTTGAAAGTCTTCATCATAAGCATTAGGAAAGTTTGAAGCACTAGTCCCAAAGAACCACTGAGGGAATCCTTCAACATAACAGCCATGAACTCTCTTTGCAAAGTCTGCATCCTTGATAGCCAATGAACCATTTGGAATGATCTTAAGATTCTTCGGGAAGGTAGCTACCATCTCTTCAATATATAGATCCCAAATAACCCTTAGTGCTGCTCGTTCATCTGGATCATCCCAGTGGCCAATACCATCTCTATCAAAGTCCAGGTCGCCATGCTCCATCTCTTCATAGATTGGATCTTGTGATGCTTTCAGGTTTGGTAATGGTACGGAAACGAAGTCAAGCATAATCCAATCAAGGTTATTCCTTCGAATATATCCATCCATCAGAGTGATTGCTTTAGTTCTAGCAACCGGATTGAAAAGGTCATATACGTAAGCATCTTTCCATATCGCAGCTGTATCACCCTCGGTTGTTGCAGCTAAGAATGGTGAAAGTTCTTCCCACCAATGTGCAATGTAAGTGTCTTGTCCCTGTTCATAGGCAATCTTAGTCCACCTATTACAGGCAAAAGCACTAATATATGATCCAAATTGCATATCCAGATTGAGTCTCTGAATCTCTTCTTGCATTCCCTCCATTTGAGGTTTATCCCATGCACCAGGTGAGAAGCCTATAAAATCATATTCAGCCATATACTCTACCCAACCCTCAACAGGTCTAGGTGAGCTCCCCAACTTCATGTGAGCTGATAGCTGATGATCATTCTTTGATTCAGTTATCTGCTTTGCAATTTCACTTACCCCAAACAGTGAAAAGCCAAATATGGATATTCCTGTTACTATCATCACTAATCTACTTTTCATACTTAATTTCCCTTTGTTAAATTATATCATCTTGACGAGTTACTTAATCAATTCTAGTTATCGTCTTCCTTTTTTCTTCTTCCTCATTGGCTTACTTTTCCGTACACCTCTAACATGACGATCGGCAATAATACTTGCAACAAATGCTTGAGGCTTAGTTCTGACTTCCCAACCCATTCCAGCTATCCATCCAACTGCAGCATCATGTACCTCATTGGACTTGTTCTGGTTATCCTTACCTGGATCGCTATTGATATCAGCATGAATTTCAAATGGAATATCCAACTCACTGAATATAGGCTCTATCTTTTGAGCAAGTTTGACTGAGATTTCTATTTCTCTAAGAAGTCGTTTGTTACGATTTGTGTGCCTTTGCTCTTGGTGCCTAATATAAAAGACTCGTCCACCTTTACCAATTCCAGTGTCATCGAATGTGTGGAGAGCAATACACTGTACGAAAGAAGTGAACTTTTGACCAATGTTCTGGCTATCTGTTCCAATGTAGGCGAACACTGCCCCTTGGTTCCGTTCCACAGCATCAAGATATGTTTCTCTGATTGCTTCGTATACATCGTCTATGATTTCCCCGTCAAGAGTTTTCCAATTATTCTTAGCCATGTTTTTAATACCTTCCAATTAGAGGGTTTGTATTTATCGCATTCTAATTTATTGAGGTCGGCATCCCATCTTATTTTACAGCACGCCGAATAAGTAACATTGAGTCCATTGACTGGATCTTCAGATATGTGATTTGCTTGTCTACATCTGTCATATCCATATCCTTGAGATATTATGCGGTGCTTACAGTCGCTACAAAAGTTCATTCTGAGTTGCCAACCTCTCGTGGGATATGTAAATTCAGTGTTTCATCTGCTTCATCCCATTGATTCCGTGCTTCCTTTATCATAGCGCAAAGAGGACCAATCATTTTCTTATCAAACACAAGGTTTACAATTCCATCTGAATAAACTTTAGTGATTTGACAATTCTCATGCTCCATAGTAACGGTAAAACCTTGACTTGTAATTGTTGTCTTATGTTGTACATTTTCCCTCATTATGATTCCTTCCGGATTGTTGCATTTTCAAATGTGTGATGATGTGTACCAAGATCAACCAAGAGGTCAATACAGTTTATATGTCTAGCATTCATTGAATCATGAACGATCCAAATGCCTGAAAGGGTATCTGCTCCAGCAACATAAATTGTATCACCATAATCCCATTTGCCACCCCATCGTTTTAATAGATTGCGACTTAACGCACAGTAACGATATGACCCAGCTTTATCGAGATCAATTATAACTCCGCTTGCAAGTTCTTCAGGGGTTGAATCCGTTTGACCTTCAACTGCATTATAGATTGTTCCATAAACAGCTTGCATTTCATATATGACTTCGCTCCGTACTGGAGCTGTCATTTCTGGTGGTTGTTCGAATGCAGGAAAGGTTATTGTATCTGACATTGTTGTCACGAAATGGAATAAACTATCCAATGCAGCATGATGCTCATACGGATTAACCGATTCAACTTCTTCTAATTCCTCTGGTTCAAAGTTATGATTTGCTCTTGGTAGCAGATAACCCCAAGCTAGTGTAGCGAGCATAAACACGGTCAGCCACATCGCCAATTGTTTCATTGTATCTTTCCTCCGTCATAAATTCCTGTACGCTGTCGTCCCACCCACATACTGAGCAGAAACCCTCTGGTTGATAAGTTTGTTTTTGGCAGCAGAAACAGAAGTCATTCCAATATCCACCTAAGGCTAAGCCATCAACTAATGAGTTGTGCATCCTATCTCCTAACTGTAAAGATCATTCGGGTCTGTCTTCTTCCGGATCCATTTGATTCCCTCAACTATCACCAGGGCAATAATTGCCCCAATGATAATTGAACCTGGAATAATGGTAACTGATAATTCACTAAACATGTACCCAGTTCCTTGTTAAGTCGAATACAAAGTTCTCATTGATCGCACCAATCAGTGGTTCACGAGAGATAAACTTTACAGCTTCGTCTCTTGCTTGAAGGATTGGTTCCTTTGTATCAAGGTAAGCATCATATTTCTTGAATAATTCGCTTCCCTCTGTGTAATCAATTGCAGTCGTTCTATCTCTCAAAGAAATGTAATCCCTTGCAAAATGTTCAGGCATACATAACCTTAATTCGTCACGCTCAACGTAGTGAACCATCATCAGCATCAGTCTCATTGCATGCTGGATTTCCTTGTTGTGTCGATCAATCATCAGAGGTGTTGCTTCCGGTGTAGGATTAACACCATTCGGATCTGGATTTGGCAAGTGAATCTTATTCTCAAATCTCTTAAACTTTGCGAATGCCATTCCTCGGGTTGCCCAGAAGTTAGCCATGTAATTCAATCGCACTGCTTCCTTCATTGAATCAATAAATTTTACAGCATTTTCACGAGTGATAAACCGATCATTGAATCGCAGATGATCGGAGTAAAACACTTCCCAGAAATTACTATTCCCTTTGAAACAGTGATTTACAAACTCATGAAAAGGATGGCAAGTATAATCAACATCAAAGCCTGGACCCGCATCAGATGTGCGGTCAAACTTGTTATTGAAGAACTCTTCGAATGTGGGAAGATACATGACCTTCATATCAACATCAGAATATTCACTTGCGGTTCCATAATTATGAGAGCCAACAACAGATGCAAATACCCAACGGCTTTGCTTTTCCAATACTGAATCAAATTCTTCAGTGAAATTTACCATGAATATGTCTCCTGTGTCATCATCTTTTTAACCATAACCCTAGCCCATTCATCCATTTTTAATTCCATTTCTCGTTCAATGTGAGAGCGAGGAATCTTACCTGAATGATTCTCTTGCCATTCATCAACAATTGCTTTTCGCAGTTCCGCTTCCAAAACACTCATCAAGTAGCTCATCTCAATCTCCTTGGAAAAGTTAGTTTTTAACTCATGTACATTATATCATAGCTGGGCCCAAATGTAAACCTTTTCCATAATTTTAATCAAAAAAGAGTGTACCTGAAGGTACACTCTCTATTCACCTATTTGCTGATTAGCTAAGGTTATTTAAGATTTAAGAATGGAACTGCTCCACCACCTGTATAGGTAGGTAGTTGTCCGTCCCATTGCTCAATCGCTTTATATTCAACCAATTCCTTGGTCAACGATTTGGCAAGAATGATGTTTGCTTGTGCCTGAGCATTTGCAATATTCAGAATCGACTGGGCTTCACCCTCGGAATCTGCAATCTTCTTCTGTGCCTTAGCTTGAGATTCTCGAACCTCATTTTCAACCTGCTGAGCTCGTTGAGTTGCAGCAATCTTAGCATCAATAGCATCTAGAACCTGATCTGGCAAACGGAGGTTACCAATCAAATAGATCTTCTCAATGTTGATACCAAGTGGGGCACATTGTTCAATAACCATTCGTTCAACTGTGTCAACCATATCAGCTTTACCAGCTCCATAGATTGATTCAATATTTCGAGTAGAAGCTACCATTACAAAAGCATCTCGAACCATATTCCTCAAATATACATCTGTGATTTCATCAATGCCTCTTCGATACTTCTGAAAAATCAACGATACCTTTTCTTGGTCAATGGCATATGAAATACCCACATCCGCTGTAATCGGTAGACCCTCAATGTCCTGGAATCGAATCTCTTCGTTATTCTTGGAACCTTCAGTTGGATCTTTTGTCCAAACATAATTCTGAGTAAAGATTGGGAACTTAAATAACTCAGTGTTAGGACCGATCCAATATCGTCCAGCTCCAACAACTTCCGGCTGTACACCCTTTTCTGATGCAAGCATCTTAACCTTCACTCCAACATAACCATTCGTTACTTTGGAACAACCAGTGGTTCCTAGGCCCATCGCAAGCAATGCAATCAACAAAACCACAATTTTCATAATCTTCATTTTCTAATTCTCCTTCTTTTCAAATTTTGAGACAATATCAGAAACGATATTTTTGCCCCAGATAAAAGCTGCCGGGATCATAGCTACGATCACAGCAAGACCAACCAAAACAGATACAGTTGAAGATGCACTAATTAATGCAGGAAGGGCGAATCCCCAAAGTGCAGTTTGCATAGTCAACCATCCAACAATCGATAGATATAGTTTCATTTTCGTCTCCTAATTCAAGGTTTGTATTTCTTCGTCTGTACAATTATACCATAATCTAATCGAAATGTAAACCATTTTTACCTAAATTCCTCATAAATATCAGCAGGGACAAATGGGTTAGTGTCCTCGTAGGTACCTAACTGTATGTCCTGTAATGTTTTAATCAGTGAAAGTGCAGCACCCAACGTAAGATCTTGTCTTCCCGTATGGATTAATTGCCTACGAATTCCCTCAATTTCATATCCAGTCATAGCTCGAGGTTCGATTTTTCCCAATTCATCTTGTCTATGAAAGGTCATCCCTCTGATTAGAATCCCTGCAGCAATATTCAGGATTATTGAGATCACTAAAGCAGTGATTATAATTATTTCAAACACATCTTCTCCTTGTCTATTTCAAAGTCATCAAAAATAACTGGAATGTCATCCTTGAAAGATTCAAGCATTGGAATTGTGACCGCTCTTAATTGTGGGTGAGCATATTTGCTGCACCGCATCTTGAAGAAGTGTCTCCATTGCCTGAGGTTATATGTAACAACCATTTCAGTTTTTAGTTCGGTTGGCAAGATTCCTCTTGCTTCTTGAGGTGTCCAACCCTTTTCCAAAAGAAGGAAATATGATTGTTCGAGTGACATCATAGCCATCTTCCAAACCATTTGACTTTGCTCATCTTTATCGTCCAGATGATCTGGATAAATCACAGTGAGTTCATTGCCAAACTTCTCTTTATTGTAATTGCAATACCGTGTAGATTCCTGCGAGTATGCACCAAGACGATGTCTTACAATTTCATGAGAGATTCCACGATCACAGATAATCCTAACAGAGATTGAAGCGTGTTCCAATACTGACTCATGTTTTACTGTGTGAGTTATCATCTTTGCAAACTTCATTGCACTGTCATATGTTATTTTGTCTTCAGATTTATAACATGTACGACCCGCTCTTTCAATGTGCCGCAATAAATCCATTCCAACAAATTCACTTTCATAACTCCAACTCGTTCTAGCTATTTTCATAATATTATTCTCTTTCCAAGAGCTGCCATATCTTTGCCCTCAATTGATTCTGTTTTATTCTTGTAAACTTCATTAACAGCTTGGAGGAATTCCTCTTTGTCTATTCGATCACAAAAGTCACAGTATGCTTCCCAAATATATGGAGTATTTCTAAATGTTGAATGTGAGTCAACCTTAACGTCTCTACGCTCTTTTGTGGTTGGATATGAATTCAAATAATGAAATGAGCCTTCTTCAGTGTCAACCCATAACCAATTGTCCAATTCAACCAACTTAGGATTTGAACTTATAAAGTTATCTAAGTCTAATCTTGCTCCCCAAGGATTCCACCAACCTTGATAAATTAATTCACCAAATATGCCACCAAGATCACAGATTCCTTTTGTTTTGCCATATGGACCAGGTTTAGCCATTTTGAAGTCATCCATATAACATGCAGCTAAACAGTTTTTACTTTCACTCAATTCAATCAATGTAGGAATATATCCAGAGTCCTGTGCAAACGCTGATATTGCATGGCCAATCTCATGAGCTATAATTGCTTTTGAGATCAAGATGAAACCTTCTTCCTCAAAACAATTGCTGTTTGATAAAGAGGAATATTAACTTCAGGGAATCGCTTAGGATATGTGTTCATAAACATTGTCGATGGAGTGTGACGGTGAATGAAGCAACTATCATATTGGAGTTCATCAGTTGCATTCAGAATGTGATCACACAAATACTTGTGGAGGAGATATGGTTCTTTCTTCATTACCATGTCTTTGATAATAAGGACAATGTAGCCACCAGGTTTAACGTAAGGAAGGTATTTCATATACATCTTCGTGATCACAGGATAGTAATTTTTGAGTGTTAGTTTACCAAGGTTATCTGGATGTTCATAGTCGTCCAGAGTGTTATTCATCTTAGCATCTCGATCACTCAAATTCTTACGTTCTGGTGCATCTGATGTTTTTGACCCAATGGTCGGATATGGAGTTCCATTCACCAATAGTTGAATTGATTCCTTCTCTAAGAATTCATCAGGATCAACCTGCATTGTATCGCCCTCAATTACTGTTCCTCTGCTGTTACAGAAGAATCTGCATGCTTCGGGGAATTCGAGTTCAACACCGATTCCAATTCGATGGTTATTTTCTGCTTCTGCAATTGCAGTTCCGCTTCCAACAGTAGGATCAAATACAATATCACCGACTTCAGTGTAGTTTTGAACAGCAAACCGATACCCGGGCCAGTGTCCGACGTCGAGATGTGGAAATTCATGATTGATGTCCTTTGGGTAATAGTGATTGCGGCATCGTTGAGAATAATATTTACCCTCGTCCACACCGAAGACTTCGCCCTTGAAATTGACCGTGCAATAATCACACGTGCAGTGATAATCTTCTGGCTTTTCAGTTCTAAATTGAAGAACATCTTGTGCTCCAATTTTGTTTATGTGTTTACTTTCCTTGGCCATTTAACTTCCTTTGATTAAGGTATTCAGTGATTAATTCTTTTCTATATTCATAAGGGTCTTTTTTAACCCTGTCAATTTTGAGAGGTTCTTTTGGTCGGTTGACAATATTCATTGGGAGAATCCCTCGATATACATTACGAAGGAACTTCTTATCAATTCTATCCTCGTGAGGGAGGGTCAACGCAAATTTAATCAAGTCCAAGTTTAAGAATGGACTTCTCAATTCCTTAGTAAACCACATTGACATGCGATCCAAACGAACAAGATGATAATATCTCAACTCATCAAATATGTCTGAGACTTGTGCATCATATTCTGCCATCCTACGATATCCTCCGAAGATTTCATCTGCACCATCTCCAGTCATTATCACGCGTTCATTTATTGCTGAGCAAAGTTTGAATTGAGGAATCATACTCCCAAGATCCATTGGCATTTCTTGAGCATGAATTGCCATCTTGAGGTCATCACCAAATTGAGTGAAATTAACCAACTGAGCTTCTGGTGCCAATGCTTTTGCGTATTGATAATCTTCGCCATTGTTCACAGTGTAAACTGAAACATTCTTTGCACATTTTAAATGATGATGAATAATAGCGCTATCAAGTCCACCGGAGAGAAGTAATGCAACTCTATGATGGCCAATCAATCTATTCTTAACTGATTTTTCCATTGTGTCATATATGAATTGATTTGAGGTCATACTCTGAAATGGTACCCCAACAATTGGAGCAAAGAAATCATAATAATTTTCCATCATGGCATGTAGGGTCAATTCAACATCGAAAGTGTAAACTGTATTCGGAAGCAATCGTTTCACATTTTGTAAAGGTGTACGATTATCAGCAGTGTAACCATGTTTAAGAATCGTACCAAAATAGGTACGATCGAGTTTTGAATTCTTATCTGAAACCCCTCTGATCTCTGAAGCAATGCCAAATCCAGGATTATAATATAATTGCTTCTTTCCAAGTGGGTCTGTAAAAGCATAGACTTTATTCTCTTGTTTATCGATTACGATAAAAGAATAAAATCCATCTAAGTTTTTAAGTTCCTCAACAATATCAAACACGTGACGGAAAGACTCATCCCTGAACATCTTAGTAAGAAAAACAATATCGTCTGTCTCATCATGTTCGAAGATTTCTCCATTGAACAAAACATCATATCGTTCAGATTGAATGATTGGATATGCTGAGTCGTAAACTTGAATTGGTAGATGTTCATGTATGAGTTCTAAACATCCAAATTCCTTCCGGTGTGTTAGCAGGCCACGATGGCCCATTTCATCTGTATAATAAGTTTGGCGCTTTAAGTTTCTAACAGCGATGCCGCACATAAATCTCCTTACGCTAGGATTTCCCAGTCTTTCTTATAGATGTGGAAACTGCCTGCACTGTAGAACATCTTACCGGGTTCGATTCCAACTTCTTTTGCAACGTGATGTTGTAGCATCATTGCAAGGGAAACGTCATTGGTGAAGTGTTCACTAAAGTCACAGCTTCTCATATTGTAAATGATATCCAGTTTGCCTTCTCGGTACATCAATTGGTAATACATCGAGCATGGAATCCTAATCTTAGCTCCGCCGATGTTTTGATTGTCCTGATTATAATCAAAGATTTGAACGATCAATTGACGACTGTCAAGATTACGTTTCAATTCATCAATGATCTTTTGGACTTGGAATGCCATACGATCGTGGTATGTATATCCGAATTTTCCATCGTGAACAAATTCTTCCCACACCTCACGAATTTTATATGCGTAACCAGGGTTGAGAACTTCTTGTGAAGTATCAATTCGTTCAGCAAATTCAGCTGCACACCATTCAGGATCTTTCGCATAATCCAAATGATCTGTCGTATCAAGAATACAGAAGGTGTAGAGTTGGGTTTCTTTTGTCATGTAATCGTCATCGTCTGCAACCCATTTATCTTGCATTGTGTTCGGGTGAACAATTACTCCAAACTTATTTAGATCGCGTTTGATCTCCGGGTAAGCTTCGCCCAGGTTCATAAAGATTCTCATGGTTCTCCTAATAGTTAGATTTTAAGCGGAAGAGGTTCTTCTTGTGCTTTGATTCGATCGCATTAACAATTTCATCTTCTGTGTGATGTTGAAGAAGAAACCCAATAGTTTTATTGAACGCTTCAAATAGAATAGGCTCAATCGTTTCTAAACAAGTTAACACTTGGGTCTTTTTCCATGGTCGATTCTTAAGTTTATGGGAAACATCATTCCACAAAATGAATAATTTTAACATGCCGCTGAAGGGATAATCATCCTCGTCCAATTCATATATTTCACAGTCCAACATAAGCATAATACTCATAGCAAAATTCAATATGTCAGCTGCTTCATCAATTCGTTCTTCGTCTGTTTCAGCCGTATACCATTCTACCAATTCTTCATTAAGTTGACCAATGAATCTTTTGATTATCATTTGGTGTTCGGGATAATGAAGATTCAGTTTGGTTGGTCGATCCTGTAAAACTGAATACTCTTTCTCTAGTTGACGGGTCAAAGCATAACCAGTCGTTAGTATCTTTTGCATATTTCTCCTTTTGTCTCATTATACCATAAACAATGAGAAATGTAAACCTTATTCACCTGACAAAATTCTATTCCGAATTTCAGTAGTTGAGATTCCATCAGTCCGAGCCAGGTAAATTACCTCGCAATATGGATGAAGAAAATCAAATTTGCCTTTCCAATCCTCCCCAATTATAAAGGTGTCAATTTTGAATCTCTCAAGATCAGCAATCTTTTGCTCCCAAGACCATTCAGGGAAGACTCTGTCAACACACTGAATATTTGACACTATTTGCATACGTTGGCGATAAGGTATAATAGCTTTTTTGTTTTTCTCTTCATTAAATTCATCGGTAGAAATACCAACAATCAATTCATCACCAAAGGCTGCAGCTGTTTGCAACATATTCAAATGCCCATAATGAAATAAATCAAATGTGCCATATGTTAAGACTTTTCTCATGAGAAATGATTCATTTCTGGGTTAACCTCACTTATGGCACATTCGATTTGTAAAGTGGTTGGTTTTAAATCCAAATAATCAATCACGTCCATTATTATTTCTTTGGGAGCATTGATTAAATCAATAAAATTAACCTCCAAAGGATTGAAGACCTTGAATATTTTATTCTTCGGAATTCTAGAAATAATATTTTTTTCTCTTTTCATATCTGATTCGTTCTTGTATTTTCTCATTGAGTTTAATATTTCATTCTTATCCCGACTCATATAAATCATTTTAATGTTTTTTGAATTATTCTGTGAGCTTAATACTCCGCTAGCTAAAACCTTAATAACTTTACCCTCAAATTTTTCTAATTCAAAAGGTTGACCATAAACGATTTCTTTAATTTCAAAGACGTATTTTTGTTTGAAATTTCCATTTTTAATTACGTCGCAACTGAATTTAACATCATAATCCAATTCTAAACCCAAGTGATCTAATATTTTCATCATTAATGAAGTTCCACTACGTTTATAACCAGATACAATATAAATCACGTTATGTCCTTTCGAGGTTTGTTGCTTGCATTTGCCATTCGCCTTTTTCCTTTGCTGGAGTTTTCCAATCCACTCCATATCGGAACTCGCAGTACCAATCTGGGTCAGGTACGATGAAATCATGATCCTTGAAGGTTAAGGTTTCCAACTCGAGTATTTTCTCTTTTGGATACCAAAGAATCCCATCAACAGTTCGATTGATTATCCGATGATCATAAAATGGATCATCATAATACCAATACACATCAAAAATCACATTGTTGCTCACATTCATAAATGCTAATTGTGTTGGATAAGCTGAATCGAGCATTTGAATTCGAATAAGGTCAAAACCTATCGCCTTCATATTCTGCAAAATTTCTCTCACATTGATTTTTGTGTTGGGGCCTACGTAGATTTCAATATCAATGTCAGTGTCATGAGGGATGAATTGATTATCTCTGTGAATTCCCAATAAGGTTCCAGCGGATACCCAATATTTGTATCCTAAATCCTCTATTAATTTACAACCATGACGAAGTGTGTCAATTGCTGTATACTTTTTCTCAAGACGATCCATGGTGAATCCGCGAGGATGTTCAAGGGTTATTTTAGCTTCTCTAATGTTCATTTTAGTCCAGTCATATGTTAGTACGTAGGAAGCGGCCAAATTGAATCTGACCGCTAAACCTACACTTTTTCAGGGGGTTTATAGGAGCTCCGTCCCTATATCCACTGTGCATCGTTTTTGTTTATTTTAATCCAAGCCCTAATAGTACTTCGTTGAACATTTAAAGCTTTAGCTGCTTCTGAAATATAGCCATATTCAATTCCATTTACACTTACCGGTTTAGCTCTCCCATTTTTAGATCCAGAAAAATCAGCATGATTTTTGGAAATTCTCGAGCTTATTTCGTCTTTAGTGGGAGGATGATTATATCCCATTTTTATCCAATATGATATTTGGGATTTACTTACCTTGAAATATTTGGCGGCTAAAGTTTGAGAGTCAAAATTTAAATCACCAAATGAACAAGATTTACAATCCGGAGTAGTATTGCTATTCCCTCCTAATGTTAAATTATAACCATTATTAAATGTTTTATATTGTTTTATCCAAAAGATCTCACGTTCATTTAATTTTTCACGAAGAATATTAGATTCCAATATTGTCCAATTAAAGTTGTTTGACCCATATTTAGAAATTGCTCTACAAAATCCAATTTTAGCTTTCTTTGAACGAGAAATATGATTTGCTTTTCTTGCTTTCAAATCAACTGTTTGACCAATATATTGTTTACCATTAATATTGTTAGTTACAAGATAAATTAAACCAGTTACTGTATTGATTCCCATTTGTTTTTCTCAATTTCTGTTGCAAGGCGATCTGCCATAGAAACCAATAAAGGAAACATCCCTTCTTTCATCGCATAAGATTTGTTGGCTTCTACGTATTGTCCGTCATGTATAAGTATGCCGACTGTAACCATTTCGCTCAAATTAACTTCATATTCATTTAAAACCAGAACGGATCTTTGTGCATGTGGCATCCAATTAAGTTCTTGATTGATATCATAGACCAATCCCATCTTCTCCAGATGCCACTTTGAATTCTTAGGAACGTAATATGGGGTTCCGTTATAACCTGCTTTACCAAGATCATGGAATAAAGCAGCAATAATGATATCGTCTGGATTTACGTCCTTGTGAAATTTAGCACACAGGTCCTTGAGAATGTGGTATACGTTCATTGAATGAGCGCAAAGGCCTCCAGCGAAGCAATTATGCCATTCCAATTTTCCAGATGCTGGTGCCTCAAAGAAGCGTTCTCCCACATCATCCATTAAACGTTCAATTGCTTTTCGATTGTGAGGGTCATCAATCTGTCGAGTGATCTCCATAAACTTTTCGAATAGGGCTAAAAGCTTCTTGTCGTCATATCTCATTTGTTTTTGCATTCTGTAATCTCCTTGTAAAATTGAACTCGTTGTTCGGTGATTGTTTTGAGGTTGAAATAGTTGAATACTTTTTCATGTAAATTGTCGGCTAATGTTTGAGTGTATTCTCGGTCTAAAATCATTTTCTTAATATGCTTGTGCCACAATTTATGATCTTTTTTCGCCGGGATGAGAATTCCAGATTCACCATGTTCAATCAATTTATTATATGATGGAACGTCAGATCCAATAAATGCGCAACCCATTGCTCCAGCTTCAATAGCTTTCAATTCTGATTTACAAGCGTTGAATTCAGACTCAACCAGTGGACCTAATGCCACATCGATGAAATTGTAGTGTTCACCATAGCGATTAATAGGAAGAGTCTTTCTACGAATGTATGCGCCTTCAGGTGCACGGCCATAATCATCAAAGATCTCTTCAAATTTTACCCAAATTGATTCTTCGGGTCTAATCTTCCGAGTTGTTTCTTTACGAGTTGTTGGATGGGTTGTTGTTATGGTGCCACGTGTATCAAATCCACACATTACAATTTCAAATTTATCCTTTAGTTCCGGATCATTGTAAAGACGATTAAACACTCCAGCGAGTTTTTTCAAATCTGCTTCATGTGATGAACCCCCAATCCAACCAATTCTAAGTTTGTCACTGGGTTCACGTTTATTTTGCCACATGGTTTGATCAAAATCAATCGAATTAGGTAACACAATTACATTATCTTTAAAAGTTCGAAGGTAATCAGCAAAATGATCTGTTGTAGCTGTGATATATTCTGATGCTTTTAGACATTCGAATGTGATCTTATCTGCATTTTGACTCTTAACCAAAGCATAAAGTGGATGGTCCTTAGGAAGGTTCCAAAGATCATCGATATCCATAACAACTTTGCATCCATTAGCTTTGAATGCGTTTATCATTTCAACGTGATTTTTATTTGGAAACGATCGATTAAAGTGAACAATATCATAACTTAAGGTGTCTTCAATTGTAATTTCTTGATGGTATTTTATTGTGATATCGAATTCATCAGAATGGTTTTTCTGAATCATTTTGAATGGCCACAATAACCGGTAATAGCCTACTCCAAATTGATCCGAGGGGATCACTAGAATTTTAATTTTTTTCATATAACTTCCTTTCATATAATCATTATACACTATTCACATGGGAATGTAAACAAAAAACGGGAACAAATTAATGTTCCCGAATAAATCTCCACATATCAATAATTGCCAAAACAAAAACTACCAAAATTATTCCATTCAATAGATTCACCTCTTTGATTCCTTGAGAACCCTTTGCACTTGTGGATTTTTAATTACCTTTTTCATAAACTCTGCTACTTCAGCATCATTTTTCAATTGGAAATTGTTACCGTATTTGTCGGTCACCTTTTGCTTCAGCATCGCTTTGATGATTCGTTTGAGTCCATTAATTCGACTCTTCTCAAATTCCAAGTCGATTACTTTATCGTTGACCTCGAAGTGAGGGGCTTCAATTAAGTTCCCAGTTGTTTCTTCTAGGATCCATTTCATTATTTGATCTGCTTTCCAAATTTCTTACTCATAAAGTTTGTCATTTGATCATCAGTATAAGCTTTCTTAGGATTTGTTGCCCCTTCAGTTACTTGACCCTTAAACCAATCCATGACGCCAACTCCACTAGAGATTTTATCTCCCTTGTAATCTACAATTTGTTGAGCTCCAACCGGAGCTGGACGATTTGCAATTCCATGAGTTTGTCGAATGTGTTCTCTAATAGCTTCGCCATCTTTTGCGGTTGCAGGGTTTGGACCTAAATCCATTCCCTCACTCAACATTTCTTCTCTTATATCCTTTTTGATCTCTGAAATAATCTCGGGCAACTCACCATAAATTGTTTCTCTGATTAATTCAATAAGTTCTGATTTTTTCATTATGACATCACCCACAATCTTTGAACCTTAAGTTCCTTTGCAGCTATAGCAGCTGCTTTGGATACTGTCAAATATCCGCTAACCCAAACATAATCTTTACCTTCAGTGTCACGTCTAATGTCAACATTTGGTTTTATTCCAAATGCCCAAGTTCCTTTACCTGATGCTTTTTTACCATGGGCAGCAATATAATCATTGTGGTCAATCTCAACCCGTTCATTCAAACCGATCATCCGTCTCATTCTATTGTCTTCTTCGCTAATGATTGAAACAGCTTCTTTCTTTTCAAGATGAAGATGCTCCATTAATACGTCGATAGTTTCCTCGAGATAATAAGTGAGGTCTTCAGTAACAGACTTATCAACTCTTCGTTCTCGACTTAACATAAGTTTTCCAATTTGACTGTCTGGATCATTCAGTTGTGCCAAAAGGGTTTCAGCAACAATTTTTTTCATTTCATTATTTGTCATATCTAATCAGTCCTAAAATCTGGTTAATGTCTGCGAATAGGCCAACAAATTTATATAGCTTACCATTCCATTTGAAAACGATTCCTTCAGTTGGAACAATATTTTTGAATCCACCAAGTTGTTGAATTCGTTTAAGGAGTGGTGCCATTTTTGCTAGCTTCTCTGGGTTCTTTGATGCCTTAACATCATTGATCTCTTTAGCAATATCTGCTCTCAATTTCTGAACCGTTTTTTCTGGATTAGCTGTAAGGAAAGTTTCGATATTCTTCAAAACCTCAATACCAACTTCGAAAGTAATAATCTTCAAGGGATCAATTGCTTTCTTATAGATATTATTTACATCTTTATCCATAGTTCTATAGTCATTATAGAAAGGTAAAAACTCAACGTCTTTTTTGATTTGTGAAAGCTTATAAGACTTATCAAATTCACTCAAACGCTTCACTAATTTCTTTCTAATGGCAGGTTTAATTGGATGATTATATTTCTTCTCAATCAATTTAACTTCACGTGTCCAGAATTTATCCATCCAGTCACCAATAGTTTTACCTGCTCCAAGCTTTTGCTTCTGACGGAATGCAGTTAATTTCTTTTTAAATCCAGCTGACTTTTTAGCAAAATCATTATCGGCTTTGATCGTAAGCATGATGGGAGTTTTCACGGGGATACTTCCCTGCTTAATTTTGTTCACCTTGGCAAATAATTTCTTTTGAAGTTTATCTGGAACTCCTGAATTTATACCCTCATCGTTTACAATGTTGAGGTTGTGAATTACAATGGATGAACCATCATAATCGATCACGTTGACATTTTTTGCCCAAACAACTTCAATGTTGATCCAATTTCTTCCATTCTCAAAAATTTCTTCAAGGTCCTCTTTGGACAATTGAAGCAATGCTTTCTCTAATGCTTTACCATTTTCAACAAATGCTTCTTGAACTGAAGGTTTATCTTTCCACTTCTTAACCATGTCGTCGATGGTCATCGAGGCAGCACCCTTATTTTTGATGTTGCCCTTATTTCTAGCAAAACGAATGTGTCCATTAATAATTGAAGCGAAGAGGTTTTGGCCGTCTATCTTTTCAGATACATCTTCACGATTTAATTCACCCTTCAAAACAGCATCAAAAATCTGTTCGAGCTCTGAGAATTTCAGATCGCGGTCATCATAAAGGTGATTCATGTGACCCCCTTGGCCACCTTCAATTAGCATTTCACCCAGGGATTCATAATGTTCGAACATAGGTCTAATTTGATCTACAGTAGCACGATTCATTCCAGTTGAGCCCTTAAGGCTCACGTAATCTTCTTTGTCCAGGTCTCCATCTTTTCTAAGAATATCTCTCACTGAAGTAGCACTCATTACTTTGCCACCCATTTTGATGTTTGGGATGGTGTAGACGTATCCAAACTTATCGGAGGTCTCTAATGGCTTACCCTCTTTATAGGGTTTGAAAAATTTGCCACCCAATCGTTGACCATCTTTTTCTCCAACAGCTGTGATCCAAATGGTGTTTTCAGGTTTGAATCCCGTTGCCTTGAGAAGATCATCCATACGGTAATTATTTTTGACCATCAATATGAATTTAGAGGGAATTCCAATTCCCGCTAACAATTTCCTTTTCCATTGGAATGAAAGAGGACTACGTTTTGGGTCAGTCTTATTTGACGTGGTTACATAAACGTTTGCTTTGCCAAACTTTTTAACTAGGGCGTCATAAACGCCCTTATGTCCCATGTGTACTGGTTGGAACCGACCTCCATATGATACAATCACATTTGGCTTTGTTGGTGCTGACATTATTTATTTCCTTTGTTTTTTATATCCTGTTGGCCTTTAAAACACTTTTGAACATCGTCGCTCCAATAATATATGGTGTCCAATTTCCCCCCTGGCCCGGTTTTAGACCTTTGACTTTTTCTTGCTACTTTTTGTTTCTTCCCTTTAACCATAATATAAACAAAAACATTTTGGCCTGTGGTTTGTCCTTGTTTGTTTTTAGTGTAATCGCCGGCAGCATCTACTTGAACATTAGATTCGAAATCGGCCAATGAATCTACACCTAAACAATGCTGGATTTCATCTATTCCCGCAACAACTCCGCCCATATTTAAGTTCATAAGTCCAGGATATTTTGAAACACCATGATCTGAATTTTCTCCATCAATTAATCCAATATGTAAGGCATCAGTCATATTTTTTAATTCAATATAATCACCTAGATTATGTCCCAATTTATTTAAGTGAACTCTAAGATCTTGTTGAATTTTAATCGAACGTTCTCGGATCTTTCCTTGTGCCGCGGAAATATCATATCCAAAATGGGGTAAAGTTCTATCAATTAAAGATTGTTGATCTCCCGTAGGAGGGCCTTCCTTATCCGGATCACCAATAAAATCCATAAATGCCGCGGCCAATTCATCGTCTGTATAATCATTAACATTAATACTGTCCCCAGGTAGGTATTTTCGGATTTTTGAATGAACTTTTCCACCGGGTTTGCCGACAGCTTTTTTCCAATATTTAGCTGGATCCTTTCCGCCACTAGAATTTTTCATAAAATTAGATATCTCAACTGGATCTTGTTCAACTTTTAAATCTTCAATCATCGTCTGGGAAATATTTTTTAATTTTTCTTCTTCCTTAGCAATTGCAGCTTGGCCAAGTGTTAATATTTTCTTTCCTGCCGTTTTTACTCTATCTGGAACCCCTTCTAAATTATCAATGTGTTGTTTGGATCTATCCCATTCAGCAGAAACTCTAGTATTTGCTTGTGGATCCTTCGTTGCGGTTTTATCCGAATGGAATGTAATCATAGCTTTGCCATCTTCCGTAGTAACGATAGTGGAAGTATCGCTCGGATTTTCTCCTCCCCCTGAAACCTTAATAAAATGGATCAGATCCTCTTTATTTATTTCGTGACCCTTATTGGTATAGAATGGGCCGGGGAGACTTTGAATTAATTCAACTTGCTTTTGTATTGAAACTTCATGGCCATAATACGTTCTCAATTTCGTCGGCCCGGACATCTTGTTCTGTTCAGCAAGAGTGGCCAGTCCACGTTGGACATCACGTTGTTTTTCGATTCCAGCGCGTGCAGTTAACATCATCAATTTTACCACTGATTCAGATTTGCCGTGCCATTGTTCTCCCCATGTTCTAGATTTTTTAGAAATAGTTTTACTGCCAGCAATATCGTTATAAATACCTTTATGTTCTATTATTTCAAATAATATTTGTGCCATTTTATCTGGATCATTTATCAATGATGGATCATTTTCTAATATGTGTTGAACTTCACCACTTAAAATTTCATTAACCATAGAAGTGGCACTACCAGGAGCCGGTTTAAAATCGTCCTGATAATATCCATCCAATGCAATCTGTTTGATCTCACCATCGGACAATTCATCATCGCCATCATTTAATTTCCCGGGAACATATGCAGTTTCAGCATCACCATAAGGTTCGAAACCTTCAACAGGTTCAGATTCTTCCCCAGCTGGTTGGTTTCCTCCAACAATTGCTTTAATCTTTTCGGGATCAGTTACTTTTTCTCCTGTATCCTTCTTAACTAAAATCTTAGTTTCTTTTTCTGCCGGAGGAGCTGCAGCTGATTGAGTAGGTTGATCTGGAACCTTCGAAGGGGTTTTACCAGCTTTACGATCTTTGTATGCTTGTAGATCTTCTGCACTGATTGGTTCCAATTTATTACCATCATCTACTGATTTATGGGTTGGATCACCTTTTTCTTTTGGACCATAATATCCATATCCAGTATGAACAAGATTCTTCCTTTTGGCTTCTTCACCTGCATCACCAGAGGCTTCACTCATTAAGCCTTCTTGCATTGCAATCTGGTGGTATGGGTTTTCGGATTTGAACTTACGATTGTAAATTGAACTAAGCATTTGATATGCACCGGCAGCATTATTTTCAACAGCTAATTTTATAGCGTGGTTTAATGCAAGCTTTTCATTCATTGGATATTTCTGTTCAGCTACATACATTGCAAGGGTTGCATCAACAACATCATTACGTCTGTGTCCAAAAAGGGTTCTCATCATTGCATCTTCAAATACAATAAATTTCAGGGGGGATTTTTTAAATCCAATTGTTCGACAATAATTACCGTTATCGAATTCCATACCTTCATCTAAGTCTTCAACTTGAGCACCGATAGTGGCTGGGAAATCGCTGAAGTTCTCTACAAAAATAATCGGCATGCTGCCGGTAAATTTGTGATATTTTACATCATTCATATTCGTATGTTTCCTTCTTTATTGTATTTTCTAATGAGATTGCTAATTGTAAAGCCAGGGCACGCCGGTTTGCCGAACGCCTCATGTCCATAAACATCATTTTTAGTTAAATTGTAATTGGCTATCAAATGATCTAATAATTTTTCAATTGATTCTATTTGAATCGGCCATGGCTCATCTCCAGAATGATCAATGCCAGCAAAATCTCCAACAACCATTATACCGAGACTGTGCATATTTTCGCCTTTACAATGCCATGTAATTGCAGTATCATCGTTAACCTGTAAAATTTGCCCGTCAGCTTCGACGACAAAATGATATGCAATTGCAGGAGCACCCACACCAGGTTTCAAATGGGATTTTTCACTAATGTGATATTCGTGAACCTGCTCTGCAGATCCCCATCCCAATTCCTGGTGTACGATAATTTTATCAATGTAAGATTTTGGACGAAAGCCCCATTTTAAATTACGAGGATTCATTTCGAATCTAACATTTTTGATCTCTATCATTTTACGTTTAACTTTCATGCGTTTTGAAATACGACGGAACAATTCTATGAATGCAAGTAACGTCATTATTAGTCATCTTGAGATTCAATAATATATTTTGTCAAATCTCTTTGTATAGCCGAGCTACTTTCACGTAGTGATCGGAATTCTTCTCTGATTTCTTTTTGATTTTGTATTTGAACTGCTTCATATTGCTGGAATTGGAACCTAAATTGTTCTGCCAATTTTTCATCAGCAACTTTTCTATCAATGGTTTCCTGTTTTAAATCTATGTTTAGTTGATCGATAGAAAAGTTCACGTATGATACCGTGCTTATCGCTCCAACTATGATTAAAATCAAGGGGACTATATTTCCTGAGTCAATAAATCCGAATAATTTTGTATTGTCTTTCATGATTATGGGTTGTCTTTCTACGTTATTCATCAATAACCTTCTCTGTCTCTAGATCTTCGTCATCATCGGCGAATTTCCGTTGTTGCATTTTTTTAGTTAAAGGTGCGTCATAGCCAGCTATATCTCCCGTTACATTTGTTTCCGAGGTTAAAATGTCTTCGTCGTCAATCATCTCATCCATTACTTGTTTCACCAATTCCTCGATGAACTCTCTGTCTAAGTTTTTTTCCATCATAACTCCTTGGTTTTAGCATGACCAATATAAATATCCATCGTCACTAATTAGTTCTGCATCATACACTATTCTACACAATAAGAAGCCCTCATTGTTCTTCAACAAAACTAAATCGGGGCAGCTTTTGGCCACCCCGACGTAATAATCATATGAAGTTTCGGGAGGACTTTGAAGAATCTGATATTTGATTCCTCGGTTCTCTATTAATTTCATTTCCAATGTCCTTTGATATGTCGAACATTTATACCCAATAAAATCATATTGCCTATGGCTGTTCCCCTGGTATATTCCTCATTGTAAATTACCTCATCAATTCCGGCATTCACAATTAATTTATAGCAGAGGTCACATGGTGAAAGAGTCAGGTACATTTTCTTTTTACGTGGATCTGTGAAATCCAATTTAGTCACTGCATTCATTTCCGCATGAACACATGTGCAACGGCTATTTCCAATCCCATTCCCATGACGTGGATTATATTCGCAAGAGTTATCATCACCCTTTGCTGAACCATTATACCCATGTGCTAAAACACTGGTATTATCTTCGGTTACAATCACACATCCAACTGAACGATTTGGAACTAAACATGTCGAGCGTGAGGCAATATCTTTTGCAAGGTTCATCCAGATTTCGTCCCATTTCATTTTTGATTCCAAAATTCATCTCCCATTCTGAAGTACTTTCTAACTTCTGCCCAATCAACATGAGGTCGTACTTCAAATTTCTGACCAAGAAGAGGACAGCCTAAAGCTGCATCATCAATATAGACTTGGGCATATACTTTAGGGGATTTAGTCCACTTCCATTGACTTGGATTTTTATTTACAGCCCAGAATTCAACCCCTCGTTCTTTACAATAATCAACCGCATCTTGAAGTTCTTTACCACTTCGCATGGTATACAATATCAATTGATTTCCACTCTGCTGTAAACTAATCATAGTTTCTATTGCAAGAGGTACGGGTTTACCAATTCGGGGATAGTCATGTTCAACTATTGTGCCATCGAAATCTATTGCTATAATCATTTTATACTCTCCTTATATTCATCCAATGCTTCTTTAACAGTTGGAATGAGTTTGAATTCTTCCAGCTGTTGAATGACTTGTTTGTGGAAATACTCGTCATAATCAATTACGAATAGATCTGGATTAGCTGACAATTTAGGAAGATCAGCCTCAAGCACACAGATGGCATTATTTCGTTCTTTTGGTTTCATCTCATCTTGGCATGTGGAAGTAACGTAGAAGAGATATGGGTTATCCTTGTGAGTTACCTTAGTTTCCAATATTTCATTTGCCCAAAGAGCAGCTTTCAAATGTTGAGGCTGAGTCTTTTCATACTTATGAAATGGTCTAGAAAACTTCTTTGTAATTCCAATTGACTTAAGTGGTTGCAATTCAACCAATTTACGTAACGATTGGAGATGCGAGAATTTCAATTCACCATTGACTGCTTTTTCTGACATAACATTAAGTTTATCCTTCAGGAATGACGGAGCATCCTTACGAATGATATTCAATCCCCGAATATATTTGTATCCAGTGTCACGAACGATTCCATAGTATCTCTTTTTTGATTTACTAAAGTAGATCCGTTCCATGTCTTTTTCATATTCAATTTCCATTGTTTTATATTCGTCCAGTGGGCCCGAATTGTATTTGGTAATAAACACGTTAGGCAAAGCTTCATTATTAAATTCTTCTACCCAAGTATCGAATACATCATTTGACTTTCCGTTTTGGAGGGTGAAAAGTGAATCAGTATCTCCATAGATTGTATCGTGACCCAATTCCTTGAGGCTCTCTTCCCCGAAGAATAAAGCCTGACGAGCAAAATAGGTAATTGCATCAGCAACTTCTGGACGATAAAGTCTGAAGTAGTTGAACCCAAGTGCTCCATATGCTGAGTTAAGAATAAGTTTGATAGCAGTTTGATGTTTATCAAGTGCATTATGTTTCACTTCATCTTTTTCATCTCGCATTTGTGCTTTAATTGTCCTACGTTCATCATACATCTTCTTGAGCATCTTTGGGAAAATTCCAAGTTTATGATCCTGTGCATAAAAGAGGTAGCGTTCCCCAAATAATTCCTTATCGTAACCTGTATCAACAAAGTTTATACCGCGTTCATTCAGATTGTCAATCACATTTTGGATTGTCATTCCCTTATTCTCTACTTCTTTTTCGGAGCAGATGAATGTTTCAGGTGAAAGATTGAAACTCATAATTGAAGTTGGATACAGTGAGGCATAATCAAATACCGCGACGCCCTCGTGTAGACCTGCAACTGGATCCATAACGTGTGCTCCCATATACTTTTGTCGCTTTGCAGTCTTGCGAGTAGGGAAGACGTGGACGCCTCTTGATTCAGTCATAATATATTTGTCAACCACAGAAGACTTGAACATGACTTCACCCAATGAAGTTATATTGGTCATCTTTTGAATAGTGTAATATAGATCGAAAATACCAAGTACTTCGTCAACTTCTTTGAGGATCTGAACATCAACGATTCCATATTCAATAAAGCCCTTATAATTTGTCAGCCAATCTTTCCAAGTGTACTTGGTCAGTTTTTGGGTATCAAAATCTTTGAGGATTTCATCTGCGACAGTTGCAAGTTTATAGTTTGGAAGATTATAGCCGATATCCTGAATTGCTTCAAGCATGTCAATGTGATCCAAGCCAGAAATATACGTTTTCCATGTACCCATTTTTTGATAATGGCGGACCTTACCAATTGGAGACAAGCGATTGTAATCGATATTCAGTCTTTGACAGCGGTTGATGATATAAGGAAGATCAAATCCAGCAGAATAATATCCACAAAGGACGTCAGGAGAATATTCTTCAATGAAAGCAATGAACGCGTCAAGCACGTCATATTCGTCTTTACAGAAGATATAAGTTCTGTCGTCAGTTTGAATGATTTTAGGGGAAATAAAGTTTTGGGTCTTTTCAGGATGCCATGAGAAGACAAAATATTTCTTGAATCGTGTAGAGTAAAGCTGAATTGAAGTTACTTCAGCATCCGGTTTTTCAGGTGAAGAACTCTTTTCGCGGGCATCGGTTTCAATATCAAAATATAAGATGTGACGCTTATTTGCAGGAGTCCAAGTCACTGGCATTTCCATCATATAATGAAATTCAGGTGAAACATCAGCTTCATAAGTTGATTCAGGATATTGTTTTACAACTTGGTTCTTTTCTTTGATTGATCGATATTCGATCTTTCGAGCAAAGTCACCATAAATGGAAACATAGTCTCCATGATCATTTTGATCTAGACGGTCGAAGGGAATGAGATTTGAAACCTCTGCGGATTTGAAATAAAAGTAGTCAGTAAAATCAGCTTTGACTTTAACTTGTTGACCGTCGGGAGTGTAGCCATATTTGTGAATCGTCCAGCGTCCATAATTGAACTCGGAAAAGATTCTTGCTACTGTGTATTCTGTGTTGGACATTGTGCCTCCTAAAGACAAGAATAGGATATAACCGTATAGACCTCATTATATCCTATTTCAAGTGAAATGTAAACCTTTTTTGGAAATTAAATGTTATCCGATAAACTTATACCGCTTACCAATCCACTGCTACCAAATGCACCTGAACCTCTTTGGGTTTCATCAAGTTCATCTACAATTTCAGGAGTGCCATTCCAAATTGGAACTAGAATTACCTGTGCAATCTTTTCACCTTTTTTGATTGGAACATTAATTTTTCTACTGTTATTGAATAAGTGACAATGAACTTCTCCACGATAACCTGAATCAATAACACAGGCGCCAACGTCAAGTTTATCTTTAACTGCCCTACCTGATTTCTCCTTCATGATCAATGCCCAACCATCGGGGATCGCACAAGACCAACCTAATGGGAAAACATAATCCTCACCTGCTTTTATAACTGCATCTTCCAATGCGTAAACATCCATTCCAGCATCACCAGGGTTTGCTCGATCTGGTATTATTGCATCATTATGCAATTTCTTAATTTTCATAAAACTCATTAAATACTTCTTTCTTTCATCGATTTTAAAAATCGATCTATAATCATTAGCTGGTCAGTCAAATCTTCATGGCTTGTATCTAGCCAAAGAATCGGCATTTTTGCATGTTCTTCAAAATAAATTCGATATAAATCTTTGATTTGTTTAATTTGTTCTTCCTTAACAAACTCATCATGAAATGCCATGTAATCTGTTTTGTAACAGTAGATAATTACGCCACCAAGTTCCATGTACTGCTGCTCTAGGCCCTGAATAACATCCAAATCCGTCGCTCTATTGAATAAGTTTGAATAGACCCATTCTGTAATATAGCAACGATCAATGACGAGTCCTGAGCCTCTATTCTGCAACATTTTTGCAAACAATGGCATTTGTGAATAATAATATTGGAGAACCTTTTTGAATTCTCCGGGACCAGCATAACGTAAAATGTCATCCACATTATCATTACGCCAGTATTCCAAACTGTATTTTTCTGCTAAGGCTTTGGCTATATGGGTTTTTCCACATCTGTCGGGACCTTCAACAAAAAGGACCCCTCCATTAATTGTTTTCTTAATTGTTTTCTTATTTGTCAAGATATATCTCCTTAAATTTTTCATTGTACCTCTCAATGAAAATTAAATTACCACACTCATACATCGAAATAATTTCAATAGACGTTATTTGTGGAAAGTCGTATTCAGTTAAAATCTTAAAATTTAGGCCGTGTTTTTGTATTGCTGCATCAAATTTAGCAAGATTCTGTTTTGTGGAAATTAATTTTTTAGGTTTTATTTCAACAAACAAATTTTCATCAATTAAATAATAGTCACAAAAATAATTTCTAATTATTCCGTCATACTCATATTGAATTGAGTATTTCTTTTGTTCGCCATTATCAAAATAAATTTTATTGTCAATTAAAAATTTCAAATAAGCCAATTCCAATAAACTTCGAAAGAAATAACCATTATACCAACCCGACCAACCATTCCCCGATCCCATTGGGGAGGGTTTTCCATACATGGAATTGTTTTCAGCAGATGTGGAATTACTTATTTTCTGTTTGATTTCAATAGCTTTTTTAGAGCCATATATTTCTTCTAGTGTTTTACCTCTAGTTCTATTACCTATTTTTTCCTTGGTTAATTCATTTTGATGTTTTCCAAACATTCCATTGTTTTTTCCTAAAGTAGCAATTGACATTTTATTTTTAATATCTGTACCTCGTTCAGCACCATAGAGAGCTTCAACAGTTTTACCTTTTTGATTTCGGGCATTATTTTTACAAATCCAAATTTGCTTATTTCTTAATCCTGCAGCATATTGATGTTTTTGTTTACATCCTCTACAGAGATCTAAACCATATTTTTGAAATTGTTTTTGTTGTTGCCTCAGTTTTTGAGAAAAGATCGTTTCACATTGATCGCATTCAATCTCAATAATTTGATTTAAATCGTAATGTTTAGTTTTATATTTTTGAAATTGAAGGTTTTTTGTTTTTATCATATACATCCAGTCCGGCCAATGACGTCATTGAACATATATAAGTATACATCATTCTAGTGATAATGTAAACCATATCTGTAAAAAGAGTCGAGAATTTCTTCCCGACTCTCCAATATAACCATAGTTGCAACGCTAAATGTTTTTGAATGTTGGCCACAATTGCATCGAATTTTCTTTTCGATCATAATGTCACCTATAGGTAATGTGTATTTCTGTTTGCAATTTGAACATAAGTATTTCATGTGATCCGATCTGTGCATCTCTGTACACGGTTAATCTCTAAATTTTAATCTAATATAAATCAATCAACATTACTTGATCATCGTCGCCATTCCCATTGTCTAGGTATACCCACCATTCTCCTGAACCTTGACTATATTCAACCGATTTTACTTTCCAAGTTTTGTCGGGATCATCATCTCCAAATGCTAAGTTTTTAGCACCTGAAACAATTTTACCCTTTAGGACCGATTCAGCTTGCTTTTCTAATCTTCTCTGAATCTTCTCTGCCTTTGTCATATTGTCTTTATCGTATGGAACAGTTAATTTATCAACTGCTTTAACAGCTGAATACAATTTATTTGCCAATGCTTTTATTTTTGCTGGCGGAAAAACCTTATTTGACACTTCTTCAACAACATCAGGATCTGAAACTGTAGCTTTATTACGCCTCATACGATATGCCATATTCTGCATAACTTTTTGTTTATTATTCCCTATTGCAACTACAGCAACATTTGGTTCATCAGTTTCTTCATTGACTGAATCTGAAACATGCACAGCTACAAATTTACCTGGTAAGGCATTATCCTGATACATGATATAAGATCCATCAACAACATCATCACCGTGGCGGAATGACCCACCTTTTTCAGCGACAATTTTGCATCCGTCTTTTTGTCTAGGGTCTGAATATTCCATGTTGACAAGTTTATTAAGTGTTGGTGAATTAACCTTGAAGGATTCATTCAGCTTGATCAATTCCTTAGCTGAAATCAAAGTCCCGTCCTTAACTCCAAATGAGATAATTGCAGACTTATATTTCTTTCCTCTTGACTTGGCACCTTTTTCAGTGGCCTTCATAGTCTTATATCTTCCAGCAACAGATAATGCATCGGCATCACTTGCCCACTTTTCAGCAGTCTTTGTTGCTTCTTTTTCTCCCTTTGCCCAAACAGCAAAGAAAGTTCCAGGTTCATGATATTCGTGGTCGACCTTGTAAAAGTCAGCCAATTCTTCAAATAGATACCAAAACATTAATCTTCCCCTTGGTAAAATCGATTATCTTTTCCAACGCGTTCTATTTCTGAACAAACCACTTTACCGCCAATATTACATATTTCACGAATTTCTTCTTCTGTAAATTTAGTTTTACCATTTCTGGTCAAAGTAAAATCTCCAGTTATTTTCTTGGGCATACCTTTAAGGGATGTGATCTTATTACCAATAACGGCGAAGTCTCCATTTATAGTTGTTGGAGCGCCAACCAAACTAGACAAACCAGTTTCATAAATAACTAAGTCGCCAGATGTGCTCTTGGGTAAGCCCTTTAAACTTCCTAATTTCTTACAATTTGCAATCCGATAAGAGGTCGCGGTTTGAGGTGCACCAGTCAAATCGGTTATTTTGTTGCAATATTCAAGCGAAAAATCTCCACATTTTGTAGCGCCGCCCTTTAATGAAGTGAGCTTAGTATTATTTTTGATCCAATAGCGATCCCCAACAGTTTTTGGTGCACCCTCAAGAGAGGTGACTTTTGAATTCGTAACCATAAAATTACCAGTCACATTCACAAATTTATATTTGTCTTGAATGATCAGATTATCCCCTTTAAAATAGGCAAAGCCCATATTCCCTTTAACAGATAAATTTTTACCTGAAATAGTTAACGTTCCTTCTAGCCCACCATGATTACTGTCCTTTGATTTTCGCAACCAACCCAATCCACCGATTTTCATAGATTCTTTTTCTTCTGGGCCGGTAGCTTCATTTAAGGGGATTCCCGCTAATACAAGCATGCGTTTGGTTTCATTTCTAATTGACATATTATTCCTTTATTCCTATCACTCTATATTCTCCAGTGAATCGTCCAAGCTCATCTCTAAGATGTTCAATGCTTTCACCCATAACTAATTTATGAGGGGACTTAACACTTGGTCTGAGATATTTTCTATATCCCTTTTTTAATGCATATGAAGCTGATTTGCTAACCACAAGATATAATTCTTCACCGGTGATACCAGGAAAACGTTTCAATAGTGCTTGCAATTTCTTTACGTAATAATACGAGAGATAATTGAGATTCACACCCTCAAGATATTTTGATCCGTCATCATGAAAAATCAAAAGAGAGGGTCGAGGGTCGTTTTTCCAACCACCCACTTGGCCTTTTTTCTGTCTATTACCATAATTGAACTCTAACACTGTTCCAGTATCATGAGCATCATTCATATTGGTTGACTGAACTAACATTCCTTTTGCAACTGGATGTTTATATCTAACCGGTCGTTTTGTTTTCCGCTTCATATTGTTCCTTTATCAGAGATAAATATTGATCAAAAGACTGTTGTTTCAATATTTCAATATTATTCTTTTTGGCATTTAACCCTTCTTGGATTTGTTTTGCTTTACGTTTACGCTCTGCAGCCCTTTTTAGCGACTTACGTTGGCGGATTTTATCTGCTTTTTTATTTGGCTTCTTCATTTTGATCTCCATTCTCTTTTGTCTTCATCATAAATTAACATCTTTTCAACGAAGGTACATTCTTCCATAACATCACAATCATGATCCTCAAATAGATCTACTAATTTTAAAGCATGATCAACTGTTAATCCATTCATATCACAATCACATAATAATTTCCAAATGTCCTGTGCCAAATCGGCTCCACTATTCCCCTTTTTAAATCCCACCATCGTCTTGTTGCATGCTTAACCATATTCCATGGTGACATGTGTGACCACATTCGATGATAATTGTGTAAACTTTCAATCGTTTTTCTCTGTTGATTGATTATCTTATCTTGCTCTTTGAAAACCTCAAATGGTAATCCCAGAGCTTCCTCAACTTCTTTACTAGCTCCAATACAAATTCGTTCACCCTTTGCATTCATAAAGATTGTACCGTTGACCATTTCTCGTTCCCATTCAAAATATTCCTCGATACCAGGCTTCATTGCCAATGGGTCTTCCATTTTGCAACGCATAAATTCAGCATAAGTTGGATGTTTAATATTCATCACTTCAACTTTTGTTATACAAAGCATCATTCGCCTCCATTATTTACATCAAAGTGGTCACTATTTAGATCCCGTAACATTCTATCAATTTGCTTCAATTCAGAATCAAAAACACGTATTACGGGGTGTTTTGCAATTTCCTTCTCTATTGCTTCTTGAATTAATCTACGTCGATTTCTCAATAGACTGCTAATTATTTCGCCATCTTTCATACTATTTCACATGCTCCAGCTGAGCAAGCAATTTCACCACCGAGATCAGTATTGTCTTCTGTTTCGACAACCTTCGTAAGATCTACCTTGGTAAGAGCTTGCATCAATTCATTATATTTTTCTTCTGTGCATTCTTCAAATGGAGCTTGAACGTAAGTTCCGCCATCTTCAGGAAGTAACGACACTCCATTATAACAATTTCTATTTTCCCATAACCATTCAAAAATACCATTCCATTCCCCTTCAGGAACAGAAACAGTTGCAGAAATATTGTGATGGTTTGCACCAGTTCTATGACCCGGATTAATCCAATCGTTATTTATTTTTTTGATTCTTGCGAGCAAGTCGTATGGCGATTCATATCGAAGTATTGCTCCGTCGGGAGCTTTTTGGGGAACGGTAATAATGGCTGTATCATGAGGACTGAAGAATTCATCCTCAACCAATTCAGGGTGATGTTTAATAAGGTGTTGGTAGATTGCTTCATTCTTTGCAACTCTCATTCTACGGATATACCATTTAGCAAACCAAGCATGAATTCCAGATGATGTTTTTAAAACCAATGAACTTGTTCCTGATGGCTTAACACATGTTAGTCTTGCTGCTGGTTTGACTCCAACTTTTTCTGCAAATTCAATATTAGTTGCTTTCACAATTTTTGCTGCAGCCTTAACATCATAATGGAAAATTCTACCCGAACCAATTCCAGTCATTGAAACTCCAAGAAGAGCATCACGTTCAGTATTGCGTTGCCACACTGGACGAAGATAATGAAAATCAGTATATGTTGTTTGGAGCGTTCCTAATATTGATGCTGCTCGAGCTCGGTCTTCAAGGTCTTGCTGATCAACAATATCGGAAACATTCATTTCAGTTAGATTACACATTTGATTATTTCGAAGGGCGATTTCATTACAGGGATTGCCAAGAATTTCTTTGTCATTTGTAAAGATAAAACCGGGTTCGCCTGCTTGACTAGCCTCAATACGTTCTCCTAATTCCATAAACACGTCTTTGGTAATTTTTGATCGCATAAGAACGACGGAATTGTTTGCACGGCCTCGTTGTGGATTTGCTTCCCACCATTGGCCAGCTTTACAAGAAAGCATGTCGCCATCTTTTGCCGAGAAGAATGAGATTAAAGCTGCTCTACGAATTCCACCTGCTAAAACTGCGTCAGCAATATAGCATGTAATATCGTGAACTTCCAAAGACGTAAGTTGCTCGCCATTATCCTTGTGTTGTAAAATACCCTTGATCTTCAACAGGCATTCCTTTAGCGGTTGGGGACCAGGGGCTTTACCACCGGACGTCACTAAACGTGCTCCCTTTGGTCTAATATCTGAGAAGTCAAATTGGATGTTGCTACCACCATAGAAGTATGATTTCATCAATACCTTAATTGCATCACCCCAACCCTCAATTGAATCACCAATTAAAAATCGACGATTGCGCTTATAATTCGGATGTGTGATCTCTGGCAATTTTTCAATGTGATGTTGCTGAACACTGATGCCAACGCCGCTCCCACCAAGTAATAGAAACATAATCTCGTGAAATGCTCGCCAGTCGTCCATTGGGGTATATGCACAATTGTAAATCCGATTAGGGCTTATTTCAATTGGCTTTCCAGCAAACTGCATTGACCGCATTGATGGAACAACCTTTTTATCAAAGACAAATTGATATGCCCAATTAATATCGTCTTTTAGTTCTGGAAATTTTTTGAGGTGCATTTTTCGGTTGCGGGTTACAAGTTCCTGCCATGTTTCTCTCCTCTTTTTCTTTTCATCATATTTTGCGTATTTCATGTGGACTGTTATGTCTGATAAAATATCGCTCGAAAGATTAGTCTCCATTTAGTCTTCTCCTATGCCTAGATCGAGATTTCGTATTACCTCGTTCAGATTATTGTTTGCGGGATTACTAAGAACATTGTTAACTGCTCGGTTCATATTGTCTCTACGATCTGCACCCCGTTCATCTTCATCATAACCCTCTTCATCAATATCAAAATTCAAAAGGGAAGTGTTGAATGGACCGGAGAAGACAACTTTGTCTCTTCCCAGTCGTGATTTTACTAAATAATAACATGCACGTTCCTCGTCAATTAATCTCTGAGAACGTCCAATTGATATAATCAGATCCGCAACCATTGCTTTTCCAAGAGATTCAGAAATAGTTTTCAGACCATTGATGGACGAATCGAGTCCATCTCTATTTGTTTGAGAAGCCGACCAAACTGGAACCTGATAGATTCCCGCCAACCCTCTCAACTGTTCAGTATTGCTTTCAAGTTCAAATCGTTTGTCACTGTAACGATCTGTTGCCTTGAGCAGATCTGCATAATCAACAAGAATTATATCCGGTTTGAAGCCGTCATTTTGTAATGTTAAAATGTGATTCTTAATTGTTTGAATTGATGCCGTCTTCGTTGGGTATTCCTTGATTATCAATCGAGGATTATGTGGGTGTTTCTTTTTGATTTTGTTTAATTCGTTTGTTACCCTATTTCGAAGTGCACCGCCAGTATCAGTCAATAAATTGGTAAGAGGAATTCCTGCAAGTTTTGCATCCAGCCTCAACCCAACCATTTTCTCTGATAACTCTAAAGTGTAATACAAAACATTCTTACCCGCTTTGAATGCTTCTGCAGCAAAGTGAGCAAGAATCATTGATTTACCAACACCTGTTCCGGCAAGAATCAAACCCAATTCACCTGCGGCTAATCCTCCTGCGATTTCCATATCCATCATCCGCCATCCGGTTGGGACGGGGAAACGTTGTTCCATCAATCGCTTATTAACGTCAGTGAAATAATCATGGCCAATATCTTTTTTTATTCCTGCTGAAGTAGCACCTTGAATGATTGCATAAATGTCATCGTATTTTTCATTCTTCAATAAGTCAACCGAAGTTAGAATAGCATTTTTAAATGCCTGCTGTTTGCAAAACTCTACTGCTTCATCAATCACATGAGCTTTATCCATCGTCTGAGTTTTGAACTCTAATTCATTTACAAAATTTTCCATAAATTCGCTGGTGATGTCATCGTCTTTATACAACTTCATCACCAGCGTTCTTATATTATCGAATGAGGGAAGAGATTCATATTTTCTATTCCACGATAGGACAATTCTATAAATCGTTTGATGGGTCTCATGACTGAAAAATTCTGGTTTTAAAATTTCAATAATCTGCAGAGCAAATTCCGAATCTGTAACCAAATGGTGTAAAATTTTTGACTGAAAGTTCTGACCGAACTTTTCAAATGAGGTCATCTGTTCCTCCTAAAAGGTAGAGGTGATTTTAATTGTTGGCATATTAATTGATTTTCCAGTTTTCCATTCCGTTGACACAGTTGCCTGTTCGCCAATATCAAAATAGAACCCATAAGTAAATGCTTGGTCCATATCGTAATCCCAAAGGGTTAAATCCGTTGAATCAATATCATAGTAACCTACCGTCAAACCGACAACATCTAGAATTCCAGGAGCAATTACACTTCGTGTCCAGATATTTCCATTTTCAGGTGTATACTCAATTACATTTGAGAAGTTAAATAATAGTGATTGATAATAGAATTCATTGTTAATTGACCAAGTCATCAATTGCTCGCTATCCGCATAACTGACCGAAATGATTTCTCCGCCATCGAATAACTTGAGTGAGCCTTGTAAACTATAATTATCGGAATCAATATATGTTCCTTGAAGGTTCATTATATCATATTTGGTTGCCAAATGTAAACCATAATCGAGATAATCAGTCCGAGGTTGGACAATAAAAACCGACTTCATTGGATTATCTAAGTCTTTGAATCCAAAAGGTACATACACTTTTCCAAGTTGCCATTCTATATCTTGCCACATTGTTTTCACATAGGCTTCATCCAATTCGAATTCTTCAGTCCTATCCATTATAATTGAAACAAACGCGTTGTCGGCATCCATACTCAATCCTAAATGTTGGATAAAAATATCCTCATTATCTCCATTGAAGTCAAAATTTCCCATAACCCCAAATTCACCTTGAACTGGCGTTCCGGCCAATACTGGTGAAACAGGTTGAACTATCGCCATGATAATTCCTGCTGTGATTATAGCAATTATTGCTACTCCGATTTTAAATTGTTTGCTGTTCATTTCTTACTCCCATATAGTGCGATCTTCATAAAGACCTTCGACCAGTCTAAAAACTGTCGATTAAGTGAATGAAACCCATCTTCATAGAACATGCGTTTGAGTTGCATTTTGTTAAATTTATTTATATCTCGATCCCAAAGATTTGATATGAGATCCCGAGATTGTTGACTGATATCCACTTCGCTCAATTGCATGACATTATAATTTATCCGCAATTGTTCTTTTGATTCCAAAATAGATTCAAACTTTTTGATTGTACTGGGCGTGTGTTTTTTGGCTTTGCTGTCAACTGCATGCTGACAGAGATCAAATAACTCATCAAGATTCTCGATCTTTGTTTCCGCTAGTTCAGGAAACATTTTCATAAACGTTTTAGCTCCAATACCTTTGATGCCTATAACGTTGTCACTTGCATCTCCCTGTATTGTTTTGAGGTAAATATAGTTATCGGGAATCATCCCATGTTTATCAAAAAAGGTATCTTCAGTCCATAATTTTTTAGTGATTGGATTAAAACAGACGATATTAGGATCGATCAATTGATGATAATCTGCATCACTGGAATATATGAACATTTGAGTATTTTCATTTGCTTTTGTATTCGCAATTTCTGCAATGATATCATCTGCTTCAACATAAGGGATGTCCATGAATTTAATTGGAAGATTATCCAAGTAATCAAACACCCTTTGTTTCTGCATTGACCAGTTATCTTTTTGTTCCTGTTCATTTAGAAAATCATATGCACGACATGCACCTTTTTTCCATTCCTTCTTACGATTGCCTTTGTATTCCTTGAGCATCATTTTCCTTCTGAGGGCCGAATTAGGCCCATCAGAAAGTACATATACGTCAGTTGGATTGATTTTTGTGATGATGGATTTTAAACTTCTCAAAGATCCAACCACGGCGCCTGCATGCTCGCCATTTTCATTTGTCAAACTAACTGCTTGAAAGTTCCTTATGAAAAGATTGTAGAAATCAACCAGTAAGATCCTACGTTTCATTAGCGATACCACCCGCGGGCCAATTGTCTCTGAGCATCATTGATACTCTTATCCTTCATTGCTTCAGTAATTAATTCGCCCATTTCAGTCATCAACTGATTCAGGCGAAGAGAATAGATTACGTTATCATTGTACTCCACAACTTCCGTGTTGCGAGTGGCGATAATTTTTCCATCCATTTTCAGGGTGATTAAAAAGTTGTGTGGTTTGTTCATGTTATTATTCTTTCATTAGGGTTTATTTTTTGGTTTTCGATTGGCATCACCAATTTTTTTCTTAGCTTCATCAGTATGTTTCCATCCAGATTTATGGCTTCGATTTCGATTTGCATCACCAATTTTTTTCTTAGCTTCCTCAGTATGTTTCCATCCAGATTTACTGCCACCTAAGGATTGTATATGCTCTCTTGATCTAGTTCCATCTTTCCATGTAAGTTTTAATGCCTCACTCATATTTTTACGAGTTTCAGCACTCAGTTTCCTTCCCTTCAAAGTGTTACTAATCTGTTGTTTCTGTTCTTCACTCATTGGCTTTCGGGGACCTGTTGATCTTGTATTGCCATTTTGACCTCCAGATAAAAAATTATATCCAACATTGGGATTCCTTGCGTCTAAAAGTTTTATCCAATATATTTCAGAATCATTTAATGAGATTATGTCTTTGCAGACTTCTAGAGTTTCTCGAATAAAATTCTCTTTACCATATTTTTTAATGGCATATTGTAGTCTTACCCCTGAACCCATATAATTTTTGTCATCTCTTTTGGTTTGACCAACATAAATCTTACCATTCACTAAATTTGTTGTCTTGTATACTATCATTGAATTTCCCTTCGTTCAATAATACATATCCCGACCCAATAGTAGGAATCACTCTCCTTCTATGGAATCCACGTCTTCTTTGATCGCGTCTTCCATTGTTGGTGCATTTTTAGGTGTGATAATATAAAATCCAGCCAGAGCATCAATTAGCTCTTCGTAGAAATTTTTATCTTCGATTAAGTCGGCGAAAGACTTCTTTGTGAATTCAACAGTTTTTCCATCTGCAGTTTCAAAACTCTGCTTCATAGCAGTTACTTTTTTGAAAACACCAGATGTAATTCCTGCTTCCCAAAGAGTTGACGGAATATCAAACCATGCACCGGGACGTTCACCCCAACGAATAGTGTGATATGTTGTTCTCATTGGAGGAGCGATCTTGTTTTTCTTCACTTCACATTTAATTTCACGGCCCATCATGTCTTTTGTTTTTGGGTCTGAAATTTTCTTGTAATGAGAAAGACGTAAACGAATACTGGCATGGAATGGTATTGCCGCTCCACCTGGTGTAGTCGTTTTATCACCGTGTCCAAATGTTCCAATGTTTGCTCTTAATTGATTCGTGAAAATCAAGCATACATTATGAACTGAACAAATTGGAATATATTTTCTAAGTCCTTTTGAGATTATCCTAGCAGCCATTGCAATTGTTTGCTGTTCGTAGTTTCCTTCTACTTCAGCTTTTGTTGATGTGGCAGCAACTGAATCCCAAACGATCGTAATTGGTGTATCTTTCTTTCGTCCAGCTGAACTTACTTTTCCAACAATAGTTTCCATTGCTGCAAAAACATCTTCAACTGTTCCAATTTGGAGATATACTAATTTTTTAACATCAACGCCAACTTCTTCTAAAACTTCCATTGAAGCAGCATGTTCAGTGTCGATGAGAATAGCAACGCCATCCATTTCCTGAGTGTTCTTGAGTGCGTAAGCAGCAAGTAAAGATTTACCCGCTCCTTCACCGCCCGCAATTTCAGAAAGCCTACCTACAGGCCATCCGCCATTTCTCTTGTTTGATAAAATCATATCGAGAATTGGATTTCCAGTAGAAATATATTGTTTGATATTTGCTGATGATTGCCAGACGTAGCCGGCGGTAGCATTTGAAGACTTCTTAGTGAATGATGAAACTAACGAATCTATCATTTCGTCTTCAAAATTAATTTTTTTTGCCATATTAAACCTATTCGAGCTTTAATAGCGGTTGAAGGTGGTTGGTAAGGTATTCAATAATTGTTGCAACTGGAACATCACGTAAAGCCTTTGGAATTTCTACAGTATTCGATTCAACCTCAACGGAGGAATTATCTTTTGAATATTTGTGTTTAGAAATTTTGAAAGTGTACGAGTAAGTTTCGCGGTCGTCAATCTGTTGAATACAACGGGAATCAATGATGATTGGTTTAAAATCAGTATGTCCGAAAGGGACGACAGCTACTGTGCCATCGTCCCTTTGTTCCATAATAGTAACCAATGACCCATCGAGATTCTTAAATCCAGTTCCCCGAATCGTCGAAATATTCTTGATAGTCATTTTTTACCCCTAACTTAAAAGATCGTCGAGTTCAGCTTCTAAGTTATCGTTGCTAGCTACTGGAGCTGCAGGGGTGTCGTCTTTCCCAAAGGTAAGATTTTCATCACTTGGAAGAGCTGAGTAATCAGTTTCTTCTGTAGTGGTTCCTTCATTATTAAGTTTTTCAACTACGTCGCAAAGTGCTGCGTAATCCAAGAACTTGAAAATGTTTTCATCTTGAAGATAATTGGGAATTGTTGCAACAGTGTCCTTTGCTTCTTTTTTCGTTTTGAAAGCAGAAGAAGGTTTGAACTTTACATTGCAAACAGGTTTTGGATATGTTGAATCGTTTCCCGGTGCTCCGGCAGGGATTTGCTTTACAGTCAAATCGTGGCCTTCATCAATTGAAGTGATGTCACCCTCTTCGATACACGTTTCCATAAGGCTTTCATAAATGGTTTTACCATATCCCCAAAGCTTAACGCCTTCGGCTTCTTTGCCTCTCACAATAACTGGAGAATACGTACGAAGTTTAGCTTCTAATGCTCTGAAAATATACCAGTTGTCTTTTCCGCCCATATTCTTAAACTCATCTGCAAGTTTACAGATTGGACAGCTTCCTTCGATGCCAGGTGTTTTTTCTGGGCAACAAATAGAACGGTGTCCTGCAACATCATAGTGGAAAAACACTTCGATGAAACTCATTTGTCCGTCTGCATGTGGGTAAGGGAGAATTCGAACTTGTTGATCTTCTTCGTTGGGTTTGAACCAACTTCCTTTAGAACCTTTGTCTTGTAGTTTTCCGAGTCTTGCGGCCAGTGCTTTCATATCCATGTGGGATACTCCTTTGTTAAATTGTAACGATGTGTTTGTTACGTTGAGTGACACTAGTGTGTCGTTGATGATTCTTATTGTATCATGTTTGTCGTTGAATGTAAACCAAAAAGAAATATTTTTATCTATTTATTTTGATTTTGTCTAGTCTAAATATCTCTAACCTATTGTTTTTCACAATTAAAAGTGAGTTATTTAAGGTTTCCCAATTTAATTTATACCCCGATTTAAATACCCCATTGTTCTCATTTTTTATCATTTGATTCATAGCATTCAAAGAATACAGGGTGTTGGTTTGCTTTTTTCTGTGAATAGAAATGGTATTTGGCCAAATCGCAGAATACTGGATATTACTTTTATTTGGGTTCAGATTGAATGTCAGGATATATCCGTCTAGATGATCTGATTTAAATACGAAAATATAATTTGGATCCATATTTAGGGTTTTGGAAATTTGATCGATCGCGTCATAAAGCTTTTCAGTTTCGACAAAGGACAAAAGTAGGGTAAATTTCATTTCATTTTTAGCTTTTTTAAATTGTGAGCTGATTTACCTACGTAAACCGCTGTCTGTAAATTAAAATTCACCTCCAATTCACTTTGATTCATAGCTTCTATTAAAGTGCTAAGTGATTTGTATAAATCGTCTTTTGTGAAATCAAAGTATAATGAATCGAAACGGTGAAATAATATGTTAAATTTTTCAAGTTTTTTAATTCTAATAACCGTATCAATCATAATATCTGAGCCAGTTGTTTGAATTACATTATTAAATATGTTCCCTTTGTGTTTAGGGTAAATCTTTCTTCCAAAGACATTGGTAACGTATTGAGAAGTATCAAATTGAGACTCAAGTGATATCAAGTATTCATTTTTAGCGTTTAGGAATTCCATAAATAAACTCGTTAGATTGTCAATTTGATATGGAGTGACAATATTTGCAAGATTTGAATCTGACATACCGTAAAGCATTGCATAAACCAATTTCTTAGCTTTATTCCTTTCTATTTTCAATTCCTCTGCAACCATTTGGTGAACGTCTAAACCATCAAAATCAGTAAAACCCATGAGACCACAAGCAATCCCGAACTCATATGAAGAATAATCGATTTCAACTATATAACCTGGATCAAATCTGGAATCGATGCACTTTAAAATTTCACTATCAGAAAGAGTGATCAGATTCAGATTATTTGGAGTGGTGAACATTCTGGCAGTTATTTTACCTCTGGAAGCATACTTCGTTGAAATAAATCCAGTGTCCTTTGCAGCCAAATAGTAAGCCATTTTTTCATCTGATGGATTTACTTGATTGAAGATGGATAATTTCGAAACATCAATATGTATTTTGCATGATCCTAATATCTTTTCAGCTTGAGAAGCTTTAATGAGCCTATTATAATTCTCTTTTTCTTCATTCATTTTCTCTCCTTTGTTTTGTTTAGTGTATAGTGTATATGTGCAGATGTCCAGTGTGCCCTAGTGCTCCTGAAGCCCTTCGCCCTTATCCCCATTATATCGACTTTCTATGAAATGTAAACCTTTTCTGACAAATAAACCAAAATAGTTGATTATTCATTGTGAGGTGACATACGGGTGAGGATTGTATTGCTCCCAGACCCCCACTTAATGTATTGTTTTTTGGTGAGGGTTTAAACCAATGCCTAAAGTAATGCTAACATATGATGGATGGACGGGGAGAATAAAAAAGCGTGGAAAAACCACGCCTAAATAAAGTGTTTGAAAAGTGTTGGAGAGTAAAGAGGGTGTCGAAGAACGTATGCTAACAGCATTTCCTTTTTGAATTCATTTACGTGAGGTGAAAAGGTAGTTATTATTTCCTTGAATGTTATTTCCGTTCCATTTTTTGCTAAAAGTAGGTCCTGAAATGACAGTGGAGGTTTTGCGAACATACTTTCCATAAATTCATCAGTGGAAAATAAAATGCACTGGGAATCTAATTCGGAAACAAGTTGAATGAAAAATGCCTCGGGGTCTATTTCTGCATACCTTAAGTTGTCCATTTGGAAAGAGTGAACGATAACTTGGGATTCTCGCTTTTCAGCTACATATATTTCATGGGCGCCAGCATGAACCAATGGAAATTCAGATAATCCTGAAATGAAGGATCCAATATCAAAATTCCTATGGTCAAATAAAACGTCAATAGAGTGTTCACTACACTGAAGATGCTTGGCCACAGATTCATCAATAAAATCATTCAACCAACATTCCGATTGCATTTCTTCTTCAGTGTAGCTCCACTGTATCAATTGTCTTAAGTATAGTTGACCAACTTTTAAGTCATTTGGATATAATTCTTTGGCCAATCTATAACCATAAATCAGTGTGGGAAGTTTATCCATAACCTTCCAATGCTTATCACATACATTGACAAAACTTGGAAGGGACTCAGTTAATTCAGTTTTTCTTTCAACTATTATGTTGCAAATAACCATTATTTTCCTCTACTCTATTTTTGTGGGCGGCTTCCAAAGTGGTTTTTCACTTAGATCCTCATATTCAATACGTTCCCATTCTTTGCCCTGTGGGCCACTAAGACATGAAATTGTATCTGTCGGAGGAATTGTCCAATCTGACTCATCGTCCTGATTGTCTTTGTTTTTGGAATTGTCTTTTTTGTATTCTGCTTTAGCTTCACTTGAGCTTTTACCCACCGAAGGATCGATTCGTACCGCTTCAAATGAAGTCGTGAATTTGTTCCCGTCGATTTTATGTTCAAAGTCAATAACCTTATATGTGCCCGTGAACATCGATCCAATAAATTCAATCGAATAGGATGCATAATAATTTAACCTAGGCAAACCAATTGAATCAATTGTGATCGTTTTTGCCGTTTGTTCCAGAATATTGTAAATAGACTTTTCAGTTTCTTTACCGTCAGTTTCATCATTATTTTGAAATGCAATATTATATGATTGCATGACTGATGCCTGACTTTCTCTGCCTTTTGTTGTGGAGGCTCCTACTGATAGTACACCATTATTGGTGGAAAGTAAATCAATTCTGGGAATTTTTTGCGATCTTAAGGTAAAAGTTGCCGTTTGCCCGGCGCCTTGACGCGTGAATTCCTTATATGCCCCACCTGCTATTGCAGTTAAAGGAATAATCAGAATATTCGAGGGTCCACCCATTTCAATATAAGGTAATTGGATTAATTGTAGGCCTTCATCTCTTAAAATTGCTTCAAGTAATGCAGCAGCAGAGGTTTTTGCCTCGCGCTCACCTTCATTTGTGATGTTTCTAATCTCACCTGTTTGATCTAATTCAGTTTCCCAAACGGCACTATATTCTGTTTTTGCAGAACTTTCATTTTTTGCAATCACAATAACGTCCATGTCGGCTAAGTCTGGAATTGCAGACTCCTTAAAATTCAATAGTGGATTTTCATCATCTCTAATTGGTCTGTAATCTTCAGTAACTCGTCTCTGACTTTTTGGAGTAGCCATCATATCTTTATATTCTTGACTATCCTTCGTTCTGATGTTTGGTGAATTAATCTGTTCATAAATTTCTTCATCACTTAATAAACGAGGGGTTACAGCTTTAGCATCTATAGCTGCATTACTGTTTTCTACATAAAATCTGATTCGTTCTTTTGATGCTCTCATTAATTCAGTGACAGCCCATTCCAAAGTTATTTTTTCATCTGGTTCTGGGGTTTTAAAAGTGAGATTTCCAATCCGAATATGATTTAAGGCAGAATATAATGCGCCATGCAGAGTGAAATCAATTTCGACTCCCTTTGATGAAACAGAATATTCAAGAGTTGATTCAAAAGTTCGCATATTCTTAAATCTTACATGTCCATCAATATTAATTTCCCAATTATTACGCAAATCAAACAGTCGTTTAACGTTGGCTTCGTATATTTTAGAATTATTTCCGATAATGATATTTGGTATTGTTAATTTGAATGATGCTATGATAGATTGACTCGCAACTTTAATCGATAAGTTGCTGATTCCAACTTCCATATCCTTGTAAACTTGACTCTGATTACCAATCAGCACAAAATCACCATCAAACGCATTAAATGTAACTTCGGTGTATCTCATTATATTGCCATAACGTCACTGATTGCATCGTCTAGCGGATATGGAATACGAATTAATTCGCCTTCTTCAATATCAAATTCAATCGAATATCCGTTTGCATGTAAAATTATCCACCAATATGATGGGTCCTTATAAATTCGATATGAAATCAAATCCAGCCTGTCCACATTATTAAATTCAATGTGAATATCTGTGTCTCTGAATTTAATTGGTTTTAAAACTGTTGGCCTATTCATAAGCTTCTCCATAAAATTTCGTTTCAACATTAGGTGATCCGAAAATGTATTTTCCGGTCAAGGAAATATTTGCAAATAATGGCGCCTGTTTTCCGGGAGTGTATTCCCAAACATCAGGGTCATATGCAATATTGACGCTTTCAATTATACAAAGCTGAGCAATAATTAATTGTCCCAATGTGAGTTTGCAATGGGGTACTGCAGCAATGTGATTATTTGACGAAAGTCTGGGACGATTAATCTTGTTTAGAAATTCAAGATATAAACCAAAGGCTTGACGACATAGATTCTCTTGTGCAAAAATATCTTCTTCTGTTGATTCGTCTTTTGCAACAAAAAGAGAAAATTCTAAATCAAACGATTTGTCGCCTCTCTGATAAATGTATTTATCTTCTATTCCATTCACATAAGAAATGCCATCCCAGCTAGCACCATTTGACTCATTGTATCTGGATATTCTAGCAGGAAATCTCATTTTTCCGTCACCAGGCAAGGCCAAATTTTCGATTATAAATTCAAATTTAGGTTCATTCATTTCAAGTGTGTAGTGTTGAGCTGAATTATATTGATTTGAAAAGATTCGTTCTTCACCAGTTTCAGCTACAATACGTTTTGCTTTCTTCATACTAGCTTCACGGGCATTGGTTTCCAGTGCATTTAAATTCTTTACAGAGTCAATAATGTTAGCTTCTGTTTTTGTGTTCTTGATTGTGTTACCAAATAGTACTTCTTCACCCGTCGCAGAAACAATTCTTCTTGCTCTTTTATTAAGTTCGGTTTTTACGCGAAGTCTGTGCTCTGCAGCAACCTGAGTATTTTTCAAAACGTTTTGAAGTCTAATTGAATCACTAATCACACTGGACAATGGCATTTCTTCCAGAGGTCCAATTGGTCTAGGAGGAATTAAATCTGGTGCACCAATATTATCCAATCCAAAATTGTCAGATCTCATACTGGAAAATGACGCGTTACCAATCATTCCTAAACCTCGTCCAACTACAGATTCAATTGCATTTTGGATTACTTTTGTGTGGTTATTTTGTCGTTGTCTCTCATATTCACGTTCAGATGCCATAGCCATGTCATAAGAATGGCGTATTTTTCTAACCCGTTTTACTGCTTCATTTGGAAATCCCATTATTTCTTATCTCCTGCCCAGATGTGTTCTAGTTGTTCCGCTAATTTTGTTCCATTCATATCAATTCTAATATTTGCTTCCAACATTCGTCCACTGCTTGAGTTTACATTACTGTCAATAGCTAGGTTGCCCAATTCATTCACTTTTGAAATTCTTTCCATCCCATCAGCAATATTCTGAATAGCAACTCCTGTTTGCTGAAGAGGAGTTACATATTGTTTGGCGACCTTACCTAGTCCTTCGATTGGATTGAATGCGTTTTCATCCATTCCAAATAATCCACTAATTTTATCTGCAGCTCCTTTTGCTAAACCAGCTCCAGCAGTTACAGTTCCGAAAGTACCAACCGCTAGACCCATTGCAGCAATTCCCTTGGCTGCACCCATATAATCAAATTCTCCAGAAGCTAATCCCTTTATTGAATCAGTCATTGTCAAAATTGTAGAATTAAATCCCTCACTTATAGCTCCAAAAATCTTGGTAACCATATTCCCAAATGGCTCAATTGCTCCAGTCATAGTTTGAACTACGGTTATAATCGTATTACTTAAAGTTTGGAAGCCAGTTAGAAATACTCCAGTGAACATTTCCAATAGAGGTTGAATAGCCATCCCAACTTTAGTAACCATATTTCCAACCATATTCCCAAATGGTTGAATTGAGTCTGATATGATTTGGAAAACTCTTACGACGGTATCACTCAAAACAGTGAATGCAGATAAAAGCCCACCCGTAATTATTTCTAATAGAGGTTTAACTGCTGCACTCATTTTGATAGCAGCATCTCCAAATATCTTCATCGCGTAAGCTGCTGGGATCATAGCAACTCCTAGAATCACTATAGCCGCTGCTCCTGCAAGGATAGCAACGGTTCCAACACCGGAACTCATTACCATTCCAATTGCAACAAATGCTGCGGTCATTCCAACTAATGTTGCTCCAGCCATTCCGAGGGTTTTCCAATCGAGTCCTTCAAATTGTTTCAGTGCTTTTGCCATCAAGAACATAGCTCCCGCCATAATTACCATTGCTGCTGCACCTTTGATTAATCCTGACCCTGACATATTTTGGAACATTCCTCCAGCACCACCAGGCCCTCCGGCGCCTGGCATTCCACCGCCTGGCATTCCTCCACCTGGCATGCCACCTCCACCAGCCATTCCGCTACCGCCACCTAAGAGTTTAGAACCAAAACCAGATATTCCTCGAACAAATTTATTTTTACTTCCTAGTCCTCTAATTACGGATGAACCAACTCTACCATTTGCTAACATATTTCTCATACCGGCGGGACCACCGCCGCCAATCAATCCACCAATAGCATCAACTCCCTGTTTTGCTTTTTGAAGTAAAAACATTCCTCCAACAATTCCAGCAATTCCCTGTAATGCTATGATACCTGGCCCAGATGTAAGTGCTCCAAAGATGGACTGTAGGGTTTCAACCAATGGGGCCATAAATGGATCAATAAGATCTTTAACTACAACTTCAATCAAAGAATCTAATCTCTCACTGAAATGCTTGGCTTCTTCAGTTTGCTCTTCCCAGGCTTTTATAGCGTCAGCATTTCCAGCTATTACTGCATCAAATTGATCAAAGTTTTGGGCTTTACTAAATGCAGACATAAATTCATCTCTACTCATTCCAAACGCACCTGATGCACTTTGGGATATTGCAAATTTTTCCGCCTCAGTTTTACCTTCCATTTGGCCAAACACATTAAACATGTTTTTATCAATATTAGTCGGATCATAAGCCTGTTGCATCAATGCTGTTGGACCAAGTTGAATTCCCAACGCGGATAATTCAGCCGACTTTGAAACAGCAGATCCAACGTTTCTAAATTCTTGAGATGCATCAATGGCCGATCCCATATTCACGCCCATGGCTGTCATGGTTGTTCCCATTTTTGCCCACTTCTTTTCCGCGTCATCCCCCTTCATATTAAACAAATACATCATATTGGACGCAGACTTAAGATTATCAAATACTGCGGCGGAGGAAACATTAGCTGCATCGGCTGTTGCGGCAAGGGAGCCCATCGCACCTTCAATGCCTAATTTGTCCATCCCATTTAATACACTAAACTTACCAACAACTTCCGCCATTGCCTCATTTGTTGTGTGAAATCCTTTTGCCATGAGAGCAGTTGATTTAATCAAACCATCTTCTTTAGTAGCTAAATCAATGGTCCCAAATTCCCGGACTAGACCCTTCATAATCTCGCTGGTGTCTTTTATTGTTACACCATATAATAATAACGACTCCCTTTCGGATTGGATCAGATCCATCATTTTATCTTTTTTTGTTCCAACTAAACTCAGTGATTTAGTAAGATCAACTCTTGCGTCCAAATATCTTCCGGCTATTTTTTCAGTGGCAGCAATTAAGCTCGTAAGTGAAAATGTTTTTCCCCAAGTCTTAAGTGTACTTACAAAATTGACATTACCTGAATTAAATGCATCCACCCCAGTAACGAATGTCGCGATAGATGCGCTGAATTTAGTTGTCGATTGTATGAAGCCCGAAAAGCCTTCATTATTACTAAAATTAGTTTCCATAGATTAACCTCTGTGTTGTCATAATAAATATTTGATTCATATAGTTTGACAGGTATTTATAACTGATAAATGAAACATAATGCTGATTAGCTTATAGAAAGAGAGAATATAATGGCTGAAATGTTGAGACCAATACCTGTAGATCTTCAACCGAAGACTTCCAACCTGTTTGTGCTGGAGTTCCCAGCTGATTTAGATTTTGCTGAATGGATGGTTCAAACTGCTGGTCGACCAAAAATGACCTTCAATGAAATTGATATTCAATATATGAATACTCATACCTATATGGCTGGTAACGTATCTTTTGAACCAATGGATATTACCTTCATTGATGTGATTGGTCCTTCCACCTCCCAAAAGGTGATGGATTGGATCCGAATGCACTTTGAATCTTCAACTGGTAAAATGGGTTACGCAACCAATTACAAGAAAGATCTGACACTTAAGATTCTTGATCCAACTGGAGAAGAAGTTGAAAAGTGGATTATCTATGGTGCGTTTATTACCAATGCTGACTTCGGTGAGCTTGATATGACTAACGATGGTTTGCTGAATGTGTCTGTGACTTTAAGATATGACAGGGCAGTCCTTTCTTATTAATTGTTAACAAACAACTTACAAGTGCGTTTTAAATTCTTAGAGCGCACTTGTTTTCTTTCATAGTAACATATAGACCCAGGCAACAAAGTTTAGCACAGAATGAGGTTCCATGAAAAAGAAGAGTTATAGGCGCTTAAAAAAGAAGAGCTCGATCTTCAAACACTCCAAAGCAAAAATGAATGGCCTTGAAACAAAGTTTGCCAAAATGCTGACTGAACTTGGAATCAAATTCAAGGCTCAACATATCCTCAAAGACAAAATTTACGATTTCTATCTCCCCGACTATGGTATTCTTATTGAGGTTGATGGTGATTATTATCATTGCAATCCAAGGAAATATCCAAAGGGCCCAATCAATAAGATGCAAAAGAAGAATCTCAAAAACGATGCTTACAAGGACAACCTTGCCAAGGCGTGGGGCTTTGAATTGATACGTATATGGGAATATGATATTGTCAATATGGGAAGTGTAGTGAGTAGAAAGCTTAGATTATTATTGGAGACAAAAAAGGGCAAGACCATTTGATCTTGCCCAATTGGGGTTATTAAGCAGGTACTTCAATGATGTAAAATCCAACACCTTCGTCTACTTTTTTAAAAGCAGCTTCAACGCCTTTTTTGGTTTTCCATGTTTTACCATCAAATGCCAAATAGCCTTCTTCATCAGCAATACCATAAACTATAGGAGCTTCTTCTGAATCTTCTTCTGACTCATCAACCTCATTAAGTACGGGTACCAATGGAGCATGAACAACTTCACCAATTACCGTAGGTGCAACTGGCTGTTCAACATCCTCTTTGATTGTTGTTGGACCAGCATTATCTGCTTTCAGTCCCTTTTTATTTCTTTCCCAACAACTCATATGTGAGCTATAAATTCCTTCTGCCATTATTATTTTCCTTTCATAGCAAGTCTTTGTTTTTCATTGATTGATTTGTATTCTTTTATTATTCGATTGATTAACCATTTTCGGTGATAAACTGGAAGTCGTTGTGCTTCTCCCATACTTATTTTCCCATGGAAGGCCAATTGAAATAATTCTTCTAATAAATATTGTTTATGTTCAGGAGTCAGGCCAAAAAAAGTTGGGCTGGATAGGCACAACCTCCTCGGTTACTTCCCCACATGAAGAACATACAGCATCTTGTTTCATTTCTACACCAGGTTCAATCTCTAATAGATATTGACGAAATGCTTTTGAATCTTTAACTGGCATCATTGCAATAAATTTACGAATGTCGCCTTTGTCTTCGTTACCATCAATTGATTGAATTAGCTTTTGCATCTTCATTGTAAGGGATGGATCTATCTGACTCTTAAGTTTCTTTCTACGAGAGGAAATAGCATTTGCAATTTCAGACTCATCTTTCCCAGTCATAAATCTAAATTTAATCTCTTTTTTTGTAACTGGAAGAGTGAATGAAAAATATCCATTTTCATCTGGTGTTACAGCTAATGTTTTGATATCAAAAGCTGACAAGTCAAATTCATATTCATATTGTGCATTGCATTCACTGCATTGCAATCGAACGGGATAATCTGCACCATATCCGGTTGACCGAAGCCAAATCAGAATTGTGTTTCTATCTCCTAGAATCAATTCATTAACATCGATTGTTCTATCCCTCATTACACTTTTGATAAGTGCAGGAATCATTTTACCGGTTTGAATTAAATTCGGAGACGTTAAGATGTCTTCTTGTGTCGCGGTAAGATATTGAACCTCTAGAGAGTCTTTACCATGTAACTTTGAACCTTTTGGATAAACTAAACCTTTTGAAGGCAACTCAACTATATCGAATGGAATTTCGAATTCAGTTGAGGAGCTCACCGGTCTAATATTTGCTATGTTGTTTTGATCGTTCATTTATATAACCTTTCAGGTGTTATTTTTGTTAACTTATCCAATATAATTCATCACCAGTTTCTTCATCTTTTATTGTGAGTTCTCCATGATGTGAATCATAATACATTTTATTTTTCGCCAATGATTTCAGAAAAGTTTCATACAATTTTTCAGCTAGTTTTTCTCTTTTTGGAGAAACTTCTTCTTGAATTACCTCTTTAATGATCTCTTTCAGTTCTGATTTTTTCATTTCTCATTCCTTTCAATTGTTAGCTTATTGAATTGGGGGACCTTGCGATCCCCCAAATTTATTTAACCTTCGACTTCGTCGAATGAAGCTCCTGTGCTCATCAAGTTAAATCCAATTTTGATTGCTTCCGCACTCTTAGTTGGTTTCAGCCAGATGTCACCGTTCATTTGTCCTCGATCTACCATGTCAGGTGAGTTATTAGTTTCATCACAGATAACTCTAAAGTCATAAAGACCTTGCTTAATTTTAACTCGATCAAGAATAGGCTGAACCATATTCAGGAAACGATCTCTAGTCTTAGCATCATTTTGTTCGAATACGAGATACAAAGTAACACCAGCAATAATCTTTTCTACATAGATCATCATTCTACGAACGTTGATTCTATCAAGTGCAGTTGTTCTTGTCTGAAGAGTCTTTTGACCCCAAATTGCATAGCCTTGGCCAGGCAAAGTGGCAATAGGATTAATCTTACTTGCATACAAAGTATCGCGGTCATCCTGAGTCAATTTATATTCAGTACGAATAACATCACTCAGGAGCCCTCTGTTCATACCTGCTGGTGCAAACCATGGATATGAATTCTGATCTGTATATGCAATAGATTCAAGCACTTGTGGTGTTGGTGGGATTAGCACTTCTTCACGTGTGTCAGAATCATAGATTTTAACATATGGCCAGTAAGTAGCAGCATAATTTGAATCCAATGAGGAAATCTTAGTTACTGCACTTTCTGCAGAATCTGCAGTGTTCGGCATATCTCCAACATAGAAGCAATCTTAACGAGCTTGTACAAGATCAATAGCAGCTTCACCAATTCCAGATGAGATAGCCACACCAGGCACAGCCAGTAAATTAATATCATATTCCTCTGTTGAGGCAATAGTATTAAATGCACGTTGATATGCAATACCAGTGCTACCCGTGGAAGGAGCGTTATCTGGATTTAGAAGTTCTCTTACTGTATCATCATTTGCCCAACCATCATTTCCGCCAATCATAGGAACAACAAATTTCGAATTGAATTTTGTATATCCTGTGCTACCCAATGCACTTGGTCCAGTTTGATAATAAGTTGCAAAAGCACCACTGTTTAGGTGGAATCCCTTAATCAAAGTATCTCCAGTTGAGCCAATGTTACGTTGTGAGCCATGATTAACCATAAGAGAATCGAGATTAGTGTCTTCAACACTCAGTCCAAGTGATTGTCTACGAATAGATGCAGAGCCATAAGTTGTGTTCATTCCCAATTCAGGGAAATTGCCAAACTCAGTAGCAGATCCAACATGGTCATTAAAACCATATGGAAGATTGTTACTCAGTTGACCTGTATCATTTTGTGCACATTGCACATAAATGTAATTTGAAATCAATGTATAGGAAGCAATTTCTTCATCTACATTGTCACCAATTGCTCGTTCAATATAGCTATCAGAATTTTTAGTTAATGAAAGCTTAGTGAATTTTTCCAATATGATTGGTTGAGCATTTGTGTCACTAAAATCTCTAACAAGTAGAGAGAAAGTAAATTCAGTATCATCGATATCTGCAATTTCAACCTTGATTGATTTATTTGCATATTCTCCATCGGATTGTGAATATACTGTGAACAGTGGTTTACCACGTCCACCGGACTCTTCCCCAACAATTTGTGGAGATTGAGATCCAGTATATCCTGAAACGATGAAAGTATCGATTGGGGCAGAGAATGTATGAGTTGATCCACTATCTGGATCTAGCATAACTGCATCGCCCATAGCTTTTGGGAATACAAACTGAAGTGCTGCACCGGCTTGGTGAGCTCCAGCAGCAGTTGTTCCTGAAGCTGCAAGACATTCACTCTCTCTTGGGAAAACTGCACCGATATAAACTGGTGAGTTTTCATTGTAAAGGTTTACCCATCCTTCATAAACTGAAGTTGGTGATGCAGTTGTTCCTAATTCTAACCATAGGTCAGAGGTTGATGCTGCAGCAATATCAGTTGAAGCTGTATTAGTAACTGCGATTGAATCTACAGTTGATTCAACTAGTAAAACTGCAAGAGTTGCATCTGCATCTGATTTGATAGCGATCAGGTTATTTGCTCCACGAAGGGAATCTGAACCTAATACTCTAACAATGTATGCTTGATTAGCATATTTAAAATAGCTTCTCGCGCAATATCCAGCCAACTTAGATGTACTAAGTGGACCAAATTTTTCTTTAAACTCTGCAATGTTGGAGATCTTAGTTGGCTTAAATGCTGGGCCAGCTTCAGTCTCTCCTACAATTGCAAGAGATGATGTGCTTACACTTGATACGTAATATGAATAGTCATATTCTCTCGTGTAGACGCCTGGTGAAATGAAAATTTCTGACATTAATTATCCTCTCTTGTCATTAACTTAGTTCCTCGGTAATCGTTGTTTTCAACGAACCAATTCCTAATTTTTCTTCGAATTCGTCTTCATTAATAATATAACCCTGTACAACAATTGAGTACAAAGTGTGAATCACGCGTTCGTCCTCAAGATCTTCGAAATCAGATTCATCACTAATTCCCTCGATCTTCATTGGCATGTAATGTTTGTCTGGTATCTCTAAATACGACTGTAGACTCGCAAAATGCCGCAAAAGTGCTTCATTGATGATATTTATATCACTAACATAGTGAGTTAAACATCTAATCTCATATTCTAAGTCCACTCTTATTGGTTGTGGAACCTTGTATAGCTTATGTGTTACTGTGCCATTGTCATAATAAGGCAATCGATAAGTTGTAAAAGTCTTTCCTGGAAAAACCCTACCTCTTTCACCTAATTTTGGTGCAAGAGATCTTCTAATTGTAATATATGGAAACTTGATATTGTGATTCCCATCACTATAAGACCAAGTATGTTTAAATTCGGCCCATTTTTCTGGAGTCAAATAAAATACAGGAACATCTTTTCCTTCAATCGATATTTTTCCATCGCTAAACCATTTCATCATACCCTTATCAATATCTTCAAAGGTAATCGACCTAGGAAAGAACGTTTGTTGTTCCTCTAGTTGATTTTTCTCAAATGGCCATTCTGTTTTTTCAAATGGTGCTGGAACATATCCAGGTGGAAATTTTGACATTACTTCATCCCAGCACTTTTAAACCGTTTTGTTAGTTCTTTTGCGACTGCAGTTTCAAAACCATCCCAACCCGCTGACCATGCCATTTTTAACGCTAAGTATGCATCTGAAATATCAATGCCCATTTCATCATCGACATATTTATATTCATCATAACCGTAACCCCATGTGTCAGTTGTTAGATCGCTAGCAATACTTTCAGCCTGTTTTTTAGCTGACATACGACCCTCAGTAAGATTGCCCTCCGTTAATCCAAACGCTTTTTCTATGTCTTTTGAATTAAATTTCTCTCCGAGAATATCAGATATTAATACATCCTTGGGTTCACCTTTTGGCGTTGAAACTCTAAAGTGTCTCTGATACTCAGCATCAAGTGCTGACTTTTTCATTTTCTTGAGAGCTGCATATTCTTTTTTAATCTCTGCAGTTTTATCTTCTGTCAAGATTTCAGAAATACACTCTGAAATTAATTGTTTCAATTCCGATTTTTTCATTACTTCATCCCGTCGTAAATCTTTTTCGCTTGTGCATATAATTTTCTGATTTCTTTTCCATCAATTGTATTTTTGTTTGCCGCCCGGGCAGCGTTGTTCAATCCAGATAAAGCATCACGCAAAAACTTTGCAGCTTTCTTGTCATTTTCTGGATCTGACATTTCTTCAATAGTATCGTCTGACTCTTCACGATCTGAAAAGCCTTGACTTCCAATTCCAACTTCTTGAATGCATTCTTTGATGATTTCTTTCAGTTCTGATTTTTTCATTGTCTCTTTGATCTCTTTCTTTGGTAATAGTTTTTCAATATTGAAATTGCAAATACGTTTGCCATTTATAGTTGGTTGACCTTTTTCATCGTGTCCAAAAGTTTTCACAACTTCTTTTTTGTTGCGATATTTGCCTTTGAGCATAATGTCGCCCTTATTTATATCAAGTTGATACATGTTCTATCTAAACTCAATAGCTGCATAATCAAATTTCGACTTATCGAAATCACTTGGTTCTAGATCCCAGCTATTGCCCTTTACGCCAGCTTTCTTTCGATATGTAAATCGAACAAACAGCTTTCTACGTTTAACCCCTACTCCCAAACTAACCCAAACATTTATGCCGTCATCACTATATATTTTTGCAGATTTGAATTCTTTCTGAACATCTTTCAATGTGTGTGCATCTTTAACTAGTTCATAGCCATAGTTTGTAGCAGCATCTTCAGCTTTTGTTTCTGTTAACATTGGTTTATCAACCAAATCCATCATTTCTCTAATTGTTTTCATTTTCTAAATTCCCTTCTATTGATTTAAAAATATCTGGACTTGTTACTTTTGCCCTGATTTCTGTAAAGTATTCTCTATCACCTGCGAATTTACGTTCGAGTGAATCTTTTTCAATCCCTGCATCATAAATCTCGTAAAATTTACCTGCATAGCCGATGAAATCACCAATTCTTGGTTTGACACCTTCTTCTTTCAAGTGTTCATTATAGATCCAGCACGTCATATCGCTTTTCGCAACTCGACGAACCCCACCTTGGGCAAACACGTCTTGATCTTCAATTCTGATTCTAGCTTTTAAATCAGTGTATTTGTCATACATTTTATTTTTAGCTTCACCATAGAAATTGGACTCAGTTTCTTTAGAACTGATAGAATACAAAACCAAATGCTGATTGATAAATCTCTCGATTAATTCGCGACCAGCATTGTTAAAGAATTTCTCTTCTGCATCGCCAAAGAAGATTGGTAGTCCGTCAGCCATTACATCTCCGGATCTTGTCTATAGAAAAAATCTTCGAGGAAATGAGATATGAAATCATCCCAGTTTTTCACATATCGATCGTCCTTGGGTAAAGTTGATACAGATTTAAGCCACTTAATTAATTTTTTTTCTTTGGCACTACCAATTCCATTTTCTCTGGTTTCATCAGTAGTAACAAAATCTTTTCCAAATAGCTTTTTATAAACATTTGTTTTCCTAGCCATATCGGATACTTCTTCTGGATCAGACATGTCATATTTTGCTTCCTGTAAAACAGGTTTTTCAACCAGTTCCATCATTTCTCTAATTGATTTCATTTATTGTCTCCTTGTTCTCTTAAATCCTGCCTGTAAGGCCCCAGCTAAAGTGCTTTTTTCATCTATAGAATCAATCGTTTCATCTTCCTCAGATGTTATATTGGGGTCATAATTTGGATTGCGTTTAAGCATTTTTTCTGATCTTTTTTTTCTAAGCTCTTCTCTCAAAATATCGTCCTCTTTTTGCATTTCTGCTGGGATTTCAATATCAACCGTGTCTTTCGTGTAAGCTTCCAATGAATCATAACCATGTTTTACTCTAACGTGTGATGGCGTGATAGTCTTGAATACTTTAAAACATTTTTTACAAACTGGCATTTTATTATCCTTTCAAAATAACTTATAAGAAATAAATTCCACCTGGAGTAAAACTTAATGATCGATTAATATTCTCGGCTGCTTCTGCATCCGCCTCAATTAATTTCCCGATATCCATTTCCTCTAGATCAAGTAGAAGTTGTTCCTTCAATTGTTCTTGTTTTGTGTGAGCTTCATCAATTAGAGATTCACCGTCTAAAGTTACGGTTGCATCTGGAATTGGTAGTTCACTAAATTTAGATCTGATTCGACCTAAAATCTCTTTACATGTTGCAAGAGAATATTGCTTAATCCATCGTTGTGAGATTGAATTAAATTCGTCATATGGTATTTCATCTATTCTCATTGTGCCTGGGTTTGAAACCAAGTCACCTGTTTCTTGATTTGCATAAGCATTCAAATCGTCTTTGAGTTTATAGAAATACCAAACTTTTGTTCCTTGATGTTCTGGTCCGGGTGGAGGGTATATTGTAACGTTGTTTTCTGTTTGTCCTACATAATCAGGAGCTGAACGTGTTGGGTCAGCTGCAGCGGGACGAACTGAATATGAATAATCTCCTCGTAAAGTTCTAAATCGAACTTCGTTTGCATTTGCTAATTGAATAGTAAATGACACTGGGGCTACATATTGAAGGGACATATAATTGTCCCCGACATGATATCCCCAACCAAACTCTTGATTTACCCATGTAGGATTTGTGTTTGGATCCATAAGGTAACGATTAATTGATGCGGGTTCTTGCCACATTACATCAATGATTTCAATATTGTCTGGTAAATAATAATTTTGTTTTCCAGTTACGAGATCAATATAATCTTTACGTACTGGTACTTGTCCACCAACATTTACTTGTTCAGAGTATGCTTTGGAGAATGATTTTGCAAATTCAAAGTTTTGTGATACCCATCTCAGTGTAAAATCTTGAGATGATGGTAAACCTAATGCGTTTGCAATATGGGATTTTACTGCCCATTGGTTAATGTAATTGCTATATTCTTCAATAGACGAGTTAAATGCATGTACGTAATGATTGTCGTGTAGTTCTACACTTACAACAGGTGCACCAAACATTGCATCAACATAATCTTTGATAGAAATAACTTCACTGTCATTTATAGTATACTGGGCCATTGTGGCCTCCAATCTTTTGCTGTATAGATAAATATCAAAAAAGGGGAGCCGAAGCTCCCCTAATTTTTATCAAACTAATTTCTTAGTTTAGACTGCGCCGATTACATCATAATCACTAGGGAAGACAACATTAACACGACCGTAATAACGGTTATTCACTAATTTCTTAGCGTAACGTGTCATGATACCTTTTCTTGGTGTGAAGTTATCAGGGTGCAATACAACTGGAGTCAGTTGGAAAGGAATATATGGAGCGTAGACATAGCCTGTATCCATAAATGAAGTTCCCTTGTGACCCATCAGCAATACGCCTTGAGGCAGGTAAGGATCTTTGTACACGGTGTAACGTGAACCAAGTGATCCAATTTGCTCAATACCCATATTGAATTGTTCCGCATCAACTTCGTTGACAGCGTGGAATTTTTCCATATCCTCAAGCACTGAACCAATTTCAGTTGAGCAAACAATCCAGTTAGCTCCACCGCGAAGTGTTGCTTTATGGATAGCTGCTGAAACCTTGTTGATTTTAGTGATAAGAGTTTGGTTCCATTCTTTTTGCGTAACATAGCCACTTGCAGGATCAGGAGTAATTACACTTCCATCAACGCGAGTTACACCAGTTTGTGCACGGTTATATACCCAAGTGTCGTGGAATGCAGCGCCATTAATAAGATCGCGAATAATTTCACGGTCAATTTCAAGTGCCAGTTCCTCAGAAAGCAGTCCTGTCAGTTCTGCTTCAGCATCAACACTGTGATATGCAGCAAGATCCTGAGCCAGTTCTGGAGTCCAGTGAGCTTTCATTTTTCTTGAAGTCACGTGCACGGTTGTGCTAGTAACTGTCAATTTAACTTCGGCCATATGGGATGATTCTTCAAGAGTCGTGTACACACCATAGCTAATAGCCAAGGTTACACCAGTACCAAAGGATACTCCATCAACAGTTTCTCCGGGTACAGTCAGGGCGATAGTGTTTGCAGCAAACATGTCGCCAGTCCAATTTTGTTTGCTAATGGCATAATCAACGTATTGACCAATGCATCCAGCAGTTCCACCAATAACAACAACTTGCAGTGAAGACAAAGCTTCAACTGAAATACCTTGATCAGTGGTAGCGTTACCAGCAAGAGTAATTTCAGTCGCACCAGTTGTTGCGGTTGAAGTAACTCCAGTAACTGTACTTTTTGGACCGCGAGAATAATCAAATCCACCATTATCATAGTGAGCATCATATACGTTAGCCATTGAACCATTTTGACGATTGTCAGCTGAACCAACTTCGTGATCCATATAGAACAGCAGACCGGAAGGCAGGTTCAGAGGCTGAACGCTAACAAGGTCGTTTGCCAACAGGCGAGAGAATACTCTACGTACCATTGGGAATGCTGCAATATCAAATCCAGCAATGTTACCCATATCATTATGAGCTTCAGAAAGCAGATATCCTGCTTCATTTTCCATCAGTTGAGCAATTGTGCTCTTTCTTGAACCGGACAGACCTTCAAGCAGTCCAGTTTGCTCCCAGCGACTAATCACTGTTTCGCGTTGTTCTTGAAGTTGCTTAATTTGGATATTTCCAACTTGGCCACTTTTCAATAGTTCACTCATTTAAATCTCCTTAAGATTTAGTATCAATACCAGCCATACGCTTCATTCTGATCATTTCGTCAGATTCGAAGATATTTTCTGGTGCTTTTTTGTTTCTAGTCTCTGCAAGAAGTTCATTGAAGCTATCCAGCGGATTATAATCTGCTTTCATATCCTTCATTGTTGATTCATACAAAGTATTAGTTTCGTCGATTGAATCACATTCATCGATCTTTTGGACAAAAGTAGCTTTTTGATTCTTTGTAGCAATTCCGCTTTCAAAGAGTTTATTCACATTAGCTAATTTTGCATTAAAGAGGTTGCTTTCAGACAGTTGTCCTTCAAGTGCACTAATTGCTACACCCAATTTAGCATTCTCTTCTTCGAGTTCGGATTTTCTGATGTTCAAATACTCAGCAGGAGTAATCTTTGTAAATTCGCCTTCTTTGCGAATATAGAGACCTTCTTCGATCTCATCATCTTCACCTTCAACATCAAACTCATCTGTGTCAGTAACTTCTGATTCATCTGAATCATCCTGGATATCAAAATCGAGTTCTTCATCGTCCTCGTCTAAATCGTCACTGAGTTTTATATCATCTTCGCCGTCTTCTGAAGATTCTTCTGCTTCATCTTCTTCGTCGTCGAACAATTCTTCTGGAACTTCCATTTCTTCATCACCTTCATCTTCTTCGTCTGAAGATTCTGGAGCAGGTTCCTCGGATTTTTCTTCTGGAGCTTCTTCCTTTTCAGGTGCAGGTGCTTCCTTTTTCTCCGGTGCAGGTTCATCTGAAGATTCTTCTTCGTCGTCCTTCTTAGGAGGGAATTCTTCATTAACTACATCGTCATCTTTTTTACCGGCACGTAATGCAGCAAGATCTTTTGCATCAACATCACCGTCATCATCAATATCAATCTTCTCTTGATTTCCAGGAAGACCATCGTCTTCTTGTTCATCAATTTCTTCTTTTTCATCATCGTCACCAAATTCAAAATCATCGCCCTCATTTTGAGCTTCTTCAGATGGGTCAGTTGAATCGCGACCAGCATCAGGATCTTTACCTGAATCATGTTCACTGCCTTCTTCTAACTCTCCATCTGGAATTTCATCAACTTCAAATTCGTCTTCGTCATCTGAAACTTCTTCCCCTTCAGATAAGATACTTTTGAAAAAGCTAGTAAATTCAGGGGAGAATGCCTCAAGCATTACTTCCTTTGCATTATCCATTGCTGCTTCTTCAAGCTCTTCAGCACTGATTAAGGCGTTTTCAATTATATTCTTTTTGCTCATTGAGCCTCTCCTTATTTAAAATACGAATCGCCAAGTATTCCATGGACGATATTTCGTAGATTATTGTGTTGGTCTATGTTTGCCTGCATGTTTTCAACTAAGAATGCACCAGGTGTTGATGGCGAAGAGACTGCATCAAATGCGATCAATTCGAAATCGTCTTGTACGATATTTTTTCCACCTTCATTTTGTAAGGAACCAATTCCTCTGGAACTAACCCCTATTTTGACGCCTTGTTGGATTAAACTTTTTAAAATTTGTCCAGGTGGAGTATTTAGGATTTCTAAATTACCTCGAACCTCGTCACCTTCCATATAAATATCAGTTATCAAATGTGAAACATTTTTTAACTCTACAATTGGAGAATCTGGATGATCTAATTCACCCATTGCCATACGTAATTTAACCTTCTCGGCATATTTGTTGGTCTCGCGGTTTAATACCTTTTTTGGATAAATTCTTCCATTAGCATTTTGAGTGTTTGCCTTTTGCAGAAGTTTATCCTGTAGTAGTAATGGTTTATTTGGCTCGGTAGCTGCTTCCTCTAAAATCTTAGGATCAATATCCATAACATAATATTCGGAAATTACTAAACGTTTACTCATTAAACCCCTGCCTTTTTCATTATCTTTTGTATTGCAAGTGCATGTTTACTCAAAGCAGTGTCGACCTTTGGATTATCTTCAAGGTATTTTATGAGTGTATCATTTTCACCTTTGGCAATATCAACTGTATCATAAAAATCTTTTGCTCCTTGGCGCATACCTTCTTCAAGCATGCATTCTTTGATCAACGTTTTCAATTCTGATTTCTTCATTTACATGCCTGCTTGGTAGAATTCTTCTATGAATTTATCCATTGCTTTATTAACATCGCGTAGACGAGCAATAGTTTTGGATCCAAAATTTGAATCTGTCTCTCTTAAATATGAGGCCAATTGTTTAGATGCCAATTTGTATTCTAGCTCTTCGATGAATTCAGTTGCTTCAACTGAGTCGCTAAATTCTTTTCCTTCTTCTAATATACACTCCATAATAAGTGCTTTCAGTTCAGATTTTTTCATTATTTGGCACCCTTTACTTTTGCGAAGTCAACGATATTCTTTTTCTCGCTGAATACTTCCAATTTTAAAATCTTATTGAGGGTTGCTTCAACTGGTTTAACAAAATCAGTAAATGGAATTTCCTCATATTTTCCTGTTTTCTTATTTGGTACAGCATTACCATCGTAGTCAATTTCATTTACAGTATCGATGTTGATCTCAAATTCAACAAATTGACGTTTACCTGGTTTAGCCTGACCTTCAGCAAAATCATAAGTGAATATAATGCTGGAAGCATCAAACATCGAATCATCAAACATTGAAGAAAGTTGACGATTGATTCTATTCAGACTCGATTTGAACTCTGCCATAGTTTTAACAGCAAGAATTTCAGGGTCACTAGTTGCACTTGCCTTTGCTTTCATAACACTCATCTTTGGTTTTACCCATGTTGAGAATGTAATATAAAGAGACTCTGGACGCTTCTTGTTTTCAATTGCACCAACTGAAGCTTTCCATGCTTTGCTTTTCAAAGTAAGATTCTTTGTTGTACCAGGTCCAAAGTCGCCTTCAACAATAACACCTTCAGTTTGATATTTCTTCATATCTGGAAGCTTTGCAAAGTATTTTTTGAACCAATTAAGATTCTTTGAAACTAATGCCCAATCTTCTTTTTTTACATTTGCTTTAATCACCTTAACATTTTTAGCAACCATTGCACGATCTTTTGCATACTTTTTAAAAGCATTGTCTGCAACAAATTTCTCTAGTTCGGCAATAAGAGCAGTGTATTTCTTCTTGTTAGCAGCATCAACTTCTTTTTTGTTACTCAATCCAGGAATATCCATCAGCTTGTCCTTAACCTTCTTGAAGATTTCTTTGAATCCTTCTTGAAGCATCATTTCATCGCGTTGTTCCTGGATGATATTGGTTTCCAAAATCATTTCTTTGATTAAGGTTTTTAGTTCAGATCTTTTCATTTATTCAATTCCTTTAGTTCGTCTAATAGCTCATATCCATTTAGAATATTTTTCTGAGAGCATTCATTTCTAAGAATTTTCATGCTTTCATTTATTTTATTGGATAAATCTTCACCAATATGATCCATAAAAGTCATATTATCCAATAAATTATCCAATTCAGCTAATTGTGACTCGAATAATGTTTGAATTTCTTTTTCGTTTTTTGATCGTAAAATATTGAAGATGTTTCTGTCACCTTCTGACATAGTTTTAAACTCGTTATTGAAACTCTTAACCGCAATACGTACAACGTGTTTTGGTTCTAAAAATTTCAAAGAACTATTTGCAAGTTTATTATCTACTTCTCTTAATTGATTAACCGGTTCTTTTATTTCCTTCACATGTTCAGTTACAAAAGCCAATGATTCAACATAAGAACTCACATTGGATGAATCTGACGTGGCAAAACGTATTAAATTCCCAATGTGAGTGTTCAGTTCGGTCGATTTCATTTTAGGTGGATGGAACCTAGTTTCTAATAACGCATTGTAGCCCTTAATATCAGAAAAAGAATATGGTTTCAATGTGTTGATTGTTTCAGAAACAAACAATCTTGCATCTTCTGAATTCTTCACATAAGAAGTGTTCAGACTATGATACACCTTAAATTGAGTATTCAGTACATCCTTAATTTGAATGTATCTGGTAAAGTCCTTGGCAAGAGTTTTCGAATTACTCTCCGCACCTTCCATCACCAGTTTGACACAATGTTTTGTCATCGCGTTTAGTATTGTTCCAAAATTCACTAGATTCGTCTCCTTAGTATTGATAAATCCCTATATAATAAAATATTAACTACTTTTTCTTTAAGTTCAATTTGATGCCTTCTTTTAATGCGATAGCGAATTTATCTAAGTAATTTATTGGATTACCAGGATTAAATCGATCTCGAATCAGCATCTGATTTTCAGTTATTCTTGTTTCGGTAATTAATGGTTTTATTTTCTTGTATGAATCGATCAATTGTTCTTCAACTGAACCTGGTTCAGCGTCCTGATATTCATATCCTTCTGGTGGTGTTTCCGGTAGTTCTTGTCCGTCTGGAGTCTCAAATCCACCAACATCCATTCCACCTTCAGCATCCATTGCAGGTTCTTCTGCGGTACTGGCTGTTTCAATATCCAATTTCATTTTTCCTTCAAGGAATTGTTGACGTAATATTAATTTCATTTCACCTTCAGTAAATCCAAAGATGTTTTTCATACCCCAAGTCCATGAGATTGGCGACAGAGATGATTCATCCCATAGGTCATTAAACACTGAAGCCTTTTCTGATAGGATTTCAATCTTTTCCAATTCATTTTTTGTGGATGGATTTGTGAGTTCCAAATTGAATCCCATTAGTTGATCTTTGTCACGCATACCTAATGAGAATAAATGAATCACTGCCATTTGGGTAAGTGTAACTATTGCAGCCTGTTGTATTCTATTGATCGTCCGCGCGAAGCGAGCATCTTGATTTGCTAAACCTGATTGAGCATCGATGTCTTCATCATAGGTAAGGAATGCTTTTGGAACCTTCAATGCAGCAAAGAGTTTCTTTTGCATATATTCAATATCTGCAATGTCATCAAGATTTGATGCCCCGGCCAATGTGTCAACTTCTGAGTTCTTTTCGTTACGTCTTGGAATGAAAATATCTTCGTCAATCGCCATGGCATTATATCTGTATTCCATATTGCCATTACCTTGGTCCATTTGAGGACTACGTTTAATAGCGTTTTTGATGTTCTGGATATACTCACCAACATCAGCAGGATCAATATTTCCAACATCAACGTAAAATACTCTACGTTCTGGTGCTCGTGCAATACGGTAAATATTCATTGCATCTTCTGCCAATGAAAGTTGTTTCCAAATCAGTCTTGCTGACTCTAGGGAAGAAGTTCCATAAGGCAATCTTTTTTGATTACTGGTTAAACGAAAGTGAGCAACTTGCCACGCAGCAAATTGTGTATCATATTGGTCCCAAGTATACTTGACTGAATTAACTCCATCGTAAGCTTCCTCACGTCTAATTTCATCAACGGGAAGATCGAGGATTCCTGTGATTCCCTTGCCCTCTTGAATATCCAGTACTCCAAAGTGATCTCCATATTTACACATTGAACGAATCCAATGCCATAGATTGTGATCAACATCTAGAATATCGTTGAAGAGATTTTCCAAGACCATTTTAATCTTTGGATTGTCAGTTGTTATAGACAGGATTTGTTCTTCCCCATCCTTAACTGTACACTCATCTGCAAAAATATCCAATGCTGAAGAAATTTCAGGTGTGTATTCCATATTGGAAAAATCAGAGAATGACTTCTTACGATCAATGTCAATCATCAAAGCCTTAACATATTTGTCGTATGCTACCTTTTCAAATTGACCTTGTAGATATGCTGTATGTTTCTTCTTTGTTGGAGCATCAAGTTTAGTTGGATCAGTAATATATTTCCGACCTAATCCACGCTTGAAAAAAGTAGTTAGTTTTCCCGGAAGGTCAACACTCTGATCCCCTAGTTTCTCTGAACCCGGATCGAAAATTTCTTTTGCTCTTTGGCTGTTGGATAACAGTCCAGTAGTTCTTGCCATTCTAATTCCTTTTTATTTTATTAGCCAAGAGATATCTTCTTCATTCCCTTGCATATCAGTCATGACCCAAGGATTTGAATCGTTATTCTTTTTATTGGATAAATTAAGTTGTGCGATACTTTCCTCTGCATCATTATAATTACTTGAAATACCTTTTAGTGTTTCATGTAATATTTGTTTTGATGCTGCAATTTCTTTTAGCGTTGTTGCAATAATCAACATTCCAATTCCCAGCGCCATACTGAGATCATCATGATATCCTGCCGTTGCCTCTGGACGTCCATTTTTCCAAATTAAGGTTCTGAGCTCCTGAGTTGTTCGGACTGAATGAATGATAACACTCATTGTTCGAACTTCCTCTTCAAGTTGAGACATAAGTAAAGGTCTGCTAGCAGTTGTAGTTTGGAATCCAGGAACCATTGCATCTTTGTTCTTGAAAGCTTGTTCAATCCTTTTTCTATTTCTAGAATTAAATTGACCTTTCATAGAATAATAGATATTTTTATATTTGCTTTCAACAAGTTTCAGACATGTTGCATACCCAATTGAGTTTGCTTCCACAGCAATAAGGGCAGTGTTATACTTCTCACCTATACCCATAAGCATATTGGCATACATATCTGGTGGTAGTTTTCCTCTATATTCGGCAACTTGTTCACGGTTGGAAAGTTTTATAACGTGAGCAGCGGAAAAATCTTGTCCGTCTCCTCTAGCGACATCAGCTGATATTAAATATTCTTCTCCTGGGATTGGATCTTCCCAAATCCAGAAATTATTATCGAATCCTCCAATTGTCATTGGTGTAGTTACATGTTTTGATTCCATAGCAATAATATATTCATTCAAGATCACATTATCACCAGAGCCAAGGAAATCCATATCGTATTCCTGTGCAACTTTTCTAGGATCACCTAATTGCTTGCACGCTTTTCTATACCATGGGGAAGTTGGTTTGACAGTTGTACCACAGTACTCACATTTGCTACCCCATTCTTTATCATGTTCTTGTTTCTTACCACACTCTTTATCCGAACAGAACCACTCAACATCTTTTCCATATATTGGATTTTGTGTCCAGTGAATTGTGATTGGATTGAAATCTGATTCTTTATTAATGGCGGATTGCCATTGTCTATGATAAAAATTACCAACGCCTTTTGGTGTTGAAATAATGATTGCCTTCCCACCCATAGAAAGTGTGGGAAAAGCTGCTTCCCATAGCTCATCAACCTTACCAGAATCAATAATCCCAGCTTCATCAATTACCAACAAGGAAAGTGATTCAGATCTACCAGTATTTTTTGTTGTTGCTTGGGCAGATACTCTTGAACCATTTCCGAATTGTAAGCTTTTCTTGTTATTTGAAACGATGGTGGGGACCATCCATTTTGGAGATCTATCAATAAAGGTTTTAACCTTGCGAATAAAACCTTGAGCATTTTCTTGTTTGTCAGCTACAATGACAATTTCTTTGGCCTGGAAGAAGCACACCATCCAAGCAATATATCCTGCTGAGAGGGTTGACAATCCAGTTTGCCTTGATTTCAATGTAATGTTGTAGCGATAATTTTCAAAATCTTCTAGTGCGTCTTTTTGATAACCATAGAGGGCAAAAGGTACATACCCTTTTTGGGAATTATATACCTCTCCGTAATTTTCCAAATAGTAAGAAACAGATTTCGTACATTTTACGATCTCTTCCATCATTTCCTGTTTGGTAATTCTTTGTTTGCGTTTTGCCATAGATTTAAACTCCTTCACTATAAATATCCCTTTAGTGATAATTGATCCATTTCTATAGTGCAGGGCCCATACTAAGGCGTCCTATATGCGTGCCTAAGCAACTTTCATGAGCTAGTAAGGCTAATATATGCCAAAATCTAGCGTTGCTTAGACGCACGTACAGGACGTCGCTAAGTGTATATGTACCAATCATTTAGGTCATACACACAAAAAGGCCCTAGAATTGCTCCTAGGGCCGATATAAGTGATTTGTTTATATGGTGTTAAGTCACCTTTTCCCAAACATCCTCTGTTATAGTTCGGGTGACCACTTTTTTAACAACCTCAATTGGATCTGGGTCCTCATATTCATAAGGATCGCACCCATAATCATTGTGGTGATGGGTCCAAGCTAAAGAATAAAATTTACCACTTGGCTTATGTTCAAAAACTGCACACATCCCTTGCATTTGTTTATAGATTTCATCATCCTTTTCTAAGGAGCCTTGAACCATTTCCCAACCTGGATGCTCTTCCCAAACAACATCGTTTGCTTCTTCATTGGATAACTTCATTATGCAATCACCTTTCCATAATTATTAGAGAAGTACTTGAAGAGATTATCTTCCAGGGTACGTCCTCGGTTCAATTTACCTTTTTCCCGAATCAGGTGATGTTCAATCACGGACTGGAAAGCATTGTAAAGGTCCCATGCTGTAACAGTGTTGAAGGAAGTATCAGTCTTCATGATTTCACCCATGACCATATCCTTGTAACGTGCTGGGAAAGTAGAAGCTTTGTCTTTGAGGATTCCATCAATGATAGATTCGATCCCATCAACCTTCATGCCATGATTAGCAAGACGCTGGAATGTAGAGAATTGTGAACCATCAGCAACGAATTCCAGAATGTGTTCTACCATGGAATCGAAATCTTGGTTCTTAGAGTGACGTGCAGAGAATGCAGCCATTTTAGTAGGAATTCTCATACCATTTGTACAAGCCAAACGATAGAGAGTTGCTTCGGCAGAGAATTTCAAAGCTCCATCAAGGGAGTTAACAACTGTGATTCCAGGCCAAACATTATCTTTGGATCCTTGATCTCCAATTGCAAGTTCATTGCCTGGAAAATAGACGTTAGCATACATACGTGCTCCGCCATTTGTCATGTTGATTCGCTTAAAGGTTTTAACACCTTTGTCATTTAAGCGTTTTAAAAGTGGATCAAGAGCCGCGGAATGACTCAATACCTTATAATGAGAACCTACAGTTCCTATTACTTCTTGGGTACTTCCATTGATGATTGCTCGCATATTTGGAACAATAAGTCCACCTGCAGTAACAGGTTCCTCAACAACATCAAACTGGTATGGTTCGGTGTGTTCAGTTGGTTCGCCTCGTTCACCCATGTTTATAATAGGTTCTACGATTTCAGTTTCTTCAGCTGTGATAATTTCAGTCTTCATTTTGTAACCTCCAAATGAATGGTTTTTGATTCGTTCTTATTTATTATACACTATTTTAGCGTAAATGTAAATAAAAAACCTAATATTCGTCGTCTTCTTCTATTTTCCTGGCGTATTTGAAATATGATCTAGTTCCACCAGGATGCAAACCCCGACCATTTTTGATATCATCTAATAGACCCAAAGATTTCTTAACATGTGACTTAACTCCATAGAACCAATGTATTTTGGCTGTTTTCTTTTCTTTGTCGTCCTCATGGCCACGTTTAGGCATCAGAGCTATTTTTTTCTCTGGATTGTGGTAACATCCTTGACAGCCTGTTGGGGTTTTGCATTTGAAAAAAGGTCGATGTGGGCAATCGTCTGGCCAATATGGTTTGAATTTCTTTGGCCCTTTTTTGACTGCTTTTTTCTTGACCTTCTTTTTAGTCTTCTTTTTCTTAGCCATTGTAGCTTTCATTTTACAGCTACGACAGAGATATTTTTTGATTATATGGTCATTGGTGAGTTTTTTGATATCTTTCCAACTTCCACATTCAAAGCATTGGATTTCAATATCATCGTGGTCACCTGTGAACATAGCTTTAGAACTACGTTCCCGTGTCACACCATTAATCCGAATTGTGTTAATCATTTTAGTTCTCCGGAATTAAGTCCTCGTGAGCTTCCCAGATAATACCTTTACCTGGTGCTTCCTCATCAATTAAAATCATCTGCTGGCCAGGCCCAACCAATAAGAAAATCTCATCGCTATACGTATGAACTTTCTTCTGTTTGAGATCCAAGGCCAAAATATCGTCCAAAACAACGTTGTCGCCCGCAACCAATTCATCATAATCATTAATTAATACCCCTTGGATATACATTGGCATGTTAAAAAGGGTGTCATATTTTACAGTCCACTTTGATAAAATGGGTGGAGCATTTAGTAATTCAAGTCTTTCCATGTTGGTCTCCTCGTGTTACCTATAATTATCGCAAGAGAATGCTTTGACAATTAAACTTAAGAATAGAAATGGAATTGAAACTATCAAAGCAACAATCCAAAACATAGCTTTCATTCCTCGGGCCATCAATTCTAAAACAAACATTATTACTCCCTAATACCTAATATTGACATATTGAACATCGCGAAGTTTCAAACCTTGAAATTCGTCTTCTAGAAATTCCTTGAGGTCATCATTCAAGAAACTGTGATTGCAATCCTCGACTCCAATGATCATTAGTCTGATTTTGGATTGATTACTTAAAACATGAGAAATCCCAAATTCACAAGCATATTCTTCAATTTTAATAATGGTTTCTTCATCACTAGAAAAATAAACCTCTTTTGTGTATGCGTATCTCATCAAACTTCTCCAGTTTCTAAAAACATTGTAACGTGCTTACATTTTCTGCGGAATTGAAATCCAGGGCAGTCACAACTTACTTTTCCAAACATAACTTTAATCACGTAAGGTTTATTTGTGACCTGATAAACCTCAACTTTTGGCTTCATTGGAATTAATTCAGCTGGGACGTGATCTAAAATATTGTCCATTGTAACTTCAGTTCCAACTGGAATCCAATATGGTACAATGTAACGTTGGTTGTTTAAAACCATAATTCCAGGATGCATTATTTGATCTCCAATTTCATATTGCAAGTAACAGATTTAACAGCATCCCAGTGATACATCCATTCGTGGCCACCGGGGTCCATGCAATAGAAATAACCTTCGTCGTTGCATGCGGTGAGAATCAAGTGAAGTTGGCTATAATCGTCATCGCAGATTAAAGCAACGTTACCAGGTTGGATGTCTGTGCGCATATTTCGTTCGAATGTAGTCATTTGGATCTCCTAAGATCAAGTTTGTTTTTTAACTTAAGTACATTATATCATAGTTGGGCCTAATTGTAAACAAAAAACCAAAAATTAATCACAAAAACCTCATCTTTTTTGGGGCCCTTTACCATATGTGCTAAGTTATTATATAACAAGGACTTAGAGACTGCCTATATGGACGTGTAAGCAACGCAATATTTTGGCATAGGTTAACATGGATAATGGCTTAAAAGCTCGTACAGAGCGTGCTATAGCGTCCTTTTAGGGGTCCAGGGGCCATACGAGAAAGGGAGGACCGTTAAGCCCTCCCGAGTGTACCTGTGGGTACATTAGCCTATTTCAGGCCCTCTTGCTTCAAGTTCATCCTTGTATTTTTGAATCATTCGCTCAAAATACCAAAGAGATTTTTCCAAATCCTGAACTCCATTTTTTCCCCTGAATCGAAGAATATATTTCAAAACGTTTGACATTGGATATGCCACTGCAGTATTGGTTTCGCCTTCCAAGCATATCTCAATAATATCTGCAGCTTCCATAGATCTGGAATTGTAATGTGGGGGGTGATTCACCATATCTGCTTCTTCTACTTTGCAAATCTTTTCAAGATGTTCGAAAACTTCCTTTTGAGATTTGGTATCGTGAAATTCAATTCTTCCAACTTGATCATTGTGGCAGTGTCTACGTTCTGGGTGTTGTGAGGGATCCATATAACCTTCTTTCATTCTATATCTATAAAAGTCTTCTACGGTTTCAAACCGCATCATCGGTATAAACTTTTAACTGTATCAAAACTGACTTCATCATTTCCAACCAGACCACTGTCACAATTGAAACCCATATCAGTTAAATTAAAAATCATTTCTGTTCCACTTAATTCAATCAGAGTTCCAGTTAAATTACTTTCGTGCCATCCGATACCAAGTTCTTCTCCTGGCTCCTGATGCAATGCCATCCACCATCCATCTAAGGTTGGTTGGCCTGTTACAGTCATTACACAATTCTCATCCTCAATGTGGGTTGGTGTATCTGCACACGCAGTAGTTGTGAGCAAACCTAACATCATAATTCCCAATAGCATTTTCTTCATCTTGTTCTCCTTATTAATTTAAATCAACTACATGGAACTGGATGTCCCATTTATTATAGTTATCCTTTGTGGATTTTCCACTTCAATTTCGATCTCGTTATTCCAAGGTGATCAATTGCTTCTTGTATTGTCGCAAATTTAATTCCATCAATTATTATCTCTTTAGCATTGGGGTTTTTTGAACCTGATTGATCATTTGGGATTCTCTTTTTTCTAGTTCCATTTGCGTAAGACACTTTTTGTGATTCACTCATCTTTCGTTTAGTCTCGTCTGAAGCTTTCTTTCCAATATGAGACTGTGATAATTTATTCTTCCATTCTTTAGAAAACGCAGGACGGGTTTTCCCTTTCAATCCATGTGAATGGTTTGAATGCGAATTTCCTCCTGTTTCCAAATTGTACCCAATGGCCAAATTGGTTGAGTTTAATTCACTGATCCAATATCGTTCCATTTTATTAAGTTCGATTTGGGTTGAACATGAACTTAAGATAACGCTTTCGAAATTTTCTTTACCGTATTTTTCAATTGCCCGTTTCAATAGTGTACCAGACCCGAGATAATTTCTAAATTCTCTCCGCGTTTGACCTACATAAATTTTACCATTTATCAAATTTGTTGTTTTATATATTTTCATTGATTTCTCCTTCAATAATAAATATGTAAAATTTTATATTGATCAATGGTTTTATGCTTTTATATTTATTAGAGGTTTGACGTGGTGAATAATTTCAACCAAGTCCTTTTGAAGTTCCATAACCTCAAAAATATCCTTGTATGCTCCGGCAGATTCATCCAAAGTATCTTTTACAACCTTTGCCTTGATGCCGACCATATCGTTTTTGAATGTTTCCATATCCAAAGCTTTCTTAGCAGCCTTACGACCTAACACTCTTCCTGCTCCATGAGAACTGGACCAAAGTGCGTCTGGATTTCCTTTACCTTTGACAATAAAAGAACCGTCACGCATGTTACCCGGAATAACTCCCATCATTCCTTCTTCAGCATGAGTTGCACCTTTACGGTGGATGATCATATTGTGAGCCAATTCGGCATGGTTGTGATTTCTATTAATGAACGAATCTTCAATATATCCACATCCAATAACACCAGAGATTGCGGCCAACATGTGCATTCTATTTGCCAATGCAAAGTCCAACGCAATGTTCATATCACAATAATAATCTTCACCATTCTTTGAATCAATGTGGAACCCATAATGACCATCTTTGACTTTACCTTCTGGATGCGCAAGTTTAACATATTCATTCGCAATGTAATATCCAAATCCACGAGAACCCGAATGTAAGATTGCCCACACATCATCATCTTCATCATAACCTATTTCTATGAAATGGTTGCCTCCACCAAGTGTCCCAATTTGTTTCAATGGATTTCGCAATTCAATTGCACGAGCCATAATATCAGTGTTCGAATAAATCTTGTAATTCTTCATTGCTGGTGTCAACCATTTTTCATCTTTTTTGTGGTGATTGAATCCAACTGGAATTGCACGATATATTCCATCAAATATTTCATCTTTACGATCTTCAATATCTTCACGTTTTAATCCGTCAAATTTTGCTGCACACATTCCACACCCAATATCAACACCGCAGTAACTTGGCACAATCATGTCTTTTGTAGCAATAACTCCCCCAATAGGTAAAGTATATCCAACGTGAGCATCTGGCATCAAAGCCCCGGTAATTACCCACGGGATATCCATGGCCTCAGTAAATTGATCTAAAGCCCCTTGTTCTAGTGTTTTCATATCGGCAAAAATTTTATATGGTTTATTTGTTTTCCAAGTCATACCAATTTACCTTCTTTCAACCATTTGGTCGTTAGCATATCCAGATTCACTGGTTGAAATTTCCAGGGATCAACTCCAACGTCTTCCCTAAAATGTCTGGATGGCATTCCATCATATCTTCCTTCAACTCCATGACGATGGCCGTGAAGATGAATTGCCCCATGTGCCATTCCATTCCAAGACTCAATTGGGTAATGCATGAGGACAACTTTTTGTTTTGAGTCCTTAATTTCCTTATAGTGACTTACACTTTTCCATCCTGACCACTTTCCAAGATTCTTCGCATCGTGATTCCCAATGATTAAATGTTTTTGACCTTTGATCCGTTCCAACAGATGCTGAATCTTGGTAAAACCATCAAATGATACATCGCCCAAAATAAACAATTCATCATTGGGTGCGATCGTGGAATTAATTCCATAAATGATTGCATCGTGCATTTCATCCATTGTTTCAAATGGACGAGAACAATATTTTAGAATGTTGTGGTGATTAAAATGAAAATCACTTGTGTACCATTTCTTACTCATTTTATTTCCTTACTGAATGAATTTTGGACGATTTGGTTTTTCCAAATCGCTTTTTTCTCCACCAGCTTCAAACCAAGTTACCATCTTTTCAAAAAGGATTTTATGTGCGTTTGATTGCTGTGAGATTTCTGTCAACGTTACAATCGAATTTTTCTTGTAATTAATATCCGCCCAATATTCAAAATGATTCTCAATCATCTTATAGAAAATATGGAGCTTGATCATACTGATGGTTCGTGGTTTGTCGCCGACTGGTTTGGCCTCAAGTGGTGTGAATCCGTGTGCCATTATTTAATCTCCTTCAAGTTTGTTTCTATCCATTGCTGAGAATCCCGACCTAAGAGTAGTGGAAATTTTACATGACCACTTAATTCTACTGTGCAGGTTCCTCGATCTTTGTTATTGTGTTCTTGCCAAGTGACAGTGTGACCAAGTTTTGCAACTCGAACTTCTGCCCACTCTAGCCAATCCCATTCATCAGTCATTTCTGCAGGAACTTCCCAGTCCCCATTCCATTGATTTGCATAACCTGGATTTTTTTGGAATTCTGCCATTGCAGTAAGCTCAGCCGCAAGGCCGACTAAACTGTAAATTGCATCTTGAGTTTCCGATATGGAATCTGCATTCCAACTCCAGCGAACTAATCGTTGATACATTTTAACCCTTCGCAATCATTATGAAAATGAAAGCAATGAGGGCAATAAGAATTACCAATCCAAAGCTAATCCAAATTGGGGATAAAACCCAAATCCATGGCCAAGTAATATGACCTGTCAATTTCAATCCTACGAATAAGACGGTCAATAAGCCACCAAGACCTACGCCACCACTACTGCTACTTGAATTACTCATTTTCTCCTCCATCAAAGTAAGATCCCAAAACTACATCTGTGTCATGAAGTTCACCTTCAACCCAATCAAATTCAACGATCATTCGTTCTCTTTGAAATTCAGGCCACGAATTGGGGTTTTCTGTTTCCATTGTCAACGTTGCTTTGTATTTCTTAAGCAACTCCTTTAATTCCTGCGTAAACATTTCTTGTCGATTCATTTCCAAGTTTCCCTCGGTTTAGATTCAATTGCGAATTGGATCCATTGATCTTTTGAAAATCCATAATTGATCATTTGGATCCAGCTTGCCTCTTCAAGTGTGAGATTGTCAGCCAAAATCTTTTGCTTCCTAAACATTCTGTCGTTTTGAATAACCCGAAACATTAAGTTCTCCTTAGCGTTTGAGCATGGTTGCTGTAGCAATCATTTTCCAGCTTGATTCAGAAGTCTTGATGAAGGAAGCCAATTGGAGCAGAGTCCGGATGGACAGACTGCGGAGATCATCTTTGTTAGTGACCATCCAGTTGACGATTTCATCAGCGTGCTTCATTGAAACACCCAGATCTTTGAGGATCGAAGTGTTGCGGATAACTTGGTTTATCCGAATCATGATTTCGCGAGTGGTGTGAATTCCAAGGTCAAGGTAGACGCATCGGTTAACCAAAGCCGCGAAGTGAGGAGACATTTTTGAAGCCTTCTCAATCATTTTATCAAAGTTCATGTTGGTGATAAAAACCACAGTTCCCTTGAATTCGAAAGTGTTGTCAATATCGTTTTCCCGAAGGTAAGACGAAGCGGACATCCAAGAAATCTGACGAGTGCGACCGGTATCCAGTGCACCTTTCAGAAGGTTAAGGGATTCAATATCGTTGAAGATGGAATCAATATCGTCGAGGACGAGAACATCGCCTTCGTTTTGGTGATTCCAAAGTTGCATGTAGAGTCCGATAGGTGTGCAAGAACCTGTGAGTTGAGAAAACTTAATCTTCCCAGCTTTTTCAGCAGAGTTGAGTTTTTCATCAACAGTGAAGGATTTACCAATTCCGGGTGCTCCGGAGATAATCATGGATTTGATTGAGCGGGAGATAACTCCATCAACCAAAGTTTCCATTACGGTAAAACGATTTTCGATTTCCTTAGAAATCTGAGAATCAGTCTTCAGTGAATCCGCAGTCTCAACTGTGATATCCTTTTGGTTTACGTGAACCTTGATTTTCTTCTCATCACGCATGATCCAGATATATCCGGTGCGTTTTGAAGTGTGACAGTTCACATAACCTTTGGCCATGGGGAAAGATCCTTTGATCTTTTGAGAGTAGAAAAGGCCGGATTTGATTGTTACTGTATTCATCTGATTTCCCCTTTGGAAATGTTCTCTTCTTTTTTAACTTAAGTACATTATATCATAGTCGGTGACAAATGTAAACAAAAACCAATTACTTTTTTAAATCTTTTTTGCCCATTTTAGCGGCTGAGGCCAAGATTTCTTGGAGTGTTTTTGGTTTAACAGGTGCAGGCTCATCGTTAATTTTCTTACCAGTTGCATGATTTTCGAGGCGGTTAGCAGCATCTTCTGCATCCCATTTTGCGATCAAGGCCTGATTCCGGGCCCTTTCAGGATCGAGGAGCATGCGTTCGATGCGGTTAATTTCCCTAAGAAAATCGTTTGCGGTTGTAAGTTTGCGAGCCATTTTGGCCTCCTGAATCGAGTTTGTTTTTTAACTTAAGTACATTATATCATAGTTGGGCCTAATTGTAAACAAAATCTAAAAATTAATCGAAAAAAGATCACAAAAATAGTGTACCCTGAGGTACACATATTGGAGTGCCTGGCTGTCCGTCTAAGCGATCTAATCTGAGCCTACATCCTATGATATGAGCAAATAGATTAGATCGCTTAGCGAGCGTGCTAGGATAGGCTGTCGAGGGACCCTGTATTTGCAAAAACTGTTGCTGCCATCCAGGCAATTTTGCTGAATTTTAGGTCTGGATTTGACAGAAGTTTTTGAACACCAGTCTCATTTAGAACAAGTGTTTTAATATCCTCATTTTCCTCTTGGAATTTAGTTGAGACTTCACCTTCAACTGTGACATACACAATTGAGACGCACTCATCAGTTAGACCTTCAGAGGAAAATATTGGAGGGGTAATCCCAAAAACATTTTTAACCGTTAATCCAGTTTCCTCTTTCAATTCCCTGATTGCAGCTTCTTCAGCTGTTTCATCGTGGTCAATTAATCCTGCTGGAAATCCATAAGTGAAATCTCCAATCGGACTCCGATATTCTTTTATCATCACCAATTCATTTTCACCAAACTGGCCAATTTTCATTGGGACAATAACCACAGCATCTGGCTTTGTGTTCCCATCTTTGTAAGTTGCAAATGGTTTTCGAGAAACATATTCCCAACCATTCGGACTCATTAGACAATTTAACCATTGGCCTTCATATACAATCTTATCCATTTCTAACCTCTTTTTTTGGATCTGAAAATTTCTTATCCATAACACATGCACCTCGAATGGGGCAACGATTACAATTTGTTCGATCTGTCGGTCCCATATAAACACAGGATTCCAATCCCATATCTCTCAAATATTTGAAACAAAGAACACTCATGGCACTTCGAATTGGTCCAGTGTTTTTCTTGTCCTTTAATTCTTCATATTCTTCTTCAGTTAGTAGGTACTGCATTTTAAATCATCTCTCCTCTTAATTCTCGATTGAGTCTTTCATTCAATTGTTCATCAAACATTTCCTGTAAGCCTTCGTGAATTTGAGCTGGAACCATTTGCAATAAGAATGGTAATTTTCTAGGTTGCAATAATTCCAATCTAACCTCTGTTCCCGAAATATCAAGATCATCACGATTCAAAACTTCTTTAACTTTACCTATTCTTTTGAATAACTTTCCAACGTATGAATCGTCACCACAGTACAAATGATAACCCGTAAACTCATCCCAATCTTCATCTACGAAGACAAAGTTCAAACACATTCCTAAAACCTTAATCCATTCCTCATCAGTTGGATAATCTTCAACTCCAGTAACAACCAGATGGGGCCAAACTTTCTTTATCATTGCTCGTCTTTGATCAAAACTAAATGGATTGTGAGCAGTGTTGGGCGCATTCATTGATCCTAAAATTACTATTGAGTTTTCAATCCCGCAATCTTCAATCATTCGGTTGATGATTTCCCTGTGTCCATTATGGAGAGGTTGACACCGTCCAACGAATACGCCAATTGGTCTATCCATTTTCAAATCCTTCGTTTGCACGTTCCCTGATTTCAGTGAAGGTTGTCCGATTGAATGTTTGACCATTCAGATACCTAATCTTCAGTTTATTTCCATAAGGTGCAGAAGTTGAATCAGTAACATTATCAGGATCTTTTACTCTAGTTGTTTCCCAAGTTCCAAAATCTGTTTTGCGAGTTTGTTGAACTCCTCGTTTGGAGCCCTTACCGTGATCATCAACTGGGTCCTTGTAAACGTCTCTCCATTCTCCATTGACTTTGATTGCAGAAGCCTTCATTGCAAATCGGAGTGTGTCCCTATTAAGTTGTTGTAACATTCCTCCACCCATTCCAAATGCAATGTTGTCAAGACTCAATCCATATGATAACATGTTAGCAATGATTACTCCAATTGAATCGTGCGTGATTCCGTCACCTTGAATAACTCGAATGTGATCTGGCAGAACCTTGAAGCCCATTGAATTAGTTGTGTATCCAAATGCCTTCATTAATTTTTGAATTAATCTAACTGGAACGGTTAGCGGATCTCCGGAATCAGGACGAACCACCAAGGTCATTTTCTTTTCGAGAATTTTAGGTTCAAGAGATTTCCATTTCTCTACTGATTCCCAGATGTTGTATGAATCGGAAACGCAAGCTACGATTTTTCCTTCCCCACCAAATTGATCGAGCATATTTTCAAAAGCTTCAATTTCAAATTCAGGTCCACCCCAAGTTGTAATTGTAGAATGTTCACTTGCAGGAATTGAAAATCCTGCTATTGCTTCGTCATAATATTCCCGGATCATTCGGACTCCAGCCATGGTGTCAGTTCCCATGAAATTAACCAAGTGAGCTGCTCCACCGATCATTGCAGATTCCTGTGAGGAAACTCCACGTGCTCCAAAATCATGAAGCTTGAATCCGATTTGTTCTGGAGAACCTGTGCGAACCAGTCCAGCGTGAATTTTTTTCTTGCACATGTAGGAATTTGTAGCTACAGTGGTTGGATACCAAATTGCTCGAAGCAATGCAGTTTCAATCCAAGTCGTAACCCAAGGAACCTTAGGATCTAAATTCTGAATCTGAACCATGGCATTCCGGGTAGGAAGAATAGTTCCTTCATCTAGTGCTTCAATTTTTACAGGGAAGAATCCTTTGTGGACGTCGAGGATATATTGAAAACCTTCTCGATTGAAAGGCTCTCCATGAGCAGTCCACATCTCATCAGCTTCTTCAATATCAGCTTGAGTAAATGGAGTCATCATATATTCGTCAATGAACATTTGCATTCCAAAGAAAACGGTTTGATTCCATTTTCCACCTCGGGATTCAATATATGAGCTGACGAATTCTGTTTTGGCGGGATATTGTTTGAACATACCAACTTTGTAGCTGTCCGTATTCAGGAGGGGGTTTGTTCTCATTCTGGTCTCCTTAGAAGGTGTTGTTTTTTAACTCAAGTACATTATACCAAATTCTAATTGAAATGTAAACAAAAACTAGGATTTATTTGCTTTATTTTGCAACTTTTCAAGGTTAGCTAAGGCCTCTTTAGCACGTCGTTTAGCGCTTTCTAGGGCCCAATGTGCACTGGCTATGTCTCTTTCTTTCTCTTTTATTGCTTTTCGTCGGTTGGTTTCTTCGATGAATTCATGGAAATTACTACTTGAAACTTCACGTTCAGTAACTTCATATTCAACTAATTCCACATCCAATCGATCATATCGGTCGCCTGAATGATTTAAATGATTTCTGAGATGCCCAACCTCTTTCCAAACCTTACCTTTTTTAGTCCAACCATAGGATCCGCCTTGGCTAAAAAGACCATTACTTTTATCTCTAATTTTATAATAAACCTTCATTTGATTCTCCTATTTCACGTGTAAGAATAGTGGACGTTCATCAATGATATACTCGGAGTATTTCAATTGATCGTCATACATAACTTCAATTCCAAACTCATGACAGATTTTGGATTTTGAGCTCCACCATGTATCATCGTCTGTCCACCACATTCCCTTTTCGTCTTTTGTCAATTCAAACTTTGCATCTCGATAATCAATCTGGTGGTGGAGCCAATCAACAATTGAAAGAATGTGATTGTAATGCACGTCTCTTTCATAGCCAGCTTGTTCGAGTTCCCATTCAATTTGTTCTTTTTTAGGACCGGAAAGAATTGAAACCTTATTCCCACCCTTGAGCAAATCTGCCATCATGGGTTTAAAGAGGCTTGGATATTTCTGAGCTACTCCATGAAAGTCAAATGCGTATTTCACTGGTAGAACCTTTCAACAACCGTTACATAATGGAAATCATCTGCACCTGAGTGCATGGGAGCGTGAATTTCATATTTTCCAGCATACTCAATTGAATCAAGGAAAAAATGAATATTTCCCTCTGAAACCAATCCGGGTCGACGTGGGGAAACCACATCAAATTCTTCTTGTATTTTTACGTTGAATCGTGGTGGAACCTCAGAATATTTTCCAAGGTGTTTTTCTAATGCAATCACTGCATCCATTCGATGTGATTCAGCAGCATCGATCATCATTTGTTGATTAAATGGCATAACTCACCTTATGTTTTGGTTTACGATTGTAAGCTTTTTTGTTTTTGTGTGGCTGTGTTCCCGTGGGAGTATTTCCACCATGTTCAATTTGTGCCTTACGGCGCGCTTTCCGGATCATTTCGCGATTGAGTTGTTCATTGATTTCATCATCAGTTTTACGCTGCTTCATTTTCTTATCCTTTCAAAGCTGCGAGGTGTGCATCACGGTTGATGCGGTCAGTGATATATTGGGAGGGAAATTTATAGAGTTTTCCATCGTCACATCGTGCCAAAACCGGCATTTTACATTTCCGAGATTTTACACTTTCAACAATGAAGCGACCTCTGTCGGTAGAGAATTCAAAACCCAAAGTTTTTGGGTGACAACGATTCTTGGCCATTCCAATTTCAGTTTCATGGTTTGCCATAGTTTCAGAAACACTCTCATCAGTCATTTCCATTTTGAAAGAGACTTGACCAGTTTCAACGTAACGTCGGACGCTCATTTTGCATTCGAAGTTTGGGAAATTTTCAGCCATCAATTCGTTGACTGCGGCGAGGATAGTATTTGCTTCGTTCTTGTTCATCGTTTGTCTCCTAAGACAGAGTGATTTTTTAACCTAAGTACATTATACCAAATCTAGGCATAATTGTAAACAAAAAACCCAATTATAATTGAATCTTTTTTCCTGTTACAATATTAACTACTTCTGCGCCTTCTCCAAAAGCTGCGCGCATACCGGCTTTTTCTTCATCCGAATATTCATAGGTTTCCATGAATTCACGATATTCAGAAATGAATTTTTCATTGGCCTTTGACCTTGCGGAATCCTGTGCTTCAGAATCAAAATCGATTCCTGCTTTTTCAAGGCAATCATTGAAAAGATAATTCTCATTGGAATGCCAGAACCAAGCTCCGGTTTCATCCTGTGAGGCATTTTCCCGGATCCAATTAGCATCTTCGAATTTGTTAACGTAAGTCATCGGATCTCCTAGATCGTGTTAGTTTTTTAACCTAAGTACATTATACCAAATTCCAATCGAAATGTAAACAAAAACCAAGAAAAAAGATAAAAAAAGAGTGTACCCTGAGGTACACTCCTAATTGATTGTTAAATGATGTTTCTATGGGACATCTATGAATATTGGGGCCCCTGGAATTCCGGGTGCTCCTGCATCTGGAGTATATGGAATTGATTGATCTGACCACAATCCCTGCCTAGATTGGACATCTACACCTGCAACCCTTACAATATAAGTTTGATCATATTCGAATAGATTTTCAAATGTATATCCAACCAATTCAGTACCTTCAAATTGAATCCAATCCAATTCTCCAACCTTCAATTGAACAACATAATGATCAACTGCAGATCCAGTTGTTGGTGCAGTCCACACATAAGTTACTTCTGGCACAGTTGCCGACATAGCTGTTGATGCCATAAAAACCAGTATCAGTGTAATTAAAATTTTCTTCATTTAATTCTCCTTAAGGAATTGGGTCATATCGTAGTGAGGGTCTAGATGGATCACTTTTTTGTCCATTCAAACCAACTGCTATCACTCGACATTTATATGTTTCACAGAATTCTACTTCCCCTTTAAAACGGTAGAATTCTTCTTCAATTGTTGCTATTTCAATATATGATTGTCCATTAGTTGAAAGTTCTAAAATGTAATAAGCAACCTGTTCGGAGGGTGCAGTCCATGTGGCCATTACTTTGGGTGGGGGCCCGCTGTAATCGTCGCATGGATGTGGGGGAGTTGTGCACCCTCCTAAAATCAATAGAGCAAGTATCAGATATCTTTTCATGTTTTACCTCATGAATAAATATCGTTATCCTCATAATGCTTCTTCGATATTTTCTCTACAGTATATTTGTAATTGGAATTCCAATTGTTTTCTTTGATTTCTAGAATCAAAAGAATAACTCCAGATACAATTGCCAATCCTCCAAAATAAAGTAAACCAATAATGCTACTCATAATCTCTAACCGCAATTCCTACATTGAAGGTTGGAGTTCCATTTTCACTGGTTGCTTGGTAGCGAACAGTCAGTTCTTTTCCGATATATTTTTCCCGGTCAATAAACATCTGTCTGCGTTCCTCGAGGGTTCCCTTTGGATATGAGGTGAATGTTTCACCGTTACGAGCATCGCAAATGAACTTTACGCATCCTTTATGCATGCCTTCATCAGCTTCAACTGCTCCTACGATTTCGAATTCATCATCAATAAATTCCTTGTACTTTTGAAGATCATTTGAGCGTGGACCTTTTCCATCACTAAACAGATACTTACCGTGAAAATTCCTTAGCATGATTCCCTCAAAGCCTTCCATAACATATTTGTCGTGGTATTCTTGAAGTTGTTTTTCAGATTCCAAAATCACTGTTTCAGTAACCAAGATTTCAGGATATTTTTCTTCTCCTGTTTTTCCAAAGATACTTTCCAGAGTTGCAAGCCTTGTCATTTGATCCATTTCCCTATCGTTGACAGGAAGGAAATCATAAGAATTGAATTGGAGAGTAATGGATTCAGGACGAAGTTTTTTCACTCGCCGAATAATCTCTTGGAAAGTTTCTCCGTGAATGTAGACTTCTCCGTCTACAATATCGCCAACTTCAATTGATTCCAAAAACAAAGGGGTAAGGTGATCCAAAGTATGATAGAATTTCCCCGACCTTGACATATAAGTCATTTCAGTTTCGGAAACCCTCTTGGCAAAGCATCGAACCCCGTCCAATTTCTTTTGGCCATAGATTGGCCAGTTCAAATGTTTCTTGCGTTCAGTAAATTTATTTGCAAGCATTGGAAATTCAGGAACTACCCAATCAGCAAGATTGGTTACATAGCCACGATCAACTTGTCGTTGATGAAGTGATTTTGCATCGGCAATTGCTTGAGTCCAATATGTGGTCTCATTTGAACGACCAATATTCTTACCCTTGCGGATAACTTTTTTTAGTTTTTGAATTTTTTGACCAATGTATCCATGGGTACGAATAAGCGTGCATGTTTCATCACCATTATCCACAACAGATACTTGCCATTCTTTTGGTTTTCCTGTTGATGCTTTTGCAAAAATCTTTGTGCAATAGAATGTTTCGAACTGCATTATTTTTCTCCTTCATAAAGTATTTCATAAGCGAAATCGCAATCATCTGGTCCTTCAATCCAACGTAAACCACCAGTCGCTGGAGCTTCAACTAAAACTTTAGCACCCCAAACTTTTCGAATTACCCAAATCTGTCCATGTTCCAGACATCGATTGTGACCCTTTTGGGAATGAGGTGTAATAAAAACTCTTTGGCCTATCATTTTATAATCCCTTCTGACATCGACCACAGAATGCATGGCCCGAAGTCATAATGACCCTTCGACCACATGGGCAATTTAACGTTACATATTCAGGACCAGTAACCTTAGAAAATTCACTGTGATATTTTGTTTGGAATTCCTCCCAAGTTGTAAAAATATTTTCAGGTGGTTGTGTTGTCGAATAATTCTCATCATATTGAATTTCATAAGAATGTTTCGAAATCCCAAGCTTATTTCCGACCTCATGAATATTTGCAAGGTGCATACTTATTTGAGGTGATGCATGGGGACATTCTTTGAGCATTCGCCCAATAATTTTTCCTCTTTTGATTTTATCGCCATCTTGAATATAAACAACTTGGCCAATTTCGAATTTAAACATTTTATCGCCCCATTCTTTCTGGATTAACTGCCCAACCTAAGTCACTATTTTCTTTTTTAAGTCGATTGATTTCTCCCTGTAATCGGGTGCATTCACCAATCCACTTATCTCTGTCGTCTCTCATCTCTTCAAAATCAGACCGTTGATAGTATTTTTCATCCCGAGGAATAATGATGTGACGATAAAGTTTACCGTCCTTGTGATGCCAATGTTCTTTACCTGCTATTTCGATTCCAACAATTTCTTTTCCACAAGCATTACAGATTCCTTCGAGTGTATTGATTTTCATTTTCTATCTCCAGTGAAGAATATGTCAACAATTACCTTCCGACCAAGGAGGCCAAAAAATGAAATCCCAACTATTGTCAATTCCATCATGTTAAAATCTCCCAGAAAAGAAACATATCAAAAACAATTGCGATGATTGGCCAAGCATTACCGAAAACATATTTTCGATTGATTCTAGAGACCAATGCCAAAGTAAGTGATAACATTATCCTACCTCAATTCCTTGACGTTTGGCGAAAGTGCGGAGAATGGCTTTGGCGATAGTTGAATCACCGGACGATGGGAGAGGAACCGATTTCAGAATCTTGTTCGAAGAAACGTCAAAGAGGGAGATGAAGCGATTCGATTTGTCGATTTGGAACTTAGCCATGGTTTGATCTCCTTGATCAGGTTTGTTTTTTAACTTAAGTACATTATATCATAATGGCCCCAAATTGTAAACAAAAAACCAGAAAATAAACCAATCTTTTTTGCTTTTATTTGTGTACCTGTGGGTACACCATATGTTAGTATGCTAAGAGGGCCTAGCGTTTAAACTAGGCCCAAAAAAGGACGATAAAATGGGGGTCTGTAGGATTATTTTGGGCCTTTCACGATAATAGAAATCTCTTCATCTCCAAGTTCTATGATTTCAAGGTCCTTAACTGTGATTTTATGGTCGAAGCTTATAATTTTTTCCTGACAAAACTTTTTGCCATAGGCTTCAACACATATTTTAACTTTCTTTTTCCTGGCTTCCTCAAAAGATTTTCGTCCAGCAGTATATTCCTTTTCAATTAGAATTGGAACTTCAGTAATTCTAATGATGTAACCCTTGGAACTTAATCCAATAGTTGCACCAAGAAACCCTTTAGTTGCAATTTGTGTTGCGTGTGGGATCATTAGACATCAGTCACCTTATAATCGGTCAGTTGACCTTCAGCATTGTATGATGCTGCTATAGAATATGTATGCAAACGATTTGTATCTGCATTTGTATTTGCTGCATCTTCGTATGTGTGAATGATTGCATTTTCCAAATTTCCATTTGGATCATAGGACTGATTTGTCATTTTGAAATTTGATTGAACCATTCCAAGAATCTGTTTCATAACACCTTGCGTATTTTGTGAATCTGAATCATTAGACATGTACACATATTGTTCCCCAATAGGGAGAGTTGATTCGAATGCACTAAAAACATAATCTTCAGTAAAATTATATCCAACAAAATCATAAGTGTAAAATCCGCCGGCAATTTCAGTCATTGCTTGAGCTGTAATCACTGGAGTTCCATCATGAGTCCAACCATTAATTATTGGGTTTTTTCCAATTGCTGGTACTCCTGAACTAGTGAGTGTAATTGTTAATTTCATTTTAATCCTATCCAGTTATAATAATTCTATTCATTATGGTTGGGGGTGCTGTGTAATCAATTTCAAGATACACAGACCAATACCCTTCTGGTTGTCCATCTGTTATATTTTCAAATGAACGGATGATCCAAGAGTTTGATGAGCCCCATGAATCCGAGAGGGGTGCTGTGAATCGAAAACTGGACTTTCCAGCTAAATTCAGCCAACCAATTTCTTCTGTTGTTAATGTAATTAATCCCCAACTGTCGGTGGTTCTCTGGACAGTGGAACTATCTATAAGTTGAAACCCAGTGGCATCCATGTAAATTCTAGTGTGATATAATTCCCCTTTTGGAGACACCAAATTTGATATGGTATAAAAGTTTAAAGTTACAGAATTTATTGTCCAACTTTCATCAATTGTGGAAGTGTCAATATCTACATATGACTCTTCAATAACACTTGGGGTACCACCCACATCACGCAACGCTCTAGTTGTTATCTTATCGTCTGTTGAATCTGCCGCGTCCCAATCGTCTGAACCGACTGCAACCACACATTTTAAAATCGCCACTATAAAACCTTTCTAACAAACCGATGAATAAGAATCTAATCTTCGCATTGTAATTGTTTCTACTGTATCCCCTGCTTCTTTAACCGCATAGGTCTTTGTAACTGATCGATATCCCTCTTTTGAAAATACAACCGAGTGATATGTTGAATTCCCACTTGACGACCAAGTTATTTGATATGCAGTATCTCCAGATGTGTTTCCGCCTCTTTGTTGAGTATGAGTTAAATAAACAGCACCAGTATCTAAAATAGCATACGGTTGACCATTAGCTCCAGTTTCAAATAAGAATCGCTCTTTTCCCTCATTCTGTCTAACAAAAATTGATACACCTTCTAGTGGATTTGAAGCTTCATCTTCAACTGTCCAATTAAATTGATTAACGTACTTAATATGTCCGCCGCTATACACGTTAAAATAATCGCTTGCAGCAAATGTGTTGCCAGTGTAAAATAAAATTGTACCTTGCCATGTAGCGTAGATGTTATTGGATGATAATTCTTGAAAATCACAATCGGCAAGTAAAATATTTGCTCCATAATATCCGTAAACTTTATTATTGTGTCCTGAATTATCAAATGTATTTCCCGAGCATACCGTATATGTTTGCCCATATATTTTTTCAGTTGGTTGATCGTAATTATAGTAATTTTGATCTCCAAAATTTGGGGCTGATCGAGTTGTCATGAAATGATAATTTGCTATGTTATCAAAAGTAGCATTAATTATTGCTCCAGCACCACATTCAGAATCAAATGCACGATATAAGTTACTAAATTTACAATTAGTGAAGATGTATTTTTCAGTTCCTCTTCCACCATATTCGATATTAATTCCAGTTGTATTTTTATTCTGTCCATAAGTTGCATTAAATTCAATTTCATTCAAATGAACATTTGATCTAGTAAACATTTCGGGTCCATGAATTTTTAATCCAAATGCATCCCAAGTTGAAGTATAAGAAGATGAACCAATAATGCATTTATCAATATAAAGGTCATCATCTATACTTGATTCTTTTCTAAATCCAATCCATCTTTGATTTTGTAAAATTGGACGATATGTTGCATCACCCTCAATATGAACTCCACCGTAAAAATAAATGTAATACGAATAATATGTAGGAGTTGAACAAAAATCTAATTTTGTATTTCCATACATATTCAACAACCCGCCATCATCTATTCTAAATCTAGTATTTGAATGAGCAGTTGAACTCATATTCAAAGTTTCGGAAACACTAAAATCTCCAACATCCCCAATAGTTAAAACCCCACCACTTTTAATTTTCAAAAATCTGGCAGTGGTGCATTTGAATTCATAAACACCTAAGCCAAGGTCTTCGATGATTGCAGTATTCCCAATGTCGGTTGTTATTGAAGCAAGCGTGTTAGTTGAGCCGGTTATTTCCAGATCATTGCCATTCATATATGCGCCCATTAAATTGACCTCTCAATTTCTATAATCAACGTACAATCTTCAATATCAGTTACAGTATCAACTGTTGCCCTCAGAATTGTATTTGCAGCAAGTGTTATATTCCAATTTGTTAATGTTGTATCCTGGTTTTTATATGCAGAAGAAATTGTTGGCTTTGTTCCCGTGCCTTCGACTTCAGTTGAGACTCCAGTTGGATAATTTGCATAAGTAAATAAATCTAAGTCAATTGCAATTGAACCGGAAACTGGAGAAATTAAAGTGTATCCTATAATTGTCATTGCATGAGTTATTGGATAATCTCTTGTTGATCCAGCTGCAATTACATCTCCTCCCCCGGCAAAACTAAATCCAATTGTGTCCTTAACTATTCCATGGATATTTCCTTCAACAGCTAAATCTTGATTCATAGTAAACAATGTTGTTCCTGAATCATATGAGATTTCACCATCAGGAGAAAATTCTAGAACTGTAGCAGTTAATGAAGCGAATTCAATATCACCATGGGTAGTGCCAGTTAACCATTCTTCACCACGTGTATCATTATGATATTGAGTGTGATCATCATCAGCTCTACCATCAAGATCACCATGATCAATTCCAGAAGAAGATCCATTTACTTGAATATCTCCTTGAATTTCAGTTGTTGTCCATGCTGGGCCAATTGAATATGTTGATCCAGTATGATTATATGTCATAAATGCATCAGCAGCATGAAATAATAATGATGAAACATTTGAAGCCCCATTTTCATCAATATAAAATTCATTTCCCTGAACAGTTAATGAGCCGGGAAAGAAATGATATCCTTGACTATTTGTTGCAAATGTACAATCGGCAACGGATGCACCGCCACCAACTTTTGATGCAAAATGCGTATGTCCAGTGTCAGATTTATCATCTAATAATAAATCGGTTTCAGTTTCAGTGTAATAGCGATCATCATGAGTATGGCCTGTATTGGACTTCCCATCTAATAAAGTATCCACTTCAGATTCACTATAATAAAGATCATTGTGCGTGTGACCTGTATTTGATTTGGTATTCAATAATGCATCAAGCTCAACTTCGCTATAATAGCGATCATCATGAGTATGTGCAGTTAAGGAATATTGGGGATGATCATTTTGATCGAGACCAAATAAATCAGCATGGGTTGTAACCCCATCAGTTGAAATTGGCCCTATTCCTTTAGAAAATATATGTGACATTTATTATAACCTTTGAACATTCATCATACAAAATTTAGCTGTCGATGAATTAGAATTGATGAAAACCGTATTAGCCCACTTTTGAACTATGTTCGATGGTTCAAAGGATTTCAATTCCTTTTTTGTAGACCTTGTGTCCACCTCATTTAAAGTTTTAAACTTCTTAAATAATTTCGTAACCAAATCGATGTTCTTTTGTGAACATGACTCTTTAAATATCGTTTTCTTTTTCGGTTTTGGCTGGCGATTTGTATACGCAGCTCTACCAGGCTTGTCAACCTCTTTATGCACTGTATCTTGCATTGCATCGGCCAAAATTTCAACTGAAATCATAGGCTTATCACTTCCGATCGTAACTTCTGAAATCTGGATATTCTTTTTACGTTTGAGATCAAACTTTGAAGTCCATGCTTCAAAATAAGTTGAATCTGCAATCACTTCAAGGGTTGCCTGACCAGAGGAATCATTAATCTCAGATAAAGCAGGGACCTTTATGGTAATATTGCCACGTTCAATTGTTCCTGGAAACATCAGAGTTTTGTCTGCAAATTCCAGTATCAAACGAGTTTTTGTTTTTGAATATTCTGTACCTTCGATTTTTACGGTACATTTGAAGTCTTCACTTGAATCTCTATAAAAAACTACGCTCATATTTGTCCTCCATTGTATAGATAAATATCTACTAGGATAAATATAAGCGCCGTGTTGTTGTATCAGTCCCAAAGTGTGTAAAAATATTTTGTGAACAACATTAGAGCTTCTTGAAATTCGGCCTCTTCTTCAGGGGTCATTTCAAAGCGAGTGGCTGTTTTATAGAATTGGCTACGATCTTCTTCAGCGAATTTAAGGGTTTCGAAGTGTAAAAGACGTTCCTCCCCGTCAACTTTACCATCTCCCATTTCACAATCATAATAATGCTGGAAACCTGTGCTCATTTTTTCTAGAATGATTTCCCATTCTTCGCGGGATGAAAAATTCGCAGGATATGAGATACCTTCCTTTCTCCATCGTGTTAAAATAGGAATTGCATTCAGAATAAACCAGGAATTCATATTCCAAACAGCATTATCATCGTGACCATAACGGGCTCTCTGATATGCCAATTTTAATTCTCGATATTTCCAAATAAAGGTTCTTTTAAACCAGTGACTTATATCATCAACACGATCTAAGGGTGGGCGAATCAATTTTTGAAACCAATTCAATTCATGATCACATCCATATATAATTGTGTCATACCAATTCATCTTTTCCATTATATTCCCTTCATCAAATCTTCAATTGCTTTATTGTCTTTTATTTTCATTTGACGTTCAACAATTTCTTCACCATGCTTAGTTGTTTCATACACGATTTTCTCACCGTCATAATTAAGCGTGATGAATCCTTCAATTGACATTTCAACCAAATAAAGCTTATGAATTAGTTCTTCTAGATGTTGATAAACCCCATTGGCTTCTTCTCTAGTCCAGTCTCTATTATTTGAATCTGAAAATATTTGGGCTAGTTTGTGGAAGTCTCGAGGATCAACTGCCTCGCCCTTAAGTTTTTCATCGTCGAACATTTTTATCCTTTGCCTTGCGCATCTTTGAATGCTTGGGTTGCTCTGCTTGTTCCACCTAAAACAGAATGCATAATTAATGTGGCAAACCAAGTTTTAAGTGTATAAGCAATTCCAAATCCAAATAAGGTATTAATTGCCCAAATTGTCAAAAGGGGTCCAACGATAATTGAACCAATAATGAAGAAAAACATTATTGCAATACCCATTCCCTTAAAAAGTTCCATCCAGTGTATTTTCATTTTTTCTCCTTAACCTGTTATCCGATATTTGAAAAGTGGGCACGTAGGTGAGCTACATTCGGCCACTTCTTTTGGGGATCCTCCGAGACAAAGTAAACACATTGCTCGAATGGCATTCTTTCTTGAATTTGTATTTTGGGCTTGCAACCATTTCTTTCTTGTCGTCGAGGGATATCCAGCAATTGTTTCCGGATATTCATATTCTTTTTTCTTGGCCATGATTTTTCCTATCGTTCGTAAATGTAAATGTCAACTGCGCCTGCATTGGCGAATCCACCAATAACAGAACCACCATCGGTATACCCGATTTTCTGAACAAAACCATCGTAGCGAACAACTTCATGTTTTACTTTTGGTTTGCGATTCTTAACTTCAACGCGGTATTTTCTGGGATTTTCAGTTTTGACATATTTGTTATTCATCCACCCATATTCGTGGGCGAGAATTCCATTCATAACTTTTACTTGATGGCGAACCTGTGCGAGTTTTTCATCGTAGCGAGGGTCGTCAGTTTGGAGGGTCATTACATAATTTTGGGAAGTGCGCTTCATTAGATAACCTCTAATTCTTCAATATCGTTAACAGTGAATTCAAAATATTTTCCATCTATATCTGTCGCCTGAAATAAATCAACAGAATCAAAATGTTCTTCTAAGTAACTTTCAATTAGATACCATTTTCCATCAACCATAACCTGATTTTCAGGTGCAATATAAAGTTCAAAGTTTTTATAGATGTTCATTGCTTAACTTCTCCACTTTCGACCCAAAATGAATCCGAGACCAAATCCAATAAGTACACAAATCGGTGGGACTGTAATCATGAAAATATCCATTAGTTTTCCTCAATTGTTGAAATTTCACTCAGAATTAGTTCGTGCATTTCGCCGGTTGAATCCGAAGCAAGAATGGTACCGGAATCATTGCAATATCCGTCTTCAATACAAAGGAGGAGCCCGTCGGCAGTTAAAATGAAAGCATTAGGTTTGAGCAATTCTACTTGGTCTACGAAAATTGTGCGCATTTTAGTTCTTCTCCATTACTTCAATCAGTTCAAAATCATGGCCATAAGGACCATTGCGATATTTGTCAAATGCGATTTGTGCATCCGAGCGGAACATAAAAGTCCTGACGGTTTCTTTAGTGCAACGATTGATGATCTTAAATACGAGGTGTGCGTTTCCAAACATGTGATCTCCTTGATCCGGTATGGTTTTTAACTGTCATACAATTATACCATAGAATGCCCCAAATGTAAATAAAAAATGGAAAATTAATCGAAAAAAGATCGGAATATGCTAAGTTGTTTGTTTACAATGACTTTAAGAGTGCCTGTGTGTACGTGTAAGCAACGCAAGGGTTTGGGAAGGTTAACATAAGGGGCCCAACGTTTAAATTGAGCCCCTAACGTGTTATTAGCTGTAATATTGCTTCTGGAGGCTTTTAAGCTCCTCATTCCACTCTGCATGAGTAAAAATCTTAGTCCACATTAAATGATCTGCTAAAATGATCAAATAGTTATAATCATTCCTCGTCATCCTGCATCCACCCTCCACTTACATAAGCAACAGGTCCATCATACCAAGTTATCGTTGGCCATGGCATGCATGGATCAACTGGATTGGTCCATGGATAAGGTTGTGCAGGTGGCATTGGGGCATAAGGCCGATAAGGAAGGGGAGCTGCTGGAGGAATGAAATCCCAATCTTTAACTGGGGTGGATTCTTTCTCTTCTTCAACTTCAGGAAAATCATTTTTCCATAAGTCAGGACTACAAACACAAACTAAAATCTGGGGAGAGTTTGAATTTCCACATCGTGGGCATATCCATCCAGTCGTCATATCTAATTCTTTATCGTATTCCGGTTGTTCCTTAATTCCATTCATTTCTTCAAGGGACTTGTTGATCTTTTCGGTTAGATCTTTTTGCCAGTTTTCTTTTTTCTTCATTTCTTTATCTTCTCTTTCTTTTTTCAAGTCAGATATTATCTCTAACATTACTAAATCATTTAAGGTTGTTTGATATACAAATTCTTCATGAGTCATCAGTCATATCCTTTGATTGGTCGTTTGGTTGGTGCATTTTCTGGATCTTGTTTATTCAACCGTCTCCAGTATCTAATAACTTGTTTTTTCATCCACCTTCCGGATCTGGAAGTGTATCCTCTGTATCTGCAATATGCTTTAAAGTCCCCAATTTGTTCTCTGCTAGCTCCCATGGTTCATCCTTCCATTTCATATCTGTTTTTGGAATGATCGTTGGAATTAAAGCTTTAACCCTATGACATTCGTCTATCGTAAGATTATCCCAATCACATTCAACTAGAATCCTACGATCACCAGTTACAGCATATTGATATTTCCAAGAGATTAAATTGAGAAGTTCTTCATTTGTTTTTTTCTTTTTAAATGGCCACATTTCTAAACCTTTTCATCAAATGATCTCCAGTTAAATTTCATCTTCATCATGAATTCTCCAGGCTAGCTTTGCTTTGTTTTCTAATGCAATTAAGATATCGCCATTACTTAAACACATGGAGAATTTCATTATTGAATCCATTTCGCACACAGGGCAAAATTGAATACCATGTTGACAACGAATTTCATCATTAGTAAATAAATTGAAACAAAAATAGCACCCACTGATTGTTGAAGGTGCCGACGATCGATTAAGCATAAATAACTCCTTAAAGATAAATGGAGTATGTGTAGGGATTCGAACCCTAAAATCGAATGGGTTGCAACCAAAAGTCCCCGCCTAGGAGAGCCCACATACAATAATTTGTGCTAGGTTAATATTTCAGAACGATCAGTTTGTGGATTTGAACCCAAACTTACTTATGACTTAACCATAAAATCGCTGTAGCTCTGAAACTACAATATTAACCTAGCGATTGAGAACTACTTTTACGTTATTTCATTCTCAATAATTGGTATCGGGAGTGGGTAACGATCCCACCTGATCCACGTTATGAGCGTGGTGCGTATCCATCTATGCTATCCCGATACGATTTGGTGTGGTCAACCCATCGCTTCACAGCGAACTATCAGACCACCCTTCAGTTTTTGTTTGGGCAGGTGTGGAAGAGAATAGAGTAATCGAAACCCACACGTTTGCACGTGTCCTCGGGGTTCAAACCCGATTTGCCACCTCGGCGGTACTCTCCATTTTTATATTGACAGAAAAACTACGAATTTGTAACTCTTCTGTCAATATGATTGGGGTGTCCAGAGGAATTTGAATCCTCGTCTTCCGCTTCACAGGCGGGGGCTCTAACCAATTGAGCTATGGACACACTTGTTGAGAACTTGTGTTCTCGATCTTGGTGGACGATGTAGGATTCGAACCTACGGTAATACTTCCATGTAAAAGAAGTGCCTTCGACCGCTCGGCCAATCGTCCAAAATAAAATATGAGCGTCATAGTCCATTAGACCATACTGCTTTAACTTCATCTCTGGAATAAATCAGTTTCACCACAAAACCGAAGAACCCTTTGAATCCATTAGTGGTGGAGCAGCAGACGGGCTCGAACCGTCATCTCTCAACATATTGGCGCCGCCTACAGGAATTGAACCTGTTCCTCAAGGGCTTCACTCTTGCGTGCGTACCTTTCACACCCAAGCGGCAAAATCTTTAACAGTGGAGAACGTCCTCAAACTCCACTCAGGTTTGTTTTGTTTCGTCAGACGGGGAGATAACCGTTTTCAATACTCCCTTTGTAAGCGTTTTTATTTTGAATTGAAAGAAGTAAGCTCACTCATCTTAAAAACTTAATGAACACCCTCAAGGCTATTATCATCCTTCGCCCGAACTGGGGAAACGCAACAGCAACTTTCAATTCGATGGAGAATCCTCAAATGGAATTCTCATCCCATCCAGCACTTATCTCATGGCTGGTGGATATTTGGCACACCCGGTAGGATTTGAACCCACATCTAACAGTTTTGGAGGCTGTTGTAATTGCCATTTATACTACGGATGCACAATATTCAGTTTACAATTAACAACAGAAAGTGCAATTAACTGTAAATCAATTTGGAGCGGTATGTGGGGGACGATCCCACGTCATCAGCTTGGAAGGCTGAGGTAATAGCCGTTATACGAATACCGCAAAATTTGGTTGCGGAGCTTGAAGTTGAATCAAGTAAGTTTGGCTTATGAGACCAAATGGGGTACCGACCCTCTCCGCAAATTGTTAGAGTATGAAAATGAATCCCTTAGTCCGATCCAATACAGAATTCATGGGACAGGCACAAACGTTTATTTTGACCAGTCGATCCAATCGGCGCCCCATCATACTCAATTACTTATTATCTCTATTTTTCCCAATGTGATAACCATCGCAATGAAGGCACTTATATGGAGAAAAATGTTTCTTATGTTTCTTACTCATCGAAGCTGCAGATTTAATTGCAGTCTCTTTGGTATTGTAAGTCACTTTACCTAAACCACTAGCAAATGATATGTGAGAATTCTCATGGAATAAACCCCAAGCATTTCTGGTGATGAAGAAATTTCTAATGAATCTCTTCAGTGGCATTTGATCTCGTATGACCAAATAAATATTCTTAATTGTCATATTCAATCCCTTTCTTGTGGAGGAACATATTGGATTCGAACCAATGCAACGTTTCTCACCGATGGCCATGGCTTAGCAAGCCAGCACATTTCCACTCTGTCAATGTTCCCTGTTAGCCGCACGACTCAATAGAGCGCTTTGGCCGACTTCAATTTTAAATATTGCAAGTCAGGTTTTATATGAACCCCATTTATACCGACTGAATACGGTTTGCAATAAACTGGAGCCCATACGAGGTAACGATCCCCGGTCTTCTGATTACAAGTCAGTTGCTCTAGCCAATTGAGCTATATGGGCAGTTTCTCGTGGGTATCCTACCATTAGACGAATCGCTATCCTTACGGTCGGCAATACAGGATTTGAACCTGTGTCTCCCACTCCCAATATTCCAGAGCGTACTCCAGAACTTCTGTTTCAAGTCCCCTCTATTTTCGGGCTTATACCGCGATGATGTTTCCATTACCCCATGAGGACCTCCCGGGGCATCGCTTACTTGATTGCAGTCAGAGACTAGTGTGAAAGCAATTCAATTTTTTGGTGGAGGGCTACGGATTCGAACCGTGATTCACCAACCGGGCAGCTTAACTCCCATCGATAATACCATATCAGACCACCCATAATTTTTGACATTCTATTATTTTAGCAGGGGAATGTCAGCCCACTATATTGTTTCAAGAGGTTGTCGCTTTTACACGTTTGGGCTTGCCCAACAAACCAACCCCTCAAATTTTTGGTAGCTCCGACGGGGATCGAACCCGCAAATCTCCAGATTGAAAGTCTGGCGAGTTAGCCAATTACTCCACGGAGCCACAATTCTGCTGGCAGTAGGAATTTCGCCTACACAACCAAATGAGATATCTCGAGTTCTCAAATGATTGACGGTTTTGTTTCAGACCGTACCGACTCGTTTGGTGCACACGGTAGGGTTCGAACCTACATCTACTGACGTATCAGATCAGCCTCTTAACCAGGCTTGAGTACGTGTGCACAATTTAGCAGCCCTTTCGGTATTTCACCGCATGACAGAATTATAAATCTGCTTTTGAACCGACAGGGAATTGCGCGTCGGCCATCATTAATATTTTGAGAGTTGTTCAATCAAAGTTTGCAACCTTCAATTGCTCTCACGGTCAATTCCTGCCGGATGCGGTTAACACCCTGTAAGTATTTCTACCCGGTGAGTTTATACTCTCACGGACAGTATTGACGCATCAACGTTGAGAATTTTCATTCTCGATTTGGTTCGGACAAAACCCAGAGGTTCGCTCTTTGATTTTGTCCTTTGTAGAATCTGTCTACTACGCCTAGCGTCGCTGGAGAATCGGAAGGAAGCTATCAACTTCTCATACTGTTCTGCTGGCTCTACTCTTCGAAGAAATGGCAGCTCTTCATCTACAATTTTAAATTGAGTTGAACGTCGATGATGGGACTAACCATTGATCATTCAATATCCAACTCATAATGTTAGTGGTTTTTGAATACCAAAATTTGATCAAACTTTCCAACAGATTTAAATCTTTGGACTAACATTATTTTTTTGGAGGGCAGTATGAGACTCGAACTCATATCTCCGAAGTTAACAGCTTCGCGCTCTACTCATTTGAGCTAACTACCCATAATTTGGTGGGTCATCTGGGACTCGAACCCAGCGCATTCGCCTTAAAAGGGCGATACTCTAACCTGATGAGTTAATGACCCAAAATTTGTTCCGGGGTGTTTTATATCCCTTTGCCGGCAGGGATTGATTTTGACCTCTCAGTGTTACCCTCATCTTCAAACCGAAGTTTAAACCAGTGGGCGTATCCAAGAGAATCAAAAATTTCGTTTTCAAAGATCGTTGGTTAGCTTGAACCGATGTTCTTCTTAACCATAGATGCATTATATCCTATTCCCTGCTAATTGTAAACAAAAAACAGAAAATAAATGATCTTTTTTCACCTTTTTGCTAAGTTGCCAGTTATGTCACCTTAACCAAGGTTTAGCGCGTTAAGTTGCCAGTTATGGCAATTTAGCGATTTAATTTGGTGCGCCATCTTGGAATCGAACCAAGCAACTCGTTAGAGGTCGGGTTTACAGCCCGGTGGATTTCCCAGCTTCCTCATGACGCATAATATTTTAGGCAAGCAATAGGGACCACCCACTGAGAATCTTGCCTCTGGACAATCCGGAAATCAAAGAGCTCGATGTGGTTAAGATCAAGTATATGATTTCGTGGGCCCAGTGAATTTGGATGCTCCTGTAGGATTCGAACCTACGGATGTCAGGATCAAAACCTGATGCGTTAGACCGCTTCGCCAAGGAGCATTGATTTGGTGGACCCAGAGGGTAACGATCCCTCTCATCCCGCGTGCAAGGCGGAAGTTCATCCCATATGTTGGGCCCATAAGATGTGAGATTTTTACCTGTGAACGAGAATCTCAAAACTCCGCGATTTGGTACCGGCGGAGGGAGTCGAACCCACAATCCTTGGTTTCTAAAACCAAGTGCGTTGCCAGTTAGCATACGCCGGCATCGAATATTTGGCGGAGCATACGGGTTTCGATCCCGTTGCCTCTGGCTTGACAGGCCAGTGTTCTCCCGATTGAACTAATGCTCCAAGTTTGGTCGAATGTTTCAGAGTTGAACTGAAATCCCCCAAGTTCCAAACTTGGTGCTTTCCATTAAGCTAACACTCGATGAAGTGGGAGGGTTTAACCGTTACACCCTCAAGGTCAATATTTAATTGTTAATGAATTATAATCTAATTATCCTGTAATGTAAATAAAAACTCAAAAATTAATTAAATTTTATTTTTAAGTGTTCATAACTGTTTGCAGGGCATCGATTACAGTACGATTCTTTGCAATCTGATAACGTTTGGAATCATATGCCCTACGATTTTCAGTTGCGGTTTGATTCAAAGTATAATCTGAACCATTGGATTGTCGCTCGTAAACTAATACGTCATTTGGACGAACGATAAAACGAAATCCATTTTTCATGAACCGAGCCGTTGGCTGAGTTCCCCATGTGTCAATGTGAATCAATTTTTTCTCCTACCATAAAGGGTTGAGGTGTTCTCGACCATAATTACGGTATTCTCCGCGATCCATGTTTTCGAATTCATCTGGATCGATGATAAAATCATACAGAACCATTACATCTTCATAAACTTGGTTTTCGTGAAAGTGTCCGCAAAACCATTGGTCGAATTTAGCGTGTTCTGCAATAAAGCTTAGGTAGTTCGCGGTTGGATCGGTGACCCTCTCGTGATTAAAACCATTTGCCATGCAAAACATCGTTATATTCCTGATTGGCATGGTGTGACTAAGAATTAGATCAACTTTATAACCCACCCGTTCAAGATTCTTTGTACCGAAGTCCATTTCTTCATAGGTTGGAATCTCTCCAGCCCACCATGAAACACCTTCAGTACGATGATGCTGGTCAGTTGACATTGCACCACCCATGCAGAAAATTCTTTTTCCTGCATACTCTATTAATGTCCCATTGGGAACAAAAAATACATTCGGTCTGATTTCACCTAAGACCACCCCAAATTTCTCAACCAGAGGTAAATCTCTTAGGCGATCCCAATTTTCATGATTCCCACCGATGATCATTGTCGTGAATTTACAGTCATTCAACCAATTCAGGATATGTTTTTCCCTTTGGTCTTCAGCTGCGTTCCAGATTGATCCAAAATCCCCAGTTATAAAAACCAGGTCTTCTCTATTGAGCTCTTTGGCAATTGGAAAATTCTTATTTGACAGACGACTCATCACTTCTCCGTGAACATCACCAGTTATAAAAATTCTCGACATTTCAATCCTCGTACTTCAATTTCAATTCAGCAAGCATCCTACGTTCGTGTGCTTCTTTTAGTTTTTCTCTTTCAGATTCTGCAGCGAGGAATCGATCGTGTGACTTCTGACGAGCTTTAAAGGCTTTATCGGATTCCAACTTTTCAATACGCAACTCGAAACTTGAAGATTCACATTCATAATTAGCTTCAAAGAAAGCTTCCTCACCATAAGACATAACGAGAATATCAATTTCTTCGATCATATCCTTCAATGAATAACCATCAAAATCAACATTGCAAAGCAAGGTGTTAATTTTTTTCCGTTTGAGTGTACCCATTATTTTCCTGCTTTCTTGGCTAAACGCCATTCCAAAGAAATCCCAATTGCATAATCATCGGGGGTATAAAAATCCTCGAGTGCATCTTGATCTCCTAGATCGAGTTGGTTTTTAACTGTCATACAATTATACCATAGTCAAATCCAAATGTAAACAAAAAACGAGAAAATAATTAAACTTTTAAGTCGTTTGTTTACAATCGGTTAGAGGTTCGAAGTCTTCACATGCCTCATTACTTTCAATTGTATCGTATCCATTAAAGTAATCTCCATCACATGTTTTGTCTTCTGGATCAAAAAATTTACATTCTCCACAGGTCATTACATTGCAGCTTTCAACATTGGAGCAGCAATCTTCCCAACGATACCTGTAATTTTACGTTGTTCACTTGGAGACAGTTCTTTCATTCTTTCACCAAAGTCTTTCATGAAATCTTCAATTGCGTCTGCACTAAACGCCTTAATATATTCACCCATTTTATTCATTTCTTCGATAGGACCCATTTTAGAGAACACACTTTGCATTCTCATTTCAGTCAAGTAACTTTCAAACTCAGATCGCAATTCAACAATCACTGGGTCTTCTGGAGAATACGCTTTTCTCTTTTTAGCTTTCACCTTTTCTAGAAATTCATTGTTCTTTGACTTGATGTAAAAGATTCTACCGTAGTGATCTCTCTTTACATCATGGAACGGTTTAATTACTACGCCTTCCATAACGTTTGTGACTGAATCTGTATTGCCAAAGCCAAGGTCTGGGCCTAGTAATGAATTTCGTTTTGCATCAAATAAAAGAGCATTTTCAAGTCCATCAACAAAGCAAACAGTTGGTACAATTAATTTTCCAAATCCACCACAGCCAAGATCTTCCATGAAATACTTGAATTCATCTTGAGAAACATATTCCATATTTTCAAATCCAGCTTCAACAGTGCCTTTCATCATGTCAAAAAATAGAATTCTCTTTTCCTGACCATAATCAACACCCTTTTGAATTCCAGGACCGAAGAACTCACCATAAAGTCTAATTGTCATGTCATTCTCATAACAATATCTTTGCATAGTATAGATAAACGATGCCATTGGTTCAGATCGTAAAGTTGCACCCACATC